>JAESFR010000109.1_pt1 | contig 40374 bp, 38 predicted proteins | sample 9266191 | NCBI WGS metagenome assembly JAESFR01 (sample SAMN14503063, study PRJNA617104) | algae metagenome | isolation source: Pleurocapsa minor HA4230-MV1 and co-occurring heterotrophs from cement on... | place: USA: Nuuanu Pali Lookout, Hawaii | collected 2009-07-20
GGCCAGGCCGACGTGCCGGTTCCCGCGGAACGGGGAGTCCCGCCGGGCCAACGCGATCTGCGCGCCGATGCTGCGGTGAGCGCCTTCCTCCTTCACCTCGGAGTCGGTCAACCCCGCGGTCCGGGACTCAACGAACGCCACCGTGAGCGCGGCCTGCGCCGCGGCGCACGCGGCCTTGATCCGTTCCAGCTCGCTGATCTGATCGATCAACTCCGCATCCCCGGCGGCGAGGTCCACCGCCGACAGCCGGGTCACCCAGCGCGCCAGCTCCGCAGATGACACGGCGGTGTCGTCACCGACCAGGATAGTTGAATCGAACATGTGTACGAGTCTAACCCATCGCCACCGCCGAAGCAACGGCCGCACCACCCATGTGAACAAGGCACGGCAGGTGGGCGATGCAGCAGCTGACGGCGAGCCGATGAACGGCGTGTCCCGACTCGCTCCACAGAAGGCTCGGCAGCTCGCTGCGGCATTCGGCAACCAGGCGAGGCACTGACCAAGATCTGGCGCTCAGACTCGTGGCCGGCTCGCACCACCCGGCCGCCACCTGTCAGCAGTTCCGCCAACAGAGTCCGGCGCTCTGCCCGACCGAACAGAATTGGCCCGCCGAAGCGACTCGAAGGTGCTGCATGGCAAACGCTGTCCCAGTAGCCAATGGGTCATGTACATGCGTCGGCATGTAAGTTGAGACCGGGTAGTTGCTCACGCATCGCGGCAGCGGCAGATTCAGGTGCGCCTTCGTCATTCACCTCATTGGGTCCGCGAGACCTTGCGGGCTCCATGGCGTCCGCACCGATTTCCGACCAGCACAGTTCTCGGTGAGGCGCGCCCCACGTCTGCACGGCCAGGAGCAATCCGGCGGACCCGACCACGTCCCACTCGGCGAGCCGCTCGGCGACGACAAGACGCGCGGCGTCGCCGGCCAGCCGGAAAGCCGGATCGCCGTCAATGGCATCCGGCGATCATGACCCGATCCGGTGAAAAGTGCGCCGATACCGCAGTTGTTGACCCATTGAAGGTATTCGCTGCGCGCAACGTTGCTCTGATCCCTCGTTGCTGGGCGCTGGGCCCGGCAGGAATCAGGAGGTTGTGATGCAGGCATTGCTGACGGCGCCGGTGGCGGGCCGGTTCACCCGCACGCACGAAGGCTACGTGCACCCCGAGCGGCTGGATCGCTGGGAGCGCAACGCCTTTGCCGGGCTGCCGCAGATGCAGCGCCCGAAGTGGCCGGGCGGCTCGATCTCGGGCTGCGATGACGGCTGGGACGACTGCGACGAGTAGCAGCCACGACAAGTAACAGCCGCGACGAATCATCGCTGTGATTCCAGGTACTTCCCCGGTTGGCCGGCACTGAAAGGACTGCAAATGACCGAAATGGCGATTGTGACACTGGAAGGCGACATTCACGCCTACCTCGTCCAACAGGAAATGGCACGCACCTACGGTGTGCAGGTCGCCATCGTGGCCGCAGACCGTATCCCGGCCGCCGGGGGAGTCACCTGGCACAGCGACGACCCGATGGCGACGACGCTGCCGACCGAGGACGGCGGAGTGGTCGACCTGGGCCGACTTCGGCTGGTCTGGTGGCGCCGCTGCCACGGCCGACCGGAGGTCCCCGATGTGGTGACCGACCGGGCGATGCGGCAGTTGGTCGTCAAGGACGGTCGAGCTGCACTGCGCGGGGCTTTTCTCGCCGGGTTCACCGGCACGTGGCTCAGCGATCCCTACGCGACGGAGCGGGCGCAGAACAAGTTGCTGCAACTGAAGGTGGCCCAGCAGGTCGGGCTGACGGTTCCGCGCACCCTGGTCAGCAGCGATCCGGCCGCCATACGTGACTTCACCCGGTCCATGGGCGGGGTGGTGATTGGCAAGACCCTCACCGGTCTTCTCGGAACGGCGCTGGAGGCAGGTCGGGTGCGTCTGGAGTCGCTCATCGACGACGACGAGATGCGGTTGTCGCCGACCATCTACCAACAGGAGGTACCCGGAACCGACCACCTGCGGGTGCAGGTCTTCGGCAACGACGTTTACGCGGCCCGAATCAGCAGCGCCGCCCTGGACTGGCGACTCGCCGGTGACATGGAGGTGACGCCGGTGGAGGTGGACCCCCGGCTGAAGGATGCCCTGCGGGCGGTCGTGACGCGGTTGGGCCTGCGGATGGGAGTGTTCGATCTCAAGATCCGCCCGGACGGCGTCCCCGTCTTCCTCGAGGTCAACCCGCAGGGTCAATTCCTGTTCGTGGAGGGCATGTCCGACATGCCGCTGACGGCGGCGTTCGCCAGGTTCGCTGCCGATGAACTCGCCCTCGTCGCCGCATAGCGCCGACGCGCACGCAGCGGGAGCGCACGCAACACGGGCGCACGCAACAAGAGCGCAGTCGGACGTTGCAGACGGTGCGACGGTCAACCTGCTCCCCCTGCTGGGCCGCGGTTTCAGCCTCAGCCGGCGTGCCGCACCGCGGCTACTGGACGCGGTGCTGGCCGTCCAGGTGGTCGAGGCGCTGGCGATGGTCGGCGCCATCCAGGGCCTTCAGCTGGTGACCGCTGGGCTGCTCGACAGCGGTGGCGCCGCAATGGATCTCGCTTCGATCGTCCGCCCGGGAATCCTGCTGATGGCCTCGCTGATGATCGGGGCGCTGTGTCAGTGCGTGCAACCCGCACTGGCTGCCATCCTGGGGGAACGGCTGGCCGCTGTGACCACCGGAGAAGTGCTCAAAGTGGCGGGCAGCATCCCGCTGAGCGACTTCGACCGCCCGGAGGTCCTCGATCGGCTCAAACGCGTCGAGACCGGTGCACTGGTGCGGCCGTCGCAACTGGCGGTGGGCCTGGGTGTCCTGCTGTCCGGAGCGGTCGGCGCGGGAGCCCTGGCGATCGCCGTGCTGACCGTCCAACCGTGGCTGGCCGCGGTGGCCCTGGCGGCAGCAGTACCGCTGTGGTGGGCGGCGCGCCGTGACGGTGCCCAGACCTACCAGACGGTCCGCGGCCTGTCCCGGTTGGAGCGGCGGCGGATCTACCTGGCCGGTCTGCTGACCCGCCGGGAGAGGGCCGCGGAGATCCGGAGCCTCGACCTCACGCCGGTACTGCTCGACCGGCACCGCAGCCTGTCCGAGCAGCGCTGTGCCGAGATCAGCACCGCCGCATGGGACAAGGCCCGCCGTCAGGTCGGCGCCCGGGTTGCCGGTGGTCTGCTGCTGTTGGCCGGCTTCGGATCACTGTTCGCCCTGCTGATCGGCGGACGCATCGCCATCCCCGAGGCGGTCGCCGCAGCGGCCGCCGGAGCGGCTCTACGAGGCCGGCTCACTGATGCCGCCGCTGGGATCCGGCAACTGCAGGAGGCCGCCCAGTTCGTCGACGACTACGCCGCGGTGAGCGGCCACGCCCCCCGGTCGGGGGCGGACGCGGCGCCGCCCGACACCGCCCGGACCGTGCGCCCGCTGACAATTTCGCTGCACGACGTGCAACTGCGGTATCCCGGAACGTCGGACGCTGCACTGCGCGGCGTCACCCTCACGGTCCGGACAGGGCAGGTCGTCGCGGTCGTCGGGGCCAACGGCTCGGGCAAGTCCACGCTGGCCGCCGTCCTCGCCGGTCTGCTCCCGCCGACCGCGGGTGCCGTGTTCTGGGACGGTGGCGATCGGGCCCAGCTGCCTCCGGACCAGTGGCGGTGGGACGTGGCGACCCTGCTGCAGGAACCCGGCCGCTACCAGGAAACCCTCCGCGACAACGTCGCTTTCGGCGCTGTCTCCCGCGAGGTCGACGACAACTGCATCCGGACCGCACTGATCGATGCAGGTGCCGACCCGCTGCTGAACCAGTTCCCGGCCGGGTTGGACACCGACCTCGGGCGCGAACAGGACGGCGGCGCCGAGCTGTCCGGCGGACAGTGGCAACGGGTCGCGCTGGCCCGCACCTTCTACCGCGGTGGCCGGCTGCTCATCCTGGACGAGCCGACCGCGCCGTTGGACCCGCTGGCCGAGAGCGACCTCATCCGCCGGCTGCGCGGCTCGTTCAGCACACGAGCGGTGCTGCTGATCACCCACCGCATGCCCGCCGCGATGGCCGCCGACCACGTCGTCGTCCTCGACCACGGCACGGTCGTCGAGCAAGGGCCGCCGGATGAGCTGATCGGCCGGGGCGGCGTCTTCTCCGACATGTGCCGTGCCGCCGAACAGATGTGGGAACTGCAGGCCACCTGACGGTCGCGAAACCACCGGTCCATGGACCGCGCTTCCGCCGTGGCCGGCTTCACCACCGCCGCCGGCATTCACCTGCGCCCCCGCTTGTTGGCACAGAGGTGAAGCTCTACGACTCGATCGTCATCGGGGCCGGCCAGGCCGGGCTGTCGGCGTCCTACCACCTGCTTCGGCTGGGCATCGATCACGTCGTCCTCGACGCCGACGCCGCCCCGGGTGGCGCCTGGCAGCACCGGTGGGACTCGCTGACCATGGCCGACGTGCACGGTGTGGCTGCCCTGCCCGACTCGACATCACCGGAGCAGTCGACCGACCGGGCCAACGAGGTGGTACCGCGCTACTTCGCCGACTACGAGCGGCGGCACCGGTTGCCAATCATCAGGCCGGTCGTCGTGGAACACGTCCGCGACGACAACCGGACACTGATCGTCGCAGCAGCGGACAGGTCATGGCACACCAAGACGCTCGTCAACGCGACGGGCACCTGGTCGCGGCCGTTCGTCCCGCACTACCCCGGTATCGAGTCGTTCGGCGGCGAGCAGTTCCACACGGCCGACTATCCGGGGCCGGAACACTTCCGGGGTCGGCGCACGGTGGTGGTCGGCGGGGGCGCGTCAGCTGTTCAGTTTCTCGGCGAGCTGGCCCTGGTCACCGAGACGCTGTGGGTCACCCGCCGCGAACCCGTCTGGCGCAGCGACGATTTCACCCCGGATGCGGGCCGGGCCGCGGTCGCGCTCGTCGAGGACCGGGTGCGCCGGGGCCTGCCGCCGAGCAGCGTGGTGAGTGTGACCGGGCTTGCACTGCGCGATCAGGAAAGGGCGGCCGAGCAGCTGGGGGCCTACCGCCGCCGGCCGATGTTCGCGTCGATCGGCCCAACGGGTGTCCGGTTCGCCGACGGCACCTTCGAGCGCGTGGACGCGATCCTGTGGGCCACCGGGTTCCGGCCCGCCGTCGCGCATCTCGCGCCACTTCGCCTGCGCTCCGAGCACGGCGGTATCAAGCTCGACGGCACCACCGCCGTCGCCGATCCGAGGATCCAGCTGGTCGGCTACGGCCCGTCGGCGAGCACCATCGGCGCCAATCGCGCCGGCCGCGTCGCCGCCCGCGGCGTGGCGCGCTCGCTCACAAACCAGCGACAAGCCAACGTGGCCAGTCTCAGCGCGGCAAGCTGAATCGCCACCCCACAACAGGTCTCACCTGAGCCACTGCAACGCCATCCCGGCGTACATCGCCACCCCGGCGGGAAACGCGTCCTCGTCGAACACCACGGTGTTGGAGTGGTTCGGCACCGGGTCCGCGAGGTCCACCTCCGGCGGGCAGGCGCCGAGGAACGCCATCGCGCCAGGGTGCTGCTGCAGGACGTAGGACCAGTCCTCCGCGCCCATGATCGGTGTGGCCATCTCGAGCGCACCCTCGTCGCCCAGCATCGCCGCGGCCATCGCCAGCACGTCCGCGGCCACCTGCGGGTCGTTCTCCGTCACGGGGTAGCCCTCGATCAACTCGAACTCGGCCGTGGTGTCGTGAGCGGCGGCCACCCCGTCGAGCACCTGCCGGACGCGGCGACGGACCTCCGCCCTGGTGCCGTCGGAGAGCGTGCGCATCGTGCCCTCCATCTCGGCGAGGGCAGGGATGACGTTGTTGGTGGTTCCGGCCGTGATTCGGCCGACGGTGACGACCGCGGGATCGAAGATGTCCAGCCGCCTGGTCACCATGCTCTGCAGGGCCAGCACCGCTTCGGCTGCAACGGGAATGGGATCGAGCGCGTTGTGCGGGGCGGACGCGTGACCGCCGCGGCCGTGCACTCGCGCGATGAAATGGTCGGCCGACGCCAGCAGCGGGCCGGGCCGCACGTTGATCTGCCCGCTGCGGTAGATCCCGGTGATGTGCAGCGCGAGGGCGCCCGCCACCGGGTTGCCGTCCGCGTCGACGCCCATGCTGCCGAGCATGCCTTCCTCCAGTGCCTCCCGGGCACCGTGAAATCCTTCCTCGCCGGGTTGGAAGAAGAACGCCACCCGCCCGGCGAGTTGACCGCGCCGGCCTGCGAGCACGCGTGCGGCGGAGGCAAGCATGGCGACGTGGGTGTCGTGGCCGCAGGCGTGCATGACGCCGGCCCGCTCGCTGGCAAAGGACAGCCCGGTGTCCTCCTGCAACGGCAGGGCGTCCATGTCCCCACGCAGGACGACGGTGGGGCCGGGCCGGTCGCCCTCCAGCACCGCAACGACGGCACTGGTCCGGGCGGCCTCGCGGATGTCCAGCCCCAGGTCGGACAGCTCATCCAGCACAGCCTGTTTCGTCTCGGGCAACTCGAGACCGGTCTCCGGGCGGCGATGGATCCGGCGCCGCAGCGCGAGCGTGCGGTCCTGGACGGCGCGGGCGTCGGCGAGCACGCCGGCCAGTTCGGCCTCGGTGAGCCCCGCGCCGTCACCCGCTGCGCGGTTTCGCTCGGTACTGGATGTCGGGCTCATTGTCATGCCAGGGCAGTGCCCATCGGGGCGCGGCCTCACACCGCCGTCACCGTGCGGGCCAGGTCCAGGCGGGCTCGTCGATGGCGCGCTGCCCGACCACGGTGGTCTGCCCGGCCTCCTTGACCAGTTCGACGACGGCGGTCTCGGCACTCGTTTCCGACGATCGCTCACCGATCGCGGCGATCAGCGTGGCGGAATGCGACACGACGACGACCTGGCAGCGCTTCGCGGCATCGACGATGAGCTGGGCGAGCGGCGGGAGAAGGTCTGTGTGCAGGCTGGTTTCGGGCTCGTTCAGTACCAGCAACTCGGGCGGCCGCGGAGTCAGCAGCGCCGCCACCCACAACAGGTAGCGAACCGTTCCGTCGGACAGTTCGGCGATCCGCAACGGCCGCAACAGCCCATGTTGGTTCATGGTCAGCTCGAACCGGCCGCTCGCCACGTCGATGCCGACCGAGCTGCCCGGAAACGCCTGATCCACCGCGGCGTCGAGCGCGGCGCCGTCGCCGATTTCCCGGACTGTCTGCAGCGCCGCCGCCAGATCCGCGCCCTCCGCCCCGAGAACCGGGGTGCGAGTGCCGATGTGGCTCGCGCGCGCGGGCGCGGCGGCGTCGGTGCGCAGGTGGTCGTAGAAGCGCCAGGCGCGCATTCGTTCGCGCAGCACCAGCAACTCGGGTGCCGACCGCGGGTCGGCCATCCCGGTCAGCATGCTGTCGAACGGGCGCAGGTACTGCGTGATGGTCGACCAGCCGCCGTCGTCGCCGCGCAGCCTGACGGCCGTATTGTGCCGATCCGCCAGCAAGGCAGCCGGCCGGGGCGCAGGCCCCGCCCACACCCACTCGCGTTTGATCTCGGGATCCAGATCGAACAGCGTTGGGCCGAGCGCGGACGGCGTCGGCAGACCGAGATCGATGGCGTAGCCGAGTTCGTCACCGGCGAAGCCCAGCCGAAGCGACACCGGCCCCGATCGAGCCGTACCCTTCGCCGGCCGGCCACGACCGGCCCGATACCGCGAGCCGCCCTGCGGGCCGGCCCAGATGGTGGACGGCAACCCGCCCTCCCGGGCCAGCGCGGCGACCGCCCCGTCCCGGGCGGCCTCGGCGAGCAGCCGCAGTGACCGGTACAGGTTCGACTTGCCGGACCCGTTCGCGCCGGTCACCACGGTCAGCGATCCGAGCGGGAGGACCAGGTGCCGCAGCGAGCGGTAGTTGGCCACCGCAAGGGTCCTGATCATGCCGGCAACGCTATCGGCGCCGGACGACAGCCACCGGCGTCTCAGCCCTTGGTGGCCCCCGCGGTGATGCCGGCGACGAAGTAGCGCTGCAGGAACACGTACGCGATCACCATCGGGGCGCTGGCGATCAGCACGCCGGCGAACAGGACCGGGTAGTTGGTCGTGTACTCACCCTTGAAGTCCAGCAGTGCCTTCGGCAGCGTCGCCTTTGCCGGATCGGTGACGAACAGCAGCGGGTACAGCAGGTCGTTCCAGTGCATCACGAACAGGAAGATCGCGACGGCCGCGACCGACGGCGCCGCCAGGGGTATCGCAATGGACCGGTAGGTGCGGAACTGCCCCGCGCCGTCGATCTCCGCGGCCTCGAACAATTCCGTCGGCAGCGTCTTGAGGAAACCGGTGAGGATGAAGATCGCCACCGGTGACGTCACCGCGATGTTGATCAGGATCAATCCGAGCAGCGAATTGGTCAGGCCGATCTGCTTGAAGATGACGTACTGCGGGATCATCGCGACCTGCGCCGGCACGGCAAGACCGAGCGCGAACAGCCCGAAGATCGCGATGCCCAACCAGCCGTGAATGCGGGCGATGGCGAACGCGGCCAGGCTGGAGATCAGCAGCGTCAGCACCACCGAGCAGGCCGTCACCACGATCGAGTTCAGCAGGCTGGTGCCCAACCGACCGCCGTCCAGCAGCTCGCCGAAGTTGTCCAGCGTCGGGGACGTCGGCAGCCCGAACGGGCTCGCGTACATCTGCGGCGAGGTCTTCAGCGTGGTGAACAGCACTACCGTCAGGGGCACCACGATGATCAGGGAATAGATCGTCAGCAGGACGGTGCGACCGGCACCGCGGAGGCTGGGTGCAGCGACGGCCATGTCAGCCCCCCCTCGATGCAAGTCCGACCGCCCTGCGCTGCAGCACTGTCACCAGCGCGATCACGATCACGAAGATGACCGATTGCGCTGCGGCGTAACCGAACTCGAAGGTGCGGAAGGCGGAGTTGTAGATCAGCGTGGAAAGGATCTCGGTGGCGTGGTTGGGACCGCCGCCGGTGCTGGCGAAGATCAGGTCGAACGCCTTGAAGGACTGAATGGTGGTGTAGGCCACGACGATGCCGGTGGCGGGAGCGATCAGCGGCCAGGTCAGGTACCGGAACCGCTGCCACCGGCTCGTTCCGTCGATGTCCCCGGCCTCGTACAACTCGACGGGGATGGTCTGCAATCCGGCGATGTACACGACCATCATCTGCCCGGCGTGGAACCAGATCTGCACGATGGCCAGGTAGAAGATCGCCATCGACTGGTTGCCCAGCCACGGCTGTTGCCAGCTCTCCAGGCCGACGGCGGCCAGGAAGGTGTTGGCCAGGCCGAAGGTCGGGTCGTAGACGAACGTCCAGATGAAGGCGACCGACACCGACGACAGGACGGTCGGGAAGAAGTACAGCGCGCGCAGCACGATGTTGGTCCTGGTGTTGCGCTGCAACGCGATCGCGAGGACCAACGACAGCGTCGTCTGCCCGAGGACGACGGCGAACATGAACTTGAACGAGTTGCCGACCGCCTGGGTGAAGACGCTGTCGCCGCCCAGCAGGCGTCCGTAGTTGTCCAACCCGACCTCGTTGAACGTGGCGGACAACCCGTCCCAATCCGTCACCGAGTACCGCAGCGCCTGCAGCGTCGGCCACAGCACCAGCCACAGGTAGATCACCCCGGCCGGGACCAGGAACAGGAACAACCGCGGGTCGTTGCCCCGGCGACCGGCCCTCCCCCATCCCGAGCGCCGCAGCCGGGACCGCAGCCCACCCGGACCGGCACCACCTGCGTCCCGTCCGGAACGGCGGAGCCCTGCCGCCGGAGCCGTCGCCGTGGCCCCGGTGGTCATCAGCCCGACCGCTTCTCGTCGACGATCTGCTGAGCCGCCTCGGCCGCCTGCTGGGGGCTCGATCCGGTGGCAACCGCGACCAGTGAATTCTCGATGGCGCTGCGGATGTCGCCGTTGGTGAACTGGAATCGCGGCGCGAGCAGCGTTTTCCGCTCGATCCACGGGGCAAGTGCCTGCAGGTCGGGGTTGTCGTACTTCACCCCGGACACGGTGACGTGCTGCGAGGTGCCGTTCGCGTACACGGCGGCGTTCTCCGGTTGCGACAGGAATTCGACCCACGCCCGGGCGCCGTCCGGGTTCTTCGCCCCGGAGTTGACGCCGAGGATGAACGTCGCGTTGAACACGCCTTCGTAGTTGGGCGCCTGCCCGGCGGGTGTGGTGATCAACGGGGCCAGGTCGATGGGGAAGGCACCACCGGCCTTACGGACCTGGGCGATCTGGTAGGTCCCGGTCGGCAGGATCGCCGCCTTGCCCTGGGAGAACAGGGCGAGCACGCCGTCCGTGCCGGCGCCGGAGAAGTTCGGTTGGAAGTACGTGGACAGTTGCTTGAACTGGGTCAGCGCGGCCACCCACCAGTCGTCGGTGGCCTTGTAACGGCCGTTCTCGATGCCGGCGAACATGTCCGGGGTCGGGCCGTTGTTCATGGCCAGCGTGTTGATGATCTGGAACGCGTTGGCGGGGTCGTTTCCGGGCCAGGCGATGGGGTCGACGCCGGCTGACTTGAACTTGTCCAGCGCCGACAGGTAGGCGTCCCAGTCCTTCGGGACCTCCGACACGCCGGCCTTCTCCGCGATTTCGGTGTTGAGCAGCGGCATGTTGAAGATCAGCTGGTACGGAAATCCCCATTGCTTGCCGTCGGCGGCGCCGGGGGTGATGAGGTTCGCGACGTACCTGCCCGCCGCCGGTGAGGCGCTGAGATCGGTGAAGATCTTCTGCTCGGTGAACTGGGCGAACTGCGTGCCGCGCAACGCGGTCAGTGCATCACCGATGGACCCGTCGCGGGCCTTCTGCGCGGCCGTCGACTGGTACTGCTCGGAGGGATCGATGGTCTGGGTGACGGTGACCCCGGCGTTCTGCTCGCCGAAGGACGCAGCCAGCTTGTCCAGCACGGCCTTGTCCTCGCTGCGCCAGTGATAGAAGTTCACCGTCCCGGTGACGGCACCGGCGCCACCGGATCCGCCGGCGGCGGTGCCGGTCGGACTCGCCGTCGATCCCGGCCCGCCGCAGGCAGCAAGAGCCAGGCCTGCGCCGGACAGGCCGACGCCGGTCAGAAATGATCGCCGGGACAGCCCGGTCGTGGAGCGGCCGACGGCACGCATGGTGAACTCCTGACGGAAGCGATGGGGCAGTACAGGGACGGGGCACAGCACGGACGGGATTGCGGGGGCCTGGGGTGCGGAGATCAGGCCGGTATCGCTGCGGAGTACCCGCGACGCACCCGGCTCAACACCTCTGCGCCCACCCGGGTGGCCTCCTCGCGGTGCGGGTAGCCGGACAGGATGAATTCGTCGATGCCGACGGCGACGTACTCGTCGATGCGGCGGGCCACCTCGTCGTGGCTTCCGACAATGGCCGTGCCGACGCCTTCCCGGACCAGTCCGATGCCCGACCACAGGTTCGGACCGACCGTGAGATCGGCTGCGCTGACAGGAGTGTCGACGTCGTGCAGGGCGGCCATCCGCGCCTGCCCGACCGAGTCCATCCGGGCCTTCCGCTCACGGACGGACGCAACCACGGCCGGGTCGAACCCGGACTGGATGCGGTCGGCCTCGGCCCATGCCTCCGCGGCGGTGTCCCGGCTCAGGATGTGGATCCGCAGCCCGAACCGCAGCGAGCGACCTTCCGCGGCCGCCAGCGCGCGCATCGCCGCAACGCGCATGGCGATCGCATCCACGGGTTCGCCCCACAACAGGTAGGTATCGGCCTGGGCGGCCGCGACGTGCTGCGCCGCCGGTGATGCCCCGCCGAAGTACACCGGAACCGGTATTCCCGACGGAGCGACGAGGGCGGCATCCACCACGTTGACATGCCGGCCTCGCAGGGTCCGGCGATCTCCGGCCAGCAGCGGAGCGAGCACCGCCAGGGTCTCGCTCGTGCGCTCGTACCGGCCGTCGTGATCGGTGTGGTCGCCGTAGGCGGCCTGCTCCACCGGGTCGCCCCCGGTCACGATGTTGAGGATGAGGCGCCGGCCGTGCATCCGGGTGAAGGTGTCCGCCTGCTGCGCGAGCAGTGTCGGTGACGCCAGGCTCGGCCGGACGGCAACGATGAAACCGAGCCGTTCGGTACGCGCGGCGACGGCCGAACACACCACCCACGGGTCGGGGCACCCGATCCCGACGGGCGTCAGCACGGAGTGGAACCCGGCCGCCTCCGCCGCCGCAGCCACCTCGGCCAGGTACTCCAGGGTCGGCAGACGGCGACCGGCAGCGACCTCCGTGTCGCCGAAAGCCGGGATGACGCCAGGAGTATCCGAATCACCCCTGGTCGGCAGGAACCAGTGGAACACCGGTGCGGCATGAACCGATGGGGACTGTGACATGGCTGGTCCTCGGGGAAATGGCGATGCGAACGCGACGCCGGCGGGATCACAGGGGAACGTCGGGATGGAAGAGGAGCACTGACACTGTGTTGCGGATCGCGGGGTTCCCGCTCGGAGCCGAGAACAGCTGAGCCGCGGCAACGGCCGCCGTCAGCGGGCGATCAGCGGCGCGGTCGAGCCACCGTCGACCTGCGCGGTATCAGCCCCGCCGACAACACGCGGCGCTGGCGACGCGCACGAGGTCGACGTGCCGTCGCGACACCAAACCGCTTGTCATCGTTGCATCCTCACCATTGCCGCACCGTTCGTCAACTCACTCCCGGTGCGGCTGGTTGTCCCGACCGGCCATCGCCGGCGGACCGGCTGGGGCATTTCCGACGATTCGGGCGTCGTGCAGGACGAACGGTTCCCAGGACGCCGCCGGTCGACGGCCGTGCCCCGGATCGATGCCGACAATGGCCATTCGCTCGACGACAACCGTTGCGTGCCTTCGGTGGTCATCCTCGGTGACGACGACAGGCAGGTCCTGCCGGCCGTACCGGCGACCCGTCACCCAATCGATGGTGCTGCTGTGGCCGTGAATCTGGTGGAACGGCGCGGCAGCGGCCGACGCCGTCCAGGACGGCACGAGTTCGTCCGGCGCCGAGGCCCACATCGGTCCCGCGGCCAGATCGACGTCGCCGGTCAGCATGACTCCGGGCCGGTAGAGCCAGCTCTCGTGGATGTTGCCGATCAGCCCGTTCAGCGCGCGGGCGGCTTCAGCCGCTCCCGGGGGCATGCCGATGAAGTGCCGCCAGAACCCTTCGGTGAGCCCGGCGTGGGTGACGAGGTACTGGTGCGGCTCGCCGGCCACCTCGATGGCGGCGGCCGCCCGCATGTGCCGGGTCCGCCACCACCGGTAGAGGGTCTCGAGATCCTCCTCGGGCAGACGCTCCGGCCAGTGGAACTTCGGCGGCGTGAGGTAGTAGGCCTCGTGGTTGCCGGCGAGCTGGATCCACCGGCCCGGTTGACGGTCCATCGCCGTCCTGGCGATCGCCACTGCGCCGGGACTGTCCGGGCCGCGATGCACCAGGTCGCCTACCTGGACGACGGTCAGGTCGTCGGGCAGCCGCAGGTCACCCGGCTCGGCGCCCAGTGCGACCAGGGCGTCGCGGAGTGCGTCCGCCTGGCCGCCGACGTCACCGATCACCGCGATTCTGCCCGGTGATCGGTCGACGATGCCCACCCGGGCAGTGCACCACAGCAGAGGTCCGTCCGTCAGCCCTCCTCGGGCCGCCCAGCGCGATGCCACGGGGACCGGCAGACTGTCCGGATGCAGAAGATGTCGTTGCAGGCACTCGCCCGTGAACAGCTGGAACGGGCATCGGCCGCCAGCAGCGGCCGGAGTGCCCGCACGGTGTGGGGCGGGCACGAGCACGTGCTGCGCCAGACCGTTATCGCCCTGCGTGCCGGCTCATCGATGTCGGAACACGAGAACCCCGGTGAGGCAACGGTTCAGGTCATCACCGGCAGGGTGCGTCTGGAGGCCGACGGGCACCGCTGGGAGGGCCGGCAGGGCGACATGCTGTTCATGCCGCCGTCGCGCCACGCCCTCGTCGCGCTGGAGGATGCGGTTGTGCTGCTCACCGTGGCGAAACTGCCCCACAAGGCTCGACCAGAGGAAATCCGTCCCTTCTGACCGATCCGGACACTACCCTTCTCGGAGTGACCACCGTCGAACTCCCGGCCTCGCTCGACACCCCACTGCTCCGGCGCATCCGCGAGTCGGTCATCGGCGACGACCAGGTGATGCCCGGTCCGTACGGCCCGCGGCGGGTCACCTACGCCGATTACACCGCATCGGGTCGAGCCCTGGGTTTCCTGGAGGACTTCATCCGCGACGAGGTACTCCCGCGGTACGCCAACACGCACACCGAGTCCAGCGGCACCGGATTGCAGACGACGAGGCTGCGGGAGGACGCCCGGGCGATCATCCACCGGGCCATGGGCGGGGACGACGACACGGTCGTGCTGTTCGCCGGCTCCGGCTGCACGGGGGCCATCGACAAGTTGATCGGCATCCTCGGGTTGCGCATCCCTGCCGGTCTGGATGACACCTACCGGTTCACCGAGAAGATCCCCGTGAACGAACGGCCCGTCGTCTTCATCGGCCCGTTCGAGCACCACTCCAATGAGCTGCCCTGGCGGGAGTCCATCGCGGATGTCGTGGTGATCCCGCAGGACGCCGACGGGCACATCGACGCGGACCGGCTGGCCGCCGAGCTGGAACGCTACGGCGACCGGTCGCTCAAGATCGGCTCGTTCTCCGCGGCCAGCAACGTCACCGGGATCGTCAGCGACACCGCCCGCATCAGCACCCTGCTGCACGAGCACCGGGCGCTGTCGTTCTGGGATTTCGCCGCCGCTGCTCCCTACGTGGAGATCTCGATGACCGCGCCGGACGACCGGCCGCTCGCATACAAGGACGCTGTCTTCCTCAGCCCGCACAAGTTCATCGGCGGCCCGAGCACGCCTGGCGTGCTCGCCGTTCGCCGGGAACTGCTCGCGAACCGGGTGCCCGACGTCCCGGGCGGCGGCACCGTCGCCTACGTCAATCCGGACGAGCACCGCTACCTCGCCGACCCGGTGCAGCGGGAGGAGGGTGGCACCCCGGCCATCGTCGAATCCATCAGGGCGGGGCTGGTCTTCCAACTGAAGGACGCCGTCGGGGTCGACGTTATCCGCGGCCGGGAGGAGCACTTCCTGCGCCGGGCGGTCGCCGCGTGGCAGTCCGAGCCCTCGATCGAGATCCTCGGCAACCCCGACGCGCAGCGGCTGTCCATCGTGTCGTTCGTCGTGCGCGCGCCGAGCGGGAGCTACCTGCACCACAACTTCGTGGTTGCGGTGCTCAACGACGTCTTCGGCATCCAGTCGCGCGGCGGCTGTTCCTGCGCCGGGCCGTACGGGCACCGGCTGCTCGGCATCGACCTCGACCGTTCGCACGCCTTCGAACGCGAGATCACCCATGGTTGCGAAGGAATCAAGCCGGGTTGGGTGCGCATCAACTTCAACTACTTCATCTCGGACGTGGTCTTCGATTACCTCATCGAGGCGGTGCGGATGATCGCCCGGGACGGCTGGCGGCTGCTGCCCGACTACCGGTTCGACCCGGCGAACGGGCTGTGGCGGCACCGCCTCGGCGCGGCCGAACCGCCGCTGCGGCTGGCCGAGATCACCTACGACGACACCGGCGCGATGCGCTACCCGCGCCGCCGCGACCGCGCCGCAGAGACCGAGCTGGCCCGGTATCTGCAGGACGCCGCCGGCCTGATGCGACAGGCGGGTACCGCACAGGAGCACGTCGTCGCCGAGCACACCCGCGACCTGTCCGACGACTTCGAAGAGCTGCGGTGGTTCGAGCTACCACCGGTGTGCCTGTCGACCGGCTGAGCAGCACTCGCGTCACACGGTGGGCGCGGCGTACTCCCGAACCGCCGGCCAGCTGCTGGCGAACCCGGGATGCAGTGCCAGCGCATCGATCTCGGCGCGAGGTACCCAGCGCAGCTCGGCGCTCTCGGCATTCGCCACGATGCTCAACGGGCCCGCTGCGTCCGCTATGACGGTGACGTAGGCCCACCCACCGTGATCGTCCGTCCATTGCCCGGCGACCGACACCGCGGCCGCCACGATCCCGGCCTCCTCCCCCGCCTCCCGCAGCGCCGCCTGCACCGGCGACTCGTGGCTGTCCCGGGCACCGCCGGGCAGACCCCAGGTGTCACCCAGGCTGGTCCACGGTGCGCGGTGCTGCATCAGCACGCTGACATCGGTGCCCGGTCCGGGCCGCCGGAGCAGCAGGCCGGCGGCGCCGAACAGCCCCCAGTGCCGGTGGCCCAGACCGCATCTCGTCCAGCCGTTGCCGTCTCCGCGCACGGACTTCCCCTCCGGTCGCCGGTACCGCTCCATGGTGCCAGCCCGGGGAGGCGAGGATCACCCGCGGCGTTTTTGACACCTTCGAGGGCCGGACGTAACGTCATGCGCGGTGACGAGTTCCAGCGTCAAGCCCTGGCTTGCTGGACGGCAACCCTCACGTTGTGGCGGGGTGCTCCAGGTGACCACCAGGTGCGGCAACTGCCGTGCAAGCACAAGATGCCCGATGCCGTCGAGCCGGCGGGGCACACCGAAACGAGGAGTCGCAGTGATCCGCACCGTGCCCATCCACCACGGGACATGCTGCACCGAAACATTTGTCGGTGTCCGACGGCGCCACGTGGATCTTGGTCGCGCGGCCAGCGACAGGTGTTTGTCCAGCTGATCTGATTCGGTCCACGGGCCGAACGGCAACGTCTCGTCCTGCTCCCGACGAGATCAGCGCACAGCAGCCCGAATCGGCTGTCCATCCCCGTTGCAGCGACATCTCTGCGCACTGCTGCGCCCATTTCCGAACGACGGTATCGAACCCCGCAGCGGTGCACCCGCCTGCGGCGCGCGAACCTGACTGAAAGGCATCCCCCGTGAGCACTCTCCCTCCCGATCGACCCGAACCGGCGTCCGGCCCGACGCTGCCCGACAAACCCAAGAAGTCCCGCGGCCTGCTGGTCGGGATCGTGACCGCCGTCGTCGTGGTGCTGGTGGGTGCCGTCCTGCTGGTGGTCAACCTCCGGCAGAACGACGAGGCGGCCGACCGGGTCACCGTCAAGATCGGCACCACCGAGGCGAGCGCCGACTACTGGCCCATCCTGATCCGCCTGGCCGCCGACCAGGGAATCGACATCCAGACCGTCAATTTCGGTGACTACACGCAGGCCAATCCCGCGCTCTCCCAGGGACAGTTGGACCTGAACCTGTTTCAGCACCTGCTGTATCTGGCCAGCTACAACGTTTCCACCGACGACACCCTGACGCCGATCGGATCCACCGTCGTGGTGCCGTTGGGCCTGTACTCGCAGAAGCACACCAGCCTCGATCAGATCCCGCAGGGCGGACAGGTCGCGATCCCGAACGACCCGACCAACCAGGCCCGGGCGCTGCTCGTACTGCAGCAGGCCGGCTTGATCACGTTGAAGGACGGCGGCAACGTGCTGTCCACCCCCGCCGAGATCGATGCCGCGAAATCGAAGGTGACCGTCACGCCGGTCGACGCCAAGCAGACCGTGACCTCCCTCGCGTCCGTCGACGCCGCGATCGTCAACAACAACTTCGCGCTGGACGCCGAACTCGATCCGTCCAAGGCGCTGTACAACGACGACCCGTCGCAACCCGAGGCCCAGCCCTACATCAACGCTTTCGTCACCCGCGCAGCGGACAGGGACAATCCGACCTACCGCAAGATCGCCGAGCTGTACCAGGATCCCGCGGTGACCAAGGCCGTCGTGGATGCCTCGCGGGACACGGCGGTGATCGTCAACCGGCCGCCGGCCGAATTGCAGTCGATCCTGACCGGCCTCGAAGACACGGTCCGGGCTGCTCAGTGACCACGGTGGACCCGCCCCGCCCGCACTCGCGGGCACCCTTGATCGAGTTCCGGGAGGTCGACAAGGTCTTCCGAACCGGGTCAACCCCGGTGCAGGCGCTGGTGGGCGTCAGTCTGGAGATCGCCGCCGGTGACATCTACGCCGTCATCGGCGGCTCCGGGGCGGGCAAGAGCACGCTCGTCCGGCTGATCAACGGCCTGGAACAGGTGACATCGGGCCAGGTGCTGGTCCAGGGCACCGACATCAGCCGGCTGCGGGAGAAGCAGATCAGGCCCATCCGATCCGGGATGGGAATGATTTTCCAGCAGTTCAACCTGATGCGGTCGCGGACCGTTTTCGGCAATGTGGCGTTTCCGCTCAAGGTGGCCAAATGGTCGAAGGAGGACCAGCGGACCCGGGTCGCGGAGCTGCTCGACTTCGTCGGCCTGACCGACAAGGCCTGGGTGTACCCGGATCAGCTGTCCGGCGGCCAGAAGCAACGGGTGGGCATCGCCAGGGCGCTGGCCACCAACCCGTCCATCCTGCTGGCCGACGAGTCGACCAGCGCCTTGGATCCGGAGACAACCGCCGATGTCCTGCGGCTGCTGCAGCGGGTCAATGCGGAACTGGGCGTGACGATCGTCGTCATCACCCACGAGATGGATGTCGTCCGGTCCATCGCCAACCGGGTGGCCGTGCTCGACGGCGGCCGCTTGGTGGAATCGGGCTCCGTCTACGACGTCTTCTCGGTGCCGCAGCAGGAGATCACCCGCAGGTTCGTCGATGTCGCCCTGCAGGACCGCCCGGGAGATGACGACACCGCGCGGCTCCGGCAGCAGTACCCCGGGCGGCTCGTCTCGGTACGGGTCGGCAGCGACGGCCTCGGCGCGGTGCTCGCCGATGCCGTCCGGACCTCCGACGTGCAGTTCGAGCTCGTCTTCGGCGGCATCACGGCGCTGCGGGACGGCTCGTTCGGCAACCTCACCCTGTCGTTGACCGGTGATCGATCCGCCGTCGACCGGCTGATCACCACGCTGCAGCAGACCACCGTGGTGGAGGAGATTGCATGAGCACCGACTGGAGCACGCTGTGGCCGATCTTCACGACGTCCATCTGGGAAACGCTGTGGATGGTCACGGTGACCATGGTGGTCGGCGGATTTTTCGGGTTGGTCCTGGGCATCCTGCTGTACACCACCCGTCGCGGCGGGTTGCTGCAGAACAGCCCCGCCTACACCGTCCTCAACGTGCTGGTGAATTTCGTCCGGCCGATCCCGTTCATCATCTTCATCACCGCAGTCGGATCGCTGACCCTGCTCACCGTCGGTACGACGATCGGCACGGCTGCGGCGATCTTCCCGCTGGTGATCGCGGCGTCGTTCGGGATCTCCCGGATCGTCGAGCAGAACCTGGTCAGCATCGACCCTGGAGTGATCGAGGCGGCGCGGGCGATGGGCGCCAGTCCGCTGCGCATCATCGTGACGTTGCTGATCCCGGAGGCGCTCGGTCCGCTCATCCTCGGCTACACATTCGTCTTCGTTGCAGTCGTGGACATGACGGCGGTCGCGGGTGCGGTCGGCGGCGGGGGCCTCGGCAACTTCGCGATCGTCTACGGCTATCAACGATTCAACTGGACAGTCACATGGCTGGCGGTACTGACGATCATCGTGCTCGTCCAGGTGGCGCAGTTCCTCGGCAATGCCCTGGCCCGGAAAGCTTTGCGCCATTGACGGTGTGCGACCGACACCTGCTCCGGCCGTTAGGGTTCTCTGATGGGCATCGCCTTCGCGCCGTCGGAACGGTCCCGGCTCGGCATCGAGTGGGAGGTCGCCTGCGTCGACCGGCGCAGCGGGGAGCTGACGGCGGCGGCGCCGGAACTGCTGTCCCGATTGGGTCCGGCCGACAGCTACCCGCACGTGACGAATGAGCTGCTGACCAACACGGTGGAGATCGTCAGCGCCCCGCATCACCAGGCCAAGCACGCGGTGGCGGATCTGACCGGGCTCCTCGAGCGGGTCATCGACCTCGCGGAACCGCTCGGCGTCGACCTGATCTCGTCGGGCACCCACCCGTTCAGCCAGTGGTTCCAGCAGCAGGTCACCCCGGGCAAGCCCACCTACGACACGTTGATCGACCGGACCCGCTGGTGGGGACGGCAGATGATGATCTGGGGCGTCCACGTCCACGTCGCGGTCGAGGACCGGCGGAAGGTCTTGCCGATCGTCAACGGGCTGCTCACCTATGTCCCGCACTTCCAGGCGCTGAGCGCGTCCAGTCCGTTCTGGGCGGGCGAGACCACCGGGTACGCGTCCAACCGGGCGCTGATGTTCCAGCAGTTGCCGACGGCCGGGCTGCCGCCGCAGTTCGACACCTGGGAGCAGTACGAGTCGATGGCCGGCGACCTGCTGCACACCGGCGTCATCGACCAACTCGGCGAATTGCGATGGGATATCCGGCCGTCGCCGAAATGGGGCACCATCGAGGTCCGCACCTTCGACGGCATCTCGACCTCACGGGAGATCGGCGCGCTCGCCGCGTTGACGCAGTGCCTGGTGGAACGGTTCTCGCGTCAGCTGGACGCCGGCGAAGCGGTGCCCGCGCTGCAGCCGTGGTTCGTCCGGGAGAACAAGTGGCGGGCGGCGCGGTACGGCATGGACGCGATCATCATCCAGAACGCCGCCGGCGACGAGCGTCTGGTCACCGACGATCTGCAGGAGCTGCTTCCCGCACTGGGTGAAGTTGCCCAGGATCTCGGCTGCACCGCGGAGCTGGAGGACGTCCTGGACATCGTCGGGCGGGGTGCGAGCTACCAGCGTCAGCTGCGGGTAGCCGCACAGAACGACGGCAGCCTCAAGGCCGTCGTCTCGTCACTGGTGCGCGAGCTGCGGGACGGGTCGTCGTGACGGTCCGGCCCCGGTCACCGGGCAGCACCGGCCGGTAGGCCGGGCAGCGGTGTGACGCTGCGGATCAGCTTCTTGTTGACGAACTCGTCCATACCGAAACGACCCATCTCCCGGCCGAACCCGGACCGTTTGATGCCACCGAATGGAAGTTCCGCCCCGTCGAGCAGGACGCCGTTGACGAACACCATGCCGGCGTCGATGGCGTCGGCGACCCGCACCGCCTGCTCCGGGTCGGTGGTGAAGACGTAGGAGCCCAGTCCGTACGGCGTGTCGTTGGCGAGGCGGATGGCAGCCTCCTCCGACTCGGCCGGGAACACCATCGCCACGGGACCGAAGAACTCCTCGCGGTAGGCGTCGTGGTCGGGTCCGATGCCGGTGAGCACGGCGGGTGGGTACACCGCACCGGTTCGACGACCGCCGCCGAGGAGGGTCGCGCCCTGCGACACCGCCTTGTCGACCTGCGCCTCGAGGCGCTGCGCCGCGGCGACCGACGACAGTGGCGCGATCCCATCGGACTTCGCCAGCAGCGCGGCGGTGAAACGCTCGAGGAATCCCGGGTACAGATCCTCCGCCACGATGAAACGCTTTGCGGCGTTGCAACTCTGGCCGGTGTTGTCCATGCGAGCCGCGACGGCCGCATCGACGGTGGCGTCCAGGTCGTCGGTGGACAGCAGCACGAACGGATCGGACCCGCCGAGTTCGAGGACGACCTTCTTCAGGTTGCGGCCGGCGACCTCCGCGACGGCGGCGCCGGCGCGTTCCGAGCCGGTCAACGAGACACCGACGATCCGGGGGTCGGCGATCATTGTCGCCACCTGATCGTTACTGGCATACACGTTGACGTAGGCGCCATCCGGGAAGCCGGCGTCGAGGAACATCTGCTGCATCGCGGCCGCCGACTCGGGGCATTGCGGCGCGTGTTTCAGCACGACGGTGTTGCCGATCGCGAGGTTGGGGCCGGCCATCCGTGCGACCTGGTAGTACGGGAAGTTCCACGGCATGATGCCCAGCAGCACGCCGACCGGCGCCCGGCGGACGATCGCGGTGCCTTCGCCGGCCAGCAGGTCGACGGTTTCGTCGGCCATGAACTCCTCCGCGTGGTCGGCGTAGTAGCCGTAGATCGCGGCCGCGAAGTCGACCTCGGCGAGCGCCTCCTCCATCGGCTTGCCCATCTCGCGGACGATGATTGCGCCGAGTTCGTCGCGCCGCTGCGTGTGCAGTTCGCCGACCCGGCGCACCAAGGCCGCCCGATCCGCCACTGTGGTGGTTCGTGCCCAGCCCCGGCTTGCCGCAGCGGCCTCCGTCAGCGCCGCCTCTATCTCGGCGTCGGTGGCGGTGTCGTAACGGCGCAGGATTTCCCCCGAGGCGGGGTCGACGACGGCGTACTCACTCATGGCGTGTTTCCCTCTCCGATGTGGACTGCCGCCGGCCCTGCTGCACGGCCGGTAATGCCATCAATTCGTACACCACGCCCAGCCACGACACCGAGCGTCGACGTGCTGCACCGTCAATCGATGTCGAACGCAACGGCGCGGATCGGTGCACCGTCGGCGTCGACGGCAAGGGGGAAGAAGCCCACCCGCACCGTCTCCGGCAGCCCGACCAGATTGGTCAGGTTCTCCACGATCAGCTTGTCGGAACCCAGGACCGCGACGTGCACCGGGAAGTCCGTCGCCCCGGACGCTGTCGGATCCGGGCTCAAGGTGTCGACCGCGAGCACGTGCATGCCGCGCCGGATCAGTTCGGTCGCCGCGGATACCTGCAGCACCGGATGTTCAGTGGCGAGCGGCGTGGAGAAGTGCCGCGACCAACCGGTGTGCAGGACGACGATGCCCGGCAACCGATCCGGCAACCCGCGGGCCAACGCCGCGTCGATCGCATCGAGACCGAACGCCGACCGCGGCGCCAGATTCGGCAGGTGCACGACGAGCGCTTCACCGGTGAGCTCGCTGAGCCCGATCGCACCCGTTGTCCGGCCGCCCGGGATGATGTGTGCGGGCGCATCGACGTGCGTGCCCGTGTGCGATCCGAGACGCAGCGCCGCAACCGCCACGCTGTCGCGGGCCAGGGTCAACGCCGGAACGACCTCGACCGCGGGGTCGCCGGGGTAGACGGTCATGCCGGTTCTCACCGGTTGGCTCAGATCCCGGATGCCGCTCATCACGACAGCGCCAGAAAGTCACGCAGCGAGCCGTCGACCTCCAAGGGCGACCGGAACGCGGCTCGCCCGTCGCGGTGCCTTCGAGATTCGTCCATGCTGCCGGTGCGGGTGACGTTCGGGTTCTCCGGAACGGTTGCGGCGCAGACGATCTTGTCGCGGCCGGTTGCGGACATTCTATCCGGAATGTGGCAGGCCCGTAACGGGAAAGGCGCGTCCGCAGAACGTGGGTCCTGGGTCTCCCGGAGACGGACTTGCCCGGCCGCATGGTTGCCTCGCTGCACGTTGTCACTTTCGGCGGCTGGAGTAATCAGGTTACCTACAGTGCGTGATCGCGAGATGTCCACGCAAAGGCGGAAAACATCAGGAAAAAACCGGCAACGCCCATGATCATGCCCGCCGCGACAAACGCCAACGACATGATTTCGCCCGCGACCAGCGCAACGAGACCGAGAGTGAATGCGAAGGCACGCACGACCCATTGACGGTGCCGGAGATGATCGAGATTGGCCTCCATGAACGTTGGGTCGTCGTCGTGAAGGGCGCGCTCGATCTCGTCGAGCGTGCGTTGCTCCTCGCTGGACAGCGCCATGGCGGACTCCTTCCTCCCAGCTCACGGACCACCCGTCCCGGCGCGGCAGGAGTCGAAACCGGTCCGGCTCCTGCTCGTATCGCCAACGTTAGCCGGATGAAATGTCCTGCCCGCAGGGCCGAAGGACCTTTGCGGAACAGGCAGGAGCTCCCTTTCCCGGCGCCACCGGAGCAGCTTGGCGACCGATCGCCACTCTTCGCCGCTCAACTCACGGACACCCGCTGCAATGCGCCTACGGGCTGCGCGAGCGGTCTCGGTGGCGGGCCGATCGGTGCGGGCCGATCACCGTTGGGCGGGGGACGGTGACACCGCCGCGTCGACAATGCGAACACCACCGCTGAACTGCCGCAAGCGATTTGCGATCACCCTGCCGGCAAACTCCTCGAACCCACCGGTATCGGGCTCTCGCCATTGGAGTACTGCTTGGGCCAATCCCAACTCGGCGGCCTGCTCCAGGCCGTCCGAGTCGGCGACGGACGACGCCAAAGCGTCGGCCAACGACCTGGCCAGCGGCAGATGGAACCGGAAGACCGCGTCCTCCGCCGCGGCCAGGACTGTCGGCTCGTAGTCGGCCCGGGCCCGCGCCAGTGCCGCCCAGAGTTGCCGGGCTGCAGCGGGATCGGCGCGAACGGTGCGGGACCACCCCTCGAGGTCCGCACCGGCGCTTGCGCCACGCGCCGCGGCAGTGTCGCCGACCGCCCCCGTCATGATCGGAGCCAGCGGGAGCCCTCGATCATCGGGGGCGGCCACCGGGACGCGCTCCCGGGCGCCCGGCTGAGCGTCCTCGACACTCGGCTCAACCCATCGGCGGCGGAAGCCTTCCAAAAGGTGGGTATCGGCATATCGGGCGGTCCTCCGTATTCACTGAAACGGACGACACCACAAACATGACCAACAGAGCGGTCGCTGACGCGACCCGCGAGCATCACGGTTGGTGGGCGCCCGACATCATCAGGGCGGCTGCCGTTCCAACCACGCCACACAGTAGCGAAGTCGCGGGGAAACGTCACCGCCAAGATCGCCGGCTCGCATCGCAGAACCGACTGCGACGTTCCGCCCCCGGCGCCGCGGCGGGCGGCTTCGCGGTGGACAGCCGCCGGGCGGGCAGCCATCACGACGGTCAGCGTGATGGAGTTCATCGCCACACCTCGCCCTCCTGGTGGACAGTTCCGCGGTCGAGCGGAACACTCGGGAGCACTGAGAGCGTTCTTTGCGCCCGGGCCCCGTGTGCCGTTCTTGGCTATTGCCAACTGGACGGTGCGTCGCATCGGGACGGGCGTGTGGCGATGTCGGAACCTGTCGATGGCCTGACCGAGGCTGCGTTGACCGAGTTGGCCGGGCTGCTGCTCGCCACGTCCTCGTTCGAGGACCTCATGCAGAAGGTCGCCGACCTGTCCAGACGTGCCGTGCCGCAGGCGTCGACTTGCGGCATCACCCTGTCCGAGAGTGGGCACGTCATCACCGTGGCATCGGCGGATTCGTTGGCCCGCCAGCTGGACGAGCAGCAGTACGAGGTCGACGACGGGCCCTGCCTGGAGGCGATTCGGACCGGCCGCATCGTGCTGTCCGATGACCTCAGCCGGGAAACCCGTTGGGACGGGTATCCGGCGAAGGCGGTCGCGCACGGCGTGTGGTCGGTGTACTCCAGCCCCCTGCTGGTCGCGGGGCGACCGATCGGAGCGCTGAACCTGTACGCCACCACCCCGGGCGCCTTCACCGAGGATTCCCGAGCGGCCGCCATGCAGCTGACCGCAATGGCCGCGGCCACGGTGACGGCGGCCATGCGGCACTACGACGAGGCAACGCTGACCGATCATCTGCGGACCGCGTTGTCCTCTCGTTCGGTGATCGATCAGGCCATCGGCATCATCATCGGCATGCAGCGCTGCCCCCCGGACACCGCATTCGACATCCTGCGAACTGCGTCGCAGAACCGGAACGTCCCGCTACGGGTCGTCGCCTCCGAATTGGTCGCACGAACGATCGCGCCGCCGGCCCCCTGAACGGCGGGCGGCCGCATCTGCGCTCAGCTCTGTGGTGTCGTCGCCGATCGACGCCGCGGCCGGCGTCACCGCCGTGGCCGGGAGCCTTGCTCGCCGTCGCACGTCAGCAGGTGCTCGACGAACCAGTCCCGGGCATGCATCGCAGCCTCGGCGAGTGTTCCCGGTTCCTCGAACAGGTGAGTGGCGCCCTCGACGACCGTCAGGCGATGGGGGCACCGCAACGCGGCCTGGGCTCGCCGGTTCAGGTCGAGCACCGCCACGTCCCTACTGCCCACGATCAGCAACGTGGGCGCCCGCACTTGGGCAAGGCGTTGCCCGGCAAGGTCGGGGCGTCCGCCCCTGGAAACCACGGCCGAGATCAGCGGGCCCAGCTCCGCCGCCGCCCAGAGGGCGGCACCCGCCCCCGTGCTGGCACCGAAATACCCGATCCGGCAGGACGCGGTATCCGACCGGGTGGCCAACCACGAGGTCGCGGCGGTCAACCTGCCGGCCAGGAAGCCGATGTCGAACACGTTGCGCCGATCGACCTCCTCGTCCGGTGTGAGCAGGTCGAGGAGCAGAGTGCCCAAGCCGGCCCCGTACAGCACGTCCGCGACGAACCTGTTCCGGGGGCTGTGCCTGCTGCTGCCGCTTCCGTGCGCGAATACCACAACGCCGGTGGTCGAGCCCGGGACGTGGAGATGCCCCTGCATGACGGCCGCCGCGGCGGGGATCTCGACATCGACGTCTACATCCGGTCCCGCATCCGGCTGCCCGGCGAGCGCACGACGCGCGGCGTCGTCCCGGTCACGAAAAGCAGTCACACCACGCCTCCCGGCGCCATGGGTCGGTTGTCCGGTTCGCACCCGCATCGGCTGGGTGACCCGCCCGGTAAGGGATGCCACGACCACCCACATGGGCCGCCGGGATTCGGGTCCCGCACACCGCACACCGGACGCCGCCGACCGCCGGTTGCCTACTGCTCTGCCACGTCAAGGCGCAGGCTGAGTCGATGAGCGATGCTGACGGCCGTCCGCGCCTGATCGATTCCGGTCGCCGCGGCCTGCAGGTGGTTGGCCACCTGGCCGCACACGAATCCAGGCGCCACCGATCCGTCCGGCTCGTTCACCCGCAGATTCCGCACGCTGCCCGGAAGGTTCTCCGCGGCGGACGACAGCCCCCTGGTCACGTGACTCAGGATGCCGAGCAACTCGTCGAGATCGGCCACGGAGTGCTGCACACCATCGAGTTCGGTGAGGGTGGCGGTGCCGATCTGCTCGATCTTCGCCACCGCTGTGCTCACTTCTTGGCCGCCGTTCATGACTGCTCCTCTCCGGTCGCCGGCAGGTGTCGCGGGAACACCGACCGACTGGCGACTCCGGCTCCTGCCGTCGCTGTGGCTTCTGCGATCGCGCTGTGATGTTCACACCGCGAACGGATAGGTTTCCGGTGGTTCTCCGCGTTCCCACCGGGCGGTGCGTTCCAAGGGTTCGACCGCGCGGGTCTGGTCGATATGGATGGCGGCATCGAACTGGGCGGACACCCGTGCGCGGAAGTAGTGGCTCTGCCGCTCGGTGCGGGGCCGGTAGATCACCCCGATGGCACGTTCCAGTCGCGCCGCACCGAGGATTTCCGCGGCGTGGGGTGAGCGGGCGAAGTCCAGCAGGAACTCAGGTTCCCCGGTGTCGTGGAACAGCGCCTCGACGCTGCCGTCCAGGCCCGGGCGGACCCTCTTGCGCTCGGCGGGATGGTCCCAGTCATCGGCGGCGGTCACCGTGCCGTGGTACGTGGTGAAGCCGATGGAGCGACAGTCGCCCGGGTGCCGCTCGCGCACCAGTTGGCCGACGTTGAGTTCGCCGCGCATCCCCGATTCGGTGGCCCTGGCGTCCCCGAGATGCGAGTTGTGTTCCCAGACAACGATTTTGACCCCTCCACCGTGCCTACCCAGGTGAGCGATGAGCGCATCGAGGGTGTCGGCCATGTGCCGGTCGCGCAGGTTCCACGACGACACCCGACCGCTGAACATCGTGCGGTAGTACTCCGCGGCCGCTTTGACCACGCGGGCATTCTGCTCGGCGTAGAACTCCTCATCCTCGGCGAGCAGACCGTCCCGCCGGGCGTATTCCAGGCCGTTACGTTGCAGATCCGTGAGCTGGTCGACGATCTCACTCTCACACGTCTCGCCGGCACCGTAGGCAGCCGCGTAGCCGTAGGCCTGACCGTCGTCGCCGGCGAACTGATCCAGGCAGGCGTACCGCTCCCGGGCCCGCCCGGCCGCGGCCGGGTCGACGCCTTCCAGGTAGGCAATGACCTCGGCGATCGACCGGTACAGGCTGTAGACGTCCAGTCCGTAGAAGCCCACGGACTGCCGGTTCATTCGCTCCGGTGCACCGGAAAGGTCGTCGTTGTGTTGCCGCAGCCAACCGACGAAGTCCAGAACGACGTCGTTGCGCCACATCCAGGTGGGGAACCTCTGGAAACCGCCCAACGCCTCCTCTGCGTCCCGATCCGTCCCCTGACCACGAACCCACCGATTGACCCGGTACGCATCCGGCCAGTCACCCTCCACCGCCACTGCGCCGAAGCCGCGGTGCTCGATGAGGTAGCGAGTGATGGCGGCGCGCGTTCGGTAGAACTCATGGGTGCCGTGCGACGCCTCGCCGATCAGAACGATCCGGGCATCGCCGACCAGCTCGTCCAGATCCGCCGCGCATGGCACCCCGTCCGTCAGCGGCCGCGCCTCACTGCGGATCGTCCTCGCCTGGGTCGGCACAGCCGGGACCGTCGCAGGGACGGCGAGGGCTGCGGCACGCAGCAATTCCAGTACCTCGTCGTCGGTCGTCTGGGTGAAGTCCCAGTACGACGCGCCCACGGCCAGGAATGGTGACGGCGTCGTGGCGCACACCACATCGTCGACCTCGGCGGACAGTTCGCGGCACGTCGATTCCGGCGCCGCCGGAATCGCCACCACGATCCGTGCCGGCCGACGCCGCCGTAGCGCCTGGACGGCGGCGCGCATGCTGGCACCGGTCGCCAATCCGTCGTCGACGAGGATCACCGTCATCCCCTCCAGTTCCGACGGCGGCGTCGCGCCCCGGTACAGCCGTTCCCGACGCAGGAGTTCCCGCGCCTCCCGCTCGGCGACCTCCCGCAGTTCGTGCGGCGGGACGTGCACCCCGCGCACGACGTCGTCGTTCAGCACGACCACACCGCCGCTGGCGATCGCGCCCATTGCCAACTCGTCGCTGCCCGGCACTCCCAACTTCCGCACCAGGAATACGTCGAGCGGCGAGTGCAGCGCGACCGCGACCTCGTAGGCCACGGGCACCCCACCTCTGGGCAGGGCCAGCACGATCAGGTTTGGGCGACCCCGGTATGCCGACAGCAACTCGGCCAGTACCCGACCCGCGTCGGCACGATTCCGGAACAGTCGATCAGCCACTCGAATCACCCCCGCGTTGCCCATACCGTCAGCCGCGACGCCAGTAGCCGATGGCGTGGACGCTCGACCGGGGGGGCGAGCTGATTCGGAGCGGACTCCTCCCGGGTCACACCACGCCTTTCTCGCATCATGGCCCAGGGGTTGCTGTAGAGGTCAGGGCCATTGGACCCGAAACAACCGATCAACCGCCGGTACGATATTCCCAGTGATAGGCCGGAAAGCCAGTTACTGGCAAAAAATGTTCGCGAATTTGTCTTCGATGTTCGTCGGCCGTCGACACTTTCGGTGACAAACGGTCGCTTCTCGTGGTGGGACTTTCGGCTCTGACAATGGCTGATGACGGCGAGTTCAGTGGTGGTGTCACCTGTTCCTACGTCAGAGTTGGAGGCCCGAGATGAATGCTCCCCTCGTGCAGAGGACGCGCGTGCCGGATCTTTTCGACTGGGTCGAGTCTGCCTGGCCCTCGCTGTTCGCGGCGCGCTCGGTCTTCGGAACGCACCTGATCAGGGTGGAAGACGCGATCGAGGACGACCGGTACGTGATTCGTGCCGAACTCCCGGGTATCGATCCCGACAAGGACGTGAAGATCACGATTGACGATCACACTCTGGTCATCGACGCGGAGCGCACCGAGGAGAAGTCGGACAAGAGCCACTCCGAGTTCCAGTACGGATCGTTCCGCCGGGCAATGTCCCTACCGGCCGGCGTCAAGCCCGACGACGTCAAGGCGACCTACACCGACGGCATCCTGACCGTCACCATCGGCCTGACCAAGGAGACACCTGCTGTGCAACAGATTCCGGTCGAACGCAGTTGACAGCGTTGCCGGACAGCACCGTCGCGAGGCGCTGATCGGTCCCCGACACCGAGGACTTGCAGCGCGCGCCGGTACCGCCCGTGACCCGGGGGCCGACCGGGCGCGGTGTGCGTTGGCATTCGTTGCCATCCGCGTCACCTCGGCAGACGCCACCAGGCATCACCTCCACGGGGCGGATGAGTCTTCCGGGCGATGCCGGCGTCGCTGCGTCGCTCGTGAACGGCGACGACCGCTGCCCAGGTCGAGCATCCGGGTGGTTGTGGGTGTCGACAGGATGCGGGCCGGCTCGCGCTGCTATTTTGTCAGTGGTTGGAACAGCAGCCGCCCTGACGGTTTTGGGCGCGCAAACCCTGAATCCGACAATGTTCGGAGGAGTTCGCTCGGGCAATACCGGCACGGGTGTTGATGCGTCCACTCATGGCGGAGTAGGTCAATGGTGCAGCCGACCCATCCATGTCTGATGAAGACTTGTTCTGCTGACGGTGACAGCCATTTCCACCGCCCGCTCAGCACGGTTGTCACCGTCGGCCGGGTGCGACCCACCGTAATGGCCGGTATCCGCGCCGGCTGTGCATCGCTTCGAGATCAGTCCGCTGACAGCGTCGGCGATTCAAGGCTGTCATGACCCGCTTGGCTCGAGAAGCAACTCCGCGCGGTCATGGCGACGATGTCGCGGCCGCCGCAACGACCCGACCCCACTCCCCAATCCCGCCGGACGTCGAGTCGGACAGCATCTCGGGTACGCCGGGTCGGATGGGCGCGCTGCTGGACGCCGTCATGTCGGTGTCGTCCGGGTTGGATCTGGACGCCACGCTCCGGCGCATCGTGCAGGCGGCGATGAACCTGGTCGACGCTCGATACGGCGCCCTGGGGATTGTGGACGCCGGTGGGATGCTGAGCCGGTTCATCGCGGTCGGTATTGACGATGCAACCCGGAAGCTGATCGGGCCGCTGCCGAGCGGGCACGGAATCCTCGGGGCGGTCATCGAGGACGACAAACCACTCCGGTTGACGGACCTGACCCAGCACCCGATGTCGGTAGGGTTTCCCGCCCATCACCCCCCGTTGCGTACCTTCCTGGGCGTCCCGGTCCGGGCCTGCGGCGGAGTATTCGGCCGGCTGTACCTGTCCGAAAAGGCCGGCGGCCACGACTTCACCGGCGACGACGAGAGCGCCGTGCAGGCGTTGGCCGGTGCGGCCGGGGTCGCGATCGACAACGCGTTCCAGTACCAGCGGGCCCGCCGCCAGCAACGGTGGCTGGAAGCCATCAGCGAGGTCACCGCCGACCTTCTCGTCGACGACGACACCACCCACGCGCTGGAGCTGATCGCGACACGCGCCCGAGAACTCACCGGTGCGGACCACACGTTGATCGTGGCGCCCGCGGACCCGGAGCGCGACACCACGGGCACCACCGAACTGACGGTGACGGTCTGCGTCGGCGTCGGGCAGGACCGGCTCACCGGGCGACGGATCCCGGTCCCCGGGTCCACCTCGGGTGCAGTGTTCGCCGACCACACACCCCGCAACGTGCCACACCTGGCGTTCGACCTGGCCGCCGGTCTCGAGGTCGGCCTGGGCCCCGCCCTGGCCCTGCCGATGGGTAGCGACGACCCCCTCACCGGGGTGCTGCTCACGATCCGCGATCCAGGATGCCCGACGTTCACCGATGACGAACTGCAACTGGTGGCAACCTTCGCCGATCAGGCCGCGCTCGCCCTGCAACGGGCTCAGGCGCACGCCGCCCGCAGAGAACTGGAGGTCCTGGCCGACCGGGACCGGATCGCCGGCAATCTGCACGAACGTGTCATCAGGCAACTCTTCGAGGTCGGGCTGGCGCTGAACGGCATCCAACACCGGGTGGGGCCGGATGTCGCTCCCCGGCTGAACAATCAGATCGACGTCCTGGACCAGGTGATCCGCGACATCAGGACCGTGATCTTCGACCTGCACACCGATCCCGTTCGGCAACCCGACCTACGGAACGAGCTGAACGGCATCATCGACGAGCTGACCAACGACGCACCCGTCCGCACGGTCGTCCGGATGACCGGCCCCTTGGACACCGTGCCGGGGGACCTGGCCGAGCATGCGCGCGACGTCGTTCGCCAGGGCATGAACAACGCAGTCCGGCAGGCCCACGCCAGCGACGTGACCATCACGGTTTCCGCGGACGACCACCTCACGATCACCATCACCGGCGACGGTGATGGCATGCCGGACATCACCCCGGGCGGCGGCCTGTACAACCTCGCCCAACGCGCCGCCCGGGCCGGCGGCAGGTGCGAGCTCACCCGCTCGGACACCGACGGCACCCGCCTCACCTGGGCAGCGCCGCTGCCGCGGACCCGACTCGTCAGGGATGGCCGGGAAGGACGAACGGTGGCGCATCGAGGCGACGACCCACCGCCCACCGAGCGCGATGTCCGGACCTTCCGCCCTCGCGGCAGACAGGACAGCAACGGGTTCGCCGCTCGTCGCGACCCGCCGCCGGACAAGCGCATGACGACGTCGAACACTCCTGACCAGCAACCTCCATCATCGTGATCACGCCCGCGCAGCCGCGAGGCGCGAACCCGACAACCGGTGGCTCCCGCCCTGTGCCGCCGACGGTGCACACCTCTGCGGCGATACAAGCCGCCTTTCACGAACTGCACGCTCAATTCGACGGCCGACTGTCGGCCGGGGTGGTCGAGGACTCCGTGAACCAGGCCGCCGCTGATCTGCAGGGCTCGATCCGCCGGGAAGCGCTGCCGGAGATGCTGATCCGACTGGTGGCGGTCCGCCTCGAGCACCGGTTACAGCCCGAGCACACCGCCGGCGTCATCCCGCATCTATCCTCGACCGGGGCCGACGACGCCGACCTCGCAGCGGGTCGGTGACGTCGACCTGGTCGCAGGGGCTCGTCGGCGTCCGCCGGCAGGTCTCCGCGACGGCTTCGTTGTCCAGCGCTATCGGCCGATCCGATCAACCACTCTTGCCCCCTGATGTCGTCTGGTGGCGGAACTCGACGACGTCACCGTCGGCCATCACATAGTCCTTACCCTCGATGCGAACGCGGCCGGCGGCTTTCGCCGCCTGCATCGAGCCGGCGGCGATGAGGTCGTCGTACGAGACGACCTCGGCCTTGATGAACCCGCGCTCGAAATCGGTGTGGATGACGCCGGCCGCCTGCGGCGCGGTCGCCCCCTTCCTGATGGTCCAGGCCCGCGACTCCTTGGGGCCCGCCGTCAGGTAGGTCTGCAGCCCGAGGGTGTGAAAACCGGCGCGCGCCAACGCATGCAGACCCGGTTCGGACTGGCCCACGGACTCGAGCAGCTCCGCCGCCGACTCCGCGTCCATCTCCAGCAACTCGTACTCGACCTTGGCGTCCAGGAATACCGCGTCGGCCGGCGCGACGGCGGCGACGAGTTCCGCGCGCCGCGCCTCGTCGGTGAGCACCGACTCGTCGGCGTTGAAGACGTACAGGAACGGCTTCGCCGTCAGCAGCGACAATTCCTTCAGAACGGCCAGATCCAGGGTGGCGCGCGCGGAGAACAGGGTCCTGCCCGCGTCGAGCAGCGCGTTCGCGGCCTGCGCGGCGTCCAGCACCGGCTTGCGGTCCTTGGCGTTCCGCGCCTCCTTCTCCAGCCGCGGGATGGCCTTCTCCAGCGTCTGCAAGTCGGCCAGGATCAGCTCGGTGTTGATCGTCTCCACGTCGGCCAACGGGTCGACGCGGCCGTCCACGTGCACGACGTCGTCGTCGGAGAACACCCGGACCACCTGACAGATGGCGTCGGCCTCCCGGATGTTGGCCAGGAACTTGTTGCCCAGCCCCGCACCCTCACTGGCGCCCTTGACGATGCCGGCGATGTCGACGAACGACACCGTGGCGGGCACGGTCTTCACGGAATGGAACAGCTCCGCCAGCTTGTCCAGCCGCGGATCGGGGATCGGCACCACACCGACGTTCGGCTCGATGGTCGCGAAGGGGTAGTTGGCGGCCAGCACGTTGGCACGGGTCAGGGCGTTGAACACGGTGGACTTGCCCACATTGGGCAGGCCGACGATGCCGAGGGTCAGACTCACGAGGCGTCAGTCTACGGTCGCGGGCTCCTCACCCCCGCCGCCTCGATCCGGCCGGCGCAGCACGGTGACCGCCCAGTCGGCGTCCTCCCGCCACGGGTCCAGGTGCCATGTCGCGAATCGGTGCTCGATCACCAGCCCCACCGCCGCCGCATCGGCGTCGAATCCGGCGACGGTGTAGTCGCGGTCCGTCGCGAAGCCGCACACCAGGCGGCCCCCCGGCACCAGCAGGCTCGACACCGTGGCCAGCACCGCCCGCTCCGTTCCGGCTGCGACGTAGACCAGAACGTTCCCGGCCAGCACGATGACATCGAACTCGGCCGGACCGCCGGCGGCGGCCAGCACGTCGCGATCGAGCGACAGCAGATCGATGACCGCGAAAGTCGCTGCCGGATAACGGTTCCTGGAGATCTCGATCATGCCGGCGTCCCGGTCGACGCCGATCACCCGGTGCCCCATCCGGTGCAGCGCTCCCGTCACCCGCCCCGTCCCGCACCCACCGTCCAGGACCCGGGCACCCCGCGGCGCCAGCACGTCCACGAAACGGGCCTCCCCCTCCAGGTCAGCGCCTTCGGCGTGCGCCCGGTCGAACCGTTGCACGTAGAAGTCCCAGCGCTCGCCGATGACGGTGGTCTCCCAGCGGGTGGGCGGCGGATTCTGCACGGTTCCAGTGTCGTGCACGGCCGGCACAGCGCCGTCGGTGCCTGGTGGCACAGCGCCGTCGGTGCCTGCTGGCACAGTGCCGTCGGTGCCTGCTGGCACAGTGCCGTCGGTGCCTGCTGGCACAGTGCCGTCGGTGCCTGCTGGCACAGCGCCGTCGGTGCCTGCTGGCACAGTGGCCAGAATGCTCCTGCCGGCCCTGGACGTCGACCTCCCCGTGCGCCGGCCGTTCGCGGCCGACGCACTGCTCGGCTTCCTGGCGGCGCACACGGTCCCGGGCGTCGAGCACGTGGTGGGGCGCACCTCGTTCCGGTCGCTCCGGCTCCCGGGCGGCCCGGGTACCGCGGCGCTGACCCTGCCTGCCGACGCCGGAACCGATGCCGTCCGGGCGCGGTTCCGGCTGAGCTCGGCCGATGACCTGCCGGTCGCCGTCCGGCACGCCCGGAACCTGCTGGATCTGGACGCGCACGCCGCCGCCATCGACGCCGCGTTGAGCAGTGACCCGGCCCTGTCGAACGCGGTCGAGGACCAACCCGGGCTGCGGGTGCCGGGCACCGTCGACGGACCGGAGACGCTCATCCGCACCATCCTGGGCCAGCAGGTGTCGGTGGCGGGAGCGCAGACCGCGGCGGCCCGGTTGGTGCGCGCCGTCGACGACCGGCTGCCCGCGCCCGACGGTGCGCTCACCCACCTGTTCCCGACGCCCGGCGCCGTCGCCGCCCTCGGACCGGAGGCCATTGCCGGCCCCCGCCGGCGGGCGCAGGCCGTATCGGCCGCCGCGGCGGCGATGGCGGACGGTTCACTGCGGGTCGATGCCGGCCGAACGACGGCCGGGCTGACCGCGGACCTGGTGGCGCAACCGGGCATCGGCCCGTGGACCGCCGGGTACGTGGCCATGCGACTGCTGCGCGACCCCGACGTGCTGCTCGTCGGTGACCTGGTGCTGCGCAAGGGAGCCGCCCTGCTGGGCCTGCCGGACGCGCCGAGGGTGCTGGCCGCACGCTCGGAACGCTGGCATCCCTACCGCTCGTATGCGGGAATGCACCTGTGGCGGACCGCCCTCGCGCAGCGCGGCCGATTAGACTCCCGCCCGTGAGCACACCATCCGGGGACGTCAGCCCCGACGACGGCAACGACGCCCATCGCCGTTCCACGGGGGAGGAACTGGAGTGGATCGGCGCCGAGGTCGAAGCGCGGCCGAAGGTGATGTTCTGGATCAGCATCGCCGTCGCCGCGGTTGTCGTCATCGCGCTGATCGTGATCATCTACGTCAGCCTGACCGGCACCACATCCGGTAACTGAGCGCGGCCCTGAGTCTTCAGCCGGCGATCCCCACCAACGCCTCGTCGTAGCGCTGCAACACCACTTCGGCCAGCGAGGACCCCAGCGGCTGAGCGATCTCGGCGTCCAACGCCAGCGCCTGCTCTTCGACCGCGTCCAGCAGCAGCCCGGGCGCCACGAACAGCGGAACGACGCCGACCCGCCGGCCGGACGTGGCGGCGCGCTGCAACACGTCGGCGGCCCTGGGTTCCGCGGTGGCGAACCCCGCCCACACGGGGCCCACGCGGTGATCGCTCCACCGGTCGGCCAGCAGGTGCACCGCGTCGTTGGCCTGCTGATTGCTGGACCCCACCGCCAGCAACAAGATCGCCTCGTGGATGCCGATGTGTGCCCTGCCGGCCGCGTCCTGCAGGGCCTGCATCACCTCGTCCCCGGTGCCGAGAATCCCGCCGAGCCGCAGGCTGACCCCGGTCGCGTCCTGCGCGTGACGCACGGCGGTGGGGGTGTCCACCGTTGCGTGAAAGGCCTCGGTGAACAGCAGCGGCAGCACGACCGCCTCGTCGGCCCCGTGGTCGGCATGCAACGCGGCGACAGCCGTGTGCAGGTCGGGCTCGGACAGGTCCAGGAATGCCGGCACCGCAAGCAGTCCCGGACGCATCCGCTGCACCTCGCGCATCAACTCGGCGACGGTGCGCGCCGCACGCGGGTCACGGCTGCCGTGCGCGAGACCGATCAGCGGCGGGGTGTGGCGGTTCATTTCTCCGAGGCTAACGCTCCGGCGCCCCGCCCCGCTCAACGCTTCGTCGCCGACAGCCCCCTGGCGTCCAGAATCGCCCGCTCCAACGGCCGGAACATGATCAACTCGACCCCCACGCCGACGACGAAGATCAGGATCAGGCCGGCATACAACAGCGGCGCATCGGAAAGGTCCCGTCCCTGATTCATCAACTGGCCCAGGCCGAATCCCAGTTTCGAGGACGTGACGATCAGCTCGGCGGCCATCAACGACCGCCAGGAGAACGCCCACCCCTGACGAAGACCGGCGAGGAACCCTGGCAGCGCCGCGGGCAGCAGTACGTGCCGCGCGTGACCCCACCAGCCCAGTCCCAACACGTGACCCACCCGGGAGTACAGGGGCGGGACCTGGTCGATGCCGGCGATCAGGCCGTTCGCGATCGACGGGACGGCGCCGAGCAGCACCACCATGTAGATCATCGCGGGGCTGATCTGGAACCACAGGATCGCCAGCGGCACCCACGCCACCGACGGCATGGACTGCAACCCGGACAGCAACGGCCCGACCGACGTCCGCAGCCAGCTGAACCGGGCGATCGCCAGCCCGATCGGGACGGCGACCACGATGGCCATCACGAAGCCGATCAGGCCACGGGACAGGCTGGTCCAGATCGTCTCCCACGCCTGGCCGCCCTGCAGCAGCCGCAGCAGCTCGTCGAACACCGCCGCCGGTGACGGCAGCATCACCTCGGGCTTCAGCTTCAGCAGGTAGACGATCTCCCACGCCCCCAGCACGACGAGCAGCGCCACGATGGGCGGTACGACAGAACTGCCCAGCTTGCGCCACCACGGGTCGCGGATCCGGTCGGGCTCCTCCAGCACGTCCAGGCCGGCACCGACCGCGGCGGTGTCCTCGCGTTCGACCTCGTCCCGGCTGATCACCTCGTCGTCAAGGGCGGGCATGGCTTGCGATCTCCTCCCGCAGCCGCACGGTGATCTCCGCGGCGAGGGCGCCGACCTCGGGGTGCTCGATGGTCCGCGGCCCCTTGATGGACACCTTCCAGTCCCGGACCACCCGCCCGGGTCGCGAGGACAGCAGCACCACCCGCTGTCCGAGCCGGACGGCCTCCCGCACGTTGTGCGTCACGAACACGATGCTGTTGCCGGTTGCCTTCCACACCCGGGTCAGCTCGTCGTGCATGACGTCGCGGGTGATGGCGTCGAGCGCGGCGAACGGCTCGTCCATCAGCAGTACCTTGCTGTCCTGGCCCAGTGCCCGGGCCAACGCGACGCGCTGCCGCTGCCCACCCGAGAGCTCGTGCACCCGGCGGTCGGCATGCCCCGAGAGCCGAACCAGGTCGAGCAGCTCCTCGATCCGGGCCTTGGTCCGCCTGCGCGGCACCCCCGCGTACTTCAATGCCAGGGCGATGTTCTGTCCTGCCGTGAGCCAGGGGAACAGCGCGGACTCCTGGAACATCAGCGCCGGCCGCCCGTTGGTGGTGACGGTGCCGCTGGTGGGCTGGTCCAGCCCGCTCGTCAGGTTCAGCAGGGTGGACTTCCCGCAACCCGAGGCGCCGAGCAGGCAGACGAACTCGCCGGGAGCCACCGACAGGTTGATGTTGTCCAGGGCCGCCACCTTCCCGCGGCGACCGGAGAACACCTTGCTGACCCCGTCGATCCGGACGGCGGCGACGTCACCGTCCGCGACCTCGGGTGGTGGCGGCACGATCCGCGGGTCGTCCAGCTGATAGGCGACCTGGGGCTCGCCGACGAGTGTCGTCATCTGATTCCTCTATTCCGAGCCGAGTCCGGCTGCGCTGACCGGCGGCTTGCCGTCCGCGGCGAGCACCTTGTTCAGTGCCGTGAGGTCGTAGATACCGGTGAGATCCGGTGCCTGGCTGAGCGTTCCGGCCTCGACACCGTGTTGCGCGATGGTGTTCAGCGTTCCGGCGAGCGGGTCCCAGGTGGGCTCGATGTTGGCGAACGCCGCCTGGATGGTGGTGTCCTTCAGCGGTTTTCCGGTCAGCTCGCCGATCGCCGCGTTGAGATCCGTCTGCGCCTTCGCCGGATCGGCCCTGATGGCGTCGATCTCGTCGATCTCACCCTTGATGAGGGCCTCGATCGTGCCGGGGTGGTCCTGCAGGAACTGGCGTGAAGAGATCAGCACTGTGGTCTGGAACTTCTCGTCCGGCCACAGGGTCTTCTCGTCCACCAGGGTCTTGCCGCCGGCCTCGAGCACCAGCCGGGACGCCCACGGCTCCGGTAGCCACGCCCCGTCGATCTCGCCGGTCTTGAACAGGTCGAGGGTCTGCGAGTTGTCCTGGTTGACGATGTCCACGTCGTTGCCGCCGGTGGTCTGTACCTTCAGCCCGTTGTCCAGCAACCACTTGCGCAGCGCGACGTCCTGCGTACCACCCAGCTGCGGGGTGGCCAGCGTCTTGCCCTTGAGGTCCGCCGGCGAGTTGATCTCCGGCTTCACCACGAGGGCGGCGCCGTTGTTGGTGGCTCCGGCGACGATCCGCAGGGCGTCACCGTTGGACTTGACGAAGGCGTTGATCGCCGGGTTCGGGCCGATGAACGTCGCGTCGATGGCGCCGGACAGCAGCGCCTCGATGGCGGCGGGACCTGCGTTGAACGTCGACGTCTCGAGCTTGGTGTTCCCCAGCGCCTGCTGGAAGGTGCCGTTCTTGACGCCGAGCACGGCCGCGGCGTGGGTGACGTTGGGGAAGTAGCCGAGCCGCAGCGTTTCCGCGTCGGAGACCGGAGCTGCGCCCTGGCCGGATCCGGCTGCGGCTGAAGCGGCGGCGGAGATGGACCCGGCCGAGCCGGCTGCCGAGGACGCGGCGCTCGTTGCTGGTGACGCAGCCGGCTGGGAGGACGCAGCGGAAGAGTTGGAGTCCGGGGCCGTGCTGGAAGAGGAGCACGCGGCGGTGACGGCGGCGAGCGCGAGAACGGCGGCCGCGGCGAGAAGCCGCGATGGTTTAGTGCGGGAAGCGCGGTGGGACAGACGTTGTGACACGAGTCGGGTCCTTCGGGGGAGCTCCGGTCTCAGGGACCGGGAGTGGGCATGTTGGCGGGAGACAGCGCGAAGTCACGGCCGCTGACGGCCGGCCGCGGACATCGCTGCGATGCCATCGGGGTGGCGGTGGACGGGCGGTGCATCAGGAGTCCTCCTCGGGGTGCAGGGCGGCGCGCCGGTCGCCGACCATGCCGGCGGCGAGCGTCGTGCCGTCGGCGGGATCGATGAGCAGGAACGACCCGACGGCGCCGCCGGGCCGGTAGTCCTCGACCGGCACCGGGTCGGCGGTGCGCAGGCTGACCACGGCGATGTCGTTGAGGGACAACGTGGCCGGCGCAGGCCGCAGGGTGAGGCTGTCGATGTCCAGGAGTGCATCGAGTGCGGTGACCTGGACCCGGGTGGTACTGGTGCCGTACCGCAGCAGCGCGCGGGTGCCCGGCCGCAGCGGCCGTTCCGCGAGCTGGGTGACGGTTCCCTGGAAGGCGGTCACCGGTGACGGGGCCGCGATCGGGCCGGCCAGCACGTCACCCCGGGACAGGTCGAGATCGTCCCGGAGCAGCAGCGTCACCGAATCACCCGCCACTGCGACATCCCGTGGTCCGTCCGCGGTGTCGATGCCGGTGACGACCGACCGGAGCCCCGACGGCAACGCCAGCACCTCGTCACCAGGTCTCACCGTGCCGGCCGTGATGCGGCCGGCGTACCCGCGGTAATCGGGCAGGTCGGCGGTACGCGGCCGGATGACGTACTGAACCGGGAATCTCAGCTCGCCGGCCGCGGAATCGTCGTCCAGCTCGACGTTCTCCAGGTGATCCAGCACGCTGGGCCCGCGGTACCAGCCGATCCGCTCGGACCGGGTCACCACGTTGTCGCCGTGCAGCGCCGAGATCGGGATCGCGGTCACCTCGTGGATGCCCAGTTCCCTGGCATACGCGGCGAAGTCGGCGGCGATCCGGTCGAACACGCCCCGGTCGTGGT
>JAESFR010000170.1_pt1 | contig 40230 bp, 31 predicted proteins | sample 9266191 | NCBI WGS metagenome assembly JAESFR01 (sample SAMN14503063, study PRJNA617104) | algae metagenome | isolation source: Pleurocapsa minor HA4230-MV1 and co-occurring heterotrophs from cement on... | place: USA: Nuuanu Pali Lookout, Hawaii | collected 2009-07-20
CCCTCTTGTTTGGCCCGGTTTTGTCTCGCACCCCCGCCCCCCGCCGCCCCCCCCCCACTCCACTGGCCGCTAGGCCAATATCCGCTGCAGGAACTGTCGGGTGCGGGGCTCGGTGGGGTTCACCAGCACCTGCTCCGGGGTGCCGCGTTCGAGGACGACGCCGTTCTCGATGAACAGCACCTGATCCGCGACTTGCTGCGCGAAGCGAATCTCGTGGGTGACGATCACCATGGTCCAGCCCTGCGCGGCAAGGCCTTTGATGACGGCCAGAACCTCGCCGACGAGTTCGGGATCGAGGGCCGAGGTGGGCTCGTCGAACAGCATCAGCTTGGGTCGAAGGGCGAGAGCCCGCGCAATTCCGACGCGTTGTTGCTGGCCTCCGGAGAGCTGGAACGGGTACTGGTCGGACTTGGCGTCGAGACCGATCTGATCGAGGATGGCGTGCGCGTCGCGGATGGCGTCGTCCTTGGCGCGTTTCTGCACGATCACCGGTCCCTCGATGATGTTCTGCAGCACCGTCTTGTGCGGAAACAGGTTGTGGCTCTGGAACACCATGCCGCTCTGGGCGCGGAAATGTCGGAGCTGCGGCGCTCCGACGGGCTCGGAGAAATCCACCGACACGTCCCCGATACGGATGATGCCTGCGTCGGCCTGATCGAGTGCGTTCAGTGTGCGCAGCACCGTGGTTTTGCCGGATCCGGACGGTCCGATGATGACGGTGACGGTGCCGGACGGCACGCCGAACGAGATGTCCTTCAACACCTCGAGTGGCCCGAACGATTTCTTCAGTGCGGATACTTCCAGCAGGTCTGTCATTTGGCCACGTACCTGTCGAGTCGGACTTCGAGTTTGCCTTGGAAGAACGAGAGAACGATGCAGATCGCCCAGTAGTACAGCGCCGCAACGGAGTAGAGGGTGAAGAAGTCGAAGGTCGGTGCCGCCGCGAGCTGCGCGACGCGCAGCAGCTCCGTCACCAGGATGGTCGAGGCGAGCGAGGTGTCCTTGACGAGCGAGATCAGCGTGTTCGACAACGGTGGCACCGCGGTACGCAGTGCCTGCGGAAGCACGATGCGCTGCAACGTGGTTCGGTAACCCATCCCGATGGTCTGCGCCGCCTCCCACTGGCCCTTGGGCACGCTCAGTATCGCGGCACGGATGACCTCGGCCGCGTAGCCACCGACATTCAACGAGAATGCGACCACCGCGGCCGGGAACGGCGAGATCACGATGCCGAACTGCGGCAGCCCGTAGAAGATGATGAACAGCTGCAGCAGCAGGGGAGTGCCGCGGATGATCGAGACGTAGAACCGGGCGACGGCGGCGAGCGGCTTGTTCGACGAGATGCGTGCCAGCGCCACGGCGAGGGCGATGACGAGTCCGACGACGAAGCTGATGGCGGTCAGCGGAATCGTCATGGTCACCGTGGCTTCGAGCATCGGCCACAGGTTGTCGAGCACCAACTGCATCTTCGACGGTGCAGTGGTTCCCGCGTCCTCGCTCTCCGGAACCACGGTGTCCGCGGTCGGTGCGGCGACGTCGCTGCCGAAGTACTTGTTCGAGATCTCGGCGATGGTGCCGTTCTCACGCAGTGTGTCGATGGCCGTGTCGACCTCGTCCATCAGCCCACTGTCCTTGCGGGCCACGAACGATTGCAGGGTCGTGTCTCCGGTCTCGCCTGCGATCTTCACGCCGGTGTCGCCGGTCTGCTGCAGGTACTCGGCGATGGCGAGGGAGTCGTTGACGGTGGCGTCGACGCGGCCGTCCTTGACGAGCGTGACCGCCTGGACGAATCCCTCGACGGCCTCGACGTTCGCGCCTGCGTTCGCCGCGACCTCCGCCCAGTTGCTCGTCGAGGATTGGGCGGTGGTCTTGCCGGCCAGGTCGGCGAGAGAGGTGATGGTGGAGTCGTCTGCGGCGGTGAGGATCTGGCCTTCCGACACCGTGTAGGGCGTGGACAGGTCGTAGGCCGACTGGCGCGCAGGAGTGATCGAGACCTGGTTGGCGATGAGGTCGAACCGTTGGGACTGCAGGCCGGCGAAAATCGAGTCGAACGGGGTCTGCACGAAGTCGACGCGTACGCCCAGTTCGGCACCGACCGCGTTGATGACGTCGATGTCGTAACCGGTGAGTTGTCCGTCGTCGCCCTGATAGCTGAACGGACTGTAGGTGCCCTCGGTACCGACGACCAGTACGCCCTCGTCCTTCACCCGGTCCAGTAGCGACTGCGAGGACGAGCTGCAGCCGGACAACCCCAGGATGGCGATCAGAATCGCGACCAGAGCAAGAATCGATCTGCGCACCATCTGCGCCCGCTTTCGCCGTATGTACGAGTGGAGCAAACCTACCCGTCGATCTCCAGTTCCGCTGACACCACGACGGTGTTGTTCATCGGCAGTGCGGCCACCCCGAGTGCGGTGCGGGCATGGGCACCGATCTCGGGACCGAAGATGGCGAGAACCAGATCGGAGAAGCCGTTGACGACCGTGGTGGTCTGAGTGAAACCGTGGTCGGCGTTGACCGATCCGGTGACGGTCAGCCACGCGCTGATTCGATCGAGGTCGCCGATCGCACGGGTGAGGCTGCCCAGCACGGCGAGAGCCGCATCGCGCGCGGCATCGGTGGCGGCGTCGAGACTCACCTGCGATGGCACCGCGCCGAACGGGCCTGCCAGGGCACCGTCCTGCTCGAGCGGCGAATGGCCCGAGGCGAAGACTCGGTTGCCGCGCACGCGAACCCACTCGAACGAGTACTCGAAACCGGGTGGGGCGGTCGGTTCGCCGGGCAGGGTGAAGCCCAGTTCGGTGATGCGACGTTCGATCTCCATGAAGGAAAACTCTGTCAGACCGGGATGCCGTTGATGGTGCGAACGGTCCAGCGAGAACCGTCGTGTTCGAGGGTCGAGACGCCCGCGTTGAGGATGCGTGGGGAGTGGCGTCGCCGGATCGCGTCGAAGATCGCCCGGATGACGCCGCCGTGCGCCACGGCGATCACCGCGGAGTCCGGATAGCGCGAGGCGATCTCGTCCACGCCGCGCACGCCACGCACGATCAGGTTCGAGCGTGGCTCCAGGCCCGGATATCGGCCGTCCGGCCAGTGCGAGTACGCGTCCCAGTCGGTGAATCCTTCGGCGTCACCGAAATGCCGTTCGGCCAGGTCGGGGAACTCGGCGGTGCGGGTCAGGCCCAGGTGCGCGCCGATGATGTCCGCGGTTTCCGCTGCTCTGATCAGCGGGGAGCTGACCAGGTGGTCCCACGTTCGGTACTCGAGTTCGTGGCCGGCCTCGCGGGCCTGGGCACGGCCGGTGTCGTTGAGAGGAATGTCCGATGAGCCCTGCAGACGCCCGTGCAGATTCCAGTTCGTTTCACCGTGCCGAACCAGTGCCAGAAGAGTCATAGTGAGCGGAGAATATCCCAGAGTTACCAGGGAGTACGGTCGATACGAAGATACGCGAACGAGCTTGGAGGATTGTCGATGAATCTTGCCCTCACAGAAGAAGAGGCCGCGTTCCGTGACGAGATGCGGACGTTCTTCACCACGAAGGTCCCGGCCGAGATTCGCGAGAAGAGCGCGACGGGTCAGGAGTTGAGCAAGGACGAGGTGGTCACGACCATGCGAATCCTCAACGAGAACGGCTTGGCCGTGCCGCATTGGCCGGCCGAGTTCGGTGGCCGCGACTGGACTGCTGTGCAGCGCCACATCTGGCTCGACGAGATGCAGTTGGCGTCGGTGCCCGAGCCGCTGGCGTTCAACGCCTCGATGGTCGGCCCGGTCATCGCGACGTTCGGCTCGCAGGAGCTCAAGGAGAAGTTCCTGCCCAAGACGGCGAACCTCGACATCTGGTGGTGCCAGGGCTTCTCCGAGCCCGAGGCCGGATCGGACCTGGCGTCGTTGCGCACCACCGCGATCCGCGACGGTGACGACTACATCGTCAACGGACAGAAGACGTGGACCACGCTCGGCCAGTACGCCGACTGGATCTTCGCGCTCGTGCGCACCAACCCGGACGCGCCGAAGAAGCAGGCAGGAATCTCGTTCCTGCTCATCGATCTGAACACTCCCGGCATCGAGATGCGCCCCATCAAGCTGATCGACGGCAGTGTCGAGGTCAACGAGGTCTTCTTCGACAACGTCCGCGTTCCGGCGGAGAACCTCGTCGGCGAGGAGAACCAGGGCTGGAGCTACGCCAAGTTCCTGCTCGGCAACGAGCGCACCGGCGTCGCCCGGGCCGGACACACCAAAGTGCATCTGGGACAGGCGAAGAAGCACGCAGCGCAGACGAAGGTCGGCAGTGGCACGTTGCTCGACGACCCCTTGTTCGCGGCCAAGATGGCCGAGGTCGAGAACGAACTGCTCGCCCTGGAGCTGACTCAGCTGCGCCTGGTGTCGAGCTCGGACGACGGTAAGCCGAATCCGGCGTCGTCCATCCTCAAGCTGCGGGGATCGGAATTGCAGCAAGCGACGACGGAGCTGCTGATGGACGTTGCCGGGCCGGACTCACTGCCCTACGAGGCGGGCGAGGACATCGAGAGCGAGGGTTGGGCGCAGCGCTCGGTACCGGGGTACCTCAACTACCGCAAGGTGTCCATCTACGGCGGCTCGAACGAGGTTCAGCGCACCATCATCGCCTCTGCGATTCTCGGACTGTAAGGGAGCATCTGAAAGACATGGATTTCGAACTCAACGAAGAGCAGAAGCTGCTGCGCGACACCACTCGTGAGGTGCTCACGCGGGCCTACGACACCGAGAAGCGCAACAAGATCGTTGCCGGTGAACTGGGCTGGAGCACCGACGTCTGGAAGCAGCTGGCCGAGGTCGGGCTGCTGGGTCTGACGTTCGGCGAGGAAGACGGCGGGATGGACGCCGGTCCCGTGGAGATCATGGCCGTGATGACCGAAGTCGGTCGACGCCTCGCACCCGAGCCGATTCTCGACGCCGTCCTCGTCCCCGGCGGGTTGATCTCCGAGCTCGGCAGCGCCGAGCAGCGCGCGCGGCTCCTGCCGCCGGTGGCCGAGGGTTCGTCGATGTTGGCGTTCGCGCACAACGAGTCCGGCAGCCGCTGGCCGAACATCGAGGTCGCCACCACCGCCACCGAGGACGGTGGATCGTGGGCGATCAACGGCGTCAAGAATCCGGTTCCGCACGGTGGTAGCGCAGACGTCATCGTTGTCAGTGCAACGCTGCCCACCGGTGGCACGGGACTGTTCGTCGTCGATGCCGATGCGACCGGCCTCACGCGCAAGTCCTACGCGACCCACGACGGTCAGCGCGCCGCGCAGATCGAATTCGTCGATGTCGCAGCAGAACCGCTCGGTACCGCCGAGAACGCGGCAGCGGCCATCACCGGGGCCGAGGTGCGTGCTCAGGCCGCACTGTGTGCCGAGGCGATCGGTGCCATGGAGGAGGCACTGCGGCTGACCACCGATTACTTGAAGGCGCGCAAGCAGTTCGGGGTTCCGCTGGCCAAGTTCCAGGCACTCACCTTCCGTGCGGCGGACATGTACGTGCTGCTCGAACTCGCCCGCAGCATGAGTCTGTACGCCACGATGTCGTTGGCGGATGGCAACGTCGACCCGACCATCGCCTCGCGCGCCAAGCTGCAGATCTCCCGCTCCGGTCGCAAGATCGGCCAGGAGGCCATTCAGTTGCATGGCGGAATCGGCGTCACCGCCGAATATCCGGTCGGGCACTACACCAGTCGGCTCGTGGCCATCGAGCACACTCTCGGTGGTGCCGACGAGCACCTGCGCATCCTGGCGTCGAAGGTAGCCGATCACGATCTCATCGGGATCTGACTCTCGTCGTAAGACGCCTCGGGCCCGGCCACCTGTCGAAGGTGGCCGGGCCCGAGGTCGTTTCGGGAGGTGTCAGCTGCCCGCATCCGCCGCGGCGACGAGGTCGGCCACGGCCGTGGGGTTCGAGACCAGGATCGCGTGCGAACCCGGCACCTCGGTCACCTGAGCGCCCGCCCGCTGCGCCATGAACCGCTCGGCGGAGGTCGGGATGATCTGATCCTGCTGGGGGATCAGAGCCCACGACGGCGTGTGCGCCCAGGACGGTGGGCCGCTCGGCTCGAGCAGGGCGCCTGCGGCGATCGTCTTCTGGTGTGCGGCCATGCGAGCGGCCTGCTCCTCGCTGACATCCGGGGCGAAGAACGGACGGAACAGGGCGGGAGTGATGTACGAGTCGACGTTGCGGCCGATGATGTTCGACGCGTCGTCGACGACCGTCAGCCCGATCACCGGCGGTACCAGCGCGGTCACCGGAAATCGGATGGGATCGAGTTCGAGGGCGACGGGTTCGCCTTCGACGGGCATGAACGCGGCGACGTAGACCAGAGCCTCCACGTTGTCGGCGTGCACGTTGCTGATCACCGTGCCGCCGTACGAATGGCCCACCAGGATCACCGGTCCGTCGATGCTCTCGACCACGTCGGTGACCGAGGCCGCGTCGATCGCGGGCCCGCGCAGCGAGTTGTCCGCCGTCACCACGGGGTAGCCGCGGCCGCGTAGATCCTCGGCGACGCCGTCCCAGCTGGTGTTGTCCGCGAAGGCTCCGTGCACCAGCACCACGGTCGGCAGCTCCTGCGCGGAAGCGGGGGCGACGCCGATGCCGACCATCGCTCCCACCGTCAGTCCTGCAGTTGCCAGAAGAGTCGTCAGCGTCGGTTTCGTCATGCCCACAACCTGTCACACGCCGGAAGTTCGTGCGGTGTTCACCGCCGAGATCCGACCAGCTTCCTCTCAGCGAACGCTCGTATGCTTGGCTTGCAGCAGTGGCGTTCGTCCGACCCGGGCGATCGCAAAACCGTAGGTGATGATCGTGAGCGAGAGTTCGATGAAGTCTCGGATGGCCGAGTACCCACGTCCCCATCACTGCTTGTTGCACATCAGCGACACGCATCTCGTCGACGGTGGCGGTCGGTTGTACGGCGGCGTGGACAGTGAGTTGCGGCTCGAACAGGTGATGGCCGACGTACGCAACTCGGGTGTGCGCCCCGACGCGTTGGTGTTCACCGGAGACCTGACGGACAAGGGTGAGGCCGGTGCCTACGAGAAGCTGCGGGCGTTGGTCGAGCCCGTGGCCGAGGAACTCGGTGCACAGATCGTCTGGGCGATGGGCAATCACGACGACCGTGCGATGTTCCGCCAGAAGCTTCTCGACGCCGAACCGACCGTGCAGTCCATCGATCGCGTCCACGACGTCGACGGTCTGCGTGTCGTCACGCTCGACACGACGGTTCCCGGTCGCCATCACGGAGAGCTCGGCGACGAGCAATTGGCCTGGCTGACAGATACTCTCGCCACGCCCGCCGAGTTCGGCACGATCCTGGCGATGCATCATCCGCCGGTGCCGACCGTGCTCGATCTCGCGGTTCTGGTCGAGCTGATCGATCAGCCGCGCCTGGCCGACGTGTTGCGCGGAACCGATGTGCGATCCATTCTCGCTGGGCACCTGCACTATTCGACGACGGCCACGTTCGCGGGTATTCCCGTCTCGGTGGCGTCGGCCACGTGTTACACCCAGGATCTGAACGTGCCCGCCGGTGGATTGCGCGGTCGCGACGGTGCCCAGGGCTACAACCTGGTCCACGTCTACGAGGACACCGTTGTGCATTCGGTGGTGCCGACGGGCTCGTACGACACTGTGGGAGAACCGGTCTCGGCTCAGGAGACCGCACGCAGGCTGAGCGCAGCGGGAGTCACCATCGCGGACAGTGCGAGGCGGAAGACGTTCAGCGACGCCTAGCGCTGCTCTCGTTCCCACGGCGCGACGATGGGGAAGTACTTGTCCAGGAACTGCGTCACCGTCCGGGTGCGCAGGTCGAGGTCGACCTCCGGGAAGCTGCCGTCGTTGAGGCAGAAGAAGTCCACCGACCGTTTGGGGAGCAACTTCTCCATGGCGTCGAGGCCCGCGACCGTCGTGGTATCGATGTACCGAACCTTGGCGTCCTTCTGAACCACGGCGCGTCCACTCATCAGCGCGTAGTAGTGGTACAGCGAGTTCGTCACCGAGATGTTGGTGCTGGCGCGGAACGCGCTCGCGGCGGTGGACGCGAACTCGTCCGGAAACTCGTTCTCCATTTCCTGCATCACACTGCGCCGCAACGGTGTTGCCGCGTGTTCGAGATGCCGGGTCGTGGTCATACCGAATCTGTCCTGCAGGATTCGACGGTTCACCCGTGCCGCATTCTCGAACCCGCTGCGGTCGGCGTCGCTGTAACCCAACCCGATTCGCGTCGTCGCCTCGATGAACATGCTGATCCCGCCGGGGGAGAAGAACATCGACGGGCTGACCGGTCGGCCGAAGAACATGTCGTCGTTCGAGTACAGGAAGTGCTCGGACAGGCCGGGTATGTGGTGCAGCTGGCTTTCGACGGCCTGCGAATTGTGGGTCGGCAGCACGGAGGTGTCGACGAAGAACGCCTCGCTCGGCACGAACGTCACCTTGGGATGGTCGGCGAGCCACGCCGGCCTCGGGGAGTCGGTGGCCACGAAGATCCGCCTGATCCACGGCGCGTACATGTGCACCGACCGCAGGGCGTACTTCAATTCGTCGATCTGCCGGTAACGGGCCGCCGAGTCGTCGCCCTCACCGACGACGTAATTCGCCATCCGACGCGCCCGCTGGGCCTGGAATTCGGCCGAGGAGCCGTCGACCCAGGAGAAGACGATGTCGATCTCGAAATTGATGTCCGACGCATGGTCGGCGAACATGTTCTCGATGGTCGGCCAGGTTCTGCCGAAGCGTTCGACGGTACCGCGGACGGCTTCGTCGGGCCGGATGTTGCGCCTGGTCAGCGAATTCTCGATCGGCAGCACGATCTCGGACGGGGAGAACGACCACAGTTCGATCTGCACGGCCGTCGACGCGCCGTAGTACAACCCACTGAACGGCTCGACGCGCGGCCGGTACAGGCGGACGATGCGTGCGTTCGCGGACGGTGACAGCGACCCGTCGGCCACCAGCACTGCTTTCCCGCGGGCATCGACGGTCTTGGAGTAGAACGGCTCGGCGCGGCAGGCGTGCACCAGTGCCGTGGTCAACGCTTCGCGTGCGGCCAGTTCGATGGCGATGACGGGCCGTTCGTCGTTGCCGCGAACGAGCAGGTACTTGATGCGTGCGGCGTCGAGTACGGCGCGCACGAACAGCAGATCCTCGACCATCGCCTGGTGCGGGGTGGTGGAGGTGATGGTCAATGCGTAGCGGCCGTCGTGGCTGACGACGTCGGATCGTTCGCTCAGTCGCGCTGCGGATGCGGCGGATTCTCGGGTGACGGCATCGTTGGTCTCGTGCTCCGGTGGAACGAGGTAGATATCGTGCGGGGCAGAAGACGAGGTGATGACGTTCCTTCCGGAGTCGCGCGCTGGCCGAGGGACCCCGGTGCAGGGTCAGTCTAGTGCAGGTCCGGGGCGCGTTCGACGCGCTGCGGTAGAACCCGACTCGCTGCGAGCAGGCCCACAGCAACTCCGGCGGCGTCGGCAAGGGCGTCGGCGAGCGATCCGGAGCGTCCCAGAGGCAGGATCGCCTGCAGGACCTCCGAGATCGCCGCGAACGTCAGTACCCACAGTGCGGTTCGGATCCAGTCGATTCCGGCCAGGCGTGAGGTGTACGCCAGCGCAGAGAACAGTACGAAGTGGATGATCTTGTCGCTGTGCTGAAATCCCGAGGGAACCCCGGATGCGGGGGTGAAGAGCACGATCAGCGCGACGACGAAGGTGACGACCAGGGGAATTCGTAACGTCGACTGCGTGAACACCGCCCGAGCCTACCGACGTTGCAGCACCACGACCGTGTCGATTCGCTCGTCGCCGTCCGGCGTCGTGCGGGTGCGGTGTTCGGCGTGGATCACCTCGAACCCGTCGCCTGCCGCAGCGACGACCGGTTCCGGTGCGAAGAGTCTGTGCTTGGCCGGATGCTGCGAGGCGTGGCTGTCGCTGGGACTGTGGCCGACGATCAGCAGACGTCCCTTCGGCGAGACCGCTGCGGCGAACCTGCGGGTGGTCAATTCGAGCTCGTCCGGTGGCACCTGGAGGAAGTGCACCGACACGAGATCGAATGCCTCTGTCGGAGGAGTCCAGTCCAGGACGTCGTGCTGCGGCCAGTTCACCGCGAGTGTGTGCGGCTCGAGTGCCTGTTGTGCCGCGCGGGCGCGGCCGAGGGCGACATCGGAGATGTCGACGCCGGTCACGTGCCAGCCTTCACCGGCCAACCACAGGGAGTCGGCGCCTTCCCCGCAGCCGATGTCCAGGGCGCGGCCCGGAGTCAGCTCGGACGCTTCCTGTACCAACACCGCATTGGGATGTCCGCTCCAGATGGTGGTGCGCTGGTTGTAGAGGTCGTCCCAGAATGCTTCGTCGAAGGCACCGTTCTCGAAGTCAGGCTCTGCGGGGGTCCGGTCGGCGGCATGAGTGTGAGCGTGCGTGTGGTCGGCCATGGTTCGAGAATGCCCGCTTACGACCATGGGCGCAAACAAAATTGCTCGATTGGCAAAACGCGGTCTGGGTAGAGTGATCGTTCATGACCGAACAGGAACGTGAAGTACTGACGTGGGCGACGTTCGGGGACGCCTCGCGTGAACTCACCGAGCAGATCGTCGACGACGGGTTCGTCCCGGACATCGTCATCGCGATCGCTCGCGGCGGTCTCATTCCCGCGGGTGCGATTGCCTACGCCATGGGCGTCAAGGCAGCGGGCACCCTCAACGTCGAGTTCTACTCCGACATCGAGGAGACCCTGCCCGATCCGGTTGTCCTCGAGCCCCTTCTGGACACCGACGCGATCGTCGGCAAGAAGTTGCTCGTCGTCGACGACGTCGCCGATTCCGGCCGCACGCTGGCGCTGGTGATCGACCTGTTGAAGGCGCACACGCCCGAGGTGCGGTCGGCCGTGATCTACACCAAGCCGAGAACCATTGTGCAGCCGGACTATTCGTGGCGTGAGACCGACAAGTGGATCAATTTTCCATGGTCCACGTTGCCGGTCATCACCTGAATCATTCGCTGGAGACGTCGATCAGCACCTTGCCGACGGTTCCGTTCTCGACGGCGTCGTGAGCCGCAGCGGTTTCGCTCAGCGGGAAGCGGTGCAGCGGTAGACCGGTGGCCTCACCCACCTCCAGAACACCGGCTGCTGCCGCCGCGCTGACGTCCGCCTCGGCGTTCCGCAGAGCCTCCTCGCCCACGGTGTAGAGGAGTACGAACTGGTAGCGGGTGTTGAGCACCATGTTCGGCCGGACATCCAAGGTCACGGTGTCGCCACCGTTGTTGGCGTAGACGGCAACCGATGCGCGGTTGGCTCCCACGGCAGCGTTGAGCGCGGCATTCTGGGCGGGAGCCACCTCGACGACGAGATCGATTCCGGCGGGAATCAATTCGCGGATCTCGGCGGCGGCGTCGCCGGTCTTGTAGTTCACCACGTGGTGCGCGCCCGCAGCGGTCGCCAGTGCGCCCTTCTCCGGTCCGCTGACCGTTGTCACCACGGTCGCGCCCGCCCAGCGGGCCAATTGGATAGCGGCATGGCCGACGGCACCGGCACCACCGGCGACGAGCACCGACTTGCCGTCCAGTGCACCCGGGTGCAGCCGGGTGGGTCCGTCCTCGGAGACGGTCAGTGCGCGGTGTGCCGTCATCGCAGGCACTCCGAGGCTCGCGCCCACGTCGAATCCGACGCCGTCGGGTAGAGGAACCACCCGGGAGGCGGGTAGGACTGCGAAAGACTGCGCTGTTCCGGTCGGACGCTGATGCTGGGCGAGGTAGACCCAGACGCGATCTCCGACGGCCACGCCGTCGACCTCGGGTCCGACGGCGTCGATCACTCCGGCACCGTCCTGGTTGGGTACCACCTCGTCGAACGCAAGTTTCTCGCCCGGTCCGGAGCCGGTTCGGTTCTTCCAGTCCGTCGGGTTGACGCCCGAGACCACGATGCGGACACGCACTTCGCCTGCGGCGGGCTCGGTCACCTCGCGATCCTTCAGTTCGAGGACGGACGAATCGCCGGTGCGGGTGTACACAATTGCTGGAGCAGTCATATTCGGTCCAACGCGCTCGGACCGCACCGATGTTCCCTGCGAGCACATCGGGGTATGCACGAGTGGTCAGCAGTCCCGTCAGAGGAGAAACGGATTTCATGAATCACAACGAAGTGCTCACCGACGCGTTCGGTCGAATCAAGGAGCTCGTCCACTCCGTCCTGGACGACATCCCTGCGGCTGCGTTGACGTATCGTCCGGACGCCGACGCCAACAGCATCGCCTGGTTGTTGTGGCACCTGACGCGGGTGCAGGACGATCACATCGCGGACGTGGCCGGAAGCGAACAGGTCTGGACGTCGGACTCGTGGTTCGAGCGTTTCGGGCTGCCGTTCGACAAGTCCGACATCGGGTACGGCCAGTCATCCGCCGACGTCGCTCAGGTCACCTCGAGCGCCGAGTTGCTGCGTGAATACCACGATGCCGTGCACTCGAAAACCGTTGCCTACGTAAGCAGCGTTTCGACAGACGATCTCGATCGGATCGTCGACGAGAACTGGGATCCGCCGGTCACCCTGGGTGCGCGGCTGGTGTCGGTGGTCTCCGACGACCTGCAGCATGCCGGGCAGGCCTCGTACGTTCTCGGCCTCTACACCCGGCAGGCATAGCAATCAGGCGTAGAGCTTCTGCAGGTTCTCCAGCGTCTTACGGATGTTGCGACGCTGGAACTGCGGGAACGTCTTGCCGCTGGTGACGATCTTGTCGAACACGAGGGCCAGCGCGTCGGGCCACTTCGTCCGGTCGTCGGTCCAGGTCTCGGTGACTTTCGTGCCGCCCTCGACCGGCTCGAAGTCGTAACGCCAGGTTGCGTTCGCGCCCTTGATCTTCGGAGCGCTCTTGCCGATGGCATGGACGCGGAACTCGAAGGTCTTCCCCGGGTCGGCCGCCGTGACGGTGCAGCGAGTGACCCATTTCGCTCGGCCGCGCTTGTTGGTTCCGTCGAACACCATTCCCACGTACGCACTCTCGCGGGGTTCGTGGACGGTGGCACCGGTGTTCTCGGGGCTCCACCGACCCATCTCGGTGGGGTCGCTGATCGCGGCGTAGAGCGTATCGGCGTCGGCATGAACGACGATGCTGTCGGAAACGGTGAGTTCGCGCTTCACGACGATGCACCCTTCTTCAGGCCGGGATGGACACGAGTGAGCATCGGGACCAACAGTGTTCGCGGGGTGATCTGCGCGAAGATCGATCCGATTCGGTTGGCGGGCCCGGGGATCGACACCATGCGTCCCTTGGTCATGTCGTCGACGGCAGTCCTGGCCACCGTTTCGGCAGAGACCCACATGATCGACGGAAGTGCCTTCTCTGCATCGTCTTTCGCGAAGCCTGCGGCTTCGCCGAACCCGGTCTGGACCGGTCCGGGGCACAGTGCGGTTGCGGTCACGCCGGTTCCGCGCAGTTCGCCGGTCAGAGACTGGGTGTAGGAGAGTACGAACGCCTTGCACGCACCGTATCCGGCCTGTCCGGGCAGAGGCTGGAAAGCAGCGGTCGAGGCCACGTTGAGCAGCGCGCCGCGTCCTCGTTCGATCATGCCGGGGAGGAACCGGGTGCACAGGTCTGCGACAGCGACGACATCCACCTCGATCATGTGCATCTCGGCGTCGGGATCGGATTCTGCGACCGGTCCGAGTGTGGAAAGGCCGGCGTTGTTGATCAAGATGTCGGGGATCAGGCCGAGTTCGGTGATGCGGCCGAGCAATTCGGCTCGCGCCGTGCGGTCGGAGAGGTCCGCTGCGAGCACTTCGGCTCGGACTCCCCGTGCCCGAATCTCCTGTGCCAACTCTTCGAGCTTGTCGGCGCGCCGGGCGACGAGGGTGACGCCATGGCCACGGGATGCGAGCACGCGGGCGATCGCGGCTCCGATTCCCGAGGACGCTCCGGTCACGACGGCTGTCCGATCAGGGGCGGGACGAGGAAGACTCATGGCTCCCACCGTAGCGAATATGCGCTGCGCAGCGCATTTGAATCCTGATTGAAGGTTAGCCTACTCTTACTTCAATGCTTCTTTGCTTGTCGAAAGGGTAACCATGTTCTCTGCTTCGTCGGCCGGTCGTCGGACTGCCCGCCGTGTGTCCCTGCTGTCTGCACTCGCTGTGTCGGCCCTGGTGGTCGGTGCGTGCTCGTCTTCCGACACTGCCGGGCCCGAGCAGTCGGGAGGCGGTGATTTCGCGGCCGTCACCATCGATTCGGCACTGGGGCAGGCGGTCATCACCGAGAAGCCGGAGCGCATTGTGACTCTCGGTCAGGGTTCGGCGGAGACGGCGATCGCGCTGGGTACCGTCCCGGTCGGCGTCGAGGAGTATTCGTGGGGTGCCGACGACACCGGTTACCTGCCCTGGGTACACGACGCGGTCACCGAACTGGGGGCCGAGCTTCCCGAACAATTCACCGGCGGAACCGAACTGAACATCGAGGCCATTGCCGCCCTCGAGCCGGATCTCGTTCTGGCTCCGTGGTCCGGCATCACCCAGGACCAGTTCGACAAGCTCAGTGCCTTCGCTCCGGTGGTGGCCTACGAGGAGCAGCCGTGGACGATCACCTGGGAAGATCAGATCACCGTGATCGGCAAGGCCATGGGTGAGGAACAGAAGGCAGCGGAGGAGGTCGACAAGATCAAGGCGCGTTTCGCCGACGCCGCCGCCCAGCACCCCGAGTATTCGGGCGTGAGCTTTTCGTACATCTACAACACCGGCCCCGGGACGCTCGGAGTGTTCCTCGCCGACGAGCAGCGCGTCGCGATGGTGCGCGGTCTCGGGTTGCAGGTCGACCCGGTGGTGAACACGCTCGACGAGACCGAGGGCACCGACTCGTCGGTCATCGGCTTGGAGAATGCGAATCTGCTGAACGACTCCGACCTGATCTTCACGTTCTACTCGGATCCGCAGAACCGTACCGACACCGAGAATCAGCCTGCGTACCAGCAGATTCCGGCCGTGTCCCGCGGGTCGGTCGTTGCGCCGACGGATCAGTCCTTCGTCACCGGGTCGTCCATCATCAATCCGTTGACGGTGCCGTGGGCACTCGAGCGCTATGTGCCGATGATCGACGAGGCTGTCGCGAAGCTCGACGCGAACTAGGCCAGTAGACCTCGCGCTGTCGTTCCTGTTCCCACACCTGCTCGAGGTGATGTGGCACGACCGCGGTGTCTGATCCTTGATTCGACCGAATCAGCCTGTCGAGCAGTCTCTTCCAGCCCCGCGCCGTGTTCTCGGTGCGGGGCTGGATTGTTTCTGCGGTTCGTGTCGGCAGGCTCAGGCGATGTGGGGGCCCGCTCGGGCGTGGGATGGTCTGGGTTGTCGGTAGGGGTCGACGGTTGCCGGTGGCACGAACCACGGGTGGTTGTCGACGCCGATGAACACTTCCCAATCGGAGCGGTGGAGGAGTCTGTGGTGGAATCCGCACAGGAGGACGAGGTTGTTCATGTCGGTGGGGCCACCGCCGGCCCAGTGCCGGATGTGGTGTCCCTCTGTCCAGGCGGCGGGTTTGCCGCAGCCGGGGAAAGCGCAGGTGTGGTCTCTCGCGATGAGGGCTTTGCGTTGTTTGGCGGTGACGGTGCGTGCGGTGCGAGCGAGGTTGATCGGTGAGCCGTTCTCGTCCATGACGATGGCGGTGAGAATGCAATCGCACGCGAGTTGGCGGGAGGTGTTGCGGGAGAGCGGTCCCATCCAGGGCAGCCACCCGACGGTGGTGCCGTCGCCGAACAGGTCCCGGTACGCGCCGCGGTCGGCGGCAACGGGATCTGTGTCGGATTCGGCTGCAGCGCGGGTGTTCTCGTCGTCGGCGATGTCATCGACGTCAGCCCTGTCGCGGAGGTCGGTGAGATCTCGCAGGGTGATGTGCAGGTTCAGGTGCGGGCGTTCACCGCCTTCGATGGGTCGATCACTGGAGGCGAGGTATTGGTCGAGGATGTGTCCGAAGGCGTCGGCGCGGCGCTTGGCGGGGCTGCGGTCGTCTCCGGTTTTGGGTGTCTCGGTGCCGTCGGCGGCGGGTCGTGGTTCGGTCAGCGGGGAGAGTGCGGTGAGCAGCTTCTCGCCGGTGATCGCATCGAAGTCTCCTTTGAGTACCAGCCGCCCGTTGAGGGTCGTGGAGGCGAAGAGTTCGTTGCGGTCGGTGTCCTCGGGAGGTGGCTTTTTGCCGCCGAATCTGTCGTTGAGGTTGGTGATGGCTTCGCGGATCCGGTCGGTGCGTGCTTCGGGTCCGGTGGCAGCGGTGATCATCGCCTTCCTGGCCATGTCCTGGCCTGCTGGGGGGAGGTTCTTGGGTGGGGTTTCGGCGAAGGTAAGGATCAAAGCGGCGTGGTCGACGGTGATGCTGCCGGTGTCGATGGCCTCGGCGATGTCGGGGAAGTTCTTCAGTCCGCGGGCGAGGGCGACGATCTTGTTGGCTTTGCTGGGGGTGAGCAGGGTGGTGGATGTCAGCCAGCCGGCGGGGCCGGGGAAACCGAGCTTCTCGCGCGAGACGCGGGTGTCGATCTCGGCGACGAGAGCGATCCGCCTGGCCTCCAACAACTGAATCCGGTGGGAGACCGCAGCAGACTCGGCGAGGAGTTCTGCCTCGCTCAGTTGCCAGATCGCGGTGGTCATGCCATGAAGTGTATCGAACGCGCGTTCGACCGGCAACCATAGTGCAATCGAAAACTATTGCCACGCTTAACTATTCGCGATCCCGAACCTGTCGGTGCGTCGTGGTAAGGGACCGTCGGCACCCGAAGATCGCATGTCTCGGCCATGTGGGCGAAAAGTGCACACCCGAACTTTGGTGCGTTCCTCTGGACCGCCGATCCTGAAGGACGTCCGCATGCGGGTTTGGGCGAGACGCCGAGTTCTGCGGCAGTGTCATTCCGCAGCGACGATTGGGTGCGATGGGCTGGGTCGGCTGGGCGGCTGCGGCAGGAACCTTGAAGGCGGCCGGTTCCGATCTCTGCGTCTCTGCGTCGCAGCCGGCGCAGTGGGCGTTGCGTGGTTGATACCAACGAGACACTCGACAGGATCCGACTGCACTCGGTTTCGCCGAGCTCACTGAGCGAATCGAAGATTTGCGGTTCAAGGATCCAACGTGTCAGTACACCTCGCGCTGTCGTTCTTGTTCCAATACCTGCTCCAGGTCGCTCAGTCGGTTCATCGACGACACCTGTCGCGCGGTGCGGTGATTGAGTGCCAACATCTCACGGTGCCGGTGGACGAATGCCCAGTAGCCGGCGGTGAAGGGGCATGCATCGTCGCCCAGTCGCTTCTTCGGGTTGAATTCGCACGGCTTGCAGTAGTCGGTCATGCGGTTCAGGTATGCCCCGCCCGAGGCGTAGGGCTTGGTGGCGATCACTCCGCCGTCCGCGTGTTGACTCATGCCGATCACGTTCACCGGCATCACCCAGGCGAACCCGTCGACGAAAGCCGTGGCGAACCAGTCGGTCAGCGCTCGTGGATCCCAAGCATGTTGCAGCGCAAAGTTTCCCAGGATCATCAGGCGGGGAATGTGGTGCACCCAGCCGCGGTCGCGCACGCCGTCCACCGTCGACGACAGGCATTTCGCGACCACAGCGTCGCCGTCCAACTCGAGCAGCCAATCGGGCAGTGGCTCATGCGCTTCGAGCTTGTTGCGCTCGAGGTACTCCGGCCCCAGATGCCAGTACAGGTGCCACACGTATTCGCGCCAGCCGAGGATCTGTCGAACGAAGCCCTCCACGCTCGCCAGTGGGGTGCCGTCGCGGTGGGCGTCCTCGGCGGCGTGCGCCACGTCCAGCGGTTGCAGCAGGCCGAGGTTCAGTGGCACCGACAGCAGCGAGTGAGACATCGTCCAGTCGTCGGCCATCACCGCGTCCTCGTACTTGCCGAAGTCGTCCAAGCGGTAATTCACGAAGTGCGCCAACGCGTCCGACGCCTCGGCCGCGGTCACCGCGAATACTCGGGGCCCGTCGACTCCGACGGTGTCGAGGTCCCACTCGTCGAGGTCGGCGCGCACCTGCTCGTCGATGGCATCCTCGGTCGGCCACCACGGTTCCTCCACGCCCAGGGTCAGACGCCCCTTCGGCGGTGGCGACTGGTTCTCGGCGTCGAGGTTCCACTTGCCCGAGACCGGGTCGGCACCGTCCATCAGCACATCGAATCTCTTGCGCTGCTCGCGGTAGAACGTCTCCATCCGGAAGGTGCCGCGCTCGGACGCCCAGTCGGCGAACTCGGCACGAGGGAGCGCGAACATCGGCGTCGGGAGAATCTCCGAGACCAGGCCTTCCTCGTGCAACGCGGCGACGAACTTCTCCGCCGCGTGCGAGGTGGGCTCGAACACCACCACGGGCTTGCCGTACTCGGCCAAGCCTTCCCGATACGTCTCGGTCTGGAGGTAGGTCATCCGGTCACCCAGTTCGTCCGCCAGATGACGCATGCCCGACAGCACGAGGTGCAACTTCTGTCGGTGGTAACGCCGACGCCGGAATACGCGCAGGGACTCGATCATCAGCACGTCCCGCTCGGCATGCTCGTCCACCGAGTGAAAGTGCGGGCCGAGCTGATCACCGAACAACCACAGAGCGTCCATGACCCCAGTGTTCTCCCGCCGCCTGTGCGGCAAACCCGCGTCCGACACATGGCCGGAGGGTGAACACTGTCGCCGACCCAGGCGCGCCTTACTTGACCACCGACCATCCATCGCATGGACTGACCCGATGCACGCTGAGTCTGCGCTTTCCAGAAGGACGTTTCTTCGCTCGTCGTCGGTGGCCGTCGCGGTGGCCGGAGTCGCCACGACACTGCCGGCGACCGCACACGCACAGGGCAGCGACCGCGGCTTCCTGCACGGGGTCGCATCGGGAGATCCGTTGCCCGACGCGATCGTCCTCTGGACCCGCGTCACTCCCACGCCCGACGCCACCCCTGGCTCCGGCGTCGGACCGCAGGTATCGGTGACGTGGCGGATCGCCCGCAGCGCGGACATGAGTGACGTGGTCTCCTCCGGAACCGTCGCAACCGGCCCCGACGCCGACCACACCGTCAAGGTCGACGTCGACGGCCTTGCTGCCGACACGACGTACTTCTACGACTTCCGGACGAGCGGCGCGGCATCGGCCGTCGGGACCACGCACACCGCTCCGCGCAACGATGCCGATGTAGACGCGATGCGCTTCGGCGTCGTCTCGTGCTCGAACTGGGAGTCGGGGTACTTCGGTGCGTACCGGCATCTGGCCGCCAGGGGAGACCTCGATGCCATCGTCCATCTCGGCGACTACATCTACGAGTACGAGACGGGCGGGTTCCCGGGCCGCGACGGGGTGATCCGGCAGCATTCGCCCACCCACGAGATCGTCACGCTCGCCGATTACCGTCAGCGCCACGGTCAGTACAAGTCGGATCCCGATCTGCAGGCGGCGCATGTCGGTGTGCCATGGATCTGCACGTGGGACGACCACGAATCCGCCAACGATGCCTACGACACCGGCGCGCAGAATCACACCCCGGGTACCGAGGGCGACTGGTCCACCCGCAAGGCCAATTCCGAGCAGGCGTACTACGAGTGGATGCCGGTACGCGCCGCAGGCACAGCGACCAACCGGCATCTCTACCGTCGACTCCGGTTCGGCAACCTCCTCGAACTGTCGATGCTGGATCTGCGCACCTACCGCTCGCAGCAGGTGTTGCCGTTCAACGGGCCCGAGGTCGATTCACCCAACCGGACCATCACCGGTGCGGAGCAGATGCAGTGGCTCACCGACGGGATCGTCTCGTCGCCGACGCAGTGGAAGATCGTCGGCAATCCGGTGATGATCACGCCCACCCTCATCCCGCCGCTCGATCGAGATGCGGCCAGGGCCGTCACCTCGCTTCTCGGAATCCCGGAGGGCGGCCTGCCGTACAACGCCGATCCGTGGGACGGGTACACCGCCGACCGGCGCAAGCTGCTCGGTGCCATTGTCGACGCTGGCGTCGACAACACCGTCTTCATCACCGGCGACATCCATTCGGCGTGGGCCTGCGAGGTGCCGCTCGATGCGGCGCGCTACGCAACGACGGAACCCGCTGCGACCGAACTCGTCGTCACCTCGGTGAGCTCGGCCAACATCGACGACCTGACGCGTACTCCGCCGCACACGCTGGGCCGGGTCGCCGAGGAAGCATTCAAGGCACTCAACCACCACGTGAAGTTCGTGGACCTCGACAGCCACGGGTTCGGCGTCTTCGAGGTCACCAAGACTGCGGCTCGGATGGACCACTGGTTCCTCACCGCCAAGGAGGATCCGCAGACCGGCGTGTACTGGGGAGCGGGCTTCACCGTGGACTCGGGCACCCAGCGCGTCCGGGCGGCGGCACCGCCTGCCTGACGACGCGCCATACTGGACGGCGTGGCTGTACCGAAAATCGTCCTGTTCTACGTCTTCACTCCGCTGCCCGATCCCGAGGCGATCCGGCTGTGGCAGCAGACGCTGGCCGCGTCCAACAACCTGACCGGACGCATCCTGATCTCAGAACACGGCATCAACGCGACGGTCGGCGGCGACGTCGACGACGTCAAACGGTACGTCCGTGGCACCCGCAGCTATCCGGCGTTCAAGGCGGCCGACATCAAGTGGTCCGATGGGCGCGGAAACGATTTCCCGAGACTGAGCGTGCGGGTGCGGGACGAGATCGTCACCTTCGGAGCCCCCGGGGAACTGAAGGTCGACGCCGACGGCGTGGTCGGCGGCGGCTCCCATCTGAGCCCGGAGCAGGTGCACGAGCTCGTCGATTCTCGCGGCGACGACGTCGTCTTCTTCGACGGCCGCAACGCCTTCGAAGCCGAGATCGGAAAGTTCAAGAACGCGGTGGTGCCCGACGTCGATACGACCCGGGATTTCGTCTCCCAGCTCGATTCCGGTGCCTACGACCACCTGAAGAAGTCCCCGGTGGTCACGTACTGCACGGGGGGAGTGCGGTGCGAGGTGCTCTCGTCGTTGATGGTCGCGCGCGGGTTCGAGGAGGTCTATCAGCTCGACGGCGGAATCGTCCGCTACGCAGAGACTTACGGTGACGACGCGCTCTGGGAGGGGTCGCTGTTCGTCTTCGACAAGCGGATGGCGCAGAACTTCTCCGACCACACCGCCGTCATCGGCCGGTGCAGTGCCTGCGGCAATCCGACGTCCCGCTACCAGGATTTCGACGGCGACGCCGGCCGTGGTCTGCGGTTGATCTGTCTCGACTGCGCGTAGAGAGATGCTGCCCTTCCGGGACGGTCTCGCTCCGCTGAGACTGCTGTTGCCGCATGGTGATTCGGCTGTCACCATCGTGGAGTATCTCGAACGGGAGATGCCCGAGGACGACTGGCGACGGGCCATGCTCGACGCCGAAGTGGTGGACGAGAAGAGCAGGCCCATCTCCGTCGACACGCGGTACCGCGCAGGCAGTCAGGTGTACTTCTATCGCATTCCGGCGCAGGAGGTTCCGGTTCCGTTCGAGATCGGCATCCTGCACGAGGACGGCGATCTATTGGTTGTCGACAAACCTCACTTCCTCGCCACCATCCCGCGTGGCCGACACGTCACCGAAACGGCGACGGTACGACTGCGCAGGCAGTTCGACTGCCCCGACCTGACGCCTGCGCACCGACTCGATCGCGCCACCGCCGGGGTGTTGCTCTTCACCAAGACCAAGCATGCCCGACGGCCGTATCAGGAACTCTTCTCCTCCCGCAATGTCACCAAGGAATACGAGGCGGTTGCGGGATTCGATGCAGCGCTGGAGTTTCCACGCGTCGTCCGGAGTCGAATCCTCAAAGAACACGGGGTCATGACAGCATACGAGGAGCCGGGAGAGCCGAACAGTGAGACCCTGATCGACCTGGTCGACACGTTCGGTACAGCCGCCCGCTATCGACTCTTCCCGAAGACGGGTAAGACCCATCAGTTGCGAATCCATCTGTCGTCGTTGGGAATTCCCATCGTGAACGACCCGTACTATCCGGTGTTCTCTTCTATCCCGGCCGAGGACTTCACCCGGCCGTTGCAACTTCTGGCCCGGGCTCTGAATTTCACGGACCCGCTCACCGGCGAGCCCAGGCGCTTCGTCAGTGCCCGAACCCTCGAGCCCTGACGGCCGGCCATCGTTCGTTCGGACGATTGTGACAATTGGGACGCGAGGTTAGCGTGTCGAGCGAAACATGTCCGACGAAATCGAAGAGGAGAACAGCGTGAAGCGTCGTCTTGCTGTGCTGCTGGGAGCCGCAGTCATCGCCATCGCGTCGCCGGCAGTCGCGGTGGCCGATACCGGAAGTGCGAGCACCGGTAGCGCGAGCGGAGTCTTGGGTGGTTTCGAGATGCTGTCGCGGCTCTGGGAGGCCTGCGCGGTAACCATCTTCACCGGACAGTGCACCGGTGTCGTCGCCACAGACGTGACCTACTGGTAACGCGTGCCCTGAGCCAAACCCTCCGCCGAACCCCCCCTGAACCGACAAACGCGCGCGCATTCGCCAGACGCTCGCGGAACAGGTAACCGTTCCGCGAGCATCCAGCAAACGCGCGCGCGTGTGCGGGAAACCCAGGCCCTACTTCGCCAACGACCGCGCCATTCCGCGTTCGATGGCGGCGACCAGCTGCGGGCGCAGTTCGGCGGCGGGGACGATGTGGTGCACCGATCCGACGTTCTGTGCACGCTGGATGTTGTGGATGGCCTCGAATTCGGCTGCCACTTCACCCAGTTTGGCGTTGCGGGCGTTCGCTCGCACGGTGGCCAACTCGACGCGCAGGGCCGAGCGGGTGGCGTCGTCCTCGGCGGTGTTCAGTCGTGTCTCGAGTTCCTTGACGGTCGGATCCGCTGCGGTGCGGGCGTTGACGTCGCGGGTGAACACCACTGCTGCGGCGGGGGCACCACCGAGCACGGAGGCGAAGGAGCCCTCCACTGCGAGGACCTCCATGTTGTCGTTGAGCGCTCCGGAGAACACCACGAACGCGCCGCCGTGGTAGCGCGAGACGACACAGAACACGACCGGTCCGTCGAAGTTGACGATGGCGCGGCCGATCTCGGCACCGTATTCGAGCTGGATGTTGCGTAGCGATTCCGGTGATCCGTCGAAGCCGGAGAGGTTGGCCAGCACCACGATCGGCCGGCTTCCGCTGGCGGCGTTGATGGCGCGAGCGGTCTTCTTCGACGAGTTCGGGAACAAGGTACCCGAGGTCCACTGATCGGGGCCGTCGGACGGGAACCAGCCCTTGCGGGGGATGGCTCGCGATTCGATACCGATGACCGACACCGGGATTCCGGCGAGGTGGGCGTCGAACACCACGGAGGTGTCGGCGTCGGCCATGTCGGCCCAACGCTCGAGTACCGAGTGGTCCTGGTCCACCACGGCGCGCATCACGGTGCGAATGTCGAACGGCTTCTTGCGGTCGGGGTTGGTGACCGAGGAGAAGATGTCGCCGACGGTGGTGAAGTCGCTCGACGGGTGCACGTGCGGGTAGGTGCGCACGTCGCGCTCGGTCGGGTCCGCGGTGGCTGCCCGGCGCGGGAAGCGTTCTCCCGGAGCGGCGTACGCGTGATCGTAGTGCGCGAACAGGATGTCGCATGCGGCCCGCAGGTTCGGTGCCCAGTACTGCGCCTGGCCGTTGGGGCCCATGACGCGGTCGTAACCGCCGATGCCGAAGTTGTCCTCGGCCGAGACGCCGCCGGAGTAGTCCAGGGACTGCTTTCCGGTGAGCACCATCGCACTGTCGGGGGTCATCACCAGGATGCCCTTGGTGTGGGTGAGCATGGTGGCTTCGGCGTTCCAGTACGGCTGCGCGCCGACGTTGATGCCTGCGACCACGATGTTGATCTCACCGCCGGCCTGGGTGAAGGTGATGATGCGACGCAGTCCGCGCGAGACCCAGTCCATGTTCTCGGTGCCCGATTCCATGGAAATCGTTGCACCGGAGGACAATGCGAACCATTCGACGGGCGCGCCGAGTTGTTCGGCGAGGTCGATGGCCGCGACGATTCGCGAGCACTCGGCCTCGGCGACGGTGCCCAGTGCCTTGGTCGGGTCACCGAACAGCGCGACGCGGGTGATGCCCTCGGGGTACTTGGCGGTCGGGGTGGTCGCGACACCGACGATGACGCCTGCGGAGTTGCGACCGTAGGGGCGATCGACGGGAGCGAGCACGCCGTCGGCGTCGAAGTCGTACTCGGTGAACGTGCCGCCGTTGCTGCTGAGCAACGGAATCAGCTCGTACGGGTACACGGTGCCGCGGGCCTGCGACCGCTGAACCTTCTGGGTGTACTCGTCGAGGGGACGCATCGGCTCGGTCGGCGGCGGAGTTATCTTCGCGACGATTCCCGCGCCGGAACGGTACGACAGGCGCAACGCGACCTCGCGTGGCGTCGCTCCCGGTGTTTCGGCCAGACGAGCGATGAGGGTGATCTCCTCGAGGCCCGCGCCGATCGTCAGCGGCGCGATGTGCCTGGCGATGGTGGCAATGCGGTCGGCGGGAACGTTCAGTACCGGCCAGACGTAGAGCACGACGCGGTTGGCGTCGAGGCGCTTCTTGCCGCGTCCGGCCTGAGCGCGGCGGATGCCGTCGAGGCAGGCCGCCACGGTCCGCTCGATCTCCGGTACCGCGACGATGTTGCCTGCATCGTCCAACTGTGTTGTGACGCCGCGGATCTCGGCCAGGGCGACCAGTCGCTCGTCGGAGGGGTTGGCCTTCGACGTCAGGTGGAACAGGTACGTTCCTGCGCTGGCGGGCAGGCGAACTCCGTCGAAGTTCTTCAGTCGCCACAGGTCCAGTCGCTGACCGGTCAGCGGGTGCATGTCTCGGATGATCGTGTCTTCCACGAGCGGCTCGGACCCCTCGGCCGTCGTTCGGCGGTAGGTCATCTTTCGAGCTGTGGAACCGAAGGCGGTCACCGTCACGCGGCGCCAGTGGCCGGTGCCGGGGTGCGCGGCCAGCACGGCTTGGAGCTGGGCCGAGAGTTCGTCGCCGTCGGTCGGCGCGTCCGGCCACGACACGTAGAGGTCAACGGCCAGGTTCTCCGGGGACGGCCCGGCGATATCGTCGACCGAGTCCAGAGTTGCTGCGAGCGAATCGAAGTCGGTGGCGGTGGACACCAGGTGCAGCCGTTCGCCCGAGAGCTCGAAGTTGCCGGTGACGAAGTGCTTGCCGTCGCGGTCGAAGGCCTTGACGTCTTCGAGTGTGCGGATTTCGTAGTACTGGCGAGTGATCACTTCGAGCAGGGCACCGGGATCGGTGATCCGTTGTGCCAGAAGCTCGATCAGCGGTTCCGGGGTGGCGACGAGAGCTGCGATGCGGGCGGAGTAGTCGGCCGCGTCGGGGTTCTCGGCCAGGTACTGCAGGCTGCCACGGACGCCGTCGTAGATCTTCTCGCGTGCACTGCGGATCTGTGGCTCGTCGAACAGCCGGAAGCGCAGGTTGCGGGCGACGTCGCCGATGACGGGGTAGCGGGCCTGGGTGGCACCGATGAGGCGCTCGAGTACCTCGGCCATGGCCGGGGTGGCCTCGGGCTGCGTCGAGCAGTCGCTGAGCCAGTGGCCGAGCAGGGCCGCGATGACCGGAACCTGGTTCTCCATGCGCTGCAGGGCCAGGAAGACGCGGTAGACGGCCTCTTCGAGTTCGGGGGTGCGTCCCTCGTCGATGGCGGCGTCGTAGTGCGCGAGGGCGCGAGTGAGCTTGGCGCGGAACGAATCCGGAAGCCCCTGAACGTCCGCGTCCAGCGAGTGCAGGAACGAGTGGAAGTGCTCACGGGGGGAGTGGACGCGTTCGTCGGTGCTCTCCTCGTCCATCGTCGGCCGGTTACGGGAGAGCTCGCAGATATCGGCGAACGTGCCCAGCAGAGCCAGCTCGGCGGAGACCAGCCCTGCGTCGTTGCGCGGCACATCCGCACGCAGAGTCTCATAGGTGGACAACAGGTTTCGAGCGCGTGCTCCGCTGACGTCGAAGCCGGTGATGAGGGCGGCCAGTTCGTCGAGTCGGTCCAGAGCGCGACGCTGCGGCGAGCGCTGCTCGGCGTCGTCGACACCGCGGAACTGCACGCGCGGTGCCTGCTCGGAGACCTTCTGCTCACCGGCCTGATCCACGCGAAGCAGTGCCGCTCCGGCGTCGACCTGTCCGTTGACCGAGGCCAGTACCTCACGCACGGTGCCCGCGTAGGGAGACCGGACGGCGGTTTCCATTTTCATGGATTCGAGGACGACCAGGGTCTGTCCCGCTTCGACCTCGTCGCCGACGGCGACCGGGACGGCAACGACGACGGCGGGAGCCGGTGCGCGGACCAACCCGGCCTCGTCCTGAGAGATCTGGTGGCTGATGCCGTCGACCTCGACGAGGAAGTGTGCGGCTCCGGCGACGGTGACCACCTGGTAGCGGCGGTCGCCGATGACCAGACGGCTCTCGTACTTGCCGAGGCGTTCGACGTCGACCTGAAGCTCGCCGATGCCGTCACCGTCGATGCTGTAGCGGTGCGTCCCGGTCTGGCCTACCTCGAGCTTGTAGGCCTGCCCCTGGTAGTTCAATTCGACGGTGCGGCCGATGGCGTGGGTGGCGCGCGGGCGACCGCCACGTGCGGAGTTCAGGAACGCGGTGCGTTCGCGGCCTTCCTCGGCGTCGTAGGCGTCGATGGCGGCGGCGACGATGGCGATGTCGGCAACGGCCGTCGGGCCCACCTGGGAGCCGGCTTCGGTGCGGTCGAGCCAGCCGGTGTCGGCGGAGGCGGAGATGACTTCCTCGCGGTCGAGCAGGCTCAGCAGGAAGGACTTGGTGGTGGTGCCGCCGTCGATGACGACGGTGGTCTCACGCAGTGCATTGCGCAACCTCGCCAAGGCTTCGCTGCGGTCGCGGCCCCAGGCGATGACCTTGGCGACCATCGAGTCGTAGTCGGGCGGGATGACGTCGCCCTGGGCGATGCCGGTGTCGACGCGGATGCCGGTGCCGAGGGGGAACTTGAGCAGCTCGACAGTGCCGGGAGCCGGTGCGAAGCCGTTGTCGGCGTCCTCGGCGTTCAGGCGAGCCTCGACGGCGTGGCCGAATTCGGGCGGGCATTCGCCGGGCAGTGCCTGGCCGTCGGCGACGAGGATCTGCAGCTTCACCAGGTCGATGCCGGTGGTGTATTCGGTGATGGGGTGCTCGACCTGCAGGCGGGTGTTGACCTCGAGGAAGGTGAAGATCTTCTGCTCGGGCTGGTACAGGTATTCGACGGTGCCTGCGCCCTGGTAGCCGGCGGCCTTGACGAGCTCGGCCGAGGCGGTGCGCAGCTGGTCGGCCTGCTCCTTGGTGAGCAGCGGTGAGCTCGATTCCTCGATGACCTTCTGGTTGCGGCGCTGGATGGAGCAGTCGCGCACGCCCGGGGCCCAGACGTTGCCGTGGCTGTCGGCGATGACCTGAACCTCGACGTGCCGGGCGTCGGTGACGAGCCGTTCGAGGAAGACGACGGGGTCGCCGAACGAGCGCTCGGCCTCACCCTGGGTACGTTCGAGAGAGAGTTCGAGTTCGTCCTCGTGGAAGACCTTGCGGATACCGCGGCCACCACCGCCCGAGCGGGCTTTGATGATCAGCGGGTAGCCGATCGCCGCTGCGTGACGCCTGGCGTCGGCGCGAGTCTCGACGGGGCCGCCGGACCACGGTGCGACGGGGACGCCGACCTTCTCGGCGAGGATCTTCGCCTCGACCTTGTCGCCGAGCAGACGCATCGCGTCGGCCGACGGGCCGATGAAGGTGATGTTCAGACGGGCGACGAGGTCCGCGAACGTCGGGTCCTCGGCGACGAAGCCCCAGCCGACCCACACCGCGTCGGCACCGGACTCGACGAGCGCGGCCTCGAGGACGCCGTAGTCGAGGTAGGCCGATCCTGTCGCGGGCTTGCGCAGCGTGACCGCTTCGTCGGCCTGGCGGACGAACATCGCGCGCTTCTCCGCCTCGGTGTGCAGCGCTACGGTGCGGATGCCGTAATCGTGTTCGGCGTTGAGCTCTCGGACGGCTCGGATCAGGCGTACTGCTGCCTCGCCTCGGTTGACTACTGCAATCCGCTTGAACAACGTATCTCTCTTCGCTCGGTGTGGGCGCACCGCGTCGGTGCGCTCGATGGAACGTGGATTGGTGCCGGGCATGCCATTTTCTCGTTCGTCATGCGGCACTCCGATCGGCTCATTCTAACGGTAACGAGGCCCTGTGCACCGCCAACAGCGTTCGGCGTGAGTGTGATTGATCACCAATAAGTGAAACATATTCTGTGGCAACCACTTTGGCCACGAACTCGCTGTCGAGTTTTGTTCACCTCGCAAACGTACTCGCGAGTAGCGTTGGCGCGAGGCGTAATTCGCCATTCGACCACTCGCGTTGCTACCGGCGAGTACATTACCGGTGGGTACAACTCGAGCCGATCGGCTCGAGTTGGTTCGCGCGTCGCCGAGTGCGGTCTCCCTCACCTGTCGCCCTCGCTCACCCGCGGCAGTCGCAGCGCGTTGACCCACAGCCTCGTGGCCGTTGCGAGCAGGGCCTCGGAGTCCTCGGGCGGACGGCCGTCGACGGCGTCGACCACGAAGTGGTTGAAGGCCAGCCGGCTGATCATCGAGGACAGTGCGCGGGAGGCCAGCAGAGGATCGAGTTCCGCGTCGGCCAGGCCGCGGCTCTGCAGACTCTCGATGCTTCGGGCGTTGCGCCTGACGAAGGCATCGGCGCGTTCGCGGCGGAGGCGGCGGAACTCGGGATCGATGTTCGATACCTGCTCGAGCAGCGCCATCAGCTTCGCGTTGCGCTGGTAGGCCTCGAAATAGGCGCGGTTGCTCGCAGCGATCACTGCCACCGGATCGTCGTGCGGGTCCACTCGCTCGGTACCGGGATGCAACATGTCGTCCCGTGCCTGCTCGAGCACGGCGGCCAGGATCTCTTCCTTGCTGGTGAAGTAGGTGTAGAAGGTGCCGGCCGAGCACCGAGCGGCGCGGGTGATGTCGATGAGCCGGGAGTCCAGGTACCCACTGTCCTCGAAAACTCGGCGCGCAGCCGCCACGAGCGAGGATCGAGTTCGCAGCCCGCGCGGGGTGATCGGCAGCTCCCGATTCGGCAGCTCGCGGTCGGACTCCGGCGCGGCAGGCATTCAGTCTTTATACGTCATTCCCCGCGAGCTTCCGGTCGGATGAACCGGGTGAATCTCACTCCGCTGTCGAACTGGCGCGATTCGAGGTGCTCGAACCGCTGAGCGGGGAACGGATCGGCACCCGTCCCGGGCGAGAACAGGCCGATTCCCCGCCCGAGTACGACGGGATTGACCTTGAGGAACAGCTCGTCGATCTCGGGCAGCAGTTGACCGGCGAGGTTTCCCCCGCCGCAGATCCAGACGTCGAACTCCGACTCCTCGGCTTTGAGGCTCCTGACGAGTCCGATCGGATCGTCGTTCACCACGGTGAGGGTCGGGTCGTCCGACCGGGCGAGGGTGCGAGAGAGAACGTACTGGCGCAGGTGGGGATAGGGGCTGGCGATCCCGGCGTCCAGCGCCGGTTGCAGCGTCTCGCGGCCCATGACCAGGGTGTCGAACCGAGTGGGCGGACCGTCCAGGCCGAACAGGGCCCGCACGTGCACGGGTAACGTCTCGGGCAGCTCGGCCACGATGGCATCGAGGTGATCGCCTTCGGCCACGAAACTGTCGTAGCCGCCGTCCGGTGCGGCGATGAACCCGTCGAGGGTGACCGCGATGTAGTAGACCAGCTTGCGCATTCGGCTCCTGTCGTGGTCGACGGGGTGAGAACCCGTGGTCAGGGCGGGCGGGTCGGTTCGCTGTGGGGGATCCAGCGACCGAAGTGGGTCTTTGTGACCCAGCACTAGAACATATTTTGTGTTCTCGGGACGCGATGAACAACTTGTTTTCAACGGCTAGTCTGGCCCGGGTGTGCAAACACCGTCCCTGAAACGGACGACCATTCGAGTATTTGTGGGGAAACTGTGACGGCTGCAGCTGCTACCGGTCGTGAACACGACGACGAGCTCAAGAGCAGGGTGCAACGCCTGCTGCGCTTCCTTCGCGAAATCGTCGAGGCGCGCTCGAACCCGGTGCTGCGTTTCGACGACCACATGCAGATCGAGTGGGTCCACGCCGGGGACGTTCCCATGCAGCTCGACCCCCGAGCCAAGCAGGGTGGTGTGGTGCTCCGTGCACCTCGCATCGCGGTCGACGAGCCGCCCGAGCCGCCTGCGCTGCTGTCGGGCTGGCTCGATCCTCAGGTCGTCGCAGACAGCCGCTACCGCGAGCTCGAGCTGGCCGACGCATCCTCGGTGACGTCACGCCGTCGAGAGGAAGCGCAGGAGTCCGACGCCGACTTCGACATCCGCAAGGCCTACGAGATCAAGCAGGCCTTCGAGGAGTACTCCGAAGCGTGGAAGGAATGGGCGCAGGAGGATCGGGATCGGCGACCGCAGGCCGCTCTGTACCAGGCACTGCAGCTGATGATGCAGGAGCTCGCGTCGCGACCGGAGTCGATCGAGCTCGTGGTGGCATCCGGCCTGTTGACGTCGAGCAACACCGATCCGCAGCGCAGCGTGCGCACTCACCTGATCACACAATCGGCCAGCATAGAACGGGACGTACGCACCGGTGACCTGCTGGTTCGCCTCGCCGCGAGTACCACCCCGCGGCTCGAGGACGGCCAGCTGCTGACCGGTTCGGACGATTTCGACACCTCCGGCTCCGTCGCGCTGGCGCGAGAACTGCGTGACACCGTCAGCTCGCCCATCGGGGACGGTGTCGCACAGTTCTTGCGGAACTGGGCGACGCGGGTGCCACGCCACGAAATCGAGGTGCTCGATCGTCTCGGGCCGCCCGGGGCTCTCGCCTACATCGACGACGACCGCACGCTGACCGTCTCACCTGCCCTCGTTCTCCGGGTTCGAGACTCGTTCGCGCTGGTCGAGTACTACGAGCAGATGATCGCGGACCTAGAGTTCGCCGACTCGCCGGTACCGCTGGGGCTCGCGCAACTGGTCGATGCCATCGAGCCGGCAGATCGGATGGCGTGGCTCGAACGCACGGGGGCGGGGGAGTCGGCAACACTGGCGGAGGACCCGCTGTTTCCGCTGCCGGCCAACGCCGAGCAGTCGCAGATCATCGAACGGCTGGGGCGCGACAGCGGCGTCGTGGTCGAGGGGCCGCCGGGAACGGGCAAGACCCACACGATCGCCAACCTCATGTCCGGGCTGTTGGCGCGCGGACAACGGGTTCTGGTCACTAGTGAAAAGTCACAAGCTTTACGTGTGCTGCGGGACAAGCTCCCGCCGGAGCTGCAGGAGCTCTGTGTGTCCATCACCGACCTCTCTCGCGGTGGTTCGGACGAGCTCAATCGCAGCGTCGCGAAGATCGCCGAGCGCAAGACCTCGTTCGACGAAGCCAGCGAGGTGCAGAAGATCGAGGCGCTGACGACGCAGCGCGCAGCGGCCCTGGCCCGCCGGGCCGAGCTGCTCGATCGTGTCAGCGCGCTCCGTGAGTCCGAAACCGTTGTGCACGAGTATGTTTCCGATGGTTACGACGGCACCGTGTCGTCCATCGTGCGCAAGGTCAAAGCGGCCGAAGGTGCCCACGAGTGGCTACCCGGCCCGCTGCTGGCCGATCGGCCACCCCTCGACGGTGCTCAGGTCGATCAGCTTCGCAAACTCATTGCCGGCTCCGACGGCACTCGCGAACTTCGCTCGCGACAGGTACTGCCGCGTCCGGAGACCATGCTGCCGAATTCGGCCGAACTGGCCTCGCTCTGCCAGCGTGCAGGTGCGCAGATCGACACTCTCTCGCCCCAGGCCGCGGATCTCGTGGCGTTGCTCGACGGCGTCGAACCCGCCGTGTCCGCGGAGATCAGGCAACTGTGCGAGGAGCTCGCCGCCCGAGTGCGAGCGGTCGTCGAACTCGACGGCTCCTACCCACGGTTGACCGATTCCGTGCTGTCCGGCGAGGCCGCTCACCTGTGGTCTCGGGTCAGCGGAATCGACGCGATGGTCGAGACGGCAGCTGCGTCCGATCGCTACGTCGGTGCCCACGATGTGCAGTGCTCGTCGAGCTCGCCTGCGGCACTGTCGGCGATGGATGCGTTCGCCAGCGCGCTGGAGTCCGGTATCGAGTGGAAGCCCCGGTTCCGTCGCAGCGAGGAGCAGAAGGCCGTCGAGGCTCTCGACATCGTCGCCACCGTCGACGGCCAACCCGCGACGACGGCCATGGCCGCGCGACTGGTTGCCGAACACATTCGTGCACTCGAGACCGTGCAGACCGCAGCGGTGCTGCTGGCCGACCTCGCGATCATCGTTCCGCTCGACGGCACACGTTCGATTCGCGTCAACAACGTGGCGCGGATCGCCGACCGGCTCGGCCTGGTGTCTGCCGTCGTCGCTGCCCGTGACGCCCTGGTACAACGGCTGTACACCATTTCGCCTGCGGCACCGTGGATTCGGAGCCTGGCCGAAGCTCAGGAAATCGCCGGGGCCGCCGACGCCATCGCCACGCGCATCGATATCGATGCCGCGCGCGCCGAGCTCGACGCCCTGCAGTTCGCGGTCGCCACGCGCATCGATGCCGGGCCCTCGCCCGAGGGGTCGAATCTGGTGAGTGCGTTGAGCACTGCGGACCCGTTGGAATTGGCTGCCGCCGTTGCGGCCTATTCGCAGGCGTGTTCCGAGCAGGAGGATCAGCTTCTGCTCGAATCGATGTCGGCGTCGTTGTCCGAGGTCGCACCCGCATTGTTCGACCTGGTCGAGGACACCGCGGGCGATGTCGAATGGGACGAGCTGAGCTGGCAGATGTCGAAGGCCTGGGCGTGGCGTCGGGCACGCGAGTGGGTCGGTGAGCAGCACCACGGTGGACTCGAGCAGCAGCTGGAAGCGGAGCTCGCTGCCGCCGATACGGACATCGCCTATCTCACAACACGTCTCGCAGCTGCCAGTGCCTGGCGTAACAGCCTCCAACGAATGACCGCCGTCGAGGTGCGTGCGCTGCAGACCTATCGAGAGCACATCTCCAGCATCGGCTCCGGAGCCGGTAAGTACGCCGAAACCTACCGCAGTGCAGCACGATCGGCGATGCGCGAGGCGCAGAGTGCGGTCCCCGCCTGGGTCATGCCGCTGTCCCAGGTGCTGGCCTCGATTCCGCCGGTGCCGGGCAGTTTCGACGTCGTCATCGTCGACGAGGCGTCTCAGGCCGACATCACCAGTCTCTTCCTGCTGTACCTCGCACCCCGTGTGATCGTGGTGGGCGACGACCGGCAGTGCGCGCCGGCGGACGTCCCGCAGGCCGGCACACTCGAGGACGTGTTCGATCGCCTGGACGTCTATCTGCCCGATCTACCCGAACACGTGCGCGCGACGCTGACTCCGAGGTCGAGCCTGTTCTCCATGCTCCGTACCAGGTTCGGTCAGGTGGTGCGGTTGCGTGAGCACTTCCGCTCCATGCCCGAGATCATCAACTGGTCGAGTCAGCAGTTCTACGGAGACTCCCCGCTCGTTCCCGTGCGCCAGTTCGGTGCCGATCGGCTACCGCCGTTGCGGCACACGTACGTTCGCGGAGCTACGGTGACGGGAAAGAATGCCTCACTGGTCAACCGTACCGAGGCCATCGCGATCGCCGACCAGATCGCCGAGTGCCTCGAGGACTCCGCTTACGACAACTTGACCTTCGGAGTGGTTGTGCTGCAAGGCCAGTCGCAGGTCGACGAGATCCGCAGCGAGTTGATCAAGCGGATCGGCATCGAACAGTGGGAGCAGCGTCGGCTTCGTGTCGGTACGCCGCCGGACTTTCAGGGCGACGAACGCAACGTCGTGTTCCTGTCGATGGTGGTGGCACCCGATCAGAATTTCGCCACCCTCACCGCCAATCAGTACAAGCGGCGGTTCAACGTGGCGGCGTCGCGGGCACAAGATCAGCTGTGGCTCTTCCATTCGGTGACCGTCGACCGTCTCAAGCGAGCGGACCTGCGCAACTCGTTGCTGAGTTACGTCACCTCCGTCTCGCCCGCTCCGGCCGATCCCATGCCGGTCGATGTTTCGCGCGAGGTCCGGAAGGCACCGTTCGAGACGCTGCTCGAGCAGCAGTTGTGGAACGACCTCGTCGAGCGAGGTTTTCACGTCAATCCTGGTGTCGAGGTCAACAACAGACGCCTGGCCCTGGTCGTGACCGGCGACTCCTCGCGTCTCGCCGTCGAATGCGACGGTGACACGTTCCTGTCCACCCCCGCGCAGCGGTTGGCAGATCTGCAGCGTGAACAGGAACTCAAGCGATGCGGTTGGACGTTCTGGCGGGTGCGTGAATCCGAGTACTACCTGGACCGCGACGCGGCGTTGGAAAGCCTCTGGACCACGCTGGCTCGATTGGGAATCAAGCCCAACAGCGTTGTGGTGGAAGGTCTGGAGAGTTCGGACGGAGCTTGGACTCCGGTCCCACTCGAGTCCTCGCAGTTCGACGATTCCGGTGTGTTCGAGACGTCCACGTACGCCGACTCACCCGCACGCCACGAGTCGGTGCTGTCCTTGTGGACCATGCCCCGGATCGACATCCCCGCCGAGGACCCGGCCGCATCGGATGCGCGGCGAGCCGACCGCGAAGGATCCGCACCGACGACCACCAACGGTTCGGGAGCCGCCAACGGGGCGGGAGTCGAGAACGGCTCGGGCCCCACGAACGGGTCGGGATCGAACAACGGCTCGGGTATGACCAACGGCTCGGGTATGACCAACGGGCAGGGAACGACGAACGGCTCCGGTATGACCAACGGGTCGGGAACGACGAATGGGTCGGGAATGACGAACGGCGCGTCCGCCGCCAACGGTGGCGGTCGTTCCAACGGCTCCACTCGCTCGGCTCGGCCGATCGAGTCCTCGGCACCGAGTCGTTCGGCCATGACCAACGGATCCACACCCGCAAAGGATGCGGAGATCGATGCGTCCGCGCGGGTGCGCGATGCCGAGGTGAGCAGCGGTTCGACCACCGAGCTCGACGAAACCGCGAACAGCACGACAGCGGCAACGGACCGGATCGTGGAAGCCGACGAGGCGGTCGCACAGCACGAGGCGGTCGCAGAGGACGAGGCCGGGGCGAGGGGCGAGGCTCCCGATCTCGACGGATCCGATCCTGCCGAGGCAGAGGGTGATTCAGCGGGAGCACCGGATGCCGACGGCGAGCCGAGCGGGAGCCTCGAGGCACCCGAGGACGAGGGCATCGCAGAACACGAGTTGCCGCTCAACGGACTTCGCGGATACACCACCCGTCGTCGGCCGTAGTTCGGCGTTTCCTGCCGACAGGCTCAGCGCCCGCACCGAAGCCGTGAGGGCGACGTAGTCTTGGTCCTCGGGCTGCGCGCACGCACGAGTGAAAAGGGTTCGACGCCGATGACAGATCGACAGATGCAGCAACCGGAGCAGTCGGTCTCACCGGATCGGTCGCCGCGCACTCGGCGGATCGTCGTGCCTACTCTCGTCTTCGTCGTCTGCGCTGCGCTTGTCACGCTGCCGACCTGGACCGTCGTATTCGCCGGCGCGCAGTGGCCGCTGGCCGCGCAGTTGGCCGGATCTGCGGTTGCACTCGCTGTATTCGTGGCGTTGCCTGCAGCGATGTACATGGGCCACCGGCCGAGCGCAGAAGGTTCCTCCAAGGACGCGTGGGCGCGTATCGGAGACGTGTTGTTGGGCTCGGTCTGGATCGCGTTCGTATGGGCGGCACTCTCGCTGCTGCTGCGGCTCGCGCTGTGGACGGGTGGGGTCGACGACCCACTTCGCTCGCGGATCGTGTCGGTGACAACCGTGGTGCTCGTGGTCGCCCTCGCGCTGTGGGGTCATTACGAGGCGATGCGAACTCCCCGCGTGCGACACACGACCGTCAGGATCGATCGGCTCGGGGCGCGATTCCACGGTCTGCGAGTGGTTCTCGTGACCGACACTCATTTCGGCCCGCTCGATCGCACGACGTGGTCGCATCGATTGACCGACGCCGTCAATGCGCTCGAGCCGGACGTATTGGCCCACGTCGGCGATATCGCCGACGGCTCGGTCGATCGGCGTCGAACGCAGGCCGCGCCGTTGGAGTCGATGCTCGCGAGTGCGGCGCGCGTCTACGTCACCGGAAATCACGAGTACTTCGGTGAGGCGCAGGAGTGGCTCGATCACATGGAGGACCTCGGATGGAACTCGTTGCACAATCGCCATGTGGTGCTCCATCGAGGTGAAGACGCGCTGATCATCGCGGGCGTCGACGACGCCACCGCCGCAGGGTCGGGTGCGCCCGGCCACGGCGCCGATCTTGCTCGCGCACTTGCCGGAACCGATCCTTCGATGCCCGTACTGTTGCTGGCTCACCAGCCGAAGCAGATCAGTGACGCTGTCGACGCCGGCGTCGACCTGCAGGTCTCCGGTCATACACACGGCGGTCAGATCTGGCCGTTCTCGGCGCTGGTTCGGCTCGACCAGCCGGTGGTGCACGGTCTGAGCAGACACGGCGCGCGAACTCAGCTCTACACCAGCCGCGGATCGGGATTCTGGGGTCCGCCTTTCCGGGTGTTCGCGCCCAGTGAGATTTCCGTTCTGACATTGGTCGCCGGCTGAGCGATCGACGCCTGGCAGGATCGGTGGGGTGAAGAGAACCGAAGAGGTCGTCGTTGTCGCTACCGATCTCGACGGCACCCTGTTGCGTTCGGACCGGACCGTGTCTGCGCGAACGGCCGCTGCGATGGCTGCCGCAGACGCAGCCGGAATCAGGGTGGTGTGGGCCACGGCTCGGGCACGCCACTCCATCGACGAACTCGCGGCGTCCTGCGGATTTCGCGGGACCGCGATCGGTGCCAACGGTGCTGTCGTCCTCGACCTGGCCGACGGTTTCCCGGCCATCGTCGGCACCAGATCGGTACCGCCCGAGACGGTGGCCTCTGCCAAGTCGGTCGTGCGCTCGCTCGTTCCCGGCGTGGCCTTTGCGACCGTGGGTGCCACGCGATTCGTGGCCGAGGCTCGGTACGCCGAGCTGTGCGTGTTCGCCGATCACCACCGGCAGCCGCACGAGATGGAGCTGTCGGAGCACGGTTTGTCGGCCGACGTCGAGCCGACGGTCAAAATCGTTGCTCGGCACAGTGATACGACGAGCGAGGAGTTGTACGAGCTCGTCGCCGCTGCGGGAGTGGACGGGGTGGAGTTGACTCATTCCGGTGCTCCGTATATCGAGATGTCCGCAGCGGGAGTCTCGAAGGCCAGTGCGCTGCAGGAATTGTGCGAGCGGTGGGGGATATCTTCGGGTTCGGTTGCGGCGGTGGGGGATGCGCGCAACGATCTGCCGATGCTGACCTGGGCGGGCACGGCGTTGTGCCCGTCGAATGCTGCTGAGCCCGTGCGATCCGTTGTCGATCGAGTCCTCGAATCCAACGATGACGACGCGGTTGCGCGCTATCTCGAGGAACTCACTGCACGCAGGGCGAAACTGTGACGCGCGGTCTGCTCCCTGCGTTGCCGTATGCGAAGCCGGCCCCCATCGTCGGCGGAAACACACCGGTGAGCTCTCCGGGTTCGGGTGACGTAGCGACTGCGGCGCAACCGAATTCGGCTTCGTTCACCGACGGAACAGTCAGCTCGACGTGGCCGGCGGACGGTTGGAGTCGCGCAGCGCTCAGCTCCCCGCCGGTCACTGCCTCTAGGATCTACGGACGAGCGGACCGGCGCGGGTAGCCTCTGGTGTCGGTGAATCGTCCACCACGAAAGGCCCTGCTGTGAACGACGCCCTGTCGACGGAATCCTCCGAGCCCACCACGATCGCCGAGTACCTGAACGCACATGCGTTGCGCGTCTCGCCGCTCGACGGTGCCGCGGCGGCCGAGATCGGCATCACCGTGCCGATTCCTGCGGGATGGCAGACGCTCGATCCCGCACAATTTCCCGGGGCGACTCAGGTGATCGTGGAACCGAACCTGGTGGAGAACGGATTCGCGCCCAACGCGGTGCTTCTGGTCGGTGCGTTGTCGCGCACGATCGACCCGGAAGCGTTGATGGCATTGGGTTTCGGCGACGGACGTGCAATGCCCGGCTGGGTGGAGCGCGAGGCGAGCGCGGCGTCGTGGCTCGGCTGGCCGTCGCGATTCATTCGGGGTACGTACGTCGCGCAGCAACTCGAAGCGGCCGTGACGACGCGATATGTGGTGGTGGGCGTCGAAACTCAGTACTTGGTGCAGTTGACGGTGACGACGTTGGCATCGCAGCTCGATGCGTTGGCGTTCGACGTCGCCGCGATCAACGATGGTTTGACCACTGGTACGTAGAAGAACGCGAGCCCCTGTGTCCGACGCGCGGGTCCGACTAGGGTCGATTCCATGTCGATGAGAACCGGTCGCGTCCGGCACCTGTCGGTGGTGCCGAACTTGTCCGACGCCGACGAACCGGCCGACGGCGAGGCGACAGAGGCCACGCGGCGGGGCCTGGTGAACTTGGTGCTTCGGGTGACCGTGGACCACACCCGTCCGCAGATCTGGCGCCGGGTGCGGGTGCGCTCGGACCTGCTGTTGTCCGAGCTGCACTCGGTGCTGCAGAGGGCTCTCGGTTGGGAGGACCGGCATCTGCATGCGTTCAGCGTCAGGACCGCCGGCGCCACGCGTCGATTCGAGATGGAAGAGTCGCTCGACGACGAACCGGACGACGAGTCGTCGAGCGAGGAGCGAGTGCGGATCGACGACGTGCTCACTGCACCGGGTTCCACCATGACGTACGAGTACGACTTGGGTGACGGATGGACGCACACGATAGTTCTGGAGCAGATCGATTCCGATATCGACGACCTCCGATCCGTCTGCCTCGACGGGGCGCGTGCATGCCCACCCGAGGAATCAGGCGGGCCAGCGCGCTATGCACAGGCTGTGGAGATCGCCGCCGACCCGTCCGATCCCGAACACGCAGGCGTGCTGGCGCGGTGGGGCGCGGCCTTCGACCCGGCTCTGTTCGACGCCGATGCAGTCAACACTGTGCTGCACTCGTTCGACGTGGGGCGTTCGGTCCTTGCCGAAGCGGTGGCCGCGGCTCCGGCCATCGGAAAACTGTTCGATCGGGTGCGTCCTACGGAGGTGCCGTCACTGATGGCGTTGCTTCCGCGGTGCGAACTCACCATCGAGAGCTCGATCGATCTACCCGTCGCCGAAATTGCGATGGCCAAGTTGACGTGGTTCCTGGGCAGAATCGGCGACGCCGGAGCCGACCTGACCGGTGCCGGCTACCTCAAGCCTGCATTCGTCGTGGCGATTCGAGAGGAACTCGACTGGGGCTTGGGCTGGGTCGGGCCGAGCAATCGCGAGATCGATCATCATCAGGTGACCGATCTGCGCGAGGCGGCGCGGCACCTCGGGTTGACCCGCACATCGAAGGGCAGGTTGCTGCGCACCAAGCTCGGTGCAGCGTTGGCTCACGACCCGGTAGGGATGTGGCGACATGCGGCGTCGCGACTTCCGCTGGGCAAGGAGACCTACGAGACCGACGCAGCGACTCTGTTCCTGATCTCCCTCGCCGCATCGGCATCTGCGACGCATCGGAACAAGATGCTGATCGAGACTGTCGCCGAATTAGGTTGGGCCAGTGAGGATTCCGGTGTCTTCGATGCCCAGTTCGCGGCGCAGGCCACGGTGAGCTTTCTCGATCTCATCGGTGCCCACGGTCCGCAGTTCTACTTCCGTCAAGGGGTGTCGGACTCACCGAGCTGGTCGCGCAGGTTCGCACGTGATGCACTGCTGAGCTGAGTCGACGAGAAGTGGTCCCGGTAATGCCGAAATGGGGCTCGAGTCGCGCGAGACTGCCGCTGAGCAGGCGATTTGCGTTGGTGTGGTTGGTGGCGTAACTTTTGTCGAGTCAGAGCGACGGACACCGACCCGGTCTTCACGGACTGGGTGAACGAGGTTGGACGTGTGGCTCGGCAGGTTGTGTCCCCCAAGAGTCGGGCCTTGTGTCCGAGACCAAGCTGGGATACGCTGGAACAGTTGCCTTCGAGGCCGACGGACTGTGTGTTCGTGGGGTGAGAGTGTGTGCGTGTTCTTTGAGAACTCAACAGTGTGTCGATGAATGTCAGTGCCGAAATTATTTTGGTGAAAGCATTCGATGTATCAGCCATCCGCTTGTGGTGGTTGTTGTCGGGTGTTGTTTGAAATGCTAGTTGAGTTTTTTTTGCTAGTGATTTGACTTGATGTCTTTGACTGATTCACGGTCCCTTGTGGGGATTGTTGTTTCGCAGGTCTTTTACGGAGAGTTTGATCCTGGCTCAGGACGAACGCTGGCGGCGTGCTTA
>JAESFR010000171.1_pt1 | contig 39463 bp, 39 predicted proteins | sample 9266191 | NCBI WGS metagenome assembly JAESFR01 (sample SAMN14503063, study PRJNA617104) | algae metagenome | isolation source: Pleurocapsa minor HA4230-MV1 and co-occurring heterotrophs from cement on... | place: USA: Nuuanu Pali Lookout, Hawaii | collected 2009-07-20
TCTCCGCGGTCGGTCTCGAGCCGGCGCACCTCGGTCAGCAGCGGCGGCAGCATCCCGTGGACGAACTCTTCGCGACCCGATGCCGGCAGATCGCTCATCGCCGCCGGATCATGCGTCCAGTGCTGGAAGTAGTGGGTCTCGAGCTGCTTCGCGCGGAAGCCGGGGAGGCCGAGCTCCTTCACCTTCGCAACGCGCTCGTCGGGGGTGAGGTCGGCCAGATGCACCGGCGGCTTGCCCCGCTTCGGGCTCGCGAACTGAAGCAGGGGCCTGCCCTCGGCATCCTTCTTCTGCTGCCAGCCCTCGGTGCGCGGCCGCACCTGCGGCGCAGCGGCAGCGTCCGCGCGCCGTTTCACCTCGCGCACGGGCGTCGGCTCGGGCCTGGTCGTCATGCTCCCCAGGGTAGGGGACGCACCTGCGCGATCCCTGGCCCCGCCGCCTCCCTGTGCGGGCGTGGTCGGCAAGAGTAGCGTGAACGCGGGGGAACGATGGATGCCGCCGCCCGCGACGAACTGCACGCGCTGCGCGAGCGCGCCTACGGCCCGCACCCCGACATCGCCCGCGATCCTGACGCGCTCGCACGCCTGGCCGTGCTGGAGGAGCGGGCTCTTCCGGCGGCGCCCGCGTCCGACATCGCGCGGACCGCGGAAGAGCCGCTCACGGCCGACGTCCCCGGACCGCGGGAATCCGGGGAAGCCCCTGCCGCCGCCGATCGACCGCTCGCCCGGATCTCGCGCGCTGCCCTGCTTCGACGGGTCGGTCTCGTCGCCGCCGTGGTCGCGCTCGCGATCCCGCTCGGAGTGGTGGTCGCATCCGCCGGCTCCGACCGGGCCGTGCCGCCACGCGCCGCGGGCTCCGCTCCGGCGAGCGTGAGCGAAGCGCTCGCGCTCACGAACGACCCGCGCACCAAGACGCTGATCCGCGTGCGGATCGACGGGTCGTTCGGCGACTACGTCGACATCACGCCGGGTGATGAGGTGCCCGCGTTCCCCGTCGACGCTCCGATGCGCTGGGTCGAGCCTCTCGGGGACTACTACGGCTGGCGCGTGTGGATCGGTGGCGCCCGCGGCGCCGACGGCGACCAGAACTGCCTGCTGCTGGACGGCGACGGGACCATGCGGGCGTCGTGCGTGCCCGTCGACCTCAAGGCCCAGGGGGCGCTGCTCGTCTCGGTGCCGATCGACGGGACGCAGCCCGGGGAGCGCCCGGAGACCATGACGGTCGGTCACAGCCTGGTGTTCTGGTGGGGTCCGGACGGAGTCATGTCGATCCTCCTGGCTCCGTCACCGCCGGAGTGATCGGCTTCGGGGCCGCGGGGCGCGGCATCCCGCCACTATCGTTTCCTTGTGGTTCCACCCGAGAATCTGCTCGCCTTCACGCTCGCGTCGCTCGTGCTGATCGTGATCCCCGGCCCGAGCGTGCTGTTCACGATCGGCCGCGCCCTCGCTCTGGGTCGCCTCGGTGGCCTGCTCAGCGTGCTGGGCAATGCCCTCGGTCTGCTGCCGATCATCGGTCTCGTCGCGCTCGGCGTCGGCGGGATCGTGGCGCGCTCGGTCGTGCTGTTCACGATCGTCAAGGTCGCCGGCGCGCTGTACCTCATGTTCCTCGGCATCCAGGCGATCCGTCATCGCAATCGCACCGCCGCGGCCGCGACCTCGGGTGCTCTGCCCCGCTCGCATTGGCGTCAGCTGGGCGAGGGATTCATCGTCGGGATCACCAACCCGAAGACGATCGCGTTCTTCGTGGCCGTCCTGCCGCAGTTCGTCGACCTCGATTCGGGTGCCGTGCCACTGCAGATGATCCAGCTCGGGCTGATCTTCTTCGTGATCGCGCTGATCTCCGACGCCGTGTGGGCGCTCATCGCCGCGGGGGCGCGCACATGGTTCGGCAAGTCGCCGAAGCGCATCGCGACCCTCTCCGCCACCGGCGGCGGGCTCATGATCGGCCTGGGCGGCATCCTGCTGCTGACCGGCAACAAGCACTGACTCAGGCCGAAGCGCCCCCGGGCTGCGCGCCGAGGTTCACGAGATTGCCGTCCGGGTCGCGGCCCTGCGCGACCCGTTCGCCCCACGGCATGTCGGTCGGGGCGCGCTCCTGTGTGCCGCCAGCCGCGAGGAAGGCCGCGAACGCGGCGTCCACGTCGTCGACGTAGAACCACAGCGCCACCCGGTCTCCCGACGCAGGCTCGGGCACCGCCGGGTCGAGGCCGATGCCCAGGGATGCCGCGCCGAGCGTCAGCGACACGTATACGGCGCGCCCCTCGTCCTCGAACTCGTACGAGACCTCACCGCCGAGCGCACGGCGGTAGAAGTCGCTCAGCCGCGCGAGATCGCGGGTGCTGAGGATCGGGAACAGGCTCTGTACTGCCATGGGGCCACTCTAAGTCGCCGCCCGCGGCGGTGGGCGCTACAGGAAGATGTCGGGGAACAGGCGGTCATCCGGCGTCCCGGGCACCGCGGCATACCGCGAGAAGTCCGTGACGCCGGCATCCGTCAGCACGTCTTCGACGATGAGGGTCTGGCCGGTGTACTCGCGCGCCGGGCGGGTGAGCACCTCGTACGCGGCATCCGCGTAGATCTCGGGCGTGCGGCTGGCCGCCATGACCGCGTCGCCGCCGAGCAGGTTCTGCACCGCGGCGGTCGCGATCGTCGTGCGCGGCCACAGCGTGTTCGCCGCGATGCCGTCCTTCGCGAACTCGGCGGCGAAGCCGAGCGTCACCATCGTCATCCCGTACTTCGCGAGCGTGTAGCCGGTGTGCGCGCCGAGCCACTTCGGGTCGAGGTTCAGAGGGGGCGACAGCGAGAGGATGTGCGGGTTCTCGGCATCCTTGAGCATGGGGATCGCTGCCTGCGAGAGCATGAACGTGCCGCGCACGTTGACGTCCTGCATGAGGTCGTACTTCTTCGCCGCGAGCGCGAGAGAGCGCGACAGGTCGATGACCGACGCGTTGTTGACGACGGCGTCGATGCCGCCGAACTCGCCCTGGGTCTTGAGCACCGCCTCGGTGATGTCGTCGTCGCTGCGCACATCGCCCACGATCGGCAGCGCGTTGCCGCCGGCCGCGCGGATCTGCTCGGCCGCCGAGTGCACGGTGCCCTCCAGGCGCGGATGGGGCGAGTCGGTCTTGGCCAGCAGCGCGATGTTCGCGCCGTCGGCGGCCGCGCGCAGGGCGATCGCCAGGCCGATGCCGCGGCTGCCTCCCGACATGAGGATGGTCTTGCCTGCGAGGCGCTTGTCGTTCATCGGAGGTCCTTCCGGTCGAGGGGACGAGGCTCGATGTGCCTCATGTCCCGAAATTCTCGGCACGTGTCCCACAATCGACCGGTTGAGAGGCGCTCGAGCGGTGAAGTGTGGGACATGGTGGGGTCAATGGTTCGGAGATGCCTGCTTGCGGGATGCCGCGGCGAACGCGGCGACGCGCATCTTCGACTCGGCGGTCTCGAAGCGGCCGCCGATCGTGGCCGCCTCATCGGCGAGGTTGTCCTCGAACGAGCGGCCGGCGCCGACGCGGACGAGGCGTTTGGCCTGCCCGAACGCCGCGGTCGCGTTGTCGAGCCAGAATCGTGCGACCTGCTCGGCGCGGCCGGCGAGGTCGCCGATGGGCACCACCTCGGCGATGAGACCCCAGTCCAGCGCCTCCTGCGCGTCGAGCGTGCGGTCCTGCAGCAGCAGCTGCAGCGCCCGGCGCTGGCCGATCGCCGCCGGCAGCAGCGTCGAGACGCCCAGATCGGGGGTCAGACCGATGTTCGCGTACTTGCTCACGAACTTCGCCGCGTCCGACGCGACGATGTAGTCAGCGCTCAGCATGAGCCCGAGGCCCCCGCCGGCGACCGCGCCCTGCACCGCCGCGACGATCGGCTTGTCCGAGAGCGCCCACGTGCGGATGCCGTCGTGGATCACGTGCGCGGTCGCGGTCACGGCCTCGCCGCCCGCGCCCGAGGTCGCCATCGCGACGACGTCGCCGCCCGCGCAGAAGGCCGGGCCCGCGGCATCCAGGATCACGGCGCCGACCGTGGGATCCGAGGTCACCTCGTGCGCGACGTCGCGCCACCGCGTGCCCATCTCGAAGTCCATCGCGTTCAGCGACGCCGGGCGGTTGAACGTGACGCGCGCGAGGGCGCCGTCGCGGGTGACGAGGATCGAATCGCTCATGGGGTCTCCTGTGGTTTCGGGTCGGCGCCGTGCCCGTCCGGGCCCTGCGGCGCACGGAGTGCGGGTCTGCTCCCGCTCATCGCGGCGCCATCCGGATCGCGCCGTCGAGCCGGATGGTCTCGCCGTTGAGGTAGCCGTTGTCGACGATCGAGAGCACCAGTCGCGCGTACTCGTCGGGCCGACCGAGTCGTGCGGGATACGGCACCTGCTCGCCGAGCGAGTCCTGCGCCGCCTGGGGCAGGCCCGCGAGCATCGGGGTCTCCATGATGCCCGGCGCGATCGTGACGACGCGGATGCCGTAGCGGGCGAGCTCCCGCGCGATCGGGAGCGTCATCGCGTGCACGCCGCCCTTGCTCGCCGAGTAGGCGGGCTGACCGATCTGTCCGTCGAACGCGGCGACGCTCGCGGTGTTCACGATCACGCCGCGGTCGCCGCCGTCGGGGTCGGGCTCGGTGCGCGCCATGACGGCCGACGCCTGCCCGATCACGTTGTACGTGCCGATCAGGTTCACGCGGACGATGCGCTCGAACGCCTCGAGCGACGACGGGTTGCCGTCGCGGTCGAGCACCTTGGCGGGCGGGGCGATGCCCGCGCAGTTGACGACGACGCGCAGTGGACCGGATGCCGCCGCCTGGGCCACCGCCTCGGCCACCTGCTCCGGGCTCGTGACGTCGGCGGGCGCGAAGGTGCCGCCGAGCTCGGCCGCCGTCTCGGCACCGGCGGAGGTCGGCAGGTCGATGATCGTCACGGTGGCCCCGGCGGCGGACAGCCGGCGCGCGGTGGCGAGTCCGAGGCCGCTCGCGCCGCCCGTCACGAGGGCGGATGCGCCTGCGATGTCCATGAGCTCTCCTTCGAACGTATGCGACTGCATCCCACTCTAAGCGGGACTGAGTTCCATCGCATGCCGGGCACCGCCTGCGATGCGACCGCACCATCGCGCGCTCGGCCCCAGCGTAACCGTGCCCGCATCCGCACGACGCAGGAGTTCTCCTGCATCGCGCATCGGAAGCGTCGGCGAGTCCCGTGCGGCTCCGCGACAATGGAGCGCATGTCGATCCCGGATGCCGCACCCCCGGTGCCGCCCCGGGTTCGCGAACTCGCACGAGGCGAGACGCTCGTGCCGCTGTGGGTCAACGAGCTCGGCGGACTCACGTTCCGCGCCGGCGATCGGGTGATCAAGTTCGGGCCGCGCAACGCGGAGACCAGCTTCGCGGACGAGGCGAAGCGGATGCGATGGGCCGCGGCCTTCACCCCGGTGCCGCGGGTGCTCGCGCACGGCGCCGACGAGACGCACGAATGGCTCGTGACCGCCGCGCTCGCCGGAACGAGCGCTGTGGCTCCGCGCTGGATCGCCGATCCTGCGACGGCGGTCCGCGCGGTCGGTCGAGGGCTCCGCGCGCTGCACGACGCGCTGCCGGTGCCGGAGTGCTCGTTCGAATGGAGCGTGACGTCGCGGATCGCGAACGCCGCACGCCGCGGCATCCGCGTTCCCGACGACCTGACGACGGCTCCGCCGATCGACCGGCTCGTGGTGTGCCACGGCGACGCCTGCTGCCCGAACACCCTGCTCGACGACGACGGGCGCTGGAGCGCACACGTCGACCTCGGGGCGCTCGGGGTCGGCGACCGATGGGCCGACATCGCGGTCGCGGCGATGAGCACCGGCTGGAACTACGGGCCGGGATGGGAGGCGCCGCTCCTCGACGCGTACGGGGTCGCACCCGACGAGGCGCGCCTGGCGTACTACCGCGACCTGTGGAACGCGACCTGAGCGCATCCTTGGTCGCAGTCCCTCACGCCGGGCCGAGGATGAAGTTCCACGAACCGGTCGCGATCGCCGCCGCGAGCGCGATCACAGCGATCGCCGCCCCGATCGCCATCAGCATCCACTCGCGCCCCCCGAACACGGACGGCCGTGCCCACGTGCGCGGCCCGGCGGCACCGAAGCCCCGAGCCTCCATCGCCGTCGCGAGCTTGGACCCCCGGCGGATCGAGAGCACGAGCAGGGCGAAGGCCATTCCGAGGAAGCGGCGGAAGCGGCCCCGATCCGCGACGCCGCGCGCCCGGCGGGCGAGCTCGAGCGCACGCCAGTCCTCGAGGAACAGACCGACCAGTCGGAGGCCGGCGAGCGCGCCGAGCACGAAGCGCGAGGGCAGGTGCAGGATCTGCGAGAGCCCGTCGGCGAGGTCGGTGGGGTCGACCGTCGCGAACAGCACGATCGAGGGCAGCGCGATCGCGAGCACGCGCAGGGTCGTCGCGAGCGCGAGCTCGAGCGAACCGTCGCTCACGCGCACCGCGAACCACTCGACGTACACCTGCCCCGCCGTGCGCCCGTAGAGCGCGATCGTCAGTCCGGTGAGGGGCGCGAGCGCCCACACGAGCCACGTGCGTCGCCAGAATCCGCGCCAACCCAGACCGGCGAACGGCATCAGCAGCAGCTCGAGGGCGAGCGCGACGGCGGCCGAGACGACGTCGAGGGTGAGCACGAGGGGGATCGTGATCAGGAGTGCCGCGAAGAGCTTCGCGACCGGGTTGATCCGTGCGAGCACACCCGAGCGGGCACGAGTCGGGGCGATGCTCATGCGCGCCCCATCGCGAACGTCTCGGCGCAGAGCGCCGTCACCACGTCGCTGTCGTGGGTCACCACGACGATCGACGACCCGTCGTCGCGCAGACGGGCGAGCAGCCCGACCAGCTCGCCCCAGGTGCGGGCGTCCTGCCCGAAGGTGGGCTCGTCCAGCAGCAGCACCCGCGGGCGCGTCGCGAGCGCCGCAGCGACGGTGAGCCGTCGCTTCTCCCCGCCCGACAGCGTGAACGGATTCGCGCCGGCGAGATGACCGAGGCGCAGACGGCTCAGGAGCTCGTCCGCGCGTTCGCGGATCTCGCCCGCCTCCAGCCCCAGGGCCTTCGGCCCGACCTCGAGCTCCTCGCGCACGGTGCGCGCCAGCAGCTGATGCTCGGGGTCCTGGAACACGGTGCCCACGCGTGTGAGCAGCTGCCGCGAGCGCCAGCGGATCGGCTCCGGGCCCGCGCCGGCCGCGAGCGCCGGAGTCGCGACCAGGCGCCCGGATGCCGGGGGCAGCAGCCCCGCGATCGTCAGCCCGAGCGTGGACTTGCCGACGCCGTTCGGCCCCGTGATCGCAAGCGCGCCGCCTTCGCGGACGTCCAGGTCGATGCCCGAGGCGACGATGCTCCCCCGCACGCGCTGCACCGCGAGGTCGCGGGCCTCCAGCAGAGCGGCGCCGGGAGCGCGTGCGGGCGGGGGTGGGAAGACGGGCGGGATGCCGGGGACCCACACACCGCGCTCGGCGAGCCCCGGCCCCTGGGCGCGGAGAACGGCATCCGGCGTCCCGTCGGCGACCACTCCCCCGTCGCCCAGCACGATCACGCGCTCGATGAGCGGGAGCCAGACCTCGACGCGATGCTCGACGACGACGAACGTCGCCCCGCTCGCCGCGAGCATCGCCGCGACCGCCGCGCGCACCTCGACGACCCCGGCCGGGTCCAGGTTCGCGGTCGGCTCGTCCAGCAGCACCAGCCCCGGGCGCATCGCCACGAGCCCGGCGAGCGCGAGACGCTGCTTCTGGCCTCCCGACAGCGCATTCGTGGATCGATCGAGCGGCACATCCAGGTCGACCTGATCGAGGGCCTCCCGCACCCGCGGCCAGATCTCCTCGCGGGCGACGCCGAGGTTCTCGCAGCCGAACGCGACGTCGTCGCCGACCCGCGCGAGGATCACCTGCGCGTCGGGATCCTGGAGCACGAGCCCGGCACGACCGCGAGCAGCCGAGGGCGGCATCCCGTCGATCGTCAGCCGACCTTCCGCGTCGCCCTCTTCGTCGCCGCCGAGCACACCGGCGAGGCCCTGCAGCAGGGTCGACTTGCCGGACCCCGACGCTCCGAGCAGCAGCACCCGCTCGCCGGGTTCGATGCGCAGATCGAGGCCGCGCAGCGCCCACGCCACCCGGCCCGAGTGCCGCCAGCCCCACCCGCGCGCGTCGACGAGGGCCGGTCGCGGCGCCGATCCGGCCACGGCTCAGACCCGGGCGCGCGCCTCCCGGCCGGACGCGAACCGGTCGAGGGCGCCCGTAGCCGCCAGGCCGCGGGCGAGCAGCCACGACAGCGCGCCCGCGATCACCGCACCCGAGATCGTCGTGCTGATCAGGTAGACGACGACGAAGGTCACGTCGGCACCGGCGTACCAGAGCACGAGGTTGTTGATCCCGCCCGCGAGCGCCGCGCCGATGCCGGCGAGGATCGCGACCGGCAGGCTCCACCGCCGGTAGAAGAACAGCAGGAACACCAGCTCGGCACCGAGCCCCTGGATGAGTCCGGCCTCGAGCGTGAGCACCGCGCCCCACGTGTTGCCGACGAGGGTGAGGGCGGAGACCGCCGCCGCGAGCAGCTCGGTGTAGACCGCGGCGCCCGGCTTGCGGATGATCAGGGCGCCCAGCACGCCCGCGAACAGCCAGGGTCCGTCGAGCAGGCCCTGGAGACCGGGCAGGAGCGGCGAGAGCAGTTCGCTCGGGCCGCGGTAGGCGACGTTCCAGCCAAGGAAGACCAGGCCGGATGCGACGCCGATCACGCTGGCGACGACGATGTCGACGACGCGCCAGCGGTAGCGCCTCGGCTCCGAGGCCGAGGCGGAGGTGGACGCCGCAGGGGACGTGGAAGTGCTCACCGATGATCTCCTTCCTGCGCTGGCATGACCCAGATCAGGTTCGACGGTCGAAGCGTCTTTCGCTTCCTCTCAGCCCGGCACACCGGACTCCCGTGTTGACGAAATGATTATAGCCCCGATGGGGACAAGGTAATTTAGGCAAGTGACCACGGATGAGGCCTCGCCGCCGACTCGACGCCAGCGCAATCGCGGCGCGACGTCGACGGTCGATGCAGACCCGTTCGCGGCTGCCGCAGAGCCGTCCTCGACGCCGGCGCCCTCGGTCGGGGGATCGAGCATCGGGGTCGTGGATGCCGTGACCCGCGCCCCCGCGACGGCGGCCACCACCACTCTTCCCGCGGCGAAGACGGGGACCGGCGCGAAGACGCCCGCGCACGTCGCGCTGCTGTGGGTGGACGAGAACGCCGTCGCGCGTCCGATTATGTCGGCGCCGAGCCTGGACACCGCCGCGACGCCGTACATCCCCGTCGAACCCGACCTGCTCAGCAGTCCGCCGCGGCGTTCGCCGTTCCGACCCGGGGTGATCATCCCCGTCGTCCTGATCGCGCTGGTGCTCGCGGCCTATTCCGCGACCACCCTGCTCTGGCCGCTGCACGCCGTCGAGCCGACCGTCGAGCCGGCACAGGTCGACCCGATCCCCTCCGCACCGGCGGCCCTCACGTGGCCGGGAGTCGGCAGCGCCTCGGTCTCGGTCGCCGGCATCGACGGCGTCGTCGCCTCCGCGGGCGACCCGGTCGAGATCGCGAGCATCACGAAACTCGTGACCGCGCTCCTCGTCCTCGAGCAGATGCCCCTCGCCCCGGGCGAGCAGGGTCCGGAGTTCCGGTTCAGCTCGCGCGACTCGGCGGAGTACTGGGACTACCTGCGCAACAACGAGTCCGCGCTCGACGTGCCGGCGGGCGGCACCCTGACCGAATACCAGCTGCTGGAGGGCATGCTGATCGGCTCGGCCAACAACTACGCCGACCGGCTCGCCGGCAACCTCTGGCCGACCGACGCCGTCTTCGCGAACGCCGCGAACTCCTGGCTCACCAGTCACGGCGTGCCGGGCGTGAGCGTCGTCGAGCCCACCGGCCTGGACCCGCGCAACGTCGCCACCCCCGAAGCGCTGATCACCCTCGCCAAGAAGGCCATGGCCGATCCCGTGATCGCCGAGATCGTCGGCAAGCCCACGGTCGAGCTCCCCGGCGCGGGCCTGGTGACCAATACGAATGGCCTGCTCGCGGATCCGGGCGTCGTCGGGATCAAGACCGGCTCGCTCGACTCGTACAACCTGCTCTCCGCGAAGGACATCGTCGTGGGCGACACGACGGTGCGCGTCTACAGCTCGGTGATGGGCCAGCCCGACGACGCGGCTCGTCTCGCGGCATCCCGCACGCTGTACTCCGAGGTGGAGGCCGCGCTGCAGCCGGTGCCCTCGGTCGCTGCGGGCACCGTCGTCGGCCATGTGACCACCCGCTGGGGCGAGGACGTCGCGATCGTCACCTCCGACGACGCGAGCGTGATCCTCTGGAACGGCGCCACCGGGGCGGTCACGACCGACTTCTCGCTCGGGGACGAGCGGGCCGAGGGCGCCGCGGTCGGCACCCTCTCGGTGACGGGACCCCTCGACACCAGGACGACTCAGCTCGAGCTCGCGACCGACGTCGAGCCGCCGAGCGCGTGGTGGCGCCTGACCCACCCGCTCGACCTGTTCGGCCTGAACTGACTCCCGCGCGGCTCATTCCGCGGTGCGACGGCGGTAGTTCTGCACCAGGATCAGGATGCTGACCGCCAGCACCCAGACGGGGAAGATCAGCGTGGCCCACAGGCTCACGGTCGTGACGAACAGGAGCACGAGCGCGACGGTGTAGGTGGCGATCGCGAGCCAGCGCGGCATGACACCCGTCCGCAGCCACATCGTGGCGAGCGAGATCAGCATGACCCCCGCCATCCGCAGCGCGTAGATGTTGCTCACCTGCAGCATGACGGCGCGTCCGAAGGTGAGGATCTCACCGCGGCTCTGGTCGTCGGCGATCAACGGCGCCGCCGCGACGATCCCGCCCGCGATCGCACACGACACGAAGATCATCGCCAGGAACAGCAGTCCGCTGCCGATGAACACCGACGAGAACAGCTGGTCCTCGGTGTCCTTGAAGCGGTCGCGCACGACGCCCATGAACCACAGGAACGCGATCCCCGCGAAGGGCACCAGGCCCAGCCCGATGCTGAGGCGCGTCGTCGTCCCCGCATCGGTCCAGTCGGTGTCGGCGGTCAGCGCCTCCGGCAGCGCCGAGCGGATGAGCGCGAGCGCCGCGGTGAACAGCACGGCGAACAGCACCCCGGCGAGCGCCGCCGCGCGCGGCGAACTGAGGGGTCTGCGTGTCGGGACCGCCTGCGCCATGGGTGACACCCCTTTCGGGTGATCTTTCGCGTCTCGGACCACGCCAGTATTCCTCGGAACGGGCCGAGTTGGCAGACTGTGCCCCAAGTGCTCGGCGATCGCCGCCCTCGCGGGCGACGGCGGGCAGAGAAGGGGAATCCCATGACCGAAGACGCGCAGGCCTCCGCGGTGCTCGCACCCCCGTCCCCGACCGACTTCGAGGGGCGGCGAGCCTACGGGCGCGCGGCGCGGGCGCGCACCCCGCGCACGAGACACGCCGGGTGGTCGACGCCGGCCGACCGCACCGACCCCGTGTCGCTGCTCGAAGAGCAGGCGACCACGCGCGTCCCCGACCTCATCCCGGTGCGGCACGGCCGCATGATGGTCTCCCCCTTCACGTTCTACCGGGGCGCCGCTCTGCTGATGGCCGCCGACCTCGCCCGCACACCGACGAGCGGCCTGAACGTGCAGCTGTGCGGCGACGCGCACCTGTCGAACTTCGGCCTGTTCGCCAGCGCCGAGCGCAATCTGGTCTTCGACATCAACGACTTCGACGAGACGCATCCGGGGCCGTTCGAATGGGACGTGAAGCGGCTCGTCGCGAGCTTCGAGATCGCCGGACGCCACCGCGGCTTCACCGACGAGGAGCGCCGGCAGATCATCCTCACCGCGGCGCGCGGTTATCGCGAGCGGATGCTGCGGGCCGCGGAATCCGGTGTGCTCGAGGCCTGGTACGACCACCTCGACGCCGCGGCCGTGCAGAGCTGGCTCACGACGATGCGGGCGGAGGACCAGGCCGGCAAGAAGCAGATCAAGACGTTCGACTCCGTCGTCGCGAAGGCTCTCACGCGCGACAGCATGCAGGCGTTCTCCAAGCTCGTGAGCACCGAGGGCGGCCAGATGCGGATCATCGCCGACCCGCCGCTCATCGTGCCGGTGGAAGACCTGTTCCCCGATGACGTGATCGCCGCCGCGACGGTGGGCAGCATGCAGGACATCCTCGCGGCGTACCGCCAGACGCTCGTGACCTCCCGGCATCCGCTCGAGGAGTTCTCGTACGTGCACATGGCCCGCAAGGTCGTCGGGGTCGGCAGCGTAGGCACGCGCGCGTGGATCGTGCTGCTGCGCGGCCGGGACGACGCCGACCCGCTGTTCCTGCAGGCCAAGGAGGCGCAGGCCTCGGTGCTGGAGCGCTTCCTCGAGCCGTGCGCGTACGAGAACCAGGGCGAGCGGGTCGTGCGCGGCCAGCGGCTCATGCAGGGATCCAGCGACATCTTCCTCGGCTGGCAACGGGTGCGGGGCGAGGGCGGCATCGAGCGGGACTTCTACATGCGGCAGCTGCGCGACTGGAAGGGGTCGATCGACCCCGAGAGGGCCGTGCCGCTCGGCACGCAGCTGTACGCACGACTGTGCGGCGAGACCCTCGCCCGAGCGCACGCGCGCACGGGCGACCGCGTCGAGATCGCCTCGTACCTCGGCAAGTCGGACGTCTTCGACGAGGCGATCGCCGAGTTCGCCGAGGGATACGCCGATCAGAACGACGCCGACTTCCAGGCCTTCACCGGTGCGATCGAGTCGGGTCGGCTCCAGGCGGTCCAGGGGCTCTGAGCCGCCGGCGCGCGCTCAGAAGCGGATCGGGAAGGTGAACAGGACGACCAGTCCGGCGAGCGCGATCGCACCGGCGAGCCCCAGCACGATACGCGAGGCCAGAAGCGAGATGCCCCGCTGAGCGATCGCGGCGAGGAACAGCACCAGCGCGAACAGCACGGTCATGAGCGAGTAGTTGTCGCCCTTGTCGTTGAAATCCAGCGCCTGCGCCTGCAGCGCGTTCGCCTTGTCGGTCGCCTTCTTCGCCTCGGTCGTGCCCGGCGGCACGTACACGTCGAGGGCGAACGGCCCCCGCTCGGTCATCCCGTCGGCCTGCCACGCCTCGAAGGCGACCGCCAGTTCGGGCGAGAACCGCGCTTCGATGTAGTCGGCGAGGGTCGAGTCGCCATTCGCACCGGCGATCACCCACTGCGAGTAGATCGCGATGTCGATGCTGCGCGCATCGCGCGCCTGGGCTTCGTAGTCCGACGCTTCGATGCGGGATGCCGAGGCCTCGCTGAACGCGACGGACGAGTCGCCGCCCCATTTCGCCGACTCGAATCCGCACCACGCCGTCAGCACCGCCACGAGCGACAGCAGGATCACCGCGACGAGCTCGTGCGCTTCGGTGTGCGAGCGGGCGGGGCGCTCGGATTGCTCCATTTCGCCAGAGTAGGGCGTTGCACGGTGCGCACGCATGTCGTCGGCGCCCGGCCCTTGCCGCGAGCGCGGCGTGGTGTCACGATCGCAGTGCCGGACGCGCGCTCGGCGCGCCCTCGCAGGAAGGAAAACGGATGGCCCAGTTCGAATTCGGACCCGTCGAGCTCTACCTCGTGGGATTCGAGGGAGAGCGCCCCTCGCCGGGTGTCATCAGCGCACTGCTGGATCTGGTCGGTCAAGGCATCGTGCGCCTGCTCGACTTCGTCGTCGTCTCCAAGTCCGCAGACGGGGAGGTGACCGTCACCGAGATCGACGCCGAGGCCGAGGCCTATGGGCTCGTCGATGTGGAGATCCTGGCCGCGGGCATCGCCGGCGACGAGGACATCGACGAGTTCGCCGCCCACATCCCCGCCGGATCGTCGGCGGCGATCGTCGCGCTCGAACTCGTCTACGCACGGGAGCTCGCGGCGCAGGTCGCCTCCTCGGGAGGCGTGGTCCTGCGGACCGAGCGGATTCCGGCGCCGGTCGTCAACGCGGTGCTGGAAGCCGCGGAAGAGAACTAGGGAACCAAGGAGAGAACATGCCCCTTCGCAGATTCGGTCGCCCCGGGCTGATCGGAATGGCCGCCCGCACCGCGGTGGTCGCCGGAACCGCGACGGCCGTGAGCGGCAGCGTCCAGCGTCATCAGCAGGAGAAAGCACAGAACCAGTACGAGCAGCAGCAGTACGAAGCGGCCCAGCAGCAGGCGCAGATCGACGCCGCCGCCCAGGCGGCCGCCGCGCAATACGCCCCGCCGGTGGCTCCGACCCCCGCGGCGGCCGCGGCCGGCGGAGGCACGGATCTCGTGGCGGAACTGCAGAAGCTCGCCGGGCTGAAGGATGCCGGGATCTTGACGGACGCCGAGTTCGCCGCCGCGAAGGCCAAGCTGATCGGCTGACCTCCGCGGCGGCTGCGGCTACGAGGCCGGGATCTCTTCGCTCTCCGACTCGGACGGCGCGGCATCCGCCGGTGTCGCGTCGAGGTCGGCCGCAGCCTGCTCGAACTGCGACTGGTACAGACGCCAGTACGCGCCCTGCGCGGCGATGAGCTCGTCGTGCGTGCCCTTCTCGACGATGTCGCCGTGCTCCATCACGAGGATGAGATCGGCATCCCGGATGGTGGACAGGCGGTGCGCGATCACGAACGACGTCCGGCCTTCGCGCAGGGCCGCCATGGCGTGCTGCAGCAGCAGCTCGGTACGCGTGTCGACCGATGACGTCGCTTCGTCGAGGATGAGCACCGACGGCTGGGCCACGAACGCCCGCGCGATCGTGATCAGCTGCTTCTCGCCCGCCGAGACGTTCGAGGCCTCTTCGTCGAGCACGGTGTCGTACCCGTCGGGGAGGGAGTGCACGAAGCGGTCCACCCGGGTCGCGGTCGCGGCCTCGATGATCTCCTCGTCGGTCGCCGTCTCTCGTCCGTAGCGGATGTTCTCGCGGATCGTTCCGGCGAACAGCCACGGGTCCTGCAGCACCATGCCGGTGCGCGAGCGCACGTCATCGCGCGTGAGGTCGGCGATGTCCTGCCCGTCGAGCAGGATGCGGCCGCCGTCGAGCTCGTAGAACCGCATGATCAGGTTGACGAGCGTCGTCTTGCCGGCGCCCGTCGGGCCGACGATCGCGACCGTCTGCCCGGGCTCCACCCGGAACGACAGGTCGGTGATCAGCGGGCGCTCCGGCGTGTACGAGAAGCGGACGTTCTCGAATTCGATCACGCCCTCGCCGTCGACCGGCTTCGGCGCGTCGATCGCGTCGGGCTCCTGCTCCTCGGCATCCAGCAGCTCGAAGACCCGCTCGGCCGACGCGGTGCCCGACTGGATCACCGCGGCCATGCCGCCGAGCTGCGACAGGGGCTGGGTGAACTGCTGCGAGTACTGGATGAACGCCTGCACGTCGCCGAGGCGCAGCTGACCGTTCGCGACCATGAGCCCGCCGAGCACCGCGATGCCGACGTAGGTCAGGTTCCCGACGAACATCATGCCGGGCATGATGATGCCCGAGAGGAACTGCGCCTTGAAGCTGGCTTCGTAGAGCTCTTCGTTCTCGATCTGGAACTTCTCGCGCGAATCCTGCTCGCGGCCGTAGACCTTCACGAGCGCGTGACCCGAGAAGGACTCCTCCACGCGGGCGTTGAGGCGGCCGACCTTGCGCCACTGCGTGCCGAACGCCTTCTGCGACCGCGGGCCGATCACGCCGAAGATCACGGCCATGAGCGGGAGCGAGATCAGGGCGACCAGAGCGAGCTGCCACGAGATCGAGAACATCATGATCAGCACGCCGATCACGGTCAGCACCGATGTCACGACGCTCGAGAGCGACTGCTGCATCGTCTGGGTGATGTTGTCGATGTCGTTCGTCACGCGCGAGATCAGCTCACCGCGCTGCACCTTGTCGAAGTAGGACAGCGGCAGGCGGTTGATCTTGAGCTCGACCGACTCGCGCAGGCGCCACATCGTGCGCACCATGATCACGTTGATCACGTAGCCCTGGATCCAGCTCAGGAACGACGAGGCGACGTAGATCGCGAGCACGAGGACGATCACGGCGCGGAGGGCGTCGAAGTCGACTCCCGTGCCGACCGTGAAGTCGTTCATCGCGCCGATCATCTTCGCCAGATCGGTCTGGCCTGCCGCGCGCAGCGCCTCGACCACCACGGCTTGCGACGTGCCGGCCGGGAACTGGGCCGCCAGCGCGTTGGAGGCCACGCCCTCGAAGATGATGTTGGTCGCCTCGCCGAGGATCTTCGGGGCGATCACCGCGAGGAAGACGCCGATCGCGCCGAGGATCGACACGAACACGAACGCGACGGCGTGCGGCTTGAGCAGCCCCACGAGCCGGCCGAAGCTCTTGCCGAAGTTCGCGGCCTTGCCCGGCTTGACGCTGTCCCAGTCGCCCGAGGTCTGACGGGCCTGCTCGGCCATCTCGAGTTCGAGGCGCTCCTCCTCGGTCAGGGTGTCGGGGGTGCTCATGCCTCCACCCCCAGCTGCGACTCGACGATCTCGCGATACGTGTCATTGGACTGCAGGAGCTCGTCGTGGGTGCCCACGCCGACCATGCGGCCGTCTTCGAGCACCACGATGCGATCGGCATCCGTGATCGTCGACACGCGCTGGGCGACGACGATCTTGGTGACCTCGGGCAGCTCGCGCCACAGGGCTTGTCGCAATCGGGCGTCGGTGGACAGGTCGAGGGCCGAGAACGAGTCGTCGAAGACCAGGATGTCGGGCTGGTGCACGATCGCGCGCGCGATCGCGAGGCGCTGGCGCTGCCCACCCGACACGTTCGTGCCGCCCTGAGCGATGCGCGCCTTGAGCTGTCCGTCCATTTCCTCGACGAAGTCCTTGCCCTGCGCGATCTCGAGGGCCTTCCACAGCTCGTCGTCGGTCGCCTCCTCACGGCCGAACCGGAGGTTGGACTCGACGGTGCCGGAGAACAGGAACGGGCGCTGCGGCACGAGTCCGATGCCCTTCCACAGCTGATCGAGGTCGGCTTCGCGCACGTCCACGCCGCCGACGCGCACCGCTCCGCCGGTCACATCGAACAGGCGCGGGATCAGCGAGATGAGGGTCGTCTTGCCCGATCCGGTGGACCCGACGATCGCGACGGTCTCGCCGCGCGCGGCCGCGAAGGAGATGTCCTGCAGCACCGGGGACTCCGCACCCGGGTAGGTGAACTCGGCCGCGTCGAAGACGACGGTGCCCGGCTGCGGGAAGTCGCTCACCGGGTTCGTGGGCGGGGTGAGGGTGGACTCGCTGTCGAGCACTTCGCCGATGCGCTCGGCCGACACCGCCGCGCGCGGGATCATGATCGTCATGAAGCTCGCCATCAGCACGCCCATGAGGATCTGACCGACGTACTGCATGAAGGCGAAGAGCGTGCCGATCTCGACGGTTCCGGCATCCACCTGGATCGCGCCGAACCAGATCACCCCGACGACCGTGACGTTCAGCACGAGCATCGCGACCGGGAACAGCAGCACGAACAGCGAGCCGACCTTGCGGCCGACGACCATGATGTCGGTGTTCGCGACCGCGAAGCGCTCCTCCTCGATGTCTTCGCGCACGAACGCGCGCACGACGCGCACGCCGGTCAGCTGCTCGCGCATCACGCGGTTGACCGCGTCGAGCTTCTTCTGGAAGCTGCGGAACAGCGGCACCATGCGGCTGATGATGAGCAGGACGAACAGCAGCAGGAGCGGCACCGAGACGGCGATCAGCCAGCTCAGCCCGACGTCCTGCTGCAGCGCCATGAAGACGCCGCCGATCGCGAGCAGCGGGGCCGTGACGAGCATCGTCGCGCCCATCATCGCGAGCATCTGCACCTGCTGCACGTCGTTGGTGTTCCGGGTGATCAGCGACCCCGGTCCGAACTTCGACACTTCGCGCTCGGAGAAGCCGCTCACCTTCTCGTACACGTCGCGGCGGATGTCGCGGCCGGCCGCCATCGCGGCGCGCGCGGCGAAGTACGTGGCGATGATCGACGCGACGATCTGTCCGAGCGAGATCGTGAGCATGACCATGCCGGTCGACCAGATGTAGGCGGTGTCGCCCTTCGCGACACCCTGGTCGATGATGTCGGCGTTCAGGCGGGGCAGGTACAGCGAGGCGATCGCGGCCACGAACTGGAACACGAGCACGCCGAGCAGCAGCCAGCGGTATTTCTTGAGATAGGCGAAGAGGATTCTGCCGAGCACGAGGTCTCCGAGGAAGAGTGGAAAGAGGGCGCGAGGGCGCCACCGATCCACACTGCCACGCTCCGCCGACACCGTCACGTCCGAACAGCCCCCTGTCCGCTCAGGGCGGAACCGCTCTCCTGTGCGGGTGGTGCGTCTCCGATACGACGCGAAGTGCGGTCGCGTGGGCGGCGCAGCGCCGCTTTGCGTCGTCTCGACTCAGTCGGGTCGCCATCCACGCTCGAGAAGAGACGCCATCACGCGCTGAATGCGCTCGGATCGTGCGGTGCCGCGGTGCCGGGCGGTGAAGCGGACGACGCGCCAACCCAGACGTGCCAGATCGTCGAGTCGGTCGACATCGCGCGCGTACTGGATGGAGTCGGTGCGATGCTGCTCCCCGTCGTACTCGGCGAGCACGCCGTAGCGCCGGTACACGAGGTCGACGTAGGCGACGAGTCCCCCGGTGCTGGTGCGGATCTTGCCGTTGACCTCGGGTTCGGGCAGGCCTGCTGCCGACAGGTCGAGTCGCAGCATCGTCTCCTCCCACGAGTCGGTGCGGGGTCGGATCAGCGGGAGCGCCGCGGCCAGTGCCGCGCAGCCGCGCCTGCCCCGCCACCGGCGCACCCCTTCGGAGAGCTCGTCGACGGTCGCGAGCGGATGCCGGCGCCGCACGAGTGAATCGCCCACCGCGACCAGCTCGCGCAGCGTCAGCGCGCCCGCCATCTCGCACCACGCGTCCACCGGGTGCGACGCGCGGAGATCTCCGACGCGCACGGTACGCGCGAGCGCGGGATGAAGCGCGTGCCCGCGAACACCGCTCCCACGGGGTCGACCCGCAGGAAGCACCGCGGTGACGTGAACGGGCTCCCCGTCGAACCGCCACGGGAGGGGCAGCCCGTGCAGCCGCGCCGCGGAGGCGTGACTGAAGTGCTCCGTGCGGCGCATCCCGGCCGCATAGGCGCGGCACGCTTCCGCGTGGGTCGCGGGGAGCGCGAGGGCGCGGACCCCTCGGTACGGGCGCTCAAGGTCGCCGCCGCGCAGCCGGCCCGTCGTGACTCCCGCCGCCCGCGCCTCCGCGAGGATGAACGGGCGATCACCGAAGGTCGGTGGCAGAGGTCGGGGTCGCGGCATCCCTCACTTCACCGCAGGACGGCGGGACGCCAGCACTTCGCATCTCGTCCTGTGCGCGCTTCCGCTTTGCCGAACAGCTGTGGAGGAGTCATCCAGCGCCACCGAGACGACGCAATGCGCTGCTCCGGTGGCGGCAGAGAACACTTCGCGTCGTCTCGTCAGGGCCCCGCCGACGGCCGGCGACACCGACGCTCAGACGAAACGCACCGCCTGCTGGAGCCGCGTGCGCACGTCGAAGATCTCGTTCCCGCCGATCGACCGCGCACCGGGGACGCCCTGCCGCAGCAGATTGCCCAGCACGCCGCGTGCGGCCAGAACCACCGGGATGCCGCGCACCCGCCCCAGGTCGGTGACGGGCTGCACGAGGTCGTCGTCGGGCAGCACGACGATCACTCCACCGAAGCGCACGCCCGCCGACCGGGCAATGACCCGCACGCGGGCGAGCAGATCCGCGACCGGGGTTCCGGGCACCTCGTCGCCGGTCAGCTCGCCGCGCCGCACCCCGACGGGGCCGCCGAAGTCCTCCGACAGCACGGCGTACAGACCCGACGGTCCGAGCACGATGTGATCGAGCTTGTCGTCGCCGGTCCCGCCGCGCACCGGGGCGGCGACGTCGTGCCACACGGTGTAACCCATGCCGAGTTCGGAGACCACGCGCGCCGTCGCCTCCTCCGCGAGCGCGTCGGCGAGCATGCGGCGGAGGTGGCGCGGCGCCGAGCGCACCAGCGCCGGGTCGTACGGGTCCTCGACCGTGACCCCGCGCCCGACCCATTCGCGGATGAGGTCGAGGTACCGCTCGCGACGCCAGCCACCCGGCTGACCGAACGAGCGGGCGCGTGGCCGGGTGTCGGCGGGGCGGCTCTGCGTGCGCCAACCGGATGCCGCGCTCGCGCTGGCCGGCGACAGGTCGGCGAACCCGTGACCACGGTCGTACGCGGCCCGCGCGTCGGCAGTGCCGACGAGCTCCCACGCGCGCTGCACCTGGATGAAGACCGCGGCGTCGCCGCCGGTGTCGGGGTGGGTCTGCCTCAGCCGAAGGCGGTACGCCTTGCGCAGCGACTCCTCGTCGGCGTCTGACGCGACGCCGAGCACGTCGTACGCCGACGCGGACAGCGGGCTGTCGAACACGCGGACTCCTCCCCCGGTGCCGCACGTGCGGCGGCATCCAGGCTAATCGGTGCCCGCGTCAGCGGCGCTCGTTGCGTCTCGCGTACGCCGCCGCGCTGCGGCTGGACAGCGCCAGCAGGATGAGGATGTCCAGTCCCAGGGTCAGCAGCGAGCCGTTGATCGTGATCTCCTGGCCCTCGGACCACCACTGGATGAACGCGCCGGTGATGGAGAGCGCGGCGAACGCCATGATCAGGACCCGTGCCCAGTTGTGGCCGGTGAGGATGAACAGCGCGAGCGCCGCGTCGGCGACGAGGACGACGGCGAGGAAGATCACGATGCCGATCAGGACGGCCTGCGACATCTCCGGCGTCGTCTTCACACCCGAGATGTCGAGGTCGACCTCCGCGAGCGACTTCCGCCAGTCGAGCACGATCGACAAGAGCACGATCAGCCCCGACACGACCCGCAGGAAGACCAGCAGGGCCCCTGCGACCGTCGTGATCGGACGCTCCATGGCCGGGTCGTACTCGACCGGCTTCAGCAGTTCGGCTGCCGGCTCGTACGCCGGCCGCTTGTCGGGCGCCCTGCTCATGCGGTCACCCCCGGAATCGCGCGCACGTCGATGATCGGCAGATCGCCGTCGGTGCGGATGCTGTCGCCACCGCCGTTGCGCGCGTGATAGCCCGTGGAGAAGTCCTCGAGGACCTGCACGACGACCCGCGGGTCTGCGGTGGTGACCGTGCGCACGATGTGGTCGCGCTCGATGTCGGTGTCGGCGTCGATGCGGTGCGTCACCTGCAGCGTGAACAGCGAGAGCCCCACGGCGGTGTCGAACGTGCCGGCGGCGAGCCAGTCGACCCTGGATCCGCCGGGCAGGAGCCACCCGTCGGGCGCCTTCCAGAACCGCACGTGATGACGCTGGGCGGGGTTGCCGTCGACCTCCTGCTGATACGCGAAGTCCTGCTGGCGGCCGAAGAGGAACAGCGGGCTCACGGGGGCCTCGTCGTAGCTGCGCCGCGTGATCGTCGACGTGATGATGCGCCAGGACGAACCGAGCGTCACCGGATCGGCCGCTGTCCACCCCGCCCCGCGCATCGCCGCGTGGATCTGCTCGGCGTCGCCGAGCAGGGCGAGGTTGACCGGATCGCCGAGCAGTCCGTCGCTCGTGCGGGCGCGCCCGATGAAGTAGTCGGGCACGTAGACCGTCGTGAGGATGCGGTGCAGCCGGGGAAGCACGAGGTAGGCCAGCAGCACCCAGAAGGCGATCGCGAACGCGATGCCCCACCATCCGATCTTGAACGTCTCGGTGAAGCTGAGATACGCCAGCCATACGGCGGCGAGCCCGGCGAACACGAAGAAGAACCAGTCGATCGCGACGCCGATCGAGTAGCGCCGCGGCTTCGGTTCGTCGGTCATCGCGATCGCTCCTCAGTTCCAGAGCGGCGTGGTCGGGTGGAACGCGAACGCGGACTCGACGGTCTCGGGTGCGAGGTCCTGGATCGTCGCCGGCTGCCAGCGCGGAGAGCGGTCCTTGTCGACCAGCTGCGCGCGGATGCCCTCGGCGAGGTCGGGCTGGGTGTGCGCGAACCACATCACGAGTCCGTACTCCTGTGCGAGCGCGGCGCGGAGGTTCGGCAGGGCGCGCGCGCGCCGCACCGCCTCGAGCGTGACGGCGAGCGCGGTCGGCGAGAGCTCGCCGAGCACGTCGGCGGTGGCGGATGCCGCCGGCTCGGGCCGCGCGCGCAGCCGCTCGACGATCTCGGCGACCGAGTCGGCCGCGAACGCATCGTCGATCCAGCCGCGCTCGGCGGCGAGCGCGGACTGCTCGGGGCTCTCGTCGAACAGCAGCACGAGCTCGGTGGGGCTGGACGGGTCGGCGCGCGTCTCGAGCGCATCGCGGAGGCCGTCCAGATGAGCGGACGGCACGAAGTGGTCGGCCAGTCCGGCGTAGATCGCGTCGGCCGCCCCGATCGGGGTGCCGGTCAGAGCGAGGTACTCGCCGAGGCGGCCCGGGGCGTGCGCCAGGAGCCACGTGCCCCCCACATCGGGGGTGAAACCGATGCGGGTCTCGGGCATCGCGAGCCGCGACCGCTCGGTCACGACCCGGATCGCGGCGTGTCCGGCGAGCCCGATGCCGCCGCCCATCGTGATCCCGTCGGCGAACACGACCACCGGCTTCGGGTACTCGGCGATGCGGGCATCCAGCGCGTATTCCGCGAGGAAGAACCGCGAGGTGGCCTCTGCGTCGCCGGCGGCGATCTGGTCGTACAGCCCGCGCACGTCGCCGCCGGCGCAGAAGCCGCGCTCGCCCGCGCCGTCCAGGAGCACGATGTCGATGTCGGTGTCGCGCTCCCAGGCATCCAGCGCCGCGGCGATGTCGCGGACCATCCCGAGGTCGATCGCGTTCAGGGCGCGGGGGCGGTCGAGGGTGATGCGTCCGAGGCCTCCGGTCGCCCGCACGCGGACGCGCTCTTCAGCCGGCTGGGCGGGTTCGCTCACGCCCGCAACGTTACCGGCACGGTCGATCAGGTCGGAGGGATTCCGGGCCGGACGGGGGCGCTTCTGCGGAAACGGCCGGGTTTCCGACAGGATGGAAGGGCCCTGCCACGACGACGAGAGGTTCCGCATGCCCGAAGGACAGGTGCTGGAGTTCTCCGGAATCACGAAGCGCTTCGGCGCCGTCACGGCGGTTTCCGACTTCTCGGCCCGGGTCGAACCCGGACGTGTGACGGGCTTCCTCGGACCCAACGGCGCGGGCAAGACGACGACCCTCCGCATCCTGCTCGGGCTCGTCCGCGCTTCGGGCGGCTCCGCGACGATCGGCGGATCGCCGTACGCGTCGCTCGCACATCCGCTGCAGACGGTCGGGGCGGTCCTGGAGGCGTCGAGCTTCCACCCGGGCCGGACGGCGGCGAACCACCTCAAGGTGTACGCGCAGGCGGCCGGCCTTCCGACCTCCCGTGTGACCGAGACCCTCGGCCTGGTCGGCCTCTCCGACGCCGCCGGGCGCAAAGTGGGCGGCTTCTCGCTCGGTATGCGCCAGCGGCTCGGCCTGGCGTACGCGCTGCTGGGAGACCCCGGTGTCCTGGTGCTCGACGAGCCCGCGAACGGGCTGGACCCCGAGGGCATCAAATGGCTGCGCGGCTTCCTGCGTCAGCTGGCGCGCGAAGGCCGCACCGTGCTGGTCTCCTCCCATCTGCTCGCCGAGGTGCAGCAGACGGTCGACTCGGTGCTGATCATCGCGCAGGGCCGGCTCGTGTACCAGGGCGCGCTGGAAGGCCTCGCCGACCCGTCGGAGTACGCCACGGTCGTCGACTCGCCGGATCGCTCCGCACTGCGCTCCGCCCTGGAGTCTGCGGGGGCCTCGGTCGAGGTGCTCCGCAGCGGCCTCACGGTGCGGGGCCTGGACCCCGCCGCGGTCGGCGCGATCGCGGCATCCGCCGGGGTGGCGCTGTCGGGACTCCAGCGCCGGGGTCCCGCGCTCGAGGAGGTCTTCCTGGATCTGGTGAGCGGCGCGCGCGTGCATCACCCGGCGACGGATCCCGGCAACGAGCAGGTCGCCGGGATCACGGCTGCCGCGATCGGGTCGGACGCCGTCGAGTCGGACGCCGTCGAGTCGGACGCCGTCGAGTCGGACGCCGTCGAGGCCGCGGAGCGCGACGCGGACACCGCGGACGAGGCCTCTGCGGTCGCCGCCCAGCTCGATGCCGAGAGCGGCGGAGCGCCCGGCGCTGCCGTCGCCGCGGGCGCCGCGAGCGGAGCCGCGACCGGCATGGCCGTCTGGGTCGGGGGCGACGACGATGCCCCGGCCGCGGACGGAACCGGCGAGGATGCCGCAGCCGATGAACCGCCCGTCGAACCGGCGGTGGACCCCACGCCGAGCCCGACGTTCGCGGTCGCGAGCACGGGAGTGATCGACATCGTCGGCTTCGAGGCCGGCGACCCCCAGACCGACGCGTACGTCGACGGCCGGCCGCTGGATGCCGACCCCGACGTCGAGGCCCTTGGCGAGATCGACGACGAGCTGAGCGACATCGATCCCGAGGACGGCGGCTCCGGCGACGCAGACCCGGCCGACGACGCAGACACCGAGGTTCGCGTCGCGAACGACCGCCCCTGGGAGACCTACGTGAAGACCGACGCCGACGTGGAGGCCGACGCGTTCTTCGCCTCGTTCAGCGGGACGGAGCAGCAGCCGAACGACGGCAGCGCCGAGGAAGCGACCGACACCCCGGATGCCGACGCCGAGGAAGCGACCGACGCCCCGGATGCCGACGCCGAGGCATCCGACGAGTCGACCGAGCATGCGCGCACCGACGGCGAAGAGGGTGAACAGCGATGAGCCTGGCGAACGCGACCCGGTCCGAGGCGACCAAGCAGTTCACGACCTCGATGTGGTGGATCCTCGCGATCGTGCTGCTGGCCTACATCGGATTCACCGCTGCCGTCCTGGGCTTCGTCTTCACCGCCGCCGCGAGCGGATCGCTGCCGGGAGACGCGCCCCCGCTGCCGGCGGAGGGCCTGTCGGCCACGCTGTACAGCACCGCCACCGCGGTCGGCTACGTGTTCCCGCTGCTGATCGGCACCCTCATGGTGACGACGGAGTTCCGCCACAAGACGCTGACCCCGACCTTCCTCGCGATCCCGAAGCGCGGCGTGGTGCTCGGAGGCAAGATCCTCGTCGGCATCCTGCTCGGGATCGTCTTCGGGGTGATCGGGGTGATCGCCTCGGTCGTGCCGTCCGCGGCCTTCCTGGCCGGTTACGGACTCGAGACCGACCTCGGCTCGAGCGACACCTGGGCGCTGTTCGGGCGCATGATCCTCGCGTTCGTGCTGTGGGTGCTCGTGGGCATCGGCGTCGGCGCGCTCGTGCGCAACCAGGTGGGCGCGATCGTCGGGGTGCTCGTGTTCACGCAGTTCCTCGAACCGGTGGGCCGCACCGCGGCATCCTTCGTCGACGGACTCTCGGAACTCACGAGGTACCTGCCCGGTGCCGCGAGCGATGCACTGGTCGGATCGAGCCTGTTCGCGACCGCGACTCCGGGCACGACGGCGACCGAACCGCTCACCTGGTGGGTGGGCGGCCTGGTGCTGCTGGGCTACAGCGTGGTGTTCCTGCTTCTCGGGCACCTGCTCAGCTGGCGCCGCGACGTCAGCTGACGGCGGCTCAGGTGGCCGGCGCCGCCTTCGGACGGCGGACGCGCGCCTTCTTCACCGGCGCCTCTTCGGCCACCGGGATGGTGCCGGTCGCGAGGTCGACCACGTCGGCCGGCTGGTCGGCCGCATCGACGTCGAGGTTGAGCGCCTGCACGAGCGCGAGCCCGTGCCGCGTGGTCAGCACGACCCGCGAGAACTCCGGATGCCCGTCGAGGTCGATCACGACGCTCGGCCGGTGGCGGCGGATGAACGCGAAGTCATCGCCTCCCGCCGACTTCCAGACACCCGCGGCGATCACTCCGCGCAGATGCGTGCCGGGGCTGGGCACGCCGCGCAGCCACGTCCACGCGTCGTCGGTGAGCTGGACCTTCGCGATCGTCGCCCGCTCGATCGCCACATTCCCGCGACGGAATGCCAGGGCCCGATCGGCGCCCGACAGCACGATCTCCAGCTGCGTCGAGTCGAGCAGGAGGGTGACCATGGCTCTAGTCTGCCAGCGGCCTCCGGCGCGCAACGGCGGTTTTGCTTACAGACGGACAACGATCGCGGCAGCCGCCGCGCGGCTCGCGGTGCAAGACTGGAGTGATGACCCTGCTCGAGCCCGCGCGAGCGCCCGGCGCGTCGCTGATCGCCGACGCGCTCGAGCGAGCCGCGGCGGGCGAGCGCCTGGGAGTCGGCGACGCGGAATCGCTCCTGCACGCGGAGGGCGCCGAGTTCGACCGCCTCCTCGCGGTCGCGGGACAGCTGCGGGATGCCGGACTCGCGGCATCCGGTCGAGCGGGCGTCATCACATACTCGCGCAAGGTCTTCATCCCGCTCACGACCCTGTGCCGTGACCGGTGCCACTACTGCGTCTTCGTCGACACCCCCGCCCAGTTGCTCAAGCTGCACAAGCCGACGTACATGAGCGCCGAGCAGGTGCTCACGGTGGCCCGGCAGGGCGCCGCGCTCGGGTGCAAAGAGGCCCTCCTCACGCTCGGCGACCGCCCGGAGGAGCGCTGGCCCGAAGCGCGCGCGTGGCTCGACGAGCACGGCTTCGCCTCGACGCTGGACTACGTCGGGGCGATGGCCCGCCTCATCACTGCCGAGACCGGTCTGCTCGCCCACCTCAACCCGGGGGTGATGACGGCCGACGAACTGCGGATGCTGCGCCCGACCGCCCCGTCGATGGGCATGATGCTCGAGACGACCTCCCGGCGGCTGTACGAGGAGCCCGGGCAGGTGCACTTCGGCTCGCCCGACAAGGCCCCCGACGTGCGGCTGGCCGTGATCGACGACGCCGGGCGCGAGCGGGTGCCGTTCACCACCGGCATCCTCGTCGGAATCGGCGAGACGCTGCGCGACCGCGCCGAATCGCTCGTGGCGATCCGCGACGCGCACGAGCGCCACGCCGTCGACGGCCAGGGCCACGTACAGGAGGTGATCGTGCAGAACTTCCGCGCGAAGCCCCGCACCGCGATGCACGGGGCACCCGACGCATCGGTGCTCGAGTACGTCGCCGCCGTCGCGGTGGCGCGGCTCGTGCTCGGTCCGCGGATGCGCGTGCAGGTGCCCCCCAACCTGTCGGACGCGGCGGAGTTCGAACTGCTGCTGCGTGCCGGCGCCGACGACTGGGGCGGGGTCTCGCCGCTCACCGCCGACCACGTGAACCCCGAGCGCCCCTGGCCGCACCTCTCCGAGCTCGCCGCGCGCACCGCCGAGCTGGGCTTCGAGCTGCGCGAGAGGCTCACCGCGCAGCCGGAGTTCGTGCAGGACGCCGCGACCTGGATCGATCCGGCTCTCCGGCCCGCGGTCGAGGCGCTCGCCGACCCCGAGACGGGTCTGGCAGCGGCCGCGCGTGTGAAAGACGGGGGAGATTTCGCCACTCCCGCCCCCGCCGGGCACCCGGAACGCGCATCCGTCCCCGGTTCTTCACCGCGCGATGGGGTCGGCGACCTCGCGCAGCGCGCCGCGGCCGACCCACTGGCCCTCGATGACGCCGAGTGGACCGCTCTTCTGCACGCCACCGGGGCAGACCTCGACGCGCTGACCGCGACGGCCGACGACGTCCGCCGCTACACCGTCGGCGAGGCCGTGAGCCTCGTGGTCAATCGCAATCTGACCTCGACCGGCTTCCGCACGACGCCGACGGGCGAGCCCGGCACGTTCACGCTCGAGGACGTGGCGGCGATCGCAGCGGATGCCGCCGACCTCGGCGCCACGGAGCTGTGCGTGCAGGGACTGCTCGTGCCGGACGAGGATCCCGGCGCGTACCTCGACATCGCGCGCGCCGTGAAGACGGCAGTTCCGGGCATGCACCTGCACGCCTACCGTCCTCAGGACGTGCGGGACCTCGCCGACCGCGGCGGGCTCGGGCTCGACGGTGCGCTCGAGGCGCTGCGCGCCGCCGGGGTCGACACCGTGCCGGGCACCGGAGTCAAGGTGCTGAGCGAGCGCGTACGCGCGCTGATCGCGCCGACCGACCTCGAGATCGACCGCTGGGTCGAGGGCATCACTGCGGCGCACCGCGCGGGCTTCCGCTCGACGAGCGTGCTCTTCTACGGGCACGTCGAGACCGCCGGCGAGCGCATCGCTCATCTGCGCCTGCTGCGCGCGCTGCAGGGCCAGACGGGCGGGTTCACCGAGTTCGTGCCGATCCCCCTCCCCGGACCCCGCGGCGGGGTGCCGCTCGAGAACGGCCGCGCCCCGCTCGACGAGCACCGCGCGATGGTCGCCGTCTCGCGGCTGATGCTGAGCGGCAGCATCCCGCACATCCAGATCGCGTGGACGCGCGTCGGCCGTGACGCCGCGGCGACGCTGCTGCAGTCCGGCGGCGACGACCTCGGCGGCACGCTGCTGGACGGCCGGGTGCTTCCCGAGACCGGCATCGAGCACGGGATCGAACTGCCGATGGCGGATGCCGCCCGCATCGCCGCCCGTCTCTTCCGGCCGTTCCGCCGGCGCACCACGGACTACCGCGAGCCCGCCGACCCCGACACCGCGAGGACCCGGCGATGACCCGCGTCGAGGTCGCGATCGTCGGGGCCGGGTTCGCCGGGCTCGGCATGGCGATCGCGCTGCGGCGCGCGGGGCGCGACGACTTCGTGATCCTGGAGCGTGCGGCATCCGTCGGCGGCACATGGCGCGACAACACGTACCCCGGCATCGCGTGCGACGTTCCCAGTCACCTCTACGGCTTCGCCCTGCACCCCAACCCCTCGTGGTCGGGGACCTACGCGCGCGGAGACGAGATCCGCTCGTATCTCGAGCGGGTCGTCGACGCGGAGGACCTGCGGGATCGCCTGCGACTGAGCACGGGGATGCGGTGGGCCGAGTGGGATGCCGCGGACGAGCTGTGGCGCATCGGGGTCGGCGACGACGATGTCCTCGTCGCCGACGTGCTCGTGCTCGCGTGCGGACGCCTCACGGAGCCGTCGATCCCCCGGATCGCCGGGCTGGAGACCTTCCCCGGGCCGGTGTTCCACTCGGCCCGCTGGGATCACTCGGCCGACCTCGCGGGCGCCCGCGTGGGCATCGTGGGCACGGGTGCGAGCGCGATCCAGATCCTGCCCGAGCTCACCCGCACGGCGGCGCACGTCACGCTGTTCCAGCGCACGCCGGCCTGGATCGTGCCGCGTGGCGGCGATTCGTACTCCGACGCCGATCGCGCCCGGTTCGCGGCCACTCCGCAGGCTCTCGAGGCGCTGCGCGCCGACCTGTACGCCGAGGGCGAGGCGCGCTTCGCCTCTCGGGCGGGCGACTCGGAGGCGGCCGCCGAGGCCGAGTCCGTGGCGCGCCGGCACCTCGAGCGACAGGTCGCCGACCCGGCGCTGCGCGCGGCGCTCACGCCGGACTACGCGTTCGGCTGCAAGCGCGTGCTGCTCTCGGACGACTTCTACCCCGCCGTGGCATCGGATGCGGTGACGCTCGTCCGCGGCGCCCTCACGGCCGTCGAGGGCTCGACGGTGATCGGCTCGGACGGTTCGCGGCACGAGCTCGACGCCCTTGTGCTCGCGACCGGATTCGCCTCGACGCGGCAGCCCTACGCCGATCTCGTCCGCGGCGAGGGCGACGTGACGCTCGCCGCGCACTGGTCGCAGGGCATGACCTCGTTCGTGTCGACCGTGGTCACCGGCTTCCCGAACATGTTCGTGCTCAACGGACCGAACGCCTCGCTCGGGCACTCGTCGTCGGTGCTCATGATCGAGGAGCAGGCGGCGTACGCCACCCGCGTCCTGGACGGGCGCGACGCACGGGTGCTGCGGGTCGACCCCGACGCCGAGCGCGCCTACACCGAAGAGATCGCCCGGGCGGCGGCATCCACTCGATGGATGACCGGCGGATGCCGCAACTGGTACGTCGACGAGCGCTCGGGGCGTCTCACCCTGCTGTGGCCCGGCACCGTCGAGGCGTTCCGCGAGCGGCTCGCCCGCGCGGACGGGTCGGAGTTCGAACCGACCTCGCACGACACCCCTGCGACACGCGCGCCCGCCGAGGGCGTGCCGAGAGGAGCATCATGACCTTCCCCCTGCGCTTCGGGTACAAGGCGTCGGCCGAGCAGTTCGGCCCGAACGAGCTGTGCGGCTTCGCCATGCTCGCCGAGGAGATGGGCTTCGACTCGGTGTTCGTGTCCGACCACCTGCAGCCGTGGCTGCACGAGGGCGGCCATGCCCCGGCATCCGTCCCGTGGCTCGGGGCGCTCGGCGCCCGGACCTCGCGGATCCTGATCGGCACGTCGGTGCTCACGCCGACGTTCCGCTACAACCCCACCGTCGTCGCGCAGGACTTCGCGACGCTGGGCGTGATGTACCCGGGCCGCATCATCCTCGGTGTCGGCACCGGCGAGGCCCTGAACGAGGCGAACCTCGGCTTCCCGTGGCCGGATCCGCCGGAGCGGTTCCAGCGGCTCAAGGAGGCCATCACGCTGATCCAGCGGCTCTGGTCGGACGAGCGGGTGACGTTCGAGGGCAACTTCTACCAGACCCGCAACGTCACGATCTACGACAAGCTCGACCAGCCGGTGCCGATCTACATCGGCGCCGCCGGTCCCGCGGCGACCCGGCTCGCGGGGCGGATCGCCGACGGCTTCATCACGACGTCCGGCAAGGCGCAGAGCCTGTACACCGACACGCTGATGCCGGCGCTGCACGAAGGGCTCGAGAAGGCCGGCCGGCCGGCCGACGGGATCGACACCCTGATGGAGGTCAAGGTGTCGTACCACCCCGATCCCGCCGTCGCGCTCGAGAAGACGCGCTTCTGGGCTCCGCTCGCGCTGAGCGCCGACGAGAAGATGGGCGTCGACGACCCGATCGAGATGCAGCGGCTGGGCGAGCAGCTGCCCATCGAGCGCGCGGCGTCGCGGTTCATCGTCTCGACCGATCCCGACGAGCACGTCGAGCAGATCTCGCGCTACGTCGACATGGGCTTCCGCCACCTGGTCTTCCACGACCCCGGCCACGATCAGGAGGAGTTCCTGCGGATGTACGGGGCCGAGATCCTCCCGCGGCTGCGCGCGCGGTTCGGAGTGTGACGGCCGAATCCGGCGGCTGGGCGGTCCTGATCCCGGTCAAGCCGGCGGCGATCGGCAAGTCGCGCCTGGAGATCCGCGGAGTCGACCGGGTGACCCTCGCGCGGGCGATCGCCCTCGACACGATCGCGGCGGCCGCGGCGTGCGACCTCGTGGCGCAGGTGTTCGTGATCACCGACGACGGCGCCCTGGTGACCCTCGCGTTCGACATCCCGGGCCTGCGGTTCGTGCCGGAGGACGACGGCACGAGCACCGAGCGGGGCATCGACGCGGCGATCGCGGTCGGCGCGACCGCGGCGGGCGATCGGATGCCGCGCGCTGCGCTGCTCGGCGACGTCCCGGCGCTGCGTCCGGACGACCTGCGGGATGCGCTGGCTGCGGCATCCGGCACGGAGCGGGCGGTCGTCGCGGATGCGGAGGGAACCGGCACGACGCTCGTCACCGCGCGCGCCGGCGTCCCGCTGGTGACGGCCTTCGGCCCCGACTCGTTCGCACGCCACACCGCGCTCGGCTGCACGCCGCTCGAGATCGCGGAGTCCTCCACCCTGCGGCGCGACGTGGACACGGCGGATCAGCTGATGACCGCGACCGGTCTCGGGGTGGGGCCGCGCACGAAGCGGGTGCTCTCCAGCCTCTGAGCAGGAGCCCTCAGATCAGCAGGTAGACCGCGCCGACGATCGTGAACAGGATCACCAGGCGCTCGAACACCGTCTGGTTCAGCCGGCCCGCGAGCCACCGGCCGACGAGCGCGCCCACGACGACCAGCGGCACCAGCACGAGGTCCACGAGCAGCCCGGGAACCGTGATGAGCCCCAGACCGATCGAGAACGGCACTTTGCTGATGTTGACGATCGCGAAGAACCACGCGGCCGTGCCGAGGAACTCCTTCACCGGGAAGCGGGCAGCCAGGAAGTACATCGACATCACCGGACCCGCCGCGTTCGCGACCATCGTCGTGAAGCCCCCGAGGGTGCCGTACGTCGCCGCCGCGACGCGGTGCGAGCCGTCCCCCATGACCTGACTGCCCATCCGGCGGCGGAACAGCGTGATCGCGATCACGGCCAGCAGGATCACCCCGATCGTCTTCTTGACCCACACGTCGTCGGCGAAGAACAGGAAGACCACTCCGAGCAGGATGCCGGCCACGACCGCAGGGGCGAGCCCGAGGAGCGCCCGCCAGTTGGTGTGCCGGCGGTAGGTCAGCACCGCGAACAGGTCGGCGACGATCAGCAGCAGGAGGATCGTCCCCGTGGACTGCTTCGCCGGCAGCACTGCGGCGAACACCGCGACCGCGACCGTCCCCGCCCCCGGGACCGCGGTCTTGGAGAGCCCGATCACGAGCGCCGCGACGCCGAGGAGCGCCCAGCCGAACCAGAGCAGGTCGGGCATGTCAGCGGCCGGCCGCCGCGAGCGCGGCATCCACGATCGCCGCCGACGAGACGGGGTCGTTCATCCACAGCGGGGCGACGACCGGGCGGATGCCGAGCGCGGCGACCCGATCGGCCTCCTCGGCGTCCTCCTCGGCGATCAGCCAGGCATCGAGCAGCCCGCCGGCAGACCGAGCGCCGTAAAGCTCCGCGACCGCGGCCGCGGAGGTCTCCACCCCGATCGCGGTCAGGCAGACATCGGCCATCCCGCGCACCACGCGCCCGCCGATGATCGGCGAGACGCCCACGACGCGACCCCGCGCCGCGCGGAGCGCGTCGCCGATGCCGGGGACGGACAGGATCGGACCGATCGAGACCACGGGGTTCGACGGAGCGATCAGCACGACATCCGCCTCCGCGATCGCCGCCCGCACGCCCGGCGCGGGCTGCGCGGCATCGATGCCGGGGTTGTCGAAGCGCCGCGGTGGCAGCGCCGCGCGGTGACGCGTCCACCACTCCTGGAAGTGCATCGCACGCGTCCCGTCCGCGGCATCCTCGACCGCGACCACGGTGTCGACCTCGGCGTCGGTCATCGGCAGCAGCCGGGCGCCGAGCGGCCAGCGCTGCGACATCCGCTCGAGAACCTGCGACGGCGTCAGCCCCTCGCGGAGCCATCCGGTGCGGGCGAGGTGCGTGCCCAGGTCGAGGTCGCCGAGGGTGAACCAGGGCCAGCCGGCGCCCCACGCCTGAAGCTCGGCGTTCACGCGCTCGGTGTCGCCCTCGCGCCCCCACCCGCGGTTCGCGTCGTTCACGCCGGCGAGGGCGTACACGATCGAGTCGACGTCGGGCTGGAGCCGCACACCCGAGAGCCACAGGTCATCGCCCGTGTTGACCACGACCGTGAACAGCTCGCCGGATGCCGAGGCATCGGCATCCGCTCGGCGCGACAGCGCTTCGCGCACGCCGAGGCAGAACCGGGAGCCGCCGACGCCCCCGGCGAGCACGACGACGCGCGTCAAGGCGCGAATTCGTCGGCCGCGTGCGGCAGCGTGAAGCGCGCGACGGCGTCGATCAGCGCGTCGACGGTCTGGGTCGAGGCGATCACGTCGACCGAGAGCCCTGCGCGTCGGGCGTCCTTCGCGGTGCGAGGCCCGATCGCGGCGATCACGGTCGCCTCGGGAATGTCGGTGAACTGCTGCTGCACCTGCTCGGCGACCGATCCGCTCGTGACGAGGATTGCGTTGATGCGCCCGCTGCGGACGTCCTCCGCGATGCGCTCGGTGACCGGAACGCCCACCGTGCGGTACGCGACCACGCTTCGCACGCGGTGACCGGCTTCGATCAGGAGGCGGGTCAGGACCGGCTTGGCGATCTCGCTGCGCAGCGTGAGGATGTCGCGCGGGAGCGGTTCGAGGGCGATCATCTGCTCCGCCATGCCCGCCGCCGAGTTGTCCCGATCGGGAACGAGATCCACCCGGTAGCCGACCGCCTGCAGCGCGGCGGCGGTGGTCTCGCCGACCGCCGCGACCTTCGTGCTCGCGGGGATCGTCGTGCGATGCGCGAACAGCACGTCGACGGTCGTCGCGCTCGTGACGGTCAGCCAGTCGAACGTGCCCGACTCGAGGTCGGCCAGCGCCTGGTCGAGGCTCGCCTGGTCGTTTGTGGGCGCGAAGTTGATCAGCGGCGCCACGACCGGGGTCGCACCCTGCGATCGCAGGTTCGCCGCGACACCGTCGCCCCAGGGGCCTCCGCGCGGCACGAGCACACGCCAGCCCGCGAGGGGCTTGGCGGGCTGTGGGGCATGGTTCATGGGGTTTGACTCTCGTGGTGCAGTCAGCCGCCCCAAAAGATCGAGCAGCCGACAGACTTTCGAACCTTCGGGACTATCGGTTCGTGCCGTCGGCAGCTTTCGCACCATCGCGCTGCCTGATCACCGAGCATACTCCGGGCTGCGGGGTAGATGCGTCCCCGCCCAGGGTCCGGGCTGCCGGCTCGCGCACCGGGCGTGCACAAGACCCGCTGTGCGCCGGCGTCAGCGGATGTAGAGGCGCACCGCGCCCCAGACGATCACGCCGACGGCGGCGGCGCCGGCCACCATCGCGGCCGTCGCCGCGCCGGGGTTCCGGCGCGCGAACGCGCGCGCCCTGCGCACGCTGCGATCCTTGACCTCGAGGATGCGGCGCGGGTAGTTCACCTTCTGCTCGATCGCGGCGAGCGCGGCGGTCAGTTCGGTGCGCGCCTGGACGACGGGGTCGGCGATGCCGTAGGGCACCGCCGTGCGGGGCACCGGCACCGGAGTGCGGGAGACGGGAACGGGCGAATTACTGGAGCTCATCGCGCACCTCCTGGACGTCCTGGACGATGGACTGCACGGGGTTCTGGGCCTGGGTCACCTTGCGGAAGCGCAGGAACCCGAGCAGGGCGAAGACGGCAGTGCCCAGCAGGAACGCGATCAGCACGATCAGCGCGGAGAGCCACAGCGGCATCCACGAGGCCAGGCCGATGATCGCGAACGCGACCAGGACGCCGACCGCCCAGAAGAGGAAGAAGAACGCGACCGCGATCCACCCGGCGCCGATCCCGGCGTCCTTGGACGTCCGGCGGACCCAGGCCTTGCCGGCGTCGATCTCGGCGATGACCAGATTGCGGATGAGCTCCGGGATCTCGCCGAGCAGGGTGAACAGGCTGTCGTCGTTCCGATCGCGGAAGCCGCGCGGAGTGGTCACGTCAGGCTCCGTTGCGGGGCTCGCCAGCGGCTTTCGCGATGTCGTCGAACGCGTCGTCGGCGGCATCGCGCACGGCACGCGCCGAGGTCTGGGCCGCGGCGCTCACGTCGTCGGCCTGCGCCTTGCCGGTCGCGATCGCCGAGTCGAGCTTCTGCCCGGGCGTGCCCTTGGACGAGGCGGCCTTCGTGACCTTGACCGCGCTGTCCCACAGCGTGCTGGGAAGCGACATCGCGGTGGACTTCGCGAAGTCCTTCACCTTGCCGACCTGCTCCTGAACGGGGTCGAGGTTCCACACCTTCTCGACCTGCGTCTTGATCTGCTCGTACCGCTCACGGCCGGCGCGGGCGCCGAGCACGTAGCCCGCGGCAAGCCCGATGACGAGCCCTACTTTGCCCCTCATGGGGTCTCCTCACGCTCGATGATCCCGAATGTCTGCACCCAGGTTAGCCCTGTATGCCGATTCCGGCATCCGCTGGCCTCCCGATCGACCCTGTGCTACGCCGGCCGGTGCGTCGACGGCCTTGACATCACGACGTCGAGGTCTTCGGTGTGTCGTCCCACAGCACCGCGCGGCGCACGCGCTCGGCCTCCTCGAGAGCATCGGGCACGACCTGCGCGATGCCCGTCCCGGCGACCCACGCACCGACGGCCGAGAGGCCGGGAACGGCGTGGATCGCCTCCCGCGCGGCCGCGCTCTCCTCGCGGCGGCCGATCGCCGAGATCGGCGGAGGCTGGAGGTAGCGCGCGCGATGCGACCCGCGCAGAGTCGCGTGATCCAGCGGGACGCCCAGCATCGCCGAGGCCTCCGCGAGCGCGAGGTCCGTGGCGTCGGTGTCGCCGAGCGCGGCGGTCGCAGGCGTGACGCCGGGGCCGCCGAACGTCACCTTCAGCACGCGCACGCCGGTGCCGGCCTCGCGCGCCACCCAGGCCCAGCGCGCCGTCGAATCGGTGACGGATGCCGCGGCCGACGTCCCCGGGATCGCGTAGACCGCGGTCGGCGCCTGGCCGCCGCCCGACGGTGCGGCGTCGCTCGAGAGGACGAGTGCGACGACGTCCAGCTCCACGGCCGGCACCGGCTCGAGCGACGGCACCGCGCCGCGCAGCAGCCGGTGCGCGTCGGCCGCGCCGGTCGCGACGATCACGTGATGAGCCGGATCGAGGGCGCCGTCGTCGCTGTCGAGGTGCACGTCCCACATGCCGTCGCTCCGGGCGCTGAGGCCGCTCACCCGCTCCCCCACCACTACGCGCGCGCCGAGCTCGACCAGGCGCTCCTGCAGCGCCTCGACGAGCCGGGACATGCCCCCGTCGACTCCTTCGAAGCCGGGCGCCGCGTCGCCCGCGCCCGCCGCTCCCTTCGCCGCCGCCGCGCGCACCTGCGCGACGCCGCCCGCGAGAGAACCGGTGCGCGTGAGCGCCGCGCTGAGCCCCGGCGCGACAGCCTCGACCTCGACGTCGTCGGGGTGGATCGCGAACGCGCCGATGCTGAGCGGAGCCAAGAGCCGGTCGAGCACCAGATCGCCCATCCGGTTGCGGACGAGCCGGCCGAGGCTGTGCTCCTGACCGATCGTGAGCGGCGGGCGCAGCCGGTCGAGGTACGCGCGCCACGCGCCGCGCCACCCGATCAGGCGGCGAACCCCCTCATCGAACGGATTCTCCGGGATGCCGCGCAGCGTCGCGTCCGGAATCGGCACGGGGCCGCCCGGAAGGCCCGAGATCCACTCGACGCGGGGGCTGGCAGGCACGATCGAGGCGCCCAGCCCGAGTTCGTCGAGCAGTTCGCGCACGGCACCGCCGCGGGTCGCGAATCCCTCCGCGCCGAGGTCGATCGCCACGCCGTCGATCGCGGCAGTGTGCAGCGCGCCGCCGAGGCGGCCGGACGCTTCGACCACCGTGACCCGGATGCCGATCTTCGCGCACGACAGGGCGGCGACCAGCCCCCCGATGCCGCCGCCGATCACGACGACCGAGGCGTCGTGGGCGTGCGCGGCGAGGTCGTCCAGGGGTGCGGCATCCACCGCCCCATCCTCCCACCGGTGCGCGGGAGTCGCGTCAGTGCGCGTCGCGCTGCGCGCGGGCCTCCGCGCGGGTGCGCGGCGCATCGGGGTCGGCCTCGGGCTGCGCGGCCTCGGGCTGCGCGGCGACGGGCGGCAGTGCGTCTGCGGCGTCCGTCTCCGCGCCCGCGGCCGTGCTCACCGCCGCGTCGGAGGTGACACGGCCGTCGTGGAGCTCGATGACACGGTCGGCGCGCTGCACGAGCAGCGGATCGTGCGTGGAGACCACCGCGGCGATGCCCTGCGTGTGCACGAGCTCGCCGATCAGGTCCATCACGGTTCCCGCGGTGCGCGAGTCCAGCTGCCCGGTGGGCTCGTCGGCGATCAGCACGCGGGGGCGCGCGACGATCGCCCGCGCGATGCCGACGCGCTGCTGCTGCCCGCCCGACAGCTCCCCGGGACGCTGAGCCGCGTGGTCGGCGAGGCCGACGAGTCGGAGGGCCTCCGCGACGCGCTCGTCGCGCTCCGCGGCCGGCGTCTTCTCGATCCGCAGGGGCAGCTCGACATTCTCGGCGGCCGACAGCACGGGGATGAGCCCGAACGACTGGAACACGAACCCCAGGTTCTCGCGCCGCAGGCGCGCCAGTGCGTCCTCGTCGAGTGCCGTGGCCTCGGTGTCGCCGATCCAGACGCGGCCGGAGGTCGGGCGGTCGAGCACGCCGAGGAGGTTCAGCAGCGTCGTCTTGCCGGCCCCCGAGGCGCCGCGCACGACGACGAGCTCGCCGGGGTGCACCTCCACGTCGATATCGACGCACGCGTGCACCTCCCCCGCCGACGACGTGAAGGTGCGGCTGAGCTTCTCGGCACGCAGTGCGGTCATGACGACTCCTTCGTTGCTTCGGCCGACGCCGGTGGAGCATCGGCCGGCCCCGCCTGCCCGGGCGCGCCGGTCTCGGCATCCGCCGGCCGGGTCGACCCCGGCCACACCCCGACGTGATCGGGTTCGAGGGCGAGCCGCACGCGCTCGCGCAGGTCGAGCGCCTCGACGAATTCGTCGGGCAACTGCAGGCGCCCGACCCGGTCGACGACGGCGTACTCTTCGGCCACGTGCTGCTCGGCGCCGTGCTCGTCGACCTGCGTCGAGCGCAGCACTTCGGTCGAGGTGCGCCCGTCGCGGATCTGCACCGTGCGCGCCACGTGCTCGGAGACGCTCGGGTCGTGGGTGACGATCAGCGTGGTCACGCCCAGTTCGCGGTTCACCGAGCGCATCGCCTCGAGCACGTGCGCACTCGTGGTGTCGTCCAGTTCGCCCGTGGGTTCGTCGGCCAGCAGAACACGCGGACTGTTCGCGATGCCGACGGCGATCGCGACCCGCTGCTGCTCGCCGCCGGACATCTCCGCGGGCCTTCGGTCGATGCAGTGCGACACCTCGAGCAGGTCGAGGAGCTCGGCGACCCGCGCACGCCGCGCCACCGCACCCTTGGGCTCGCCCGTGATCGCGAGGGCGGCTGCCACGTTCTCGCCCGCCGTGAGGTACGGGAGGAGGTTTCGCGAGGTGTGCTGCCACACGAAGCCCACACTGCGACGACGGAAGGTGACGCGCTCCTTCTCCTTCATCGTCAGCAGGTCGTGCCCCGCGACCCACGCGACCCCGGCGGTCGGCTGGTCCAGGCTCGACAGGATCGACAGCAGCGTCGACTTGCCCGAACCGGAGGCGCCGATGACCGCGACGAGCTCGCCGGGCTCGACGCGCAGGTTGAGCCCCTGCAGCGCCTGCACCTCCACGCCCGCCCCGCCGCTCGCGATCACCTTGAAGATGCGCACGAGATCGACGCACAGGATGTCGGCATCCGGGGCGCGCCCCGGCGTCTGAGTCGAACCGACGGCCATGGGTCCTATCCTTCCTCGACGGTGCGCAGCGCGCTCGCGGCTCGCGCGCCGCGCGAGACGAGCAGTGCGACCACGGTGAACAGCGCGGCGAGCAGCAGGAACCCGCCGAGCGTGAGCGCGAGGGTCGCGGCATCCAGCAGGTACGTCGGCTGGACCGTCGACCCGGTGAAGGGCCGCAGGTCGACGCCCGCGAAGACGACCAGCGGCACGAGTGCTCCGAACAGGGTGCCGGCGATCACCGCCGCGATCGCCGGCGGCCCGACCTCCCACAGCGCGAGCGAGGTCGCCAGGCGCCGCGGCGCGCCGAGCGTGCGCAGCAGAGCCAGCACGCGCCCGCGCGGTGCGGCGGCGAGCGTGAGCGTCATCACGATCGCGAGCGCGCTCAACAGGGCTGCGACCACGGTTGCGGCGAGCAGGGCGAAGCGCACCCCCTGCA
>JAESFR010000172.1_pt1 | contig 39113 bp, 34 predicted proteins | sample 9266191 | NCBI WGS metagenome assembly JAESFR01 (sample SAMN14503063, study PRJNA617104) | algae metagenome | isolation source: Pleurocapsa minor HA4230-MV1 and co-occurring heterotrophs from cement on... | place: USA: Nuuanu Pali Lookout, Hawaii | collected 2009-07-20
CGTCGGGCGTTCGCTCGGGCCCTTCGGGTGCCCGGGCAGCCCGACACCCACAAGATCCGGGATCTGCTGCGCAAGCAGGAGCCCGCCGGATCCGATCGGCCGGGAGTCCCACGGCACCCGGCCGCCGAGCCGCCTGAAAGAGAAAGCAGGTCGACCCAACGTGAGCACGCCGTGAAGCAGCAATGAGCAGCAACCGGCACATCTAGAGGGCGCGCGGGCAGTTACGACCGGCCGCCACCCTCATCCCTAAGGAGAGCAGTGGCAGGCAAGGCCCGCGTACACGAGCTTGCGAAAGAGCTCGGCAAGACCAGCAAAGAGATCATGGCGAAGCTCACCGACATGGGTGAGTTCGTCAAGTCGCCGTCATCGACCATCGAGGCCCCGGTCGTCCGCAAATTGCGTGACGCCTTCCCGGCCGCCGCGGTGAAGACGGCACCGGCCAACGGGTCGGCAACCCAGACCACACCGGCCCCGACCAACGGCTCGGCACGCCCCGGCGGCGCAGCACCGAAGCCCGCCGCCGCGGCTCCGCGACCGGCGACGCCGTCACCGGCCCGTCCGGCAGCGGCCGCACCGGCCCCGGCGCCCGCTCCCGCCACCCCCCAGCCCGCGGCCCCGGCGGCTTCCGCGCCGGCCGCCCCGGTCACCGGCTCCGCCGGGCCGGGTTTCCAGGCTCCGACCTCCACGCCCGCCCCGGCGGCGGCCTCCGCAGCCCCGCCGGCGGCGGCGCCCGAGCGGCCGGCACCCGCAGCCGCCCGTGACGGTGCATCAGCGCCCGCCGCGCCGCGGCCCGACGGCTCGGCCCCGGCTCCGCGTCCGGCCCGCCCGGCCGGCGGTGTGCCCGGTGCACCCCGCCCGCCGCGGATGGGCAACAACCCCTTCGGCATGCAGCAGCCGCGCACCGCACCGCCGCGCCCCGGTGGCGTCCCAGGTGTTCCGCGGCCGCCGGCAGGCCGTCCCGGCGGTGCTCCCGGCACCGGTGCCCCCGGCACCCGCCCGGGTCCCGGCGGCGTCCGTCCCGGGACTCCCGGCGGTGGTCCCCGTCCCGGCACGCCCGGTGGACGTCCCGCTCCGGGCGGTGCCCGCCCGGGTGGTGCGCCCGGTGGTGGCGGCGGTTACCGCGGCCCCGGCGGCCCCGGTGGCGCTCCGTCCGGCGGTGGCTACCGCGGCGGTCCCGGTGGATCCGGTGCCGGCCCCGGCGGCGGTGCCCGTCCCGGTGGCGGCGGTCGCGGTCGCGGCGGTGCCGCGGGCGCGTTCGGGCGCCAGGGTGGACCGGCACGCAAGGGCCGCAAGTCCAAGAAGCAGCGCCGTCAGGAATTCGACAACATGCAGGCGCCGTCGATCGGCGGCGTTGCGCTGCCGCGCGGCAACGGCAGCGTGGTCCGGCTCGCGCGGGGCTCCTCACTCGCCGACTTCGCCGACAAGATCGACGCCAACCCGGCGTCGATGGTGCAGGCGCTGTTCCATCTCGGCGAGATGGTGACCGCGACCCAGTCGGTGTCCGACGACATCCTCGAGCTGCTCGGCTCCGAGATGGGCTACGAGGTACAGATCGTCTCCCCGGACGACGAGGACCGCGAGCTGCTCGACTCGTTCGACCTGTCGTACGGCGAGAACGAGGGCGACGAAAGCGATCTCGAGGTCCGGCCGCCCGTCGTCACCGTCATGGGTCACGTCGATCACGGCAAGACCAAGCTGCTCGACGCCATCCGGAACACCCACGTGGTGGACAAGGAAGCCGGTGGGATCACCCAGCACATCGGCGCGTACCAGGTGGCCACCCACCTGAACGAGCAGGAGCGGTTGATCACCTTCATCGACACCCCGGGTCACGAGGCGTTCACCGCCATGCGTGCCCGCGGGTCGCAGTCCACGGACATCGTGGTGCTGGTGGTCGCGGCCGACGACGGCGTCATGCCACAGACGGTCGAGGCGATCAACCACGCCAAGGCCGCGGACGTGCCGATCGTGGTGGCGATCAACAAGATCGACAAGGAGGGGGCGAACCCCGACAAGATCCGCCAGCAGCTCACCGAGTACGGGCTTGTCGCCGAGGAGTACGGCGGCGACACCATGTTCGTGGAGATCTCCGCCAAGGCAATGCTCAACATCGACGGCCTGCTCGAGGCCGTCCTGCTGACCGCCGACGCGGCTCTGGATCTACGCGCGAACCCGGACATGAACGCGGAGGGTGTGGCCATCGAGGCACACCTGGACCGTGGCCGCGGCGCCGTCGCGACCGTGCTGGTCCAGCGCGGAACGCTGCACGTCGGCGACTCGATCGTCGCCGGGAACGCCTACGGGCGGGTCCGGGCGATGCTGGGCGACCACGGTGAGAACGTCACCGAGGCCACCCCGTCGCGCCCGGTGCAGGTACTCGGGTTCACCTCGGTGCCCGGCGCCGGCGACTCGTTCATGGTCGTCGAGGAGGACCGCGTCGCCCGGCAGATCGCCGAGCGCCGGCAGGCCCGTGCCCGCAAGGCACAGATCGGCAACCGCAGGCGGATCTCGCTGGAGGACCTGGGCGCCGCCCTGGCCGAGCGCAAGATCGAGCAGCTGACGCTGATCATCAAGGGCGACAACTCCGGCACCGTCGAGGCGCTGGAGGACTCGCTGCTCAAGCTCGACGTCGGTAACGAGGTCGACCTGCGGGTGGTGCACCGCGGCGTCGGCGGCATCACCCAGGACGACATCAACCTGGCGGCGACCACGCAGGCCATCGTCATCGGCTTCAACGTCAAGCCGGTGCGTGGTGTGCAGGAACTGGCCGACCGCGAGGGTGTCGACATCCGGTACTACACGGTGATCTACCAGGCCATCGACGAGGTCGAGAACGCACTCAAGGGCCTGCTCAAGCCGGAGTTCGAGGAGGTGCAGACCGGGACCGCCGAGGTGCGGGAGATCTTCCGGTCCTCCAAGTTCGGCAACATCGCGGGGTGCATCGTGCGGTCCGGAGAGATCCGCCGCAACGCCAAGGCCCGGCTGCTGCGAGGTGGGGTGGTCATCAATGACAACCTGCAGATCGAATCGCTGCGCCGGTTCAAGGACGATGCGACCGAGGTCCGCGAGGGCTTCGAGTGCGGTATCGGGCTCGGTTCCTGGAACAACATCGAGGTCGAGGACACCATCGAGACCTACGAGACGCGGGAAAAGCCGCGCGCGTAGTTCTCGGTCCGGAGTGGCGCTGGTGCGGGCCGCCGTTGCTGGCGGCCCGCACCTGTGCACCTCATGGGTGGCCCCCTACGGTGCGGATGTTGATCATGACGGAACTCTCGCTGCCGGCGGCGTGTCCCGCCCCGGTTGTGCGAGTTTTGCCATGATCAACTCCGACGAGGGCGAGACCTGGGTCGGCGTCCTCGAGTGCGACGTGCTGCTCGGGGCGGTCGACTCGCTCAAGCACAAGCGGGCGGTCATCCGGCCGGTACTGGCCCGGCTGCGGCGGCTGGACGTCGCGGTTGCCGAAACCGGCGACGCGGACCGGCACCGGCGCGCGCTGATCGCGGTGGCCACCGTGGCCGGCGAGTCGTCGCAGGTGCAGCGGGTGCTCGATACCTGCGAGCGGCAGGTGGCGGGTGAGGTGGAGATCGAACTGCTGTCGACCCGGCGCCGGATGATCGGTCCGCATGACGAATGACCAGGAACGACCCGACATGCAGGACGGATGACGCCCGTCATCCCCGCATCAAGCATTGACGGGCCGGTGTGGCCGGTTGCGGCCGGCCGGACGCCAGCACAGTGACGGGCGCCTCCGCGGCGCATCAGCACGGAAGGACGTGAACAACAGCCATGGCTGATTCCGCCAGGGCCCGCCGGTTGGCAAAGCGCATCGTGGCCATCGTCGCGACCGAGTTGCAGCACCAGGTCAAGGACCCGCGACTGGCGATGGTGACCGTCACCGCCGCCACCGTCACCCCGGACCTGCGGGACGCCACGGTTTTCTACACCGTGTACGGGGATGATGACGACGTCCAGGGCACGGCCATGGCCCTGGCCAGCGCGACCGGTGTGCTGCGCTCTGCTGTCGGGGCGCAGACCGGCATCAAGTTCACCCCGACGCTGGCGTTCAAGCTGGACACCGTTCCGGAGAACGCACACCGGATCGACGAACTCCTGGCCGCGGCGCGGTCCGCCGACGCCGAGGTCGCCGAGCGGGCCGCCGGAGCGAGCTACGCCGGTGATCCCGATCCCTACCGGGTGCCCCGGTCAGCCGACGACGACCTGGATGACAACGATGACGGCCGCTATCCGGAGGACCGGGCGGCCGATCGGGCCGACGCAGGCAACGTTGTCGGTGGACGCCCGCTGAACGGCGACACGGCTGTGACCGCCGCCGGAATCGACACCACCGGCCCAGAAACGCCCGCCGACCAACGAGTACGGTGAGCGTGCGCCGGTGATCGTGCCCTGTTGCTGCGCGACGCTGCTCACAGCGCGTCCGCGACCGCACTCCGACATGGACTCCCGGGCCGATCGGTGACACGATCGCCAGCAACACCGCCCGGTACCGCCGGGAATCGCTACCGGGAGGTGACATGACGGATATCCGTGCCACCCGGTCGCGCGCCACCCGCGGCAATCGCACGCGGCGTCCGACCCCACTGATGTCACTGCACGACGTGGTGGCGACGGCAGGTGGACCGGCCATCGACACCGACCTCGACACGGCTGTCGAGCTGTTGCTGCGCGCGCGGGACGTCGTCCTGCTCGCGCACATCCAGCCCGATGCCGACGCGCTCGGAAGTGCGCTCGCGCTGGGCACGGGCCTGACCCGCCGGGGCATCCCGGTCGCCGTCTCGTTCGCCGAACCGGCCGGCATCCCCGAGTCGTTACAGGGCCTGCCGGGGTCGCACCTGTTCGTCCCGCCCGACCGGCTGCCCGAGCGGCCCGACCTGCTGGTCAGCCTGGACGTCGGGTCCGCCGAGCGGCTCGGTTCGCTGGAACGCCTGCTGAACACGTGCCGGCAGAGCCTGGTCATCGATCATCACGCATCGAACACCCGTTTCGGCCAGTTCCACCTGGTCGACGCCGCGGCGCAGGCCACCGTCATCCTGGTGGCCCGGATCCTGGACCGGATGGACGTCGTCATCGACCGGCCGATCGCGGAGAACCTGTACGCGGGGCTGGCCACCGACACCCACCACTTCCGGCACGCCGATGCCGACACCCACCTGCTGGCGGCAAGGCTCATCGAGGCCGGCGTGCGGCCGCCCGAGTTGATGCACGCGATCAGCGACGCGCACCCGTTCGGCTGGCTGACCATGCTGGCGCACGTCCTGGGTTCGGCTGTGCTCGAGCCGGACGCCGGGAACGGGCAGGGGCTGGTGTACACCGTCATCGACCTGGCCTCGCGCCAGGGCATGCGGTCGGAGGAGCTGGACTCCGTCATCGACATCATGCGCACGGCGCAGGAGGCCGGCGTCGCGGCGGTGCTCAAGCAGACAGACGCCGACCGCTGGCAGGTGTCCCTGCGCTCGCAGGGGCCGGTCAACGTGGCGGCGGTCGCCGAGTCGCTGGGGGGCGGCGGCCACGTCCGCGCCGCCGGGTTCACCCATCACGGGGCGCCCGAGGCGGCCATCGACGCGTTGCGGGTGGCGCTGCAGCGGTGCTGATCAAGGCCCGGACCGTCCGCGAGCTGCGATCGCGCTGACCACCGTCAGCCGGCCTGCGGGTCCGCTGTGCGGCCGGAGTTGTCCGAGCCTTCCGCACCTGAGCCGACTCGTTATGCAGTCTCACGATCCGTGAGATGAACCACTCGTCCGCCCGCCGGCTTGGGTTTGTGCCACCGGTCGGGGAGCATAGATACATCATGGATGCGCAAACCCACCGGTCCGCCGCCGACCGGGTGTACGACCACGTCAAGGCGGGCATCCTGGCCCGCCGCTACGCCGACCACGACCTGCTCGCCGAGGGCGACATCGCCGCCCAGACCGGCGTCTCCCGCACTCCGGTCCGGGAAGCGCTGCTCCGGCTGGAATCCGAGGGCATGGTGCGGCTGATGCCCAAGCGCGGCGCGCTCGTCCTGCCGGTCACCGCTCAGGAGTGGCGGGACCTGGTGGCGACCCGCCTGCTGGTCGAAACCCATTGCACCGCAGCCGCTATCACCTCGGGCGCCGGACCGACCCTGGCCGCGGACCTGGCCGCGCCGCTGGCCGAACTGCGGGCCGCAACGGTCGCCGGCGACCTCGCCAGGTACACCGCCGCCGACCGGGACTTCCATGCCCGGATCGTCGCCGCCGACGGCAACGCGATTCTGATCAAGCTCTATGCCAGCCTGCGGGACCGGCAACTGCGGATGGGCGCGGCCAACCTGCTCGCCGCGGACGGCCGTCCGGACCCCGTTCGCATGGCGATGACGATCGACGATCACGAGGCGATCGCGGCCGCCATCGGCGCCGCGGACCTCCACCTCGCCCGGCGGCTCACCACCGACCATCTCGGCCATGCCGACCGGGTGCTGCGCGGGGTGAGCCGATGAGCGCCGCCACCGCCATCCTCAGCCGCTCGAGGGCCGCCTCCTGGTGGGTCTGGGTCGTCGGCGCCGGGGTGTACTTCCTGGCCGTCTTCCACCGCAGCACGCTCGGCGTGGCCGGCCCGCAGGCCGCTGCGCGACTGGATCTGTCCGCGGCCCAGCTGAGCTCGTTCGTGATGCTGCAACTCGGCGTGTACGCCGCGATGCAGGTACCGACCGGCATCCTGGTCGACCGCTTCGGGCCGCGGCGGATGCTGCTCGCGGCCACCATCACCATGGGCTCGGCCCAACTGCTGTTCTCCCAGGTCGAGAGCTACCCACTCGCCCTGCTCGCTCGCGGCCTGCTCGGCTGCGGCGACGCGATGACCTACGTGTCGGTGCTCCGACTGGTCGCCGGATGGTTCCCCGGCCGGCGCTACCCGGTGATGGTCACTCTCACCAGCCTGTTCGGGATGACCGGCAACGTGATCGCCACCGTCCCGCTGACCTTCCTGCTGGCCGGCCTGGGCTGGAGCACCACCTTCGCCATCGCCGGCGGATTGTCGCTGGCATACGCACTGTTGTTGCTGCGCCCCGGCGTCGCCGCGCCGTACCGGCAGGCAGCGCGGACCGACGGCGTCCCGGGCGGGCGTCGGGTGATCAAGGACGTCGCCGGGGCGTGGCGGCTACCCGCCGGCCGGCTGGCGTTCTGGGTGCACCTGTCGACGATGGCCGGCCCGACCGCCTTCGCCGTGCTGTGGGGGTTCCCGTACCTGACCCAGGGTCTCGGCTACCCGCCGGCGACGGCGTCGAGCCTGCTGCTGGTCATGGTGGTCGGTGGTCTGCTGGCAAATCTGGTGATCGGCCCGCTGCTCGGCCGTCGGCCGGTGGTCCGCGGTCCGCTGGCGGTCGGGGTCGCGCTGTCCTGCCTGCTCGCCTGGTTGACGCTGATCCTCTGGCCCGGCGGCACGCCACCGTTCGGGGTGGTACTGGCCGTGGTCGCGGTGTTCTCCGTCGGCGGCCCGGCCAGCGCCGTCGGCTTCCTGCTGGCCCGCGACTACAACCCCCTGCACCGGATGTCGACGGCCACCGGCCTGGTCAACATCGGCGGCTTCTTCGGGTCGGTCGCCATGGTGTTCGCCGTGGGGCAGATCCTGGACTGGGTGGAACCCGGCGTGACGGCGCATTCCGTGCACGCCTTCCGGCTCGCGTTCATCGCCATCGCGGTGGTCACCGCATTCGGCATCTTCCGGGTCGTCACCTGGCTGCTGCGGACCAGGGCGGGCGTCCTCGAGGCCGCTGCCCGCGGTGAACAGGTGCCGGTCGACCTCATCGCGCACCGGTGGGACCTGGTCGACATGGCGCCGGGCACCGCCCCCGGCCGGTCCTCCGGTCGGGGTTCCAGATGAGGGGGGCGCCCGCCTCCGGTCGCAGCGACGACCGGCCCGCCCCCGTCCTGCCGCCCGGCGGTGGACTGTTGCTCGTCGACAAGCCGTCCGGCTGCACCTCCCACGACGTGGTCGGGCGGCTGCGATTCGTCCTGCGCACCCGGCGGATCGGACACGCCGGCACCCTGGACCCGATGGCGAACGGGCTGCTGGTGCTCGCCGTGGACCGCTCCACGAAGCTGCTCGGGCACCTGGCGCTCACCGACAAGACGTACCTGGCCACCATCCGGCTCGGCCAGCGCACCGACACCGACGACGCCGACGGCGATGTCGTCGCCGCGGCCCCGGCGGGGCACCTGACCGACGCCGAGATCCTCGACGGCATCACCGCTCTCACCGGCCCTCTGATGCAGGTCCCGAGTGCGGTGTCGGCGATCAAGGTAGACGGCCGGCGCGCCTACGACCGGGTGCGGGCGGGCGAAACCGTCGAACTGGCAGCACGTCCGGTGACGATCGACCGCTTCGAGATCGTGGGTCCGCTGCGCCGGTCGGGAGAACTCATCGACCTCGACGTCGAAGTGGAGTGCACGACGGGCACCTATGTACGTTCTCTCGCACGGGATCTCGGGAGCAAGCTCGGCGTCGGTGGCCACCTGACGCGGCTGCGGCGGACGAGGGTCGGCCCGTTCGACGTCGCCGAGGCGGTGGACGTCTTCGGCGCGGCGCGGGTGGATCCGGCGCGGGCTGATGTGATGCAGGACGATGCGGTGACGGTTGATGCGGCGCGGGCCGATGCGCCTGAGGGAGCAGGAGCATCGGGCGAAGCGGCGCCCCACGACCCGTCGACGACCCGCCCCAGACGGCGCGCTGCCGTGGCCAGACCGCCCGTCACCGAGGAGTTCGCCGCGGACATCGCGGACCGGATCGTGCCCGCGGCCGACGCGGTGCGGGCGGCGTTCGCAGTGCGCACCGTCGACGACGCGTTCGCCCTGGATCTGCAGCACGGGCGGACCATCCCGGCCGCCGGACTGGCCGGCACCTACGCCGTTGTCGATTCCGCCGGTGATCTCGTTGCGCTGGTCACCGAGTCCGGCGGCGTCGCACGGTCGGTGCTCGGGTGGCGCGCCGCCGGCTGACCGCGCGGTCCTGTCCGGCTGACCAGGCGGCGGTGCACCGGATGATCGGCATCGGGGGTCGACGGTGTCGTGATCGGTGACGGCAGCAGTGACCGCGGCGCAGCCGGGTGGCGCCTGCTCCGCCGCCGGCCATGGCACGCTGGTGCGCACGTGGGATCGGCGGCAGGAGGGCGACAGGCGTGGAGCGCTGGCGGGGGATCGACGAGATCCCGGCGAGTTGGGGCCGGTGCGTGGTCACCATCGGGGTTTTCGACGGTGTGCACCGCGGCCATCAGGCGCTGATCCGGGAGGCGGTCGCCACCGGGACCGCGCTGGGCCTGCCGACGGTGCTGATGACGTTCGACCCGCACCCCGCCGAGGTGGTCCGGCCCGGTAGTCACCCCGCCCTGCTGTCCACGCTCCGGCGGCGCGCCGAACTGGTCGCCGAGCTGGGCGTGGACGCCTTCCTGGTGCTGCCGTTCACCGTCGCGCTCTCCCAGGTCAGCGCCGAGGAATTCGTGCACGACGTGCTCGTCGATCGGCTGCACGGGGCAGCGGTGGTGGTGGGGGAGAACTTCCGCTTCGGGCACCGCGGGGCCGGTTCGGTCGCATTGCTGCGGGAGCTCGGGCCGCGCTTCGGGTTCACCGTCAAGGGGATCGGCCTGGTGACCGAGCCCGATGCCGTCACCGTCACCTCGACCTATGTCCGCTCGTGTGTGGCAGCGGGCGACGTCGCGGCGGCCGCCGAGGCGCTGGGCCGACCGCACCGGGTGGAGGGTTTCGTCGTGCACGGCGAGGGGCGCGGCGGCAGCGAACTCGGTTATCCGACGGCCAATCTCGACACCGTGACCCATGCGGCCATCCCGGCCGACGGCATCTACGCCGGCTGGTTCGTCCTCGGCACGAGGCGGTCCCCGACGGCCATCTCGATCGGCACCAACCCGACGTTCTCCGGCCGCGTCCGCACGGTCGAGGCCTTCGTCATCGACGAGGGCGGCAACTTCTACGGCCGGCGGGTGGCCCTGGACTTCGTGGCGCGGCTCCGGGACACCGAGAAATACGACTCCATCGAAGCTCTCATCGCGCAGATCGATGACGACGTGCGAAACACCCGGACCATTCTCGGCGTCGCCTGAATCGGCTGACCCGGGTGGGCCATCGCCGCGTCAGCGGGTGCTCCTGGCCGGCACGCAGACCTGCAGGGCGGCGGGCACCACGGTGACCGTCAGCGAGCGCGACGGTGCGATGACGTCGCCATCCAGTTGGCGCGGCTGCGCCCGGTCGCTCAGCACGAACACGTGGTTGCCCCGACTGATCGTCATCCGGGGCACGCGTTTGCGCCGCAGCACCACCGCCCCGGCAAGGGCTGCCCAGTGCCCGAGGTGTCGGGGCGTCAGGATTGCGACCTCCATGGCCCCACTGTCCGGCCGGGCATCCGGCATGAGCCGGATGCCGCCCTGCAGGGACCCGACGTTCCCGATCAGGACAGACCGCGCGTACAGCAACCGTGGCTCCTGGTCGTCGATGCGGACCACCACCCGCATCGGCCGGTCCCGCAGATGACGCAGGGCCGACACCACATATGCCGGCGCACCCACCAGCGCCTTCAATGACCTGGACGCGCTGCCCATCATCGCGGCGTCGAAGCCCATTCCCGCCATCACGGCGAACATCTCGCCGTCGACCGCACCGGCGTCCAGCTTGCGCCTGTCCCCGGTCAGGGCGAGCTGCACGGCCTCCTGCAGATCCAGCGGCACGGCCAGGTTGACGGCCAACAGGTTGCCGGTCCCGGCGGGCAGGATCGCCAGGGTTGCCCCGGTGCCGGCCAGACCCGCGACGGCCGCTCGGATGGTGCCGTCCCCGCCGCAGACGAAGACCACCTCGGCGCCGTCCGCGACGGCGCGCCGTGCCTGCCCCGTGCCCGGGTCCTGCACGGTGGTCTCGAACCATTCCGGCACCGGCCAGCCGGCGGCCGTCACGGTCCGGTGGATCATGGCGCGGAGCTCGGCCAGGCCGGTGACCCGGGCGGGGTTGACGATCACGGCGGACCGCGCCGGCGCGGTTCCTTGGGGGACGCCGGCGGCCGCGGTCCCCTCCGCCGGGGCACTTGCGGGCGGGACCGTCATCGGTGTGGGCGTTTCGGCATGGCACTCCCGGGCTCAGGTGCGCGGCGCTCACTCCACCCGGTGACGGAATCCAGCGCGGACAGCGGTGTCGAACCAGCCGCCGAGCGGTGGCCCATCTCAGGGAAGGTTCGCACACTTCGCGGGCGCACCGCCGCGCCACCCGCGTGGCGAGCGGTGCGGCGGCCCGGCCCGGCGGGGACCGCGGGTGTGGCTCTGCGCGGACGGCGGCGGGCCTACCCTCCTAGCAGAGACCCGACGGTGGCCGGGAAAGCAGCGCCACCTGCCGTCACTTCCTGTCAGGAGCAGCACGATGGACGAACAGCAGATCCTGTCCCAGATCTCCACCCTGGTCGATCAGGAGCACCAGTTGCGGACCCGCCTGCGCGACGGTGACGTCTCGTCGCAGGACGAGCACGAGCAACTCGCCAAGCTCGAGGGTGCGCTCGACCAATGCTGGGACCTGTTGCGCCAGCGGCGGGCCAAGCGGGAGTTCGGCCAGAACGTCGACGACGCGCAGGCGCGGCCGGTCGACGAGGTGGAGAACTACCTGCAGTAGCCCACGCCCGCGGCCGGCTACTGGTCGGCGGTGGCCTCGGCGTTGTGCTGGGGGACGGGCGACCCACCGACGTCGTGATCCGGCACCGGCCGGGCCGCAACCGGGTCGAGAGGCGCTGCGCCGACCGGAGTCTGATCGCGCAACGCGGGTGGCTGCGGTGCCATCCGGTCGAGCACGGGCACGCCGTGCAGGGCGTACCGCTGCTCAGCGCACAACTCGGCGAGGGCCTGCATGATGCTGCCCCTGATCACCCTCGGAAAGCTGAAGTAACCGTGCGGCATGCCGACGTACTCGGTGAGCCGCACGGCGGTGCCGGCCGCCTGCAACGCCCTGGCATACCGGATGCCGTCGTCGCGCAGTGGGTCGTACTCGGCCACCTGGATCAGCGCGGGCGGCAGGCCGGACAGGTCCGCGGCGAGCATCGGCGACGCCATCGGATCGTTCGCGTCGCCGTCCGGACCGAGGTAGTGGTCGCGGAAACCGACCATGCTGGCCGACGACAGGATGGGCCAGTCCGTCCGCGGCGGGTCGCTGGAATCGAAGTCCTCAGGTGTCCGCAGATCGGTCGCCGGGTACATCAGCGCCTGGTGGGAGATCAGCGGACCGCGCCGGTCCCGCAGCAGCTGGCAGACCACCGCGGCCAGGTTTCCGCCGGCACTGTCACCCATCACTCCGATCCGGGTCGCGTCGACGCCCAGCTCGTCGGCATGCCCGGCGACCCAGTTGACCGCGGCCACACTGTCCAGCACCGCCGTCGGGAAACGGTGGGTGGGGGCGAGGCGGTAGTCGACGGACACCACGACCGCGCCGACGCCCAGACACACCTGGCTGCACAGCCAATCGGACTGGTCCAGGGCACCGAGGGTCCAGCCGCCGCCGTGAAAGTGCACGATCACCGGGCCGCCGTCGCGCTGCCGGTCGGCCCGGTAGATGCGCACCGGGACGGTCTCACCGTCCTGGTGGATCACCCGGTTTGCCGTCTGTACGCCCTTGGCGACCGTGCCGGTGACGCCGACGGCCAGCTTGCTGTGACCGGCGAGGCGCTCCTGCGCCCGGATGATCTGCTCGGGTGTCATCGTTCCCACCGACCCACCGGGCGCGTGCGCCAGGATCCACGCCAGTGACCGCACCCGCCAGCCCAGCTTGGCCATCGCAACACCACTCCTACCGGTCAGTAACTTACGGCCCCATCTTGCCAGCCGGACGCCCGCCCGGCTCACACAGCGGTGCCGGCTCGTGCTGACCTCGGGATGTGCGACGCGCCGCCTCGTCCGGTCCTCTGGTCAACTGACCGCGGCGGCGTGCGGTTGCGCCGAGGTGGCAGCGCCGGCGTCCGCCAGCGCCCCGGCCATCACCTGCACCGCCTGCCGCAACCGGTCCGGCGACAGAGCTGCGTAGCCGAGGATGAGGCCGGGTGGTCCCGGCCGGACCCGGTGCCCGGACAGCGGTTGCACGAGCACGCCGTTCGCGGCGAGCGTCCTGGCCAGCGCCGCGTCATCCAGATCCTGCGCTGCGGTCGGGAAGGTCAGCAGGACATGCAGTCCCGCGGCGACGCCCTCGATGCGTGCGGAGGGGAGGTACCGGCGCACCGCGTCGACGACGGCGTCCCGCCGAGCGCGCTGACGGGTCCGGACGGCCCGCAGGTGCCGGTCATGGCCGCCGGTGGCCAGCATCTGCGCCAGCACCAACTGGCCGAGCGCCGGGCTGCCGAGGTCGTTGTGGTACTTGGCGCGGACCAGGTCGTCGTAGAGGTGCCGGGGTGGCACGAGCCAGCCCAACCGCAGGCCCGGCGCCAGGGTCTTCGAGGTGCTACCGGTGTGGGCGACGTGGTCGGGCGCGGAGGCCTGCAGTGCCGGCACCGGTGCGCGGTCGTAGCGGTGTTCGGCGTCGTAGTCGTCCTCGATGATCACCCCGCCGGTGTCCCGCGCCCACGTGACGATGGCTCGCCTCCGTTCCGGGCCGAGCACGGCGCCGGTGGGGAACTGGTGGGCCGGGGTCAGCAGCGCGGCGCGGACGTCGGTCGCGGCCAGGGCGGTGCCGTCCATCCCGTCCTCGTCGACCGGGACCGGCACCGGATCCATGCCCCAGTAGCGCAGTTCCTCGCGGGTGCCGCGTGATCCCGGGTCCTCGACCGCTATCCGCGGGGACCTGTCGGCGACGAGCTTCTGCGCCAGCAAGGCCAACGCCTGGGCGACCCCGGCGACGACGATGATGTCGTTCGCTTCCACCCGCAGCCCTCGGGTCCGGGCCAGCCAGCGGGCGAGCTGCTCGCGGAGCACCACCGATCCGCGGGGATCGCCGTACCCCAACTGGTCGGCGCGAACCTGTTGCAACACAGCGCGTTCGGCGCGCAGCCACGCGGTCCGCGGAAAGGCGGCCAGGTCAGGCAGGCCGGGGGACAGGTTGAAGCGCACCTCGGTGGGTGCGGAATCCGGCGCCGGGGGCAGCCGGTCGGGGTGTGCCGTGCCCGCCGCCACCGTGGTGCCCGACCCGGGACGGGTGACCAGCAGGCCCTCGTCGATCAGTCGCTGGTAGGCCTGCACGACCACACCGCGGCTGACGCCCAATTCGGTCGCGAGGGTCCTGCTGGGGGGAACTGCGGCGTCCGGCCGGAGTCGGCCGTCGGAGATGGCGGTGCGCAGTTCCTGCGCGAGCCAGCCGGTCAGGTCCCGCGCCGGTGCCGACGACCGATCCAGTTGCAGGAAGTCCGTCCCCGTTGCGTCGGTCACCCAGCTCCTCAATTGGTCCGACACAACCGTGCCGGAGTGGTCCTTCTCAGTGGACCAATCCGGCGTCAGGGTGTCAACTGTGGATCATCTGCACAGCGCCCCGCCCGCCACTGCGATGCCGCCGGCCGCCGTCACTGCCCGGACCACCGGCCGGGCGGTGGTGGCCGGCGGCACGGCGATGGTGTTCGTCGGCGGCAGCGTCGCGATCTCGGCGGTCCTGACGGACGGACCGCTGTTCACCGCCCAGGCGGTGCGGTACGCGGCCGCCAGCGTGCTGCTGATGCTGCTGGCGTGGGTGGGTTCCCGCCCGATCGTCCGGCCGCGTGGCCGGGAGTGGTTCTGGCTGCTCGGCGTCGTGCTGTCCGGCCTGGTGCTGTTCAACGTCGCCCTGGTCAAGGGTGCCGCCCACGCCGAACCGGCGGTCTTCGGTGTGGCGGTGGCCTGTGTCCCGCTGGTGCTGGCCATCGTCGGCTCGCTCATCTCCGGACGTCGCCCCAGGCCGGCGCTGCTGGTTGCGGCGCTGATCGTCACCTTCGGCGCCGCCCTGGTGCAGGGGGTGGGGCGCAGCGACGCCCTGGGGCTGGGGTGGGCGGTCACCGTGCTGGCCTGCGAACTCGGTTTCACCCTGTTCGCGGTCCCCGTCCTGGGCCGGCACGGTGCCTGGGGTGTGTCCGTACACGCGACGTGGATGGCGGCCGCCGTCTTCGCCGGGATCGGCGTCCTCGCCGAAGGTCCGGCAGGGGTGTCGCGCCTCACCGGAGCGGACTGGGCCGCCGTGTCGTACCTGGCCGTCGCCGTCACCGCCGCGGCGTTCGTGCTCTGGTACTCCAGCGTGCGGACCCTCGGCGCGCACTACGCCGGGCTGCTCACCGGTGTCGCCCCGGTCGCCGCCGTCATGGTGGGACTGCTGCTCGGTGCACCGGCGCCGAACCCGTTGGTGTGGTGCGGCATCGGCGCGGTCGTTCTCGGACTGGTTCTGGGCATGGGCAGCATGGGCAGCATGGGGGAGTGAGCGGCGCGGGCCATCACAACGGCAGACATCGCCGCCGCTCGCCGGTGCTGCCGGCACCGGCACGGGTTCGGGCCGCCAGACAGCTTGTGCCGCAGGCAATGTTCCGCGTAACCACGGCGCCCGGAGACCGGGCGCCGGCAACGGCTCCAGGTGGAAACGTTGCGAGATCGGACAATTCGCCGCGCCGAGCGGGAATGTTGCGGCGGCAGTACCCGTCCGGCGCATTGACCGGTCCCGTTGATCGGTTCAGGCTGCTCACTCTCACGTCAACTCTGGTCACGGTCCGCAATCGACAGCGGTGCGCGCCGTACCGGTACGGAAAGGTCACCGATGACCGTTCTTCGTCCACCGTCATACCTTCGCCGACGTCGGGGCCGGGGTGTCGCCGCGGTGATCGCCGCCGCGCTGCTTGTCCCGATCGCGCCGGCCACCACCGCGCTCGCCGGGCCGGCGGCCCCGACGGCCATCACAGCCACCATCGGTGAGGCCGCCTCCGCGGACGTCCCGATGGCCTACCTCGATTCGCGACTGCCGGTGCGGCAGCGGGTTGCCGACCTGCTCGACCGGATGACGCTCGCGGAGAAGGTCGGCCAGATGACCCAGGCCGAACGCGCCGACGTCAGCAGTGACCCGACGCTGATCGCCGACCTCGGCCTCGGCTCGGTGCTGTCCGGCGGCGGTTCGGTGCCGACACCGAACACACCGGCGGCATGGGCCGACATGATCGACGACTTCCAGCGTCAGGCGCTGAGCACGCGGCTCGGCATCCCGATGCTCTACGGCATCGACGCCGTACATGGTCACGGAAACGCCTCTGGCGCAACCATTTTCCCGCACAACATCGGGCTGGGGGCGACGCGCGACCCGGCCCTGGTCGCCCGGGCGGCCGCCGTCACCGCGGAAGAGGTCCGGGCGACCGGTATCCCGTGGGACTTCGCGCCCTGCGTCTGCGTGACCAGGGACGCCCGATGGGGTCGCAGCTACGAGAGCTTCGGCGAGGACCCGAATCTCGTCGCGCTGCTGGGCACCGCGGCGGTCGTCGGACTGCAGGGCCCCGGGCAGCGCGACCTCGACGCGAACAACCACGTGCTGGCCACCGTCAAGCACTTCGCCGGCGACGGCGACACCAGATTCGGCAGCAGCGAGGGCGACTACACGATCGACCAGGGTGTCACCGTCACGAACCGGCAGGACTTCAACCGGATCGACCTGACGCCCTACTGGCCGACGGTGCGGGGGGCGAAGGCGGGCAGTGCGATGCCGTCGTTCTCCAGCGTCGACTGGACCGAGGACGGGGTCGGCAACCCGATCAAGATGCACCAGAACCAGGAACTGATCACCGGAGTGCTCAAGGGCAAGCTGGGGCTCGACGGGTTCGTCATCAGCGACTGGCGGGGCATCCACCAGATCCCCGGCGACGATTGGGCCACCAAGGTCCGGCTGGGTGTCAACGCCGGCATCGACATGTTCATGGAACCGTTCGCCGCGGGCGACGACAAGAACTGGGCGCCGCAGTTCGTCGCGACGCTGATCGACGAGGTCAACGCGGGCCGGGTGTCCCAGGCGCGGATCGACGACGCCGTGAGCCGGATCCTGACCAAGAAGTTCCAGCTCGGCCTGTTCGAGCACCCGTTCGCGGACCGGACACACCTGGACGACATCGGCTCGAAGCAGCACCGGGCCGTCGCCCGGCAGGCCGTCGCGGAATCGCAGGTGCTGCTGAAGAACTCCCACGATGCGCTGCCGTTGAAGAAGAACGCGAAGATCTACGTCGCGGGCCGCAACGCCGATGACATCGGCAACCAGTCCGGCGGGTGGACGCTGACCTGGCAGGGCTTCCCCGAGCACAACGCGGGCGGAGTCCCTCAGCAGGAGGGCACCAGCATCCTGGACGGCATCCGGCAGGTCGCTCCCCAGGCGCAGGTCACCTACAGCGCCGACGGCAGCGCACCGACCGACGGCGCGGACGTCGCGGTGGTCGCAATCGGTGAGACGCCCTACTCCGAGGGATTCGGCGACGTCGGCGGTCCCGAATGGGGCTACGACCCGGCCGATGCGAACAAGCAGCGGGAGGAGAAGTCCCTGGAGTTGCAGACGCAGGACCGGGAAACGGCGCAGCGGGTCTGCGCGGAGGTGAAGACGTGCGTCGTGTTGGTCGTCTCCGGCCGTCCGCAGATCGTCACCGACCTGCTCCCCGGCATCGACGCCCTGGTCGCCTCCTGGCTGCCCGGCACCGAGGGGGCCGGCGTCGCGGACGTGCTGTTCGGCAAGCGCGGCTTCACCGGCAAGCTGCCGGTCAGCTGGCCGCGGTCCGCCGGCCAGGAACCGATCAACGTCGGTGACGCGGACTACGACCCGCTGTTCGCGTACGGTTTCGGTCTGCGGACCCGGCCCTCGCGCTGACCGAGGGTCGCCGGACCGAGGCCGCGGCGCTGACGCGGCCGCCCGGCAATGACCGGGTGGCCGCATCACCGCTGGTAGACTTGTCTGTTGGGTCCGGCTGCAGTCCGTGGCGGCCGGTACCGTCATCCCCCCGGCAATTCCGCTCGGAGCGGGACGTGCACGTGACAGACACATCCGAGGAGTACCACCTGTGGCGTTGACCACTGAGCAGAAGAAAGAAATCCTGAGCGAGTACGGGCTGCACGAGACCGACACCGGGTCGGCCGAGGCGCAGATCGCCATGCTCAGCAAACGGATCGCCGATCTGACCGCTCACCTCAAGGAACACAAGCACGACCACCACACCCGCCGCGGCCTGCTCGGCCTGGTGGGCAAGCGTCGCCGGCTGCTGCGTTACCTGCAGACCGTCGACATCAACCGCTACCGCTCGCTGATCGAGCGGCTCGGCCTGCGCCGATAGCTGTCCCGATGCCGGAGGGTGCGCACGTCGCCCCTCCGGCATCGCCGCGTCACCGACGCACCCAGGCCGCATCCGCGGCCGACAACTGAACACCACCCGTAGCCACCCGTGCCATCCGCATCGCTGATCTTCAGATGAACGCGGCGACCATCACGGCCGGTCCTCGGTAGTGGCCACCGGAACGCTCACGGCGCGCGCCCGCGCCGGGCGTTCCGGCGGCTTCGATCGAAGGCCGGCACGCCGAAGGATCAGCGCCGCCGTCGATGCGCCCGGCACGTCGTGGCTCCATCCAGCCGAGATCGGCTGGGACGACAGGAGACACATGTCAGACCCCACCGCCCACAGCGCGTCCGCCGTCATCGACAACGGCACGTTCGGCACCCGCACCATCCGCTTCGAGACCGGCCGGCTCGCCCAGCAGGCCGCCGGATCCGTCGCGGCGTTCCTCGACGAGGACACCATGCTGCTGTCCGCCACCACGGCCGGCAAGCACCCCAAGGAGCAGTTCGACTTCTTCCCGCTGACCATCGACGTCGAGGAGCGGATGTACGCCGCGGGCCGCATCCCGGGCTCGTTCTTCCGCCGCGAGGGCCGTCCGTCCGAGGACGCCATCCTCACCTGCCGGCTGATCGACCGGCCGCTGCGCCCGACCTTCAAGGCCGGCCTGCGCAACGAGGTCCAGGTCGTCATCACCGTGATGGCGCTGAACCCGGACGACCTGTACGACGTGCTCGCCATCAACGCCGCGTCCGCCTCCACCCAGATCTCCGGCCTGCCGTTCTCCGGCCCGGTGGCCGGCGTCCGGGTGGCGTTGATCGCCAAGGAGTCCGGTGGAGCACAGTGGGTCGCGTTCCCGACCCACACCCAGCTGGAGAAGGCCGTGTTCGACATGGTCGTCGCCGGCCGGATCGCCGGTGACGACGTCGCGATCATGATGGTCGAGGCAGAAGCAACAGCGGCCACCATCGAACTGATCGCCGGCGGCGCCACCGCGCCGACCGAGGAGGTCGTCGCCGACGGCCTCGAGGCCGCGAAGCCGTTCCTGCGCGTGCTGTGCGAGGCGCAGAACGAGCTGGCCACCAAGGCCGCCAAGCCGGTCGCCGACTTCCCGGTGTTCCCGCCGTACGCCGATGACGTCCTGGAGGCCGTCACCGCCGCCGCCGAGGCCGCCGGTCTGGCCGAGGCGCTGACCATCCCCGGCAAGCACGACCGGGACGACCGCACCGACGAGATCAAGGCCGCCGTGTACGAGCAGCTCGCCGAGCAGTTCGCCGGCCGCAGCTCGGAGATCGGCAACGCCTTCCGTTCTGTCACCAAGAAGCTGGTCCGCCAGCGGGTGCTGAAGGACAAGGTCCGGATCGACGGCCGCGGGCTGACCGACATCCGCACCCTCGGTGCCGAGGTCGGCTACCTGCCCCGGGTGCACGGCAGCGCGCTGTTCGAGCGTGGCGAGACCCAGATCCTGGGCGTCACCACGCTGAACATGCTCCGGATGGAGCAGCAGCTGGACACCCTGTCGCCGGAGAACCGCAAGCGCTACATGCACAACTACAACTTCCCGCCGTACTCCACCGGCGAGACCGGTCGGGTCGGCTCCCCGAAGCGCCGGGAGATCGGCCACGGAGCGCTCGCCGAGCGCGCCCTGGTGCCGGTGCTGCCGAGCCGTGAGGAGTTCCCCTACGCCATCCGTCAGGTCTCGGAAGCATTGGGCTCCAACGGTTCCACCTCGATGGGTTCGGTCTGCGCCTCGACGCTGAGCCTGCTCAACGCCGGTGTGCCGCTGAAGGCGCCGGTCGCCGGCATCGCCATGGGTCTGGTGTCCGACACGGTCACCGCCGAGGACGGCACCTCGTCCGTGCAATACGTCGCGCTGACCGACATCCTCGGCGCCGAGGACGCTTTCGGTGACATGGACTTCAAGGTCGCCGGCACCAAGACCTTCGTCACCGCGCTGCAGCTCGACACCAAGCTCGACGGCATCCCGTCCGAGGTGCTGCGTGGAGCGCTCGTGCAGGCCCGCGACGCCCGGTTCACCATCCTCGAGGTGATGAACGAGGCGATCGACGCACCGGATCCGATGAGCCAGTTCGCGCCGCGGATCACCACCATCAAGGTCCCGGTGGACAAGATCGGCGAGGTCATCGGGCCGAAGGGCAAGATGATCAACTCGATCACCGAGCAGACCGGCTCGGACATCGCGATCGAGGACGACGGCACGATCTTCGTGTCCGGGCCGGACGGCATCGCCGTGCAGGCCGCGATCGACATCATCAACTCGATCGCCAACCCGCAGCTGCCCAAGGTCGGCGAGCGGTTCCTCGGGACCGTCGTGAAGACGACCGCCTTCGGTGCCTTCGTCTCGCTGCTGCCGGGCCGCGACGGCCTGGTGCACATCTCGAAGCTGGGCAGCGGCAAGCGGATCGCCAAGGTCGAGGACGTCATCAACGTCGGCGACAAGCTGCAGGTCGAGATCGCCGAGATCGACGCCCGCGGCAAGATCAGCCTGGTACCGGTGCAGCCGGCCGCCGAGGACGCCGCAGCGGGTGCCAACGGCGCGACCGACGCCGTCGCAGCGCAGGTCTGATCGGGTGGCTGCGCGCACCAAGACCAGGGTCCTGGAACACGGGGCCGACGGTTCGACGGTGACGTGCTCGGAACTGCCCGGCGGTCTGCGGGTGGTCACCGAGAGCGTCCCGGGTGCGCGCAGCGCCTCGGTCGGCGTCTGGGTCGGCGTGGGATCCGTCGACGAGACCCCGCGCCTGGCCGGCGCCTCGCACTACCTCGAGCACCTGCTGTTCAAGGGCACGAAGTACCGCTCCGGCTACGCCATCGCCGACGCCGTGGACGCGGTCGGCGGCGAGCTCAACGCCTTCACCTCGCACGAGTACACCTGCTATTACGCGCGCATCCTTGCCGAGGAGGCGCGGCTGGGTGTCGGCATCGTCTGCGAGGTGGTGCTGGACGCCACCATCGCGGCGGCCGATGTGGACACCGAGCGGATGGTGATCCTGGAAGAGATCGCCATGCGCGACGACGACCCGGAGGACACCCTCGCGGACCTGTTCGCCGGCGCCGTGTTTGCCGGTCACCCGGTGGCCGCCCCCGTCATCGGCACCGTCGACACCATCACGGCGATGAGCCGCAACCAGGTCGCCGGGTACTACCGGCGCCGGTACAGCCCCGACAAGATGGTGGTCGCCGTCGCGGGCGGGGTCGACCACGCCGACGTCGTGCGCTGGGTGCGGGCTGCCTTCCGGGAGCGGCTCTCCGGGAACGGCGCGGCGTCCGCGCCCGCCGCCTTCCGCACCGGCAACGGGCGTACCGCGCCGCTGCGCGAGACCGCCGTCGTGGAACGGGACACCGAGCAGGCCCACTTGTGCGTCGGCGTCCCCGCCGGTCATCGCAACGACCCGGACCGGACCACGCTCGCCGTGCTGTCCGCGGCGCTCGGCGGTGGGATGAGCTCGCGGCTGTTCCGCAGCATCCGGGAGGAACGCGGACTGGCCTACTCCTGCTACTCCGCGACGTCCGCCTACGCCGACGTCGGCTCGTTCTCCGTGTACGCCGGTTGCCAGCCCGACCACCTCGGCGAGGTGGCCAAGCTGATCGGCCAGGAACTGACCCTGGTCGCCGACTCCGGCCTGGAGACCGCCGAACTGGCCCGGGTCAAGGGCCAACTCACCGGGTCGCTGATCCTGTCCCTGGAGGACACCGAATCCCGGATGAGCAGGATCGGCAAGACCGTGCTGGTACGGAAGGACTTCCGGTCGATCGAGGACGAACTCGCGGCCATCGCGGCGGTCAGCGCACAGGACGTCGGCGCACTGGCCAAACACCTGCTGAGCCGCCCCCTCTCGGCCGCGGTGGTCGGCCCGTACGCTTCGCGCGATGATCTTCCGCGGGAAGTCCTGGATCTGGTGCAGTGACCCGGGTTGGAGCGCCTGCCGTTTCGCCGGGACGGCGGTCCGATCTGAGCGGGCGTCGTTCCGGCGGTGGGTGAGAGGGTGACACCGCTCGAGCACAACGAGGCAGTGAAACGAGGCGGCACGATGACGCAGACGCGGCGGGGGACCTGATGACGGAGGAACTGTTGCGGGTCGGCGTGATCGGCGCGCGGGGGCGGATGGGTCAGGCGACGTGCCAGGCGGTCGTCGAGGCCGAGGACATGGACCTGGTGGCGGCGGTCGACGCCCGCGAATGGCTGTTCTCGCTCGCCGACGCCGACACCCAGGTGGTGGTCGACTTCACCCATCCCGACGGGGTGATGGACCACGTGCGCTTCTGCATCGACCAAGACATCCACGCGGTGGTCGGCACCTCCGGATTCACGGACGAGCGGCTGGAGACGATCACCCAGTGGCTCACCGCGAAGCCGGAGATCGGCGTCATGGTGGTCCCAAACTTCGCCATCGGCGCCGTGCTCACCGCCCGCTTCGCGCGGGAGGCGGCCCGGTTCTTCGAATCGGCCGAGGTGATCGAACTGCACCACACCGGCAAAGTGGATGCCCCGTCCGGCACGGCCGTCGCGACCGCCCGGGCCATCGCCGCCGTCCGGAAGGACGCCGGCCTCGGTGACGTCCCCGACGCCACCACCCACGAGGCGGACGGCGCCCGCGGCGCCCGGATCGACGGCATCCACGTGCACTCGGTGCGGCTGCCCGGACTGGTCGCACACCAGGAGGTCATCCTGGGCAGCGGCGGGGAAACCCTGACCATCCGGCACGACTCGCTGCACCGGTCGTCGTTCATGCCGGGGGTGCTGACCGCCGTCCGCGCCGTCTCCGACCGCCCGGGCCTGACAGTCGGCCTGGAGCCGTTGCTGGGGCTGGACTGATCGTGCGGCAAGCGTTCGGATCGCCGATGGTCGGCGCCGTCAGCCGGGGATCGCTTCTCACCTCGGACGGTTCAGCCGGGGCCCGCACGAACCTGCTGTTGCTCGACGATCCCATCCGTTGCTCGCGCTGCAACGCGAGCGACCCGTGCACAGCGAGGGCATCCGTCGCCCGGCGGTCCCGTCGGTCTGCCGGCGGGACCGGGACCGGTCGGCCTGCGAGCGTCCGGTGAACCCGACCGTGCGGATCCGCATTGTCGTCGGCATTCTCGTCGCGGTCCTGCTGTTCTACTTCTGGTTGCTCGCCGGACGCGCCATCGCGCTGATCACCTCCGGTACCGCCGCCGGTGTCGCGCTCGGCATCGGGGTGCTGATCCTGCCGATCATCGGCCTGGTGCTGGTGTTCTACGAGCTCCGGTTCGGGCTGCAGACGCAGCGCCTGGCCCGCCGGCTCGCCGCCGACAACCTGCTGCCCGACGACTCCGACCTGCCCCGCCGGCCGTCCGGCAGGGTCGACCGGGACGCCGCGGACGCGAGGTTCGAGCAGATCCGGGACGAGGTCGAGGCGGCGCCGGACGACTGGCGTGGCTGGTACCGGCTCGCCCACGCCTACGACATCGCCGGCGACCGCAAACGGGCCAGGGCGACGATGCGGCACGCCATCGCGCTGGCCGGCGGGTCGACCGAACCGGCACCGGAGGGCTGAGCCCGGCAGCTGGCGTCAGCGGGCCTCAGAAGCCGCCCGGCAGCTGACCCGTGCAGGACGGAATCTGATCGGCGGCCGCCCACACGGCCGGATCGAGCCCGCCGATCGCCGACATCAGCTCTTCCATGGACGCTGTGCCTCCCGCTTCCACCTGCCGCTGGAGGGCGGCGGTGACGGCCGACGCGTAGGCCGGGCCGCCGGCGAACTGGGGCGGCGGTGTCCTGGCCATGGTGTCCGCGGTGCGCGTGATGATCTGCAGCGCCCGGTCCGCGGACGCGCTCGGGTTCTGGCTCGACGTCGCAGCAGTGGCTGACTTCTCGGATGCCGCGACCTCACCGAGCGGGCCCATCAGGGTCGTGCAGAGGGTGTCGAACCAGGTCACCGAGGCGGCATCGAGTTCGGCCGGTGCGACGGGCGGCGCGACGAGTTCGATTCCGCCCGCGGCCTTGCACGAGGGAATCTCGTTCGCCTTGACCTGCACAGCGGGGTCGAGTTGTCCGATCGCCGTGAACAGCGGCCCGATGAGCTCGAGCATGGCTCGGCCACTGTCCTCGAGGTATTTCTCGACGGCCGCCTTGTCCATGGTGTTCAGGCTCTGGAGCGCGGCGGTCGCGTCGGCCTGCCCCGTCCTCATCGCCGTGAGGACATTCGTCAGCTGGCTCGTGACGGCCGCGGCGTAGGCCTGTCCGCCGTCGAATCCCGGCGGCGGGGTGCCGGCCAGGGAGGTGGACGTCTTCTCCACGGCCGCGAGCAGCGCCGCGCCATAGGCCACTCCCAGAGCGGGATTGTCCGGACCCGCTCCCATGGTCCCGAGCGCCGCATCGGCCTTGTCGACGGCGTGGAAGGGGCCCAGCAGGTCGGTGCACAGGACCCCGAACCATGTGGTCGAGGCCGGGTCCAGAGCGCCGGTGAAGGACTGCGTGCCCGTGCTCGGTGCGGGAGTCGAGGAGGCCGCGGAGGACGCAGCCGGTGTGGACGCAACAGTGGACGAGCCCGTTACCGAGCCGGTCGATGCATCGCCGGATGAACCCGTGGTGCCGCAGGCGGCCAGCAGCACTGCTGTTGTGGCTGCAAGAGCGAGTCGGACGAAGCGCCTCATGGTGATTCCCTCCTGACGTCAAGGAATCGATGACTATCAATACAGCCTTTCGCTGTTGGTCCTGGTGCGGAAGGGCAGGAAGTCCCTCGCCGCAGGTGTTGTCGCAGCGCGGACTCCCATCCGCCCACGGCGCGGGACCGGCGCAGAGGAGCGTGGCGCCCTTCTCCGTGCCGGCGGCTGTCGTCGCCAGGTGTTGCGGGCCTCAGACCGCGACGAGATCGACCGTGCCCGAGAACCGGATCTCGAAGATCGGCTCCGCGCCGGTGTCCAACTCGCGGCGCACTCCGTCGGCCGACCACCCCGCGGAGGTCAGGAACGCGGCGGTGGCCCGGTCGGTCTCCGGTAACCACCACACCGCGCCGGTCGCCCGGAGCCGGCGCAGCTCGGTGGCCGCGGCGGCCAGCAGGCGACCGCCGTGCCCGCGGCGGCCCCAGCGCGGCACGACGTACAGCACCTCGATCTCGCCGATCGGGGCGAGCAGGTTCGCGTCGTCGACCTCGGCGGACACCGCCGCGAATCCGACCGGATCGGGCCCCTCGAAGGCGAGCAGCACCGGCCCACCCTGCCGCAGCCGGGCGTCCCAGGTCGTCGCGTGCGCGGCCGGGTCGGCCATCACGACGGCCGCCGGCAACAGGTCGGCGAACGCCTGCTGCCACACCTGGATCTGCAGTGCGGCAATGGTTTCGGCGTCCGCAGCGGTCGCCCGGCGCACCGTGCTCTCCGCCATCGCACCCCGCCCCTTCATCCGTCCGGCACGTCGCCGCCGTGTCGTGACGGTCCCGTCGTGTCCCGCTGCGCCGTGGTGACGTGCCCCGTCGACGCACCGCAGCGCCTCGCTGTCGTCCCGCGGTGGCAGCATGCCACGGGTGAGTACCGTCGTCGCACCCCGCGGGGTCCTGGACCTGACCGCCGGGCAGGCCCGCCGGATCGCCATCGCCGCGCAGCAACTGGCGTCGCCGGTGCCGCCACCGTTGCCGCTCGACGAACCCGGGGGTCGTCCGGTGAACCGGGGACACCTGGGCCGTCTGGTGAAGAACATCGGCCTGCTGCAGATCGACTCGGTCAACGTGCTGGCCCGCGCGCACCTGCTGCCGATCTTCAGCCGGCTCGGTCCGTACCCCGTCTCGTTGCTCGAGGGTGCGGCGTGGCCCGCCCGGAGCCGCGACCGGCTGCTGGTCGAGGCCTGGGCGCACGTCGCGTCGCTGGTGCCGGTGGACGTCGAGCCGCTGCTGCGCTGGCGCCAGCAGGAATGGGCCGCCCGGCCGTCCCCGCGGATCGACGCCATCGACCGGGCCCACCCGGGTTTCCTGGACGCCGTGCTCGCGGTCCTGGACGAACGCGGGCCCAGCTCGGCGGGAGAGATCGAACGCGCCTTGGAGGCACCCAGCCGCGGCACGTCCGGCTGGTGGGAGTGGTCGATGACCAAGACCGCCTGCGAGTACCTGTTCCTGACCGGCGTGATCGGAGTCGCCCACCGGCGGGGCTTCGAGCGGTGCTACGACCGCACCGAGCGGGTGCTGCCGCCGGCGGTCGCGGACAGCCCGACTCCGCCGGTGGCGGACGCCCAGCGCGGACTGACCGCCCTTGCGGTGCGCTCGCACGGCATCGGCACAGTGGCCGACATCGCCGACTACTATCGGCTGAGCGTGGCCGGCACGAAAACGGCCCTGCGCGAGCTCACCGAGTCCGGCGAGGTGCTGCCGGCGCGGGTTCGCGGCTGGAAGGATCCGGCCTTCCTGCATCGGGACGCCAGGGTGCCGCGCAAGGCGACCGGAGCGGCGCTGCTCTGCCCGTTCGACCCGCTGGTCTGGGAGCGGGCCAGGACCGAGCGGCTGTTCGGGTTCCACTATCGGATCGAGATCTACACCCCGGGCCCGCTGCGCCGGTTCGGCTACTACGTGTTCCCGCTGCTCGTGGGGGAGCAACTGGTGGGCCGGTTCGACCTGAAGGCGGACCGGGCGACGTCACGGTTGCTGGTGCAGGCCTCGTGGGTCGAGGCGGACGCCGACCCGGGGCTCGCCGCGGATGCGGCCGGCGTCGAGCTGACCCGGATGGCCGGCTGGCTCGGTCTGGGGCAGATCGTCGTGATGCCCCGCGGGACGCTGTGGCAGGCGCTGGCGACACGACCCGGCATGGTGGTCGGTAACCTTCCCCGGTGACGACTTTGCCGGCTTCCGTTGCGGCCGGCCACCCCTCCACGGCGACGGTCGGCCGGGACATCCTCGCGGCCGGCGGGTCCGCGGCCGACGCCGTCGCAGCAATGATCCTCGCCGGGTGCGTCGCGGAGACCCTGTTCACCGGTCTCGGCGGCGGTGGGTTCGCCACGGTGTTTCAGGCGCACACCGGTCGGGTGCACTGCCTGGACTTCTTCGTTGCCGTGCCCGGCCTGGACGGCACGGTCCCCGCCCCGGCCCGCGACATCCGGGTCGCGTTCGGTGACGTGGAGGTGCCGTACGCCGTCGGCGGACCGAGCGTCGCGGTGCCCGGCACGCCGCGCGGTGTGGCCGCCCTGCACGACGCCTTCGGCCGGTTGCCGTGGACTGAGATCGTCGCCCCGGCAAGGCGTCTCGCCACCCAGGGCACGCCGTTCCCGCTGGCCCATGCGCAGCTGCTGCCCGACGTCGCCGCCGCGATGGTGCTCGGTGACGGCGTCGCGGTGTACTCGAGGCCGGACGGCAGCGGGGGCCGCCGGATGCTCGCCGGCGGTGAGACGCTGCACCACGAGGGGCTCGCCGACACCCTGGACGACTACCTGAACTTCGGGCCGGAGGCGCTGACCACCGGCAAGCGGGGACGGGAGTTCGTGGAGGCGGTCCGCGCGGACGGCGGCGCGCTGTCCGAGGACGACATGTCGCAGTACCACGTCCGGGAGCTCACGGCGCTGCACGTGCCGTTCGGGCCGGGGGTGATCCACGTCCGCGACGACGACCTGGACTGCTTCGGCGTCACCGCGGCGACGGTGGACGCCTCGCTGCACAACACCAGCCCCGCCGATCGCGCCCGCACCCTGGTGCGCGCGCTGCGGGCGCCGGCCCGGCGCTCCGAGACGACCACGGTCGTCGCCGTCGACGAGTACGGCAACGCTTGCGCCGCAACGCATTCGCTCGGCCTCGGATCGGGCATCTGGTCCGGCGGCGTGCACGGCAACTCGATGCTCGGCGAGGGTGAACTGCTCCGCGCCGAGCTGCGCCCGGGCAAACGGATGCCGTCGATGATGGTGCCGATGGTGGTCACCGACGCGGCCGGCGGGCTGCTGCTGGCCGGCGGCGCGGCCGGCGGCAGCCGAATCCGGTCGGCGCTGCTGCAGGTGCTGACCAAGATCATCGTCGACGGACATGCCGCCGCGGAAGCCGTTGCGGCGCCACGCATGTCGGTGACCCCTACCGCCGTTCACCTGGAGCCTGGGTTCCCGACCGACGTCATCGCCGCCTTGGAGCAGGACGGCGAGACGGTGGTGCAGTGGCCGGAGCAGCGACCCTACTTCGGGGGAGTGGCGGTGGTGGCGGCGGACGGTCCCGCCGCCGACCCCCGGCGGGGCGGCCTGGCGCTGCGGCTGGTGCCCTGACGCCCCACATCGGCAGGGCCCAGCCGACCTGCCGCTGCACCGCCGGCCGAAATTCAGCTCAGACGGTCGCAGCCCGGCGCACCCGGATGTCGCCCGAGGTCGTCTTGACACTCAGATCGAGGGTCGGCGATTCCGGCTCGTTCTCGGTGACCGGCGCGGAGTCCGTCACCGGCAGGTCCGTGTCGGTACGGCCGGAGACCGTGCTGAAGTCCACGGCGGCCAGGGAACCCGGATGGATGCCGATCTCGACGTCACCGGACACCGACACCAGCTCGACCCGGCCGCTGGCCACGTCCAGCACCCGCAGCTCACCGGACACGGTGCGCGCCTTGACGTCCCCGCCGGCGACGTCGACCTGGACGTCTCCGGAAGTGGAGTGCACGACGGCCTCGCCGGACACGTGCCGCACCTGGATCTCGCCGGAGGCGCTGCGCAGGTCGCAGCTCGAGGTGGATCGCACGGTGATCTCGCCGCTGGCGGTCTGTACCACTGAAGGGCCGTACACGTCGTCGACGCGGACGTCGCCGGAGGCGGTCCGCACCTCGAGCCGCTCGGCCGGCCCGGTGACCGCGACCTCGGCGGACTGACTCTGGATCCGGATGCCGGAATGCTTCGGCGCGGTGACGTGCACGGTGAACGAGGACTTCCAGCCGTTGCGGGCCGGGTCGGTGTCGACGATCAGCGTTCCGGCGCCGGTCCCGTCGACGGACGGGCGGAGGTCCACCCGCACCCGCTCGACCGGGTCGTCCGCGAAGTCCGGTCCCGGATCAGTGGGGGCGCCGAAACCCGATCGGCCACCGACGAACTGGGACTTGGCGCTGCGGATCAGATCGTCCAGGAAGCCCAGTGGGTGAGAGGTGCTGGCCACCACGTCGACCGTGGTGGAGGCGACGTCGGCGAGGTCGACCCGGATCTCACCGGAGGCGTTGCGGATCTCCACGGTGATGGGTTCCGGGGTCAGGAAGGTGTGCATGGATCGAGTCCTCTGCTGGTCAGGCCGACGGCACCGTGCTGGTTCGCCGGCGGGAGGAAATGCGAAGGGGAAAGCCGAAGAGCGTGCGCGAGAGGCGATGCGTTGCCCGGCGGGTCAGCCGCGGATGTAGCCGGTGACGTTGCGGCGTCCGTGCCCGCCGGTTCCGGGGCCCTTCGGGCCCTTCCCGGGGACGGCCGACCGCACCGATTCGGACACGGCGCGGGAGATGTAGGTGTTGAGCGACACGCCCTGCTCGGACGCAGCCCGCTCGGCCTGCGCCTTCAGTTCGTTGAACAGCCGCACTGTCGTGCGCGACAGCTCGCCACCGGCGTCCTGCACGGCATGCTTGAGGTCGTCGGCGGAGGCGTCGTCAACCGAGCTCTCGGCCGAGCCGTCGCGGGCGGCATCGGTCCTCTTGGTGAAGTAGTCGGCATCCGGCCGTGACGATCCGGACTCCTCGGCGTGCCGGCTCACCGAGACGCGCACGTCCCGGCCGTCCAGCCGCAGTTCCACCGTGGTGTCCTGGAGCGCTCCGGTCACCTCCGCCGCGAGGTCCGACAACGCATTCATGATCGCGAGCCGGGCGGCCGGCTCCAGCGCCCCGGCCAGCAGTGCTGCGGCCTGGCGGGCATTCTCGTCTCCGACCGACGCCGCCGTCAGCAGGTCGTCGCGGAGGTTCTGCAGGTATCTGGTGAGGTCCATGACGCCACTATGACACCACGATGACGCCATTTCAAGAGGGATTGACGTCATGCCTACACTTTCGATCATGACCGCACCGCCGACAGAGAACCAGAGCCGTTTCGTCGACCTGCTGCGGGAGCAGGTGAGGCACGAGTTCAACGCCAGCCAGCAGTACATCGCCATCGCGGTCTGGTATGACGCGCACGACCTTCCGCAGCTGGCCGGCCACTTCTACCGGCAGGCCACCGAGGAACGGCAACACGCCATGATGATCGTGCAGTGGATGCTCGACCGCAGTCTGCCGATCACCATTCCCGGGGTGGACGAGGTACGGGGCGACTTCCTGACGATCGTGGAGCCGATCGCGCTTGCGCTGGAACAGGAACGGACCGTCACCGACCAGATCCAGACCCTGTTCGCGACCGCCCGTGCGGAGAGCGACTTCCTCGGCGAGCAGTTCATGCTGTGGTTCCTCAAGGAGCAGGTCGAGGAGGTCGCCTCGATGTCGACGCTGCTGAACGTGGCGCAGCGGGCCGGTAACGACTGGTTCGACGTCGAGACCTACCTGGCGCGTGAGGACGTCGGCGACTCGGGCCACGACTCCGGAGCGCCCCCGGCCGCCGGAGGCGGGCTCTGAGTTCCGTCGGGCGCTTCGGCGTCAGGCTGATCGGCCGGACGGAGTTCCTGCCGCCCGACGACGTCGCCTGGGAGACCGACGCCGACGGCGGTCAGGCACTGGCCGAGTTCGCCGGCCGGGCGTGCTACCAGTCCTGGTCCAAGCCCATTCCGGCAACCGCGACGAACGCCGGCTACCTCGACCACATCCTGCAGGTCGGCCACCTGTCGGTGCTCGAGCACAGCACCGCGACGTTCTACATCACCGGCATCTCCCGCTCGGTGACGCACGAGCTGATCCGCCATCGGCACTTCTCGTACTCGCAGCTCTCCCAACGGTTCTCGCCGCCCGGCGGGCCGGAGGTGGTGGAACCCGAGGTGATCGCGGCGGACCCCGAGCTGCACCGGATCTTCACCGAGGCGGCCGCACAGTCGACGCGCGCCTACGCCGAGTTGCTCGCCGGGCTGGAGGAGCGGGCAGCCAGCGCGCCCGACGGGACGCTGGCCCGCAAGCAGGCGCGGCAGGCGGCCCGCGCCGTTCTTCCCAATGCAGCGACGACCGCGATCGTGGTCACCGGGAACTACCGGGCCTGGCGGCACTTCATCGGCATGCGGGCCACCGAGGCCGCCGACGTGGACATCCGGGCGCTCGCGGTGGCCCTGCTGCTGGAGTTGAAGGCGTTGGCGCCCAACGTGTTCGCCGACTTCCGGGTCAGCACGCTGCCGGACGGCACCGCGGTCGCCGCGTCGCCGCTGGTGGGCGAGGGCTGACCCTGACTGCCGGAAGTCGCCTGCGGCTCAGCGCTTCTCGACCGACGTCACCTGAAACGGCCTGCCCTGCTGGCAGGTCGTCATCAGGTCCTGCTGGAACCGACCGGTGACGGCGACCCGGGAGCCCAACGGCGTCGTCGAGGTGTCCAGCCCGATCAGGTTGGCCAGCACGCCACCGCCGGCGTCGGCGAGCACCACACAACCGGACTCCACCCCGGCCTCCACGGTGCCGGTCAGCACTGTCCTTCCGCCCGCGCCGGCCGGGCCGGGAATGCCCGGAACCGCCGTGGGCACGATGCCGGACGGGACGCTCGGTGCGCTGAGCTCGGCCGACGGCGCAGCCGGTGCGGTGGGCGCGGGCCCGGCCGGCGACGGGGCCGACGAGCCGGCCGCTGACGGCGATGACGCGCCGACCGGGGCCGATGACGATGCGGAACCGGACACCGACGCGGATGGGGCCGGCGGGGGCGGGGCTCCGGGCGACGGCGACCCGCACGCCGTCAGCGACAGGGTCAGTCCGAGCGCGGCGGTCAGCACCGCGGTTCGGGCGCTCGCCCGTGCGGTCGTCATCGTCGCCTCGATTCCGTTGCGGCACTGCTGTGCCAGTTGTGCGCATCGGTCGCCGACCGGGAGACGGCCGCGGGCGCGGGGACGGTTGCACGTGCGGCAGGACCCGTGCACACCCTAGGTCCGAACCACCCGCTCCGGGGTGGCGCGGCACTCCGCGACGGTCCACCCGGCCGGCCGGTCGCCGCCACGTACGGTGGCTGGCATGACCCTCGCCCAGTCCGAACGAGCAGCACTTGCCGACCTCTTCGCCGAGCTCGGGCCCGACCAGCCCACCCTCTGCGAAGGCTGGCAGACCCGAGATCTGCTGGTCCACCTGATCATCCGGGAGCGTCGCCCCGATGCCGCCGTGGGCACCGCGGTCAAGCCGTTGGAGGGCTGGACGAAGAAGGTCGCCGCCGGATACGCCGACCGCCCGTGGACCGAATTGATCGAGGAGTACCGGACCGGTCCGCAGAAATGGAACCCGATGCGGTGGAGCAAGGTCGACGAGTTGGCCAACGGCGGGGAGATGTTCATCCACCACGAGGACGCCCGCCGCGGCCAGCCGGGCTGGGCGCCGCGCACCTTCGACGAGGACACCACCCAGACCCTGATCGGGATGATCGATTCCCCGCTGTCCCGGCTCGCCGTCCGCAAGTCACCGGTGGGTGTGGTCGCCGAGGTTCCCGGCGGCCGAACGATCCAGCTGAAGTCCGGCGAGCCGGCCGTCACCCTCAACGGAGAACCGGGCGAGATCCTGCTGTGGCTGTCCGGGCGGCGGGCGTGCCGGGTCGAACTCAAGGGCGAGCCGCAGGCGGTCGACGCGCTGAACGCCCTGCAGCGCGGGATCTGACCTCCGCGGCAACCGGTGCCGGGCCGCCTGATCCGCCGAGGGGTCCGTTCCACCCGTTCGATGCGCCGGCTCTTCGATTCACGCCGTTCGATCCATCACCTTCGACCGGGAACCGCCGGGTCGTGTCCGGACGCACCCTTGCGGGCCGGTAGGTTTCTCAGATATGACGACGCTCATCGCCGGTCCCGCCGGCCGGGAAGGTCGACCGTTCGGAACTGTCCTGGTGGCCATGGTGACGCCGTTCACCGCCACCGGGGAGCTCGACGTCGAGGCGGCCGGTCTGCTGGCCGAGCGGCTCGTCGCCGACGGCAATGACGGCATCGTGGTCAACGGCACCACCGGCGAATCGCCGACCACGACCGATGCCGAGAAGGAACGGGTCATCCGTGCCGTCGTCGAGGCGGTGGGCGACCGCGCGACGGTGGTCAGCGGCGTCGGCACTTACGACACCGCGCACTCCGTCAGGTTGGCCAAGGCGGCCGAGAAGGCAGGCGCGCACGGCGCTCTCGTCGTCACGCCGTACTACTCGCGGCCCCAGCAGGAGGGTCTGCTGGCCCATTTCGCCGCCATCGCGGACGCGTCCGACCTGCCCGTCATGCTCTACGACATCCCGCCGCGCTCGGTCGTCGCCATCGCGCCGGACACCCTGCTGCGGCTCGCCGAGCACCCCCGGATCACCGCCGTCAAGGATGCCAAGGGCGACCTGCTCGCCGGCTCGGAGGTGATGGCCGGCTCCGACCTCGCGTACTACTCCGGTGACGATCCGCTGACCCTGCCGTGGATGAGTGTCGGTGCCGTCGGCATCGTCAGCATCATCTCGCACGTCGTCGGCCCGCACGTCCGGGCGATGGTCGACGCCGCCGAGGCCGACGACTACGTCACCGCCCGCCGCCTGCACCGGGAACTGCTGCCCGCGCACCGCGCCATGGGCCGCTGTGGCGGCGGCGCCGGGCTCGTCTTCGCCAAGGCCGCGCTGCGGCTGCGCGGATTCGGTGTCGGCGACCCACGACTGCCGCAGATCCCGGCCACCCACCGCCAGACGGAGCAGATCGCCAGAGACCTGGACGAGATCGGCCCGCTGCACCACGAAGAGATCGGCCCCGCCGTATGACGCCCCCCGACAGTTCCGCTGCCGCCGTCCCGCCCGCACCCAAACTCAGCCCCCCGCCCCGCCTGCCGCGGGGCGCACTGCGCGTCGTCGCGCTCGGCGGCATCAGCGAGATCGGGCGCAACATGACGGTCTACGAGTACGACGGCAGGCTGCTCGTCGTCGACTGCGGGGTGCTGTTCCCCGAGGACGGCCAGCCCGGCGTCGACCTGATCCTGCCGGACCTGCGGCTGGTCGAGGACCGGGTCGACGACATCGAGGCCGTTGTCATCACCCACGGCCACGAGGACCACATCGGCGCGCTGCCCTGGCTGCTGCGACTGCGCAAGGACCTGCCGGTGATCGGCGCACGGTTCTCCCTCGCGTTGATCGCCGCGAAGTCCCGCGAGCACCGCATCACCCCGAAACTGGAGGTCGTCGCCGAGGGCGACCGGCGCACCGTTGGCCCGTTCGACCTGCAGTTCTACGCGGTCAACCACTCCATCCCCGACGCCCTCGCGGTGGGCATCCGGACCCCGGCAGGCACCGTCCTGCACACCGGCGACATCAAGCTCGACCAGTTGCCGCTGGACAGGCGGTTGACCGACCTCAGCGGTTTCTCCAAGCTCGGCGACGAGGGGGTCGACCTGTTCCTGGTCGACTCGACCAACGCCGAGGTCCCCGGCTTCGTGGCGCCGGAGCGGGAGATCGGCCCGGTGCTGGACAACTACATCTCGAAGGCCACCCAGCGGGTGATCGTCGCCTCGTTCGCCTCGCACGTGCACCGCGTGCAGCAGATGATCGACTCGGCCTACCGGAACAACCGCAAGATCGCCTTCGTCGGCCGCTCGATGGTCCGCAACATGCAGATCGCGCAGGACCTCGGCCTGCTCACCGTTCCCGACGGCCTGGTCCGGTCGCTGGACAAGGTGCTCGACCTGCCTCCGGACCAGGTGCTGTTGATCTCCACCGGCTCGCAGGGTGAGCCGCTGTCGGCCCTGTCCCGGATGTCGCGCGGGGAGCACCGGCAGGTGAACCTGCGCTCCGGCGACACCGTCATCCTGGCGTCGTCGATGATCCCGGGGAACGAGACCAGCGTATTCACCGTCATCAACGAACTGGCGAAGGTCGGCGTCACCGTTGTGCACCAGGGGGTGGCGAAGGTGCACGTCTCCGGCCACGCCTCCGCCGGCGAGCTGCTGTTCCTCTACAACGCCGTCCGGCCGCGCAACGTCATCCCTGTGCACGGCGAGTGGCGGCACCTTCGGGCGCAGGCGCGGATCGCCATCTCCACCGGCGTCCCGGCCGAGCACGTGGTGCAGGCACCGAACGGGACCGTCGTGGACCTGATGAACGGCCGGGCTAGGGTCAGCGGGCACATCGAGGTCGGCATGGTCTACGTCGACGGCAACGCGGTCGGCGACGTCGGCGAGGACACCCTGTCCGACCGGCTGATCCTCGGCGAGGGCGGGTTCATCTCGATCACCGTCGCCATCGATGCGCACACCGGCCGGGCCGTTGCCTCGCCGACCCTGTCCGGTCGCGGATTTTCCGCCGATCCCAAGGCGTTGGACGCGGTGGTCCCGCTGGTCGAGGCCGAACTGGCCCGGATGGAAGCGGACGGCGTGACCGATCCGCACCGCGTCGCGCAATCCGTGCGGCGGATCGTCGGGCGCTGGGTGGGCGACACCTACCGGCGCCGGCCGATGATCGTCCCGACCGTGCTGGCGGTGTGACGCAAATGCGGCTGGTCTACCACTGCAGCGTCGTCGACGACTGGGAGGACGCCCAGCGTTCCGGGTCGTACACCATCTCCTCGCGGGGACGGACCCTCAAGCAGGAGGGCTTCATCCACGCCGCCTACGCCGAGCAGGTTCCCGGTGTGCTGCAACGGCATTACGCCGATGAACCGGGTCCGCTGTGCCTGCTGACCATCGACCCCGATCGCGTGGGCTGCGCCGTGGTCGCGGAGAACCTCACCGGTGGCGCGGACCTGTTCCCGCACATCTACGGGCCGATTCCGCTCGACGCCGTCGTCGCGATCACCCCGCTGGTCCACAAGGACGACGGGTGGCACTGGGTACCGACGGAATCCCGCTAGCCCGGCGCGATCCGGCCGGTCCCGCGGCGGGTCCGGCCGGCTGCGGCCGGACCCGGTCGATGAGGGCACTGGGGGTCGCCGGCACGGCCCCTCGTCAGGCCGAGTACACCGTTTCCCGCTCGGGACTGTCACCGAACGCGGGCACCGGGTCCGGCGAGCGGCGGCCGAACCGACCCCACGGCCCGTACGAGCCGTCCTTGGCCGGCCGCGGGGACAGCACGCTGCCGCTGTGCGGGGAGATTGGCCGCTTCGACAGACCGCCCAGCCGCATCAGCGGTGTGACGAGTGCGTCGAAAACCGTTGGCAGCAGTCGGAAGCCGAGCACGACCACGGGGTTCGCCACCCCCACACCACGATCCCGCCGCGGCCGATCCAGGCACTTGACGACGGCTCTGGCAACCTTCTCCGGTGGGTCGATCGGCGGCGGCGGCCGGCCCTCCCAGCCGGCGTAGTTCGCCGCCTGCAGGTATGCGGGGGTGTTCACGCTGCCGGGCGAGACGACGCTCACCTCGATGCCGGGCGTCTGTTTGGCCTCGATCTGCAGGATGCGGACCAGCCCGTGCACACCCCATTTGCTGGTCACATACGGGCTCATGAACGGCACCGCGATCTTGCCGAGCAGCGACCCCATCAGCACCAGGTGGCCGCCGGCCTGCCGCCGGAAGTGCCGCAGCGAGGTGCGGGCCACATTGGCCGTGCCGAGCAGGTTCGTCACGATGACCCGGTCGAAAACCTCCGCCGGGACGTCCTCGAAGCGGCCGTAGCCGACCGCGGCGGCCGAATTGATCACCGCGTCCACCCGGCCGAACCGGTTGACGGCGGCGTCGAAGGCCCTGTCGACTTCGGCCTGATCGCCCACATCAGCGGTGACGACGAGAGTCTGCGCCCCGCGGTCGTGGCAGTCCGCCTCGACCGCCAGCAGGCTCTCGGTCGCGCGCGCCAGCAGAACGAGGTGGTAGCCCCGGCCCGCCAGTTCCAGTGCCGTCGCGCGGCCGATGCCGCTCGAGGCCCCGGTGACAACGGCGACCTGCGGATCGCTGCCGGCCATGGTGCCCTCCCCCTGCTCCCGCACCGGCCATGCCGGTGAATACGTTGTGGTGTCGCCTGTTTACCTCAGCGGCGGGTGTCGTGGATGCGGGCCGCCCGGTATCGGCCGATACCTCCGGTTGATCCACCCGGACGTCGCACCGGTGCCACCGGTGCGGCGAAGCCATTGCGGCAGCGACGTTTCCGGGCGTGCCAGGCGGGTACCACCCCGCTGTCCCCTTCGCCGGTGGTGGCGCCCGGCGGCGACCTGCGCACGACCGCGCGGTCCGGCGGGGATGCCGATCAAGCACAGCACAACCAGCGGGAACGACGACGAGAAGGAGCGCCAGATGAAGGCATTGACGTGGCAGGGCAAGCGTGACGTGCAGGTGACCGAGGTGCCGGACCCGGTGTTGCAGCAGAGCACCGACGCGATCATCCGGGTCACCTCCACCGCCATCTGCGGATCCGACCTGCACCTGTACGAGGTGCTGGGGCCGTACCTGGCGCAAGGCGACATCCTGGGGCACGAGCCGATGGGCATCGTCGAGGCGGTCGGCGCCGACGTCACGCACATCGCGCCGGGTGACCGGGTGGTGATCCCGTTCAACATCTCCTGTGGCAGCTGTTTCATGTGCTCCACCGGTCTGCAGTCCCAGTGCGAAACCACCCAGGTGCGGGAGAAGGGCAAGGGCGCTTCACTTTTCGGCTACACCTCGCTCTACGGCTCGGTGCCCGGCGGGCAGGCCGAGTACCTCCGGGTTCCGCAGGCCCAGTACGGGCCGATCAAGGTCAGCGAGGATGGCCCGGACGAGAAGTACCTGTTCCTGTCCGACATCCTGCCGACCGCCTGGCAGGCCGTCGCCTACGCCGACGTCCCCGCCGGTGGGACGCTGGCCGTGTTCGGACTGGGCCCGGTGGGCCAGTTCTCGGCCCGGATCGGCCGCCATCTCGGCCGCCGGGTGATCGGTATCGAGCCGGTTCCCGAGCGGCGCGCGATGGCCGAGCGGCACGGCATCGAGACGCTTGATCCGAGCCAAATCGATGACCTGCCCGGTGCCCTTCAGGATCTGACCGGTGGCCGCGGACCGGACGCGGTGATCGACGCCGTCGGCATGGAGGCGCACGGCACCGTCGGTGCGACGGCCGGCAAGCTGGCGCAGAGCGCGGTCGGCATCCTGCCGGACGCGGTGGCGCAGAAGCTGATCGAGACCGCTGGCGTCGACCGGCTCACAGCGTTGCACGACGCGATCAGTGTGGTGCGCAGGGGCGGCACCGTGTCCATCAGCGGTGTGTACGGCGGCACGGCCGACCCGATGCCGATGATGGATCTGTTCGACAAGCAGATCCAGCTGCGGATGGGCCAGTGCAACGTCCGGCGCTGGGTGGACGACATCCTCCCGCTGGTCGAGGATCCGGCCGACCCGTTGGGCACGCTCGACCTGACGACGCACGCGGTGCCGCTGGACCAGGCCCCCGAGGCCTACAAGGCGTTCCAGGAGAAGTCCGACGGCTGCATCAAGGTCGTCCTCAAGCCGTGAATGGTCCGCTGCCGTCGGCCCGGCGTCGAGGACGCCGGGCCGGTGGTGCGGCTCGCCGGGCCGGTTCACAATGGGTGCCATGACGGGCCAGAATCCGGCAGGCGCCCCGGCGGACCGCTGGGAACGGGCGGTTCCCGACATCGACGGTGAGCCGGCCATCTCTGACACCCTCTATGCGGCAACAGAGGAGCTCGAGCATGCGGCGCCCGAACTACGGGCGCGGGCGGACTCCATCGCCGAAGTGGTCGGTCCGCTGGTCCATGACGCCGACCCGGCCAGCGTGCTGGCCGGCGAGCCCGACCCCGCGGCGATGCTGGCGGATGCCGACGCGGACCGGCTGGCCGGCCTGCTCACCGATGCCGCGGCACAGGCCAGCACGCTGGCCGCCGTCCTGCAGGACGCCGCCGACCAGGCCGACGGCCTGGCCGCGGTACTGACGGACGACCACACCGGCGGAGATGATTCACCGGCGGAC
>JAESFR010000173.1_pt1 | contig 37939 bp, 46 predicted proteins | sample 9266191 | NCBI WGS metagenome assembly JAESFR01 (sample SAMN14503063, study PRJNA617104) | algae metagenome | isolation source: Pleurocapsa minor HA4230-MV1 and co-occurring heterotrophs from cement on... | place: USA: Nuuanu Pali Lookout, Hawaii | collected 2009-07-20
GGCGGCCTCGAGGAGATCCGCGTACCGCTCGGTGATCCGCGGATCGCTCGTGGTCTCATCGAACACGCCGTCGCCATCCACGTCCCACTCGTACCGGGTGATCGCGCCGCCGCCGGCCGCCGATCCGCGGGCGTCGAAATCGATGCTCGTGCCCGCCTGTCGCACATACGGCCCCGCCAGCCACGCCGTCGGAGCGGCGGCACCCGCGGGATCGGCCGGGCGGGCGCCGTTCGCGGTCTGGATCGCGAGCGCGCGGGGCAGCAGGCCGAGCTCGCTCTCCAGGTGCTCGGCTTCCTGCGCGTGACCGGTGATGCCGGGGTGCCAGAACGTGTACTTGTCGGCGCTGTAGCTGTAATCGGTCTCGGCGATGAAGCCCGGCGGATCCTGAACGGTCTCGGTCTCGAAGAACTCGTCGACCCAGCGGTAGTCGTTCGAGGTCCCCGGCGCCGGCTCGTGGCCGTTGAAGAGCTCGTGGATGTCGGTCACGTGGATCGCCTGGGGCACCCCGGACTGGGCGTTGTACTCCTGCACGACCGTGTCCTGCAGCGCATTCGCCTGCAGGCCGAGCGCGCGCACCCCCGCCGCCGCGTCGTACTCGTAGCTGCCCCAGCAGATCACGTGGTAGTCGCACAGGATGTACGGCGTGGCCGTCGACAGCAGCGGATAGCCGAGGATCACGATCTGCGCGTCGGGACTGAGCTTCGCCGCGAGCTCGTCGAGGATCTTGCGCGTCGCGGTCGCCACGGCGGGCAGATCCCCGACCGCGGCGTCGACCGAGGTGCGGCATCCGTCGGCGCTGCGGTAGCCGGCGAAGAAGCAGTCCTCGACGATCGTGGAGAACCCGACGTCGTTGCCGCCGATCGTGAACATCACCAGATCGGTGTCGGCGGACACCTGCGGCAGCTGCGTGTCGAGGATGTCGGACGTCTCCGCGCCGCTGTGCGCGTACGAGACGTACTGCACCGGCAGGTTCGGCTGCGTGGCGAGCCAGTCGGCGTACAGGTTCGCCCAGCTCCGGTGGCTGCGGTAGGCGTCGGGATCGCCGTAGTAGTCACCGGCCCCGTTGCCCGCGGAGTACGAGTCGCCCATCTGCACGACGTGGTACACCTCTTGGGCATCGCCCTCGGCGGCGGACGCGGTCGCCCCGCCGCTCAGGGCGAGTGCCGCTGCCCCGACGAACGCCGCGACGGCCGTGATCCTGGACTGCATCCCGATTCCCCCCACGCGCGGCTGCACCACTGCGCCGGCGCCGCCCCTGTGCGCGCCGAGACCACGACGAAACCCCAGTCTCTGCGAAGACCGGGGTTCTGTCGATGCTCAGGAGCGGATCAGCGGGGCTGGGATGCCGGCACGACCAGCGGCTGCGGTGCGGGAGCCGCCGCGAGACCCGCTCGCCAGCGCGCCTGCTCGCGCGCGAAGAGCACCACGGCGATGGTCCAGAGGCTGAGGTCGTCGGCGAAGCCGAGGGGTCCGAGCACGAGCTCCGGGATCGCGTCGATCGGCGCGAACGTGTAGACGACGGCCGCGACCGCCGCGATCGCCGTCGTCGGTGCGATGCGGTGCTCGTGATTCTTGAGCGCTCGGAGGAATCCCCACATGGCTCCAGTGTGCGCCCCGATGGGCGCCCGCGGAGAGTCTCGCGGCCTTTGCCCAGCATGATGTCAGCGGATGCCGGGTTTCGCTCCGGCGTCCGACTCGAACGCGACGTGGCTCGTGCGGGGAGGGGACCTAGACCCATGGCACGGGTGCGGAGGGGTGCGTGATCGTGGAAGCACGGTGACGACATGCTCACCGCACATCGAACAAGGGAATGCAATGACCGACGCAAACAACGCTTTCGCCAAGGTGATCGCCAAGGCCTGGGGCGACGACGCGTTCCGCGCCCAGCTGCTTGCCGACCCGACTGCCGCGCTCGCCGCGGAGGGGATCACCGCGCCGGCGGGCAAGTCGTTCGCGATCGTGGAGGACACCGACGACGTCGTCCACTTCGTCCTCCCGGCTCGCCCGACCGAGCTCTCGGACGACGAGCTGGACTCCGTCGCCGCCGGATTGACCACCTACCCGTGCGGCACCAAGGAGGGCGGTTTCTCCTGGTGATGCCGCGCAGGTGAGAGGCGGATCGCCGCCCGCCGCGGACGTGGGGGAGCTCCCCGGCGGGCGGCCGGTTCGCCCCGGCAACCGAGGATCGATCGACTGAACGGACAGGACACCAACCCATGAGCGTCGCCGACACCGCTGTGCCGACAGTCATCGCCGCGGGACCCGCGGACACGCCCGCGGAGAGCCGCTGGGCGGTCGATCCGCGCGTCGTGCTGCGGACGCTGGACGGAGACGGGGTCGTCGTGCTTCGGGGCGATGACTCCACCCTGCTGCGCGGCGGGGTGTTCAAGGCCGTGGTCGAACTGCTGGACGGCACGCGGACGACGGATGAGATCGTCGAGGCGGTGGGCTCTCGCCTGCCGGCCGCGCGCGTCTACTACGCCATCGAGCAGATGCGTCGGCGCAGTCTCATCGTCGCGGTCGGTGACGCCGATGCGTCGGCGCAGCGCGCATTGTGGGCGGAGATCCGGGGTGACGGCGACGCGCCGGAGGTCGAACGCCGAACCGGCGTGCAGGTGTTCGCGACTCCCGAGGTGCCCGCCGACATCGTGGCGGCGACGGCGGACGGGCTGCGCGCCGACGCACCCGGGGCGAGGGTGCTCGCCGACGTGCCGGTCTTGATCGACGACCTCCCCGACCTCCTCGTCGTGCTGGCCGGTGACTACACCGACCCCCTCCTGGAGGCGATCAACGCGGAGTGCCTCCGCGCGGGGGTTCCCTGGCTGCTCGTGCGTCCGGACGGGAGTGCACCGTGGATCGGCCCGCTGATCCGGCCCTCCGAGACCGCGTGCTGGGAGTGCCTGATGAACCGGCGCCGGATGCACCGTCGCATCCACGCCGTTCTGGGGGCAGCGGACGGGCACCCGGTCCGGGTTCCGATCGTCTCCACGCCGCAGACCGCGGAGCTCGTCGGGCGGATGGTGGCCCTCGAGGCGTCCAAGGTGCTGCGCGGCATCCTTCCGTCCGATGTCGACGGGTCCCCTCCCGGGTCTGCCTCCATTGCGGAGATCTCGGTGGCCGACTGGACGACCACGCACCACGTCGTCGTCCGGCGCCCGCAGTGCCCGGCGTGCGGCGACCCGACACCGCCTCCGAGCGCGCGCATCGAACCGCGCGCAGAGCGCGTGCACGGTCAGGACGACGGCGGTCTGCGAACGGTGGGCGCCGACGAGACCTACCGCCGCTACCGCCACCACGTCAGCCGGATCTCCGGGGCGGTCGTCGAGCTCGCCGAGCAGGAGACGATCTACGACGGCGTGCATGTCTGGTACTCCGGGTCGAACCTGGGTCTGGCGCCGCAGGATCTCCTTTCGCTCGAGCGCACGCTCCGCGCCGTGACCGCGGGGAAGGGCACCACCGCGGAGCAGGCCCGCACCGGCGCGCTCGCGGAAGCCCTCGAGCGCTACTCCTCGACCCGGCACGGCGAGGAGCGCACCGTCCGCGGCTCCCTGCGCGGCCTCGGCGATCAGGCGATCCACCCGAACCGGGCGATGCTGTTCAGCGACGAGCAGCTCGACGACTCGGCTCTGCAGGAGCGCACCCGCGCTTCGTGGTTCAACTCGGTCCCGGCGCGCTTCGACGAGGACGCCGAGATCGAGTGGACCCCGGTGTGGTCGCTGACGCACGAGCGCGAGGCGCTGCTGCCGACCGCCTACTGCTACTACGGCACACCCGGCGCCCGCGCGATGGGCATCGTGAGCGACTCGAACGGCTGCGCCGCCGGCAACACTCTGACCGAGGCGATCCTGCAGGCGTTCTTCGAACTCGTCGAACGCGACGCGGTCGCCGTGTGGTGGTACAACCGACTGCACAGGCCGGCCGTGGATCTGGCGAGCTTCGGCGATGTGTGGATCGACGACATGATCGGGGAGTACCGCTCGAAGGGCCGAGAGGTGTGGGCGATCGACCTCACGACCGACCTCGGGATCCCGACGTTCGCCGCGATCTCGCGCCGCACCGTCGGCGCGCACGAAGCGCCTCTCCTCGGCTTCGGGGCGCACCTCGATCCGCGCATCGCCCTGCTGCGCGCCTTGGGCGAGATCAACCAGATGGTTCCGGTGGATGCCGACCTCGAAGATCCCTCCGCCCGCGCGACCGACCGGGAACTGATGACCTGGCTCCGCACCGCCACGATCGAGAATCAGCCGTACCTGCTGCCGGACGCCGCCGCGCCGTCCTGGCGACTGTCGGAGCATCCGACGATGACCGGTGCCGACCTCGCCGAGGACGTGCGCACCTGCCGAGAGCGGATCGAGCGGGCCGGCATGGCGATGTACGTGCTGGATCAGACCCGGCCCGACATCGGTCTGCCCGTGGTGCGGGTCATCGTCCCCGGACTGCGCCCCTTCTGGTCGCGCTATGCCCCGGGTCGGCTGTACGACCTGCCGGTGCGGATGGGCTGGCTCACGAAGGCGCACACCCGCGCCGACCTCAATCCGATCCCGTTCTTCCTGTGAGCGCGGCGATGCTGCTCGCTCTGCGCGAGGACGTCCGTGACGGAACTCTGGACGACGGCACGGCTGTGCTCACGCGCGGCGGTGCGCTGGCGGTCGCGCCCGCCGAAGGCACTCCCGAAGCCCGGGCGTTCTCGCGCCTGCGCGTCTCGCCCGCCTCGGCCGGCGACCTCGAGGCGATCGCGGGTCGCGACGGCTCGATCGGGGCGGCGAGATGGCTGCTGTGGAGCGAGCGCGCTCTCGCACGGGGCGTGCTCCTGCATCGGGTGAACGGCCCGGACGGCCGCATGCTCGCGGAGTTCGTGCCCGTGCGGCCCCCGGCTCCGGCCCTCACCGGTCTGGATCCGTCGATCGCCGCGGCCGGTTCGCCCATGGCACTCTCGCGCTTCGCGATGCTGCGCCGGCGCGGCGACGTGCTGGTCCTGGAGTCCCCGCTCGCCGCCGTCCGGGTGCAGCTCTCCGCCGCGGGAGCGGCGCTCGTCACCGCCGTCGACGGGACGCGCACGCTCGAGGAGATCGCCGGCGCGGAGGCGGACCCGGATGCCGCGCGGCTCGTGCTCGCCGCCGTCCAGGTGTGCGGATTCCTCGTCGAGCGCGACGATGAGGGGCGCTCCGCGGAGGACGAGGAGCGAGCGCTCGCCCAATGGGAGGCGCATGACCTCGTCCTGCACGCTCGCACGCGCACGTCCCGCGTGGATGACCCGCGCGGCGGCACCTTCCGATTCCTCGAGCGCTGGTCCTCGCCCCCCGCGATGCGGCATCCCGTCGGCCGTCCCGACATCCCGCTGCCCGTTCCCGATCTCGACCGTCTCGTCATCGAGGACGCTCCGCTCGCGCGGGTGATGGAAGAGCGCACGTCGCGCCGGGAGTTCGGGCGGACGGATGCCGCGATGCTCGGCGAATTCCTCTACCGGACCGTCCGAGTCCGCCGGCAGATCCCCGGGCGTGACGGCTCGCGCATCTATCCACGCACCGACCGGCCGCATCCGGCCGCCGGCGGGATGTACGAGTTGATCACGTATCTCGCGGTCTCGGAGTGCGACGGCATCCCGCCGGGCCTCTACCGCTACGACCCCGTCGCCCATGGGCTCGAGCGGGTGGCGGCATCCGGTCCGGCGGTCGACCGGCTGCTGGAGGACGCGCGCAGCGCCGCGGTCGCAGAGGCCCGGCCGCCTGTGCTCGTGATCCTGGCCGCGGACTTCGCGCGGCTGTCGTGGAAGTACGAGGGCATCGCGTACGCGGCGACGCTCAAGGATGTCGGTGTGCTGTTCGCGACGATGCAGCTCGCTGCGACCGCGATGGGGCTCGGGAGCTGCCCGCTCGGCGGAGGCGATTCCGACGCGTTCGCCGCCGCGACCGGACTGGATCCGCTCGAAGAGGGCTCCGTCGGCGAGCTGATGCTGGGATCATGACGTGAACGTGCGATGCGGGGGTTGATGTGAGTTCTCCGATGTACCGCGCCGGGGCGGTGGGAAACCTGTCCAGTCCCGAGCAGCTGGACACCGAGGTGCGTCTGGTGCGACCAGGTGGGTGGATAGCGCTGGGCGCCGTGGGTTTCGTGCTGATCGCGTTCGTCGTCTGGTGCTTCGTCGGCACGGTCAAGACCACGTTTCCCGCGGCGGGCGTGCTGGAGACGCAGTACGGCACCGTCAACGCCGTCTCGCCGGATGCCGGCGCGGTGACCGAGGTCTTCGTGACGGCCGGAGACGACGTGGTCGCGGGCGATCCGATCGCCGAGGTGGCGACGCAGGACGGGAGCATCACGGTCGAGGCGCCCGAGGACGGCACGATCGTCGAGATGCTCGCCTACCCGAGCGACGTGCTCGAGGCCGGTGCGCTGGTCGCGAGCCTCCAACCGGCGGACGAGGACCTGCGGGTCTACGCATTCGTCCCGGTCTCCTCCAGCCAGCCGATCAAGGCGGGGATGCCGGTGCAGATCTCGGTGACCACCGTTCCCTCCGAGGAGTTCGGTCTGCTGCTGGGCACGGTGAGCCGGGTGGGAACGCACCCCGTGACCCGGGCAGGCGTGCAGGCACTGCTGAACAACGAGGAGATCACAGGCCTGATCGTGACCGGCGCGCCGGTGTTCCAGATCGAGGTCACCCTCGACGAGGCCGACACGCCCACCGGCTACCGGTGGACGTCGGGCGACGGACCGCCGGAGGAACTCGCGGCGGGAACGCTGGTCAATTCGAGCGTCATCACCGCCGAGCAGGCGCCCATCACCCTCCTGTTCCCGTCGGCCCGGGTCACGCCATGACGACAGTGACCCCGGAGAAGGCAACGGGCGGGCCACCCGCGCGCGATGTGCCGAAGGCGCGCCGCGCTCATGTGCCCACCGTGATCCAGATGGAGGCCGCCGAGTGCGGGGTCGCCTCGCTGCGGATGGTCCTGGCTTCGTATGGTCGCTGGGTGCCGCTCGAGGAACTCCGCGAGGCCAGCGGCGTGTCGCGCGACGGGGTCAAGGCGAGCAGTGTTCTGAAGACGGCCCGCACGTACGGCATGACCGCGAAGGGGCTGCGTCAGGAGCCCGACGAGATCCGCGCGGGCCTGCTGCCCGCGATCGTGTTCTGGAACTTCAATCACTTCGTCGTCGTCGAGGGCTACGCGCCCGGACGCTGGTTCCTGAAGGACCCCGGTGTCGGGTCGCGCACCGTGAGCGACGACGAGTTCGACCGATCCTTCACGGGGGTGGTGCTGCACCTCGAACCGGGCCCCGACTTCACGCGGGGCGGGACACCGCCGCGCGTGATGGCGGGGCTCGCCCAGCGGCTGCGGCACTCGATCGCAGGACTGCTGTACGTCGTCCTGGCCGGCCTCGCCCTCGTCATTCCCGGCCTCGCCGCCGCCGTGCTCACGAAAGCGTTCATCGACCAGGTGCTCGTGGGAGACCAGCCCGGCGCGATCGGTCCGATCCTCGGCCTCCTGTTCGGCGCGGTCATCGTGATCGGCGTTCTGACGGCCTTGCGGCAGCGGTACCTGATGGTGCTGGAGACCAAGCTCTCGCTGCACAGCTCGGGGGTCTTCCTCTGGCACGTGCTCCGTCTGCCGATCGCGTTCTATGCCGGGCGATCGGCGGGGGAGATCTCCGGACGCGTGCCCCGCAACGACCGTGTCGCAGTGCTGCTCTCCAGCGAAGTCGCCGCCGCGCTGATCGATTCCGTGGTCGTCATCTTCTACTTCGCCGTGATGTTCGGCTACAGCCCCACGCTCGCGCTCGTCGGCGTCGCCGGGGTGGTCATCAATGTGCTCGTGCTGCGCGCGGTAGGCAGGCGTCGACGGGACGAAACCCTGCGCACGCTCCAGGACAGCGGACTGCTGCTGGGCAGCTCGATGAGCGGCATCAAATCGATCGAGTCGATCAAGGCGTCCGGCCGCGAGTCCGATCTGTTCACCCGCATCACCGGGCTGCACGCTCGCACCGTCTCCGGCTGGCAGCGGCTGGGCCGGGCATCCTTGCCACTCCTCGTGGTGCCGCCCTTCATCGTCGCCCTCACGACGGCGGCCGTGCTCGGCTGGGGTGGCCTCAACGTGATCACCGGAGCTCTGAGCCTGGGCACGCTGATCGCCTTCCAAGTGCTGATGAACAGATCCATCGAGCCGATCGGGAGGTTCGTGCAGCTCGGCGGCACGCTCCAGGAGATCGGCGGCGACTTGGAGCGCCTGGACGACGTGCTGATGAATCCGATCGTCGAGATCGCCGACGATGAATCGGCCGAGGCTCGCCCTCGCCTTGCGGGCATGCTCGAGCTCCGTGAGGTCACCTTCGGCTACAGCATCCTCGAACCACCGCTCCTGGACCGTGTGAACCTCACCCTTCGGCCGGGCAGCCGCGTGGCGCTCGTCGGCGGTTCCGGCAGTGGCAAATCGACCGTCAGCAGGCTGGTCGCGGGTCTGTACGAACCCTGGAGCGGGCAGATCCTCTTCGACGGTCGTCCGCGGACGGAGCTGCCGCGCGACATCGTCACCTCGTCGGTGGCGCTGGTCGATCAGGACATCCGCCTCTTCAGCGGCACGGTTCGTGAGAACCTGACGCTCTGGGATTCCGCGATCCCCACCGCCCAGGTCGTGAAGGCCGCGCACGATGCGGCGATCCACGACCAGATCGCCCGCCGCCCCGACGGCTACGGCACCGAGGTGCGCGAGGGCGGCGGCAATTTCAGCGGAGGCGAAGCGCAGCGCCTCGAGATCGCGCGGGCACTGGTCGCGGAGCCCCGCATCCTCATTCTGGATGAGGCGACCAGCGCACTGGACCCGACCACGGAGCAGCTGATCGACGGCAACATCCGCCGGCGCGGCTGCACCACCTTGATCGTCGCCCACCGCCTGTCGACGATTCGTGACTGCGACGAGATCATCGTGCTCGACCGCGGACGGATCGTCGAGCGCGGGACGCACGACGAGATGATCGGCAGCGGGGGTCCCTACAGCGCGCTGTTCGCCGCCGACGGAGGTGCGTCCGAGTGAGGGAAGACGAGGCGGATGCCGCCGACATCGCGCTCGGCGCCAACCGGCCGCTGCTCCTGACCGACGAGACGCGCGCGTGGCTCGTCGTCCGCGGGGTCGTGGAGGTGTTCGCGATCGGAGGCGACTCCGATGCCCCTTCCGCGCGGCTGCATCTGGGCACCGTGGCGCCCGAGGACCGGCTGTTCGGGGTCGCGGCGGACAGCGCCCCCGGCATCCGCCTGCTCGGCGTCGGCGGTGTGAACACCGTCGTGCGCGCCGTGGACGCCGACCCGGACGGCGAGGATCGGCTCGCGTGGATCGCCGGACTCGCCGACGCCGCGCACGACGACGCGATGCCGGATGCGCCGGCTGCGGCATCCGACGTCGGTGCTCTCACGAGACTCCAGGAAGCCGTGACCCGCCGACGCGCCGACATCGAAGCCGAAGGGCTTGCGCGTGTGCGTGCGCAGCGCGGGGGCCGCGCGACCGCGATGACGGGCGCCCTCGACGGCTTGCGCTCGCTCGTCGACGGTCATGACCCGATCCCGCCTGCCGCCGACGGGGACGACCCCGTCGATGCGGCCTTCGCGGTCGTGGCGAACGCCCGCGGCGTCACGTACGCGCCGCCGCCCCCGGGGCGCGGATCCGCCGACCGCATCACCCTCCTCGCGCGATCGGCACGCGTACGGACACGACGCGTGCGGCTCACGGACGGGTGGTGGCGACAGGATGCCGGTCCGATGATCGGCTTTCTCGCCGACGGTCACCGTGCGGTCGCCCTCGTGCCGCGCAGCGCCACCCGCTACGAGCTGGTCGATCCGCAGACCCGCTCGCGGACCGTGATCGACGCGGCGGTCGCGGCCACGATCGAACCCGGCGCCACGGTGGTCTATCGGCCGCTCCCGGAGGGGCCGCTCACGATCGGGACGCTCGTGCGGTCGGCGCTGCGCAACACCCGCTCGGACATCCTGTGGCTCTTCGCGTTCGCGATCGCGTCGGCGCTCGTCGCCCTCGCCGTGCCGATCGTCACCGGTCGGATCGTGGGGGTCGTCATCCCGGAGGCCGATCTGCCCGACCTCCTTCAACTCACCCTCGCGCTCGTCGTCGCGGCTCTCGCCGGTGCGCTCTTCCAGCTCGCGACGGGGATCGCGGTCGTACGGATCCAGGGCCGGCTGGGCGACTACCTGGTCCCGGCGGTGTGGGGTCGGCTGCTGTCGCTGCCGACAGCCTTCTTCCGGCGGTACTCGGCGGGCGACCTCGCTGTGCGCGTCCAGTCGGTCGAAGTCCTCGTGCGTGTCGTGGGCAGCGGCGCGGTGGTCGCCCTCCTCGGGGTCGCGACCGCGGTCGTCAGCCTCGCGCTCATCTGGTTCTACAGCGTCGCCTTCGGAGTGATCGCGACCCTGCTGCTCGCGGCGCTCGCCGTCGTCGTCGTGTTCTCGTGTCGTGCGCAGTACCGCAGGGCACAGGCCGTCGAGCGGACCGCGGGACAGCTCAGCGGACTCGTGCTCGAGTTCGTCACCGGGATCAGCAAGCTGCGGGTCGCGGGTGCGGAGGAGAAGGCGTTTCAGCGGTGGGCGGAGCGATTCCGGACGCGCCGCGCGGCGCAGAACGACGTGCGTCGCGCGCAGAACGTGGTGACGATCGCCCTCGCCGTCTTTCCCATCCTGTCCTCGCTCGTCCTGTTCGCCGTCGTCGGCCTGAGCGACCCGGAGGCCATTCCGGCGGGGGTGTTCCTCGCGATCAACGCGGCCTTCGGGCAGGTGGTGGCCGCCGTCGTGTCCATCGTCGTCGTCGCGACGCAGCTCGTGCAGTCGGCGCCGGGAATGAGGCGCGTGCTCCCGGTGATCGCCGAGATCCCCGAGGATGACGCGAGCAAGTCCGATCCCGGCGTGCTGCGCGGTGCCGTCGAGTTCAGCGGTGTCACCTTCCGCTACCTCGAAGACGGGCCGGTGGTGCTCGATGACGTGTCGATCAGCATCCCCGCGGGCAGCTCGGTGGCGCTGGTCGGACCGTCAGGATCGGGCAAGTCCACGCTCGGTCGGCTTCTCCTCGGCTTCGAGGTCCCCGAGGAGGGCGGGGTCTACCTCGACGATCAGGACCTCGCTGGTCTCGATCTTCGCGCGGTGCGCCGCCAGCTCGGGGTCGTGCTGCAGTCGGTCGAGCCGCTGCCCGGCACGATCATGTCCAACATCCTGGGCGATGCGGTCGACCTCACGATCGAGGACGCGTGGCGCGCCGCCGCCCGCGCCGGCCTCGCGGAGGATCTGAAGACGATGCCGATGGGTCTGCACACGGCGATCACCGAGGGCGGGTCCACCCTCTCGGGCGGTCAGCGCCAGCGCCTTCTCATCGCGCGTGCTCTTGCCGGCGACCCGAGGGTGCTGCTGTTCGACGAAGCGACGAGCGCCCTGGACAACGTCACGCAGGCCGTTGTCGCCGAGAGCCTCGCCGCGCTGTCGGTGACGCGCATCGTCATCGCGCACCGACTGAGCACGGTCCGGGATGCCGATTGCATCTACTACCTGGAGCGCGGACGCGTCCTGGAGTCGGGCACGTTCGACGAGCTCATGGCGCTCGGTGGGCGCTTCGCCGCACAGGCTCAGCGGCAGCTGGCCTGAGCCGCGGTCACCAGCTCTCGTCGGCGGCTGAGGTCAGGAAGCGGACCACGGCCAGCACGCGCCGGTGGTCGTCGGCATCCACCGGCAGTCCCAGCGCCTCGTAGATGTTCGACGTGTGCTGGACGACCGCCTTCTCCGAGAGGAACAGCGTGCCCGCGATCGCGGCGTTGCTGCGTCCTTCTGCCATGAGCGCCAGGACTTCACGCTGGCGAGGCGTGAGAGAGCCGACGGCGTCACTGGCCCGGGTCGCGCGCGCCAGAAGCACGGAGACCACCTCAGGATCCAGCGCCGTCCCCCCCGCCGCCACACGACGAAGATCGGCGGTGAAGGTCGTGACGTCCGCGATCCGCTGCTTCAGCAGGTAGCCGAACCCGCTGCCGTTCTGATCGAGCAGCTCAGTGGCGTATCGACGCTGCACATGCTGCGAGAGCACGACGACCGGCAGGTTCGGATAGCGCTCCCGCATCCGCAGCGCGGCCAGCAGGCCCTCGTCGGTGTGCGTCGGAGGCATGCGGATGTCGGTGATCACGAGGTCGGGGGAGTTGTCCTCCACGGCGCTCTCCAGCGCGTCGGCATCGCCAGCGACCGCGACCACGTCGAATCCGTCACTGTCGAGCAGATGCCGGAGGCCCTCGCGCAGGAGCACCTCGTCTTCTCCGATGATCACGCGCATGGCAGTTCCACCACCAGTCGCGTGCCGTGGGCCTTCGGGGAATCGATTCTCACTCGACCCCCGAGGACATCCACCCGGTCGGTCAGGCCTCGCAGCCCGGCACCCAGATTCATGCTGACCCCGCCGATGCCGTTGTCCCGGATGTCGATCATCACGTTCTCCGCCTCCTTGGTGAGCCGAACCCGCACCGACGTCGCCCCCGAGTGCTTCACCGCGTTCGTGAGCGCTTCGGCGATGATGAAATACGCGGTGTGGGTGGTGGTGGCCGAAATGGTCGAGTCGTCGATCTCGGCTTCGAGCGTCGCCGGGATCGAGAGCCGGTCGACGAGGTCTTCCGTCGCCGCCGTGAGTCCGCGTTCGGTGAGCGAGGACGGCAGGACGTTGTGCACGAGTCGGCGCAGGTCCGCAGCCGCCTCATCGATTCCGCGCCGCAGCTCCGCCGAGGCCGCGCTCGTCTTCGGAGAGGCATCGGGCGAGATGGCGATCGTCTGGGCGGCAAGCGCCAAGAGCACGAGCTGCACCTGGATGCCGTCATGCAGGTCTTGCGCGATGCGGGCGCGCTCGCGGTCGGCGGCCTCGATCAGGCGCACGCGCGACTGCAGGAGCGCCTCGTTGCTCGCCAGGAGCTGGGCGGTGAGCCGCTCCCTATCGACCGCGATCGCCAGCACGTCTCCCGCGCGGCGCACGGGGCCCGCGTCGCCGATGATCCGCGCGTCGTAATCGATCGCGCCCACGAGGCGGTTCTCCACCCGGATCTCGGACCAGCCGCGATCCGGACCGCTCTCCTCCGGCTTCACCGGTACGCCCACGGCATCGACATAGCGCGCATCGTCCTCGGACCAGTAGACGACGCGGAGGGAGTCGTCGCCGAGGGTGCTGGCCAGCGCCCGGGCGACCGCGGGGCCGGTGGCGCCCGTGATGCCCAGCCATTCGCTCAGCGGCTCGAGCTCTCCCGTACGCGTGAATCCGCCCAGCAGCACGCCGAGCAGGAACGCGATCGGGATGCCGGCGGAGATCAGCAGCTGGGCGGTGCCGGACACACTCGGCTCCAAGCCCAGCGCGCGCACGATCGGGCCCGCAGCCCCCAAGAGCAGCACGGCGATCGTGCCATAACTGAACAGGGGCAGCAGTACGCGGCGGTGGCGCCGATCGGCCGCCAGAAGGCGCCGGGTGAGCACGATCGCGGTCATGATCATGACGCTGATCCCCAGCGCCTGCTGGGCGACGGTCGCCACCTGAAGCCCCTCGGGGCTGGACAGGGAGAGCGCGTAGCGCAGGGCCTGCAGGCCGACCGACGTCACGTATCCCAGCGCGACCGTGACGATCGACAGCCGACCGCGCAGCCTGCCCGAGGGGAAGGCATGAAGGAGATGGACGGTGACCGCGAGCGGGGCGGTTGCGAAGACCGCGCTCACGGCGACCAGCACCTCCACCCCGGTATTGCCGAGCCCGGCCAGGTAGAGACTGAGCCCACCCACCACGATGAGCGCGCCGATCGCGTTGTCGGGCCTGCGCCACCACGCGACCAGCCCTGCAGCGACCCACACCCACACGACGGCCGTGAACAGCAGCACCGCCCACAGCAGACTCGGGTTGGCGAAGCCGACCGCGATCTGCACGAATCCGAGCAGCAGGGCGCACACCGCGATGACGAGAAGCGCGGCGCGCAGCGAACTCACCCGTCCGGTGCGCAGGCGCGCAGGTATCGACGAGTCGATGCGTCGCCTCTGAGGTTCGTCCAACATCCTCCCCATCGTGGCTCAGGAGCCGTGCGCAGTGCCATAGACCTGAGTCCTCACACGCCGCCGACCGCTGGTGACGCGCGGGTCCGATCGGTAGCGTGCACGACATGCCCATCACGCTGGAGAACGTCGCGATCGCCGTGCGCGACCTCGACGCCACGATCGCCTTCTTCACCGACCTGGGGCTCGAGGTGATCGGTCGCGACACGGTCAGCGGCGAATGGACCGACACGGCGGTCGGTCTCGACGGCAACCACGCGCAGATCGCGATGCTGCAGACCCCCGACGGCCAGGGCCGGCTCGAACTGTTCGAATACATCCATCCCGACGCGATCGAGACCGAGCCGACGCTGCCGAACGAGATCGGGATGCACCGCGTCGCGTTCTCGGTCGACGACATCGATGAGGCGCTGGCGATCGCGGCCCGTCACGGGTGCCTGCCGCTGCGCGGTGTTGCGACGTACCGCGACGTCTACAAGCTCACCTACCTGCGCGGACCCAGCGGCATCCTCCTCATGCTCGCGCAGGACCTGACGAAGGAGTGATCGTCCCGGGCGCGGTCACCCGGGCGTAGTGCGATCCGGATGCCGTCCGCTCGAGCAGCTCGTGATCCACGAGCTGCCGCCGAAGCAGCGCGACGTCGTCGGTGAACGGAGCGAGCCGGGTGTTCACCTCGGCCTCGTCGACGACGGCATCGGTCGGCAGAGCGCGGTCGATCACCCACTGCAGCAGCATCCGCCGTTCCGCGCCGGCGATCGGATACCGCTCGATGCGTCCCTCGCGATCGAGGAAGCGCGCCACTCCGGTGCGGGTCGGTGGCGGCGCCGAGCGCTCCCAGACCTCTTCGTCGTGCGCATTCGTGCCGACGACGACGAACCCGACCCGTGCCAGCACGCCGCGGGATGCCGCGTTGCCGGGACTGACCGCCGCACTGATCCGGCCGGCCCCAGGCCACACCCGCATGCCGAGGAACCGGCCGACCGCCGCGGATGCCACCCCTCGACCCCGCTGGGCGGCGACGACGAAGTACGACAGGTGGACGACGTCATCGACGAGGTCGGCATCCAGGAAGCCGGCCGCGGCGCCGTCGACGCGGATCGTCCACGCCCGCCGGTCGTCGCCGAGAAGTGGGGCGAGCCGTTCCGGGGCCCGACCGTAGAACCCGCCGAATTCGGCGGAGCCCGCGGCATCCTCGTTCACGAGATCCGCGATCGTGGCGAGCGCGGCAGGATCGACCGGGGTCAGTTCCACCCGGATGCGGCGTGCGGCGCTCATGCGCCGACGGTAACACCCGTCACGGACGGACTTCTCGCCGTGCGCGGGTGCTCAGGCCGTGCGGGAGGCGTCGTGCGCGGCATCCATCGCCGTGGACTTCAGCTGCATGATCGCGACCGCCTCATGCAGAGACCCGAGCGGCGTCTCGATCTCGTCGTAATGGTGCACGAAGCCGTTCGCATCGCGCGCCGTGACCGTGACGAACGCGTAACCGTGACGCGGCACGCGCACCGTGCTCGCGGTCCGTCGCTTGTGGCCGGCCATGTGGTCCCCCTCCGTCGGAATCGAACTTACCGGCGGGCGCCGACGCGGACCGGCGACACGGCTGGGCGGGGGGCGATTGTGCGGATTTCGCCATGGCCGCGTGACCGACGCTGACCTCAGCCCGTCGCCTCGTCGAGCCACTCGCTCAGGAGCGCGGCGAGGAGGGCGGGCCGCTCGTGCGGGAGCGCATGGCCGGCATCGGCCGCGGTCACGACGGTGGCGTGCGCGTAGAGGTCTCCGAGATGCTCCTGCCGCTCCCACCCGACCCAGCTGTCGTGCCGCGCGGAGACGACGAGCACCGGCGCGTCGACCGACACCGCATCCGGATCGTGAGCATGCGGGCCGGGCGCGATCGCGGTCTCGAGGGTTTCGTCGTCCACCTCACGCGTGGCGGGGACGACCGCTCGACGGAAGCGGTCGAGCGTGTCCTGCGTGCGCACGACGAAGTAGCCCTCGTACGCGTCGCGCTGGTCGGGCGGCAGGCTCGCCGAGACGCCGTCGTCGCGCACGACGACGGCGGGCGCCGGATGCTGCTCGCCGGGCATCGCGGCGCAGATCAGCGCCATGCCGGCGACGCGATCGGGATGCCGCGCCGCGAGAGCGCGCGCGAAGTGCGCGCCGAACGAGTGCCCCACGACGAGGAACGGGCCGTCCGGCGCACCTTCCTCCTCGAGGACGAGGTCGAGGAGATCCAGCACGTCGTCGGGCACCTGCACGCCGCCCGAGGGTCGTGAATCGCCGTGCCCCGGCAGGTCGACGTAGATCCGGCGCGCGGCGCGCGCGGCGAGCATCGGTTCGAGGAATCCGCGCACCTCGGCGCGGGCGGAGTACGCGCCGTGCAGAGCGATCAGCGGCATGCCGTCGCCTTCGACCTCGTAGGCGAGGAGAGCGGTCGAGGATCGGCGGACGTACGCGGGATCGCGCGCGTCAGCTGCGCTGGACATAGTGCCGCACGGTGTCGTCGCGCTCGACCAGGAACCGGTCGTCTTCGGGGTAGTACACCGCCTTCTCGATATCGTCGCCGGCGAACCCGTGGATGCTCTCGAGGCTGTCCCATCGCGAGACCGTGACGATCTCGGTCAGCCCGTCGGGCAGCTCGCGGGTCAGCGTCCAGGCGTCGCGGTTGCCCGGGATCGCGCGGTACTCCTCGATCCCGGTGCGCTCCACGTACTCGACGTACTCGTCGCGGTCGCTCGTGCGGATGACTCCGCGCCACATCCGCACGACACTGTGGTTCTCGCTCATGCCCTCATCCTCCCGCCCGGTTCCGACGCCGCGCGAGGGGTTGCGGCACCACCGGCCGGGCGCACCTCGCAGGGGGGAGCGGCTCTCCCTCCCATAAGCCCGACCTCCCGCTCCCGAGCGAACCGCGATGACATGGGTGATGTCGCGGCGCACGCCCCCCGGAGCCCGGCGCTGCTCAGACGAAAGGACACTCATGTCATCCTCGAACCCTCGGTACGACTTCCGCGGTCAGGTGGCGCTGGTCACCGGCGCGGCATCCGGCATGGGTCTGGCGGCCGCCCGTGCGTTCGCCGAGAGCGGCGCCGCCGTGGTGCTGGCCGACCTCGACCCGGTCGCGGTCGACCGCGCCGCTCGGTCCCTCATCGACGCGGGCCACCAGGCTCTCGGCGTCGTGTGCGACGTCGCCGATGAAGCGCAGGCTGCCGCGATGGTCGCCACGACCGTGGAGGCCTTCGGCCGCCTCGACATGGCGTTCAACAACGCCGGCATCCAGGCGCCGCCGACGGATGCCGCGGACGAGACGGCCGAGAACTTCGACCGGGTCAACGCCGTCAATCTTCGCGGGGTGTGGGCCGCTCAGAAGCACGAGCTCCGGCAGATGCGTGCCCAGGGCTCCGGCGCGATCGTGAACAACTCGTCGCTGGGCGGACTGGTCGGCCTGCCCGAGCGAGCCGCGTACCACGCCTCCAAGCACGGTGTGATCGGTCTGACCAAGAGCGCGGCGGTCGAGTATGCGCCGCGCGGCATCCGGATCAACGCGATCTGCCCGGGCGTGATCGAGACGCCGATGGTCGCCGACATGCTCGAGGGGCAGGCGGAGGCGATGGCGGCGATCATGCAGCAGCAGCCGATCGGACGTCTGGGAACCGCCGACGAGATCGCGTCAGCGGTCCTGTGGCTGTGCAGTCCCGGCGCGAGCTTCGTCGTCGGTGTCGCGCTGCCGGTCGACGGCGGCTTCACCACGCACTGACCGCGACGGTCTGTCGGCGCTGAGGGCTACGGTGGGCGCGTGAGTCTCGCGCCCTTCCTCATCGCCGCAGGACCTGCGCCCGACGCCGCGGCCGAGCTCGAGCTCTTCTGTCGGTTCATCGGGCGCTGGCGCGTGCGCAATCGGCTGTTCACTCCGTCATCGGGCGCGTGGTCCGAAAGCGAGCTGCTCTGGCTGTTCGACTGGATCATCGCCGGCCGCGGCGTGCAGGACGTGCTCGTCGACGCCGCAGGACAGGCGGTCGGGACGACGGTGCGCACGTGGGACGAGCGCGGTGGGTGGCGGGTCGTGTGGTTCTGTCCGAGGGCCGCGGAGCATGTCGTCCTCACGGCTCGCGCTGCGGGCGACGAGATCCGGCTGGATGGCGTCCAAGCCGACGGCCGCCGCGTGAGGTGGGTGTTCAGCGCGATGACGGCGAATGCCTTCACCTGGGATGGATGGTGCTCCGACGACGGCGGATCGACGTGGTGGCACGAGCAGCACATGGATGCCGAGCGCGCCGCGGACTAGAGCCGTGCCGGTCAGTGCCGGTGGAGCGTGACGGCGTCATCGATCGCGTCGAGCGCGCTGTCGAGGTCGTGGAAGCGCCCGGGAGCGGATACGGCACCGCGGAGCCAGACCACCTCGACATCGTCGTCTCCGCGCGCCTCGACGAAGGCCACCACATGCAACGAGTCCGTCTCGGGCCTCGTGGCGTCGCTCACCCGCCACGCCGTACCACCCACCGAGGTGGCTTCGAGGTGTCCGTGATCGATCGTCGTTGCGGGATGGAACGGGTACATGGTGGGGGCGCTCTTCGCCTGGTGTCTGTCATGTCGAGTGGGACGGCCCCAACCATCCCTCGCGAACCGGATGCCGTCATTCTTCTCTCGGCGGGCATGTCGCACAGCGGGGTTGACGATCGACCGGCGCGGGCGTATCGGCCGGCGGACGGATGCGACTCAGGTCTATGTCTCCGCGCGCACGGGTCGGTCACACTGGGCCGGTGACCGATAGCGCGATGACGACCCCGGACGCCGCATCCGGAGGCCCCGCTGTTCCGCTGGTGCGCCGTCCGGCGTTCTGGGTGTACGTGGTCGCCGTCGTGGCGGGGACAGCGTTCTGGATCATCTGGTTCGCGCAGGTCTCGATCGACCCGTCGACCGCGTGGGTGGTCTGGATCGGTCTCGTCCTGCAGGCGGGAGCGCTCCTGTTCTGGGGGTGGCTGATCCTTCCGCGGCGGCGCGCGCGAGCCGCGACCGTGCTCGCCTCGATCCTGATCGGGCTCTCCTTCGCGCCGGCCGCGTCGGCGCTGATCCTCAACCTCATCCAGATGACCGGAGCGAATCGGGGGATCGCCGCCGGGTTCGTCGAGGAGCTCATGAAGGCCGCGGCAGTGATCATCGTCCTCTTCATACTGCGATCCCGGCTGCGCGGACCCCTGGACGGACTGATCGTGGGCTTCTTCGTGGGCTTCGGCTTCGCCGTCATCGAGGACGTGCTCTACACCGCGGGCACGAGCAGCGCTCCGGAGGCGTGGCTGCTCGTGTTCGGCCGGCTGTTCACGCAATTGGGGGGCCACGCCATGTGGACGTCGATCATCGGTGCGGCGCTGGCGTACGTCATCGTCGCGGGCGGCCGGCGCGGCGGTCTCGTCGTCGGCGCGTTCGGTTTCGCCATGCTGATGCACGTCACGTGGAACACGGCGGCGGCGCTCGCGCCCGGCCTGATCTCGCTGCTGGTCACCGTCATCGTCGCGGCGATCACGATCGTCGGGTTCTTCCGCGTGCGGCGCTGGAGCCGGGACTTCGAGGTGCGCGCGGACTCCGAGTCTCGCGTGACGGCCTGATCAGGCGTGATCGGCGCCCGGCCCGATGATCCCATTCATCGTCTCGAGCGAGATCTCGGCCCGCTCGCCGTCGTGCAGTTCGTGGAGCGTGAACGGGATGCCGGATCGCGTGAGGTAGTCGACCGTCCGCTCGAGTCGCGGAACGACGTCGATGTGGTCGGCGCCGAACAGCGACGCCGAGTACACCGGCTCCCCGCGGCCGATCGCCTGCCGCAGCTCGACCGTCGACCGGCCCGTGAGGCGGTACAGCGACTTCAGCACCTCACTGCCGAAGTCCGGCGTGCCGTCGATCGTCAGGGTCAGCGCGTTCTGGAGAGTACTCACGTGCTCATCCCATCACGCGAGGCCGGTGCTCACCGACGGTCGTGCAGTGTGACGTGGTAGCCGTCGGGGTCGGCGAAGGTGAACGTCCGACCGAACGGGCCGTCGATGGGCGCGGACACGATCCGGTGACCAGCCGCCGCCAGTGTGTCGTGGATGTCCTGCACATCGGTCGCGTGCAGCCAGATCGCGGCACCGATGCCCGGCTGCGCGGCGGAGTCCAGATCCGTCCCGGGGACGACGTCCCGCACGGCGAACGCGACCGGAGACGTGTCGAAGACCACCGCGTGCGGGGGTCCGGCGGGGGAGCGGACGAGTCCCAGGTGGTTCTCGTAGAAAGCCTGGGACGCGGCGAGGTCGCGTACCTGGAGAGAGATGAAGTCGGGTCCGGTGACGGGCATGGGCAGCTCCTTGTGTCAGTTATCTGACACGAGCGTATGTCAGACTTCTGACATGCGTCAAGCGGGCATCGATCTCGAGACCTCCGTGGGCTATCTGCTGAAGGAGGCATCGAGCGCGCTTCGCGCGGCGATGGAGGCGGTGCTGCGGCCGCTCGGAATGACCGTGACCCACTACTCGTGCCTCGAACTGCTGTCGCAGCGCCCCGGACTGTCGAATTCCGAGCTCGCGCGCGGGGCCTTCGTGACCCGGCAGTCGATGAACGTGCTGCTGCAGGCGCTCGAACGGGAGGGCTTCGTCGCGCGGGCCGCCGAAGCTCCGGTCGGAAAGGCGCTGCCCACGCGACTCACCGCGCGGGGACGCCGGAGCCTGGCCGAGGCGACGGTCGCCGTCCGGGGGGTCGAGCTCCGCATGCTGAGCGGACTGACGGCCGCGCAGCGGGCGGACGCCCTCGTGATCCTGCGGAGTATGACCCGGTCGCTGCGCGAGGCGCCGTGAGCGAGCATGACGCGAAGCTCCGCGAAGGCCGGCGCTTCTAGGCTGGACGCATGGCCTCGCACGTCCCCGATCCGCGCGCATGTCCGACCTGCGGCGACGCGCTGATCTTCGAGATCCTCGACGACGAACGATTCCTCGTCGCCTGGTCGTGTGTGAACTGCGGGCTCATCCGCACGACGGAGCCCGCGTAGCCGTCGTTCGCCCCGACCGCGCACGACGGCGTCGGAAGCCGCGACTAGCGTGAGGTGGAACGCGGATGCCGCGCGTCCGCGCACCGCGATCGCGACGAAGGAGTTCCGCATGGGCGAGGCAGCCGACGAGTCGACCTGGATCAGCGCACAGCAGTTCCACCGCGCGCCCGACGTCACCGACTGGCGTGTGACAGCCGCGGGCCCGCAGGCCGTCTTCACCGCGCCGTCGCTCGATCGTGCAGCTGCGCTGATCCCGGCGATCGTCGCCGCCGCCGACAGGTCCGGCATCCGGCCCGATGTCGATCTGCGGCCCGAGGCCGTCATCGTTCAGGTTCACGCGCAGGAGGAGGGCATCCCGGCCGAAGCCGTCGTGTTCGCCGCCGAGGTGTCGCGCGCGGCGGCTGCGCTGGACCTCGTCGCAGATCCGACGCGCGCGCAGACGGTGCAGGTGTATGTCGCCCAGCACTCGGGCGCCGATGCGCGACCGTTCTTCCTGGCGGCACTGGGCTATGACCCGCTCGGCGACGGAGATGCCGTCGACCCGTTGCGCCGCGGACCGCAACTGGCGTTCAACCCCATCACGGGCGACGCTCCCGCCCGCGGCCGCACGCACTTCGACGTCTTCGTCCCGGCCGACCAGGTGCGGGCGCGCGTCGACGCGGCGCTCGCAGCCGGAGGCAGGATGGCCGACGACTCGTACGCGCCCTCGTGGTGGTCGCTCGCATCGCCCGACAACCACGGAGTCGACATCGCGGCGTGGCCCGACACGCGCGACTGAGTCGCGCTTTGCGGCCCCGGCTCAGGCCGCGACGACCTCCACGCCGTGCCAGAAGGCGACGTGGTCGGTGATCTGGGATGCCGCGTCGGAGGGCGTCGGGTAGTACCACGCGGCGTTCGAGTTGCGCTGGCCCTCGACCTCGACGTGGTAGTAGCTCGCGGTGCCCTTCCACGAGCAGATCGTGTGGTTCTCGCTCGAGACGAAGTACTGCTCGTCGATCGAATCCTTCGGGAAGTAGTGGTTGCCCTCCACGACGACCGTGTCGTCGGATTCAGCGATCACCGCTCCGTTCCAGATGGCCTTCATCGGTTCCCTTTCGTTCGTCCGTCGAGTGCTCGTGCGAGGGTTCGGGCTGCGCCCGCCTTCACGCCAACCGAACTCCCGCGCGGACTATTCCGCTGAATGGACGTTTCCGCCTCACTCTCCTTACTCGTGACGGCGCCGACCGGGTAGAGCGCTTCGAATCCCGACAGAATAGGTTCTCGAACGTCGCTCCCGCCGGAACGGAACCATGCGAATGAGCACGAAGCCCACCGTCCTGTTCGTCTGCGTGCACAACGCCGGGCGGTCCCAGATGGCCGCCGGCTACCTGCGGGCTCTGGCGGGCGACCGCATCGACGTGCTTTCGGCGGGGTCGGAGCCGAAAGACCGGATCAACCCGCGCGCGGTCGAGGCCATGGCGGAGGAGGGAATCGACATCGCCGGCAACGCCCCGGCGGTGCTCACGACCGACGCCGTGCGTGCCTCCGACGTGGTGATCACGATGGGATGCGGCGACGCCTGCCCGATCTTCCCGGGGAAGCGCTACGAGGACTGGGTACTCGACGACCCCGCCGATCAAGACCTCCCGACGGTCCGACGCATCCGCGACGACATCCGCCGACGCGTCGAGACCCTCATCGCCGACCTCACCCGACCGCTCGCGTCCGCTGCGCGTCCGGATCCGTACCGCACATTCCGATTCCGGGTGGGATGGCAGGGCGGAGTCGTGGCCGGAGTGAACAGGATGAGCGCCTTCAAGCGCGCGACGCAGGTTGTCGTGCCTGGAGGCGAGACGGGGTCCTCCGATCCCTCGGCGTTCGAACCGATCGCTCTCGAAGACGGTGTCACGCACGATGCGGCGTTCGACCGATGGGCTCGATCGGGTGCCGACGCCGCGCGCGCGCGGGATCGGCTGCCGAGCGCCGGCACCCGGCGGGATCTCGTCGTCGACGTCGCGAACGAAGCCGGGCAGCGGATCGCCCGCTATCGGGTGTTCCGGGCGTGGGTGTCCCACTACCAGGCACTGCCCGACCTGGATGCCGATGCGAACGCCGTGGCCATCAGATCGGTGACCCTGCAGAACGAAGGGTGGGAGCGGGATGAGTCCGTCACCGAGCCCGTCGAGCCGGACCCGCCCGCGCGTCAGCGGTAGAACTCGGCGTAGTACGTGCCGAGATGTCCGCGGTAGGTGTCGTCATGGCCGGGGGTCGTCTGGTCCCACTCCGGCGAGTTCTTGATCTGCTCTTTCGTCAGGTCGACGTAGACCCGCTCCTCGGCGTCGTCGACGCGCTGGATGGTGCCGGCCGGGAGGATGACCTTGCGGTCGAAGATCCACCATCCGGCATCGACCACCAGATGGCTCGCGTCCGCCGCGTCTCCGACCTGGTCGATCCGTCCGATGTCACCGTCGGTGGCGTGCACGTGATAGCCGACCAGCCGGGCCACGTCCGCCGCGGGATCCGCCGACTCCGGGTAGTTCCAGGCATCCCAGGATGTGGACATCTCATCTCCTCTTCCGTGCGGACCGCGTTCACGGTCGGCGGCGACTCGCCGCCCACTACCCACGCTAGGTCGGCGAGCCGCTCGCGACCAGAGGAATCTGCGCGCGGCCGCGTCAGATCGTCAGCGGCGGGGCGCGAATCCGAGCTCACATCTCGCCAGACCACACCGCCGTCGCCCCGCTGTGGCCGATCAGCACAGCGTCGGTGATCGTGCCTGCGGCGACGATGACGGCCGTGATGAGCAGCACGATCGGAACCCATTGAAGGCTTCTGGACGCCTCGTCGCCCTGACGCGCGAGGACGCGTCGCTCCCGGATGTTCCACCACAACAGCGCAGCCGCGATGGCGGAGAGCCCGATCACCCAGGGCAGGAGCCCGTCGGCCAGTTCGGCGTGCGTCTCGACGAGCGCGTTCTCGCCGATCCGCGCCTCCAATCTCTCGCCGGACTCTTTCGAGATCGGTACGAGAGCCAATGCGACGAGCGCGGTGACGATCGTCAGGTACCCTGCCCACCGGCGAAAACGAGGCCACGTGGCCGTGAGGACGACCATCACCGCCGCGGCCGGCACGATCACCTCGGTGGCGTGCACCACCAACGGATGCAGCGGGAGACCGAAGAATGTGTCGAACATCGATGTGCTCTCCTCGCCGAGGGTGTCCGGGCACGGATCGCGCGATGCGATCGGTGGGTCGACCCCAATCGACTGCGAACAGTGTCACTCTTCGCCGTCTTCGCCCGCGCGGGGTTGACAAGGAGGCGTCATCGCCCGGGCGTCAGCTTCTCCCGCATGACGGCTTCGGGCTCGCTCCACACGGCTGCGTCGGCCCGGACCACGCCCAGGACCGATCCGTCGATGATCCCCGCACTGGCGCACGCGCGCCGCGCGCGCCAGTGCGGGAACATCCGCCACCGACCGATTCTGCGCTCGGTGGCGGCGATCCGTGACCGCCTGCTCAGACCTCGACGGTGTACGAGGTGATCCTGACGATCAGTCCGCCGATGAACTCATAGACGTCGCACGACGCGACCGCGGTGGCACCGTCTCGGTCGCGGTACACCGTCAGCGTGTCCACCGCGACGGTGTCGCCGTCGGCGATGACGACGAAGCGCTGCACCTGGACGTCGGTGTCGGCGAGTGCGGATGCGGTGTCCCGGCACGCGGCGATCACCGCGTCGGCCCCGCGCAGTCCGTCGGAGCCCGGCATCCGCCAATCGACGTCATCCGCGACGTAGGGGAGCGCCTCTTCGAACCGGTGGCCGGAGAAGGCCGTCGCGACTTCGCGCGGTGTCAGCTCCATGGATGCTCCTTCGAATCCGCGTGACGACCTCAGCGATGCGTCAGGAGTGTGATCCGGGCCGCCGTGACGGTGTTGCTGCCGAGGATGCTGAGGCGTTCGTCTCCGTTGAGGATACGTCCGTCGACCAGCGAGCCGTCGACGAGCCGGAGCTCGCGCACGCTGTCGATCTCGAGCTCGGCGCCCTCGCGCGAGAAGTCGATCATCGCGTTCTGGCCGAGGGCGATGTACTCGTCGGGGGCGGTCGCGATGAGGATGCCGAACGCGCGAGAGTCTCCCGGCTGCTCTCCGTGGCTGGAGGACTTCATCTCACTGGGGAGGGGAGAGGGCGGCGGCAGCTGGACGCCGACGTCCAACAGCATCCTGGCGAACAGCTTCGGCGCATTTCGGATCGTGACGGCGAGGTCGCCGACCGCGACGGTGAGCGCCTCGGCATTCTCATCGAGGGCGAATCCGACGAGGCGGCCGTCGTGCTGCGCGTGCACGATCTCCGGCGCCAGCGCGAGGAGGAGCCGTATGGCGCTGAAAAGCTGGCTGTCGCCGCGGACGTCGTCGATGCCGAAGGCGTGGTACCCGAAGGCGTGGAATTCCCCGAGCGCGACGAACACGTCGCCGGTGCGCACGCGCGCCTCGGGGATGAACAGCGGATTGCGCGCCGACGCGTACTCTGCCATCACCGTTCTGCTGTCAGGAACGTAGATGTCGGGTGCGATGAAGTCCAGCGCCGGCGCGATCGCACGCCACACGCCGCCCATCCGGGCGGTCGGTCCTCCGCTCGGATACTGGCCCGGGGAGTCCTGACCGGGTTGCGGACCCAACCATGCGTTCGCGTATGCCGGAAGCGGCTTGATCCTCTTGCCCTCCTCCGCGAGCGCGCCGAGGTAGCCGGCGAAGCCCCACGCCATGAACACCTCGTCGGCGACGGGATTGCCGGCGCCGAAGCGCTCCTGCCAGGTCGACCCCTCGGGCGCGGAGCCCTGGAACAGCGTGCGGATGTCGTCATGGAAGTCGAGGTCGTTCTCGGCGATCGCCGCGGTCAGCGCCGCCGGGACGGGGGAGTGCCACGCCGCCGTGGCCGGCGGCGAGTAGTCGCGGGGCGAACCCAGGAGGCCGACCTCGTTCTCCACCTGCATGATGATGACGGTGTGCCGCGGGTCGGTGGCGGCAAGATGCTGCATCAGCGCGCGGTAAGCCCGGAGATCGGCGCTGCGGAGTTCGTCCGAGAAGACCGACAGTGCCGGCCGCGGCATCGACCCCTCGTAGGTGAACGGAGCGGGGATCGGAGTCTCGCCGCGGTCGGCGCGCGGGAACCGCGTGCGGTCGGCTCGCACCCACGACGGGGCGTAGGTGGAGAGTGCGTTCTTGAACGCCCCGAACCAGATCAGCACGAGTCGCAGCTTCGCCGAGCGCGCATCGCGCAGCAGGTCGTCGACGACCGTGAAGTCGAAGCGCCCCTCCTCGGGCTCGACCTGGTCCCAGCCCACCGACGCGACGACCGAGCTGATGCCGGCACCGGCCAGCGTCTCCCAGATGGGCGCCATGTGCGCGGCATCCGACGAGCTGGAATTGTGCAGCTCCCCACCGAGGCACAGGAACGGCTTGCCGTCCACGATCAGCCGGACGTGGTCGCCGGTTCGCTCCAGCGCGGGAATGTTCATCGCGGACGCTCCATGGGTTCGAGGCTCCGTGACACTTTAGTCTCTTTTCGACAGAATTCGATCCGGGCCCCCTGCCGCCTCCGACCGTGGGCCGGCTCGCCGTGCGTAGGGTGGTCGTCATGAGCGAAGACGGGTGGCGCGCGTTCGTCTCCGACGAGAGCGTCGGAGACTGGGTGATCCTGCACGGCGGGCCGACCGCGGTGTTCCGAACGGACTCCCTTCCGGATGCCGCACGGCTGGCCGCAGCGATCGCCGAGGTGCCGGGGCTGGGGTCTCGCACCGTGCTCACCGTGACCGGCGACGGCGTCGCCGTGAAGCTGACGCGCGAGATGTGGGGCACCGAGAAGGAGCACATCGCGCTCGCGCGGACGATTTCGGCGGTCGCGCGCCAGCACGGGGCTGTGGGGGACACGAGCGCCGTGCAGGAGGTGCAGGTCGCGATCGCCGCCCGGCCCGATGCGATCGACCTGCCGTTCTGGCGTGCGGTGCTCGGGTACGCCCCGCTGCACGAGGACAACTGCCTCGACCCGCTCGGCCAGGGCTCGACGGTCTGGATGCAGGAGCTCGACCCCGCCAAGCCGCTGCGGCACGCGATGCACCTCGACGTGTCGCTCGCGAAGGAGCACATCGAGGCGCGCCTGACCGCCGCGGTCGCCGCGGGCGGGCGCATCGTCGATGACTCGGAGGCTCCGGCCACGTGGATCCTCGCTGACCGGTCGGGCAACAAGGTGTGCCTGGCCGCCTGGCCCGACGGCGCCCGCCCGGCCGTCGCGGCCGCCGACTGAGCTGCCGTTCGGGAGGGCATCCCGGATCGGGAGGGTCGATTTTCCGCCATCCGCCGTCCCGATCGCGGATCTCCTCCCGTCGCCAGTCCTCCTTCGCTCTCGAGCCTCGTCGCCCGGCGTCACGAGCACCCGACTATTCCGGTCCGAAACGATCACCGCTGTCGGTGGACCCGTGTCGGATTTCGGTGCCGGTGATACGGATCCAGTCCACGAGCAGTTCGGCCGGCAGCGAGGAGGGAGCGTATGCGTTGCCCGGCCATCGGCCGCCGATCGCGAGGTTGAGGATGAGGAAGAAGGAGCCGTCGAACGGCCACGGACCCGGCAGGGAGTCGGGTGTGACGCGGAAGTACTCCCGGCCGTCGAGGTGCCAGGCCACACGATCGGGCGCCCAGTCGACACCGTAGACGTGGAAGTCGTCGGAGAGGACCGACCCAGCGGGATGCCGCCATCCGACGCCCTCACCGACGCCGGCGTACCCCGGGCCATGGACCGTGCCGAAGACGGCGGTCGGGTCGCTTCCGGCGTGCTCCATGACGTCGATCTCGCCGCACGCCGGCCATCCGACCTCGCCGATGTCCGTGCCGAGCATCCAGAACGCGGGCCACACCCCTGCGCCGCGCGGGACCTTGATGCGCGCAGCGACGCGCCCGTATCGGAAGGCGATCCGGCCGCGGGTGGTGAGGCGGGCAGACGAGATGCCGCCCGGCACCGCGTCGTCCGCACGAGCGGTGATGCGCAGCTTCCCGTCGCCGGTCAGCGCGGCGTTGGCCGGCGGCGCCGTGTAGTGCTGCTCCTGATCGTCGCCCCAGCCGCCACCCCCGAGTTCGGCATCCCACACCGCCGGATCGGGCGGCTCGCCGGCCGGACCGACGAACTCGTGCGACCACGTGCTCATCGCTCGGCCCCGGGAAGGGGTGGGGCCTCGGGGAGCGTGGGGAAGTCGGTGGGGTAGAGGGCGACCGCCAGCCCGAAGGTCTGGTCGCCGTCGCGAGGAAGCTCGGAGAACTCCGCCACCACCTCTTCGACGCGGGACCAGAAGTCACGAGCCTGATCGCGCCGGATCCGCACATGCCGGGTGTTCGCCCACATCGTGTCGGCGCGGTAGGCGTCGTCCGACTCCCGCATCGCATCCCGCAGCGGGTGCGCCCACGGTGGCGGGTCGCTCTCGCCGGCATCGAGCTGACCGACGAAGAACAGTCGAGCGGTACGGCCGTAGAAGCGCTCTTCGATGGCTCGCACGCGACGGGTGCGCACCACCTTCAGCATGTCGGCGTCGAGGAGCACCGACACGTGGTGCGCCACGGTGCTCTTGGGTCGCTCCAGTGCGACGGCGAGTTCGGTGATGCTTGCGGCTCGTTCGAGGACGAGATCCAGGATGACCCCGCGCAGGGGATGCGCCATCGCCTTCAGCTCGTGCGGCGCGGTGACGACGCGCCTCTCCTCGAGCGGGTAGTCCGGGATGTCCGGTCGGCTATTGACCATCATTACGGAACATTCTAGATTATTGGTTCATTCATCGTCGAGATTGAGGAGACCGAACGTGGCGACCGTCGTGTTCTTCCATCACATCCAAGGCCTGACTCCCGGCATGCGCCGGCTGGCCGACACGATCCGTGCCGCGGGGCATGACGTGCACGCACCCGACCTGCACGACGGTCTCGTCTTCGGGACCATCGAGGAGGGCGCGGCGTTCCGCCGGTCCGGAGCGGCGGAGGTGGACGCGCGTGCTGACGAGGTCGTCGCGCCGTTGCCCGAAGACGTCGTCTACGTCGGTGTCTCCTCCGGCGTGATGCAGGCGCAGCGCCTGGCGCAGACCAGAACCGGCGCGCGCGGTGCCGTCCTGATCGAGTCGGCGATACCGATCACGGGCGAGTGGGCGTTCGGCCCCTGGCCGGCGGGGGTTCCGGTCCAGATCCACGGTGCGGACGCCGACGAGTTCTTCGCCGGCGAGGGCGACATCGACGCCGCGCGCGAGATCGTGGAGGTCGTCGATGACGGGGAACTCTTCCTCTATCCCGGCGACCAGCACCTCTTCGAGGACGACTCGCTCGCGACGTACGACGCCGAGGCGACCGCCCTCCTGACCGAACGGGTGCTGGCCTTCCTCGACCGGGTCGACGCGAACCGCTGACGGCTCCCCCGCACGCACCAGCGGCCCGCCGGTCACGTCGTATCGGCGGATGTCAGCCTGCCGCTCGTCGCGGCCGGCGGCGGCAAACCGGATCAGAGCACCCGCACGAATGCCCGCAGACCGTGCGGGTGCACGTCGTGGATCTCGCGCAGTCCGCGCGACTCGTAGAACTGCCGCTGAGCGGGATCCTCATCCGTCATCAGAACCAGTTGCCGGATCATGGCGCACCGCTCGATCACTCGATCGAGGAGAGCTCCTCCGACGCCGGTGCGCTGAGCGTCGGGGGCGACGAGGATGTCCTGAAGATAGGCGATCGTCGTCAGGTCTGAAATGACGCGGGCGACACCGATCAGCCTGCCGTCGGCATCCCGCGCGGTCCATACCCAGGTGGAATTGCGGACGGCTGTGGTCAGCGACTGCGGATCGGAGGTGTACGCCGTCCACCCGACCGCGGCATACAGCTCCAGCAGCTCATCCGCGCCCGGCAGCTCCTCCGTGATCGTTGTCACGGTCGCATCCTGTCCGCGTGGCCCGGCGTCCTACCAGATGGTGCCGCCGCCGACCGAGATGCCGCCCCAGGTCAGGGCGATGAAGATCGCGGCGAACACCACGGGCGCGATTCCCTTGCCGTCGCGCGCGAGTCCCTTGAACAAGGCGATCACAGCGAAGACGGCGGCGACGATCGAGAGCGCACCGCCGAGGATCAGGCCGATGAACAGCGGGATGGGCATCAGGACGAGGCCAGCGAGCCCGAACCAGAACGCGGCCCAGGCCGCCGGGTTGGAGCGGCGGACGGCAGGAGAAGTCATGCCCTCATTATCCCGTGCGCGCGTGAAAGACCGGGGAGATTCCGTCCATCCGCGCCCCCGCGGGGGCATCCGCGGTGGATTGATCCCCGGTTCTTCACGCGATTCCGGTCAGACCGCCTGGCCGAAGTAGAGCATGCCGATCGGCACGAGCATCAGGATGCCGAGCACGACGCCGATGATCGACCACACGTAGCGCGATCGCCGGCGGATGCCGACGATGATGCCGATCGCTCCGAGGATCAGCGCGATCGCACCGCCGATGCCGAAGATCGGGATCGTGACGATCAGCAGCCAGAAGATCATCTGCATCTCGGGCAGGAGACCGATCAGGAAGATCACCAATGAGGGGGCGAGCCCGACGATGCCGAGGATCACGGCGATGATGCCGAGAACGTCGGCTCTGCGACGGGTCGGAGCGGCGGTCGGCACATCGGTGGACGGCATCCCGGTCATTCCTCGACCGTACCGCGGGACCGCCGGCCGCCCGGCCCGGGGCGGGTCAGGGGAGGGCGGCGCTCAGGACGAAGTCGTCGCCGGAACCTTCGTCGACGGTCTCGCCGTCGAGCACGATGTCGTCGCCCGAACCACCCGACAGCACATCCGTGCCCTCGCCGCCATCGAGAGAGTCGTCGCCGGATCCTCCGGCCAGCCGGTCGGCGCCCTCGCCGCCGTAGATCGCGTCGTTCCCCGAGCCGCCCGCGAGCACGTCGTCGCCGCCCAGCCCGCACAGCACATCGGCGCCCGATCCGCCGTCCAGGCGATCGTTCCCCGCGGTACCGACGACGACCTGACTGCCTGATCCGCCCTTCGCGGGTGCGTACACCAACGCGTAACCGCCGAAGGCGCCGACCCCGGTGCCGGCTTCGGCGATCGCCTGATCGCACACCGTCCCTCCGCCGATGGCGGTGACGGTCAGGAGCGTCTTGAGAGAGAGCGTCGCCGAGAACGCCCGCGCGACGTAGGTGCCGGGGATCTGGGGTGCGGGCATGGAGCCCCGGAACGCGTCCGCGATGCAGATCGCGTTGGCGGCGTCGTCGTAGCCTCCGCCCTCCAGCGAGAGATTGATCGAGTCACTGTCGCGGCAGGTGATCGCCACCGTGAACGTCACGTTCTCACCGGGGGCGGCCGGTGACGGGTCCAGCCGCAGTACCGGTGGGGAATCAGCGGCCGCGCTGCTCGCCGTCGCGCTCGCGCCGACGAGAACTGCGACCGCCACGAGTACGCAACCCACCAGTTTCTTCACGATGCCCCCAAGCAGTGCGTCAGGAGGCCCACGGTAACAGCGGGCACGCGCCGCGTCACCACACCAGCTGGTCGCGCCGTCGATTCAGGTGGGCGCGTTCCGCGGGATTGCCCGCGAGCTCGATCGCGCGCTCGTATGCCGCCCGGGACTCCGCGCTGCGACCGACCCGTCGCAAGAGGTCGGCGCGCGCGGCGTGGAACGCGTGATACCCATCGAGGCTCTCGGTGAGCCGGTCGATCTCGGCGAGCGCGACATCGGGTCCGTCGATCTCGGCGACGGCGACCGCACGGTTCAGCCGCACGATCGCCGAGGGATCGGCCTCGAGCAGCCTGTCGTACAGCGTGACGATCTGCGACCAGTCGGTGTCGCGCGCAGAGGGCGCGACGGCGTGCACCGCATTGATCGCGGCCAGCAGCTGATAGCGCCCCGGCGGCCGGGCCCCGGAGGCGACAGCGGCGATCCGCTCCCGCACCAGAGCGTGACCCTCATCGATGAGCGTGCGGTTCCACGCTCCGCGGTCCTGCTCCTCGAGCGTGACGAGCTCACCCGAGTGCGACACGCGGGCCGCCCGTCTCGCGTCGGCGAGCAGCATCAGTGCGAGAAGCCCGGTGACCTCGCCGTCATCGGGAAGCATCGAGCGCAGCATCCTGCCCAGGCGGATCGCCTCGGCGCTCAGGTCGGGCCGCAGCGGGTCATCGCCGCCGCTCGCAAGGTACCCCTCGTTGAAGATGAGGTAGATCACGGCGAGCACGCCGGCGAGGCGCTCCCGGATGTCGGAGGGTGAGGGCACGCGGAACGGGATGCCGGCCGTCTTGATCTTCGCCTTCGCGCGGGTGATCCGCTGCGCCATCGTGGTCTCCGCAACCAGGAAGGCGTGCGCGATCTCCGCGACGGTGAGTCCGCCCAGCAGACGCAGCGTCAGTGCGACGCGGGCCGTCATGGCGAGTGCCGGATGACAGCACACGAAGACCAGCCGAAGCCGGTCATCCTCGATCGCGCCGGTCGGCTCGTGGGGCGTGTCGTCGAACAGCATCTCGGCCGCGTGGTGCTTCGCATCGCGCTGGGACTCCCGGCGGATCCGGTCGATCGCCTTGCGGATCGCGGTCGTGGTCAGCCACGCGCCGGGGTTCGGAGGAACACCGTCGCGCGGCCACCGCTCGACGGCGACGACGAATGCCTCGGATGCCGCATCCTCCGCGACATCCAGATCGCCGAACCGCCGCGCCAGGCCGGCGACCACCCGCCCCCACTCCTCGCGATGGGCGTGGGCGACCGCCTCCGCGGCGGGGGAGTCGGTCACGACACGGGCGTGGCGGGGGATGCCGCCGGACAGGGACCGCCCACGGTCAGCGCTGACGTTCGATGATCTCCGTGACATCGCCCGGGAAGCGGTGCACTTCCTGCGGCCAGTCCAGCGCGACGGCGAGGCGGCCGGCCCAGTACCGCGCGGCGTCGTCATCCGGCACGTCGATCACGGTGAACCCGCCGAGGTGCTCCTTGGTCTCCACGAACGGGCCGTCGGTGAACACGGCCGCGCCGTCCTTGCTCTCGACGCTGAACACGGCGGTCGACGCGTCGATGCCGCCGTCGGCGAAGACGAAGACGCCCGCCGCCTTCATCTCGTCCAGCAGCGCGTGAGACGAGTCGCTCTTGCGGCGCAGATCGTCGTCGGACTGCGGCGGCACCCACTCGTCGTTGAATGCGATCAGGTAGTTCGTCACGGTGTCGTTTCCTCTCGTCGGGAAGAGGGCTATTCCAGCCCTCGGTCGCGCGACCGGAAGGGGTCGCTCATCTGATCAACGAACGGCGCCCCGCGGATACGACACTATCCGCGGCTCCCGCCATGAGGTCTCCACGGTGTGAGGCGTGGCCACCACCCCGGGACGTTGCTCCGATACTCCTGATACTGCGCGCCGTAGGTGCGCGCGAGCGTCGGCTCCTCGTAGCCCTTCACGAAGGCGAACACGGCGGCGAAGACGATCGCCGCGTACAGGAGGAGCCCCCAGCTGCCGGAGAGCAGAGCCTGGCCGAGGATGATCGCGAGGACCGCGAGGTACATCGGATTGCGCACGAAGCGGTAGACCCCGCTGACGACGAGCGTCTGGGTCGGAGCGACAGGCGCCGGCGTTCCGCGATGCATGGCGAACAGCGTGAACGCGTACAGCAGGAACGTCACACCGAGGGCGATCAGCAACCACGCGGCGGGCACCAAGAACCATGCGGCGCCGCCCCAGTCGTGCCCGCGCCAGCCGGTGATGAGCCAGGGGATCAGTCCCGCGACGATGCCCGGCGCGACGAAGAGGAACACGATCGTCCCGATCCAGGCGCGGACGAGCGAGGCGGAACCGGTCACGCGCGTCAGATTAGTCCTCGTGACCGGGGCTGTCTGCTCATCGGCAGGTCGCGGCGATGTCGATCAGCGACTGCGGCGGATAGCCGTAGGCCTGCACGCCGTTTCCGAGTGCGGTGTGGCCCATGCTGATCGCCCAGGCCGTCGCCCAGGCTTCATTCGCCGGCGCGCTGTCGGAATCGAAGAGGGTGCTGCACTTCGAGGTGATCGCGTGACCGACCTCGTGAGCCACGAGGGCCATCGCGTCGGCCGACGCCCAGTTCTCGGCGACCGAGTGCGACAGGGTGATGGTCGAGAAGCCGCCGCGCGCGGTGGCCCAGGTGGCGGTGCCGCCCATGCCGTCGGCGCCGCCGACTCCGGCGACGATCGGCGCCCAATCGAAATCGAGCACCACCCCGCCGGCGATCGAGCGCGCGTACTGCTCGACCTCGAGGCGGGTCGAGAAGAGCGGGCCTGCCTTCTCGGCGAGTTCCGCCTGCGCCGACTGCTTCAGATTCGCCGCCGCGGCGGCATACGTCGTGAACGCGTTCGCCGCGCCCGTGCCGAGGCCCGTCTGCGCCGCGGCGGCTTCAGCGGCATCGCGCAGATCGAGCAGCACGATCGCACGAGCCGACACGTTCTCCTGCTCGAGGGCAGCGGCCAGCGACGGAACAGATGCGTACAGCTGACGCGCGGCATCCAGCAAAGTCCCTTCGGCGGCCTCGACCGCGACCTGCGCGGTGCCCAGCTCATCCGCGTATCGGCCGAGCGACGCGGCGTCGGCCGTCATGCGCGGAGCGGCGTTCAGCAGATCCCACGTCCACACGGGCTTCTCGATCGCCTCCACGCGCGGTGCGCTCTCGAGCGTCGATTCCGCCGCGCCGACGACCTCGGTCGATGCGGCGGCCGCGGCAGCGAGCCCGGCTCGCGCGGTGGCGTCGACCAGATCTTCAGCCGTCGAGGACGCTTCGCCGACCACGCCGGCGACGTCCGCCGTGCCGGCCGCGTCATCGGCGGCCGCGCGCAGCGCCGCAGTCGCCTCCTCGCTGTCTCGAACCTGGACGGCGAATGCGGATGCCGCATCGTCGAACGCCGTGTTCGCTCCGACGTGCACCGCTGTCCAGACCGCGGCGATCGCCACGATCAGGACGAGCCCGACGATCCCCCAGATCGTGGTCCGGCGGCTCGGCCCGCGCCGTCGGGGCGGTGAGAACACGCCGGCGGATGCCGCCGGAGAATCCCCTCCCGCAACGACGGTGCCCTCCGCATGAACCACTCGAAAACCATAAGCGCACCGGCCCGTGCGAGTAGCGTCGCCGCTGTGACCGCTCTGCGCTACCGCCGCCCCGAAGAGTCCGACCATCCTCGGGTCGTCCAGGCCATCCCGCTCTGGTGGGGGATGCCGCCGGGAGTCGCCCCGACCGGCCTGCTGCCGCGGCTCTTCTTCCAGCACTTCACCGACACGTCGTTCCTCGTGGAAGGCGAGGACGGGCGGCTCGCCGCGTTCCTGATCGGATTCCGGTCGGCATCCCGCCCGCAGATCGCGTACATCCACTTCGTGGGCGTGTCGCCGGAGGTGCAGCGACAGGGGGTTGCGCGCGACCTGTACGAGCGGTTCTTCGCGATGATGCGCGAGCGCGGATGCACGCAGGTCGACGCCATCACCGGCCCGATCAACCGTCGGTCGCAGTCCTTCCATCGCGCGCTCGGGTTCACCCTGGGCGGTGACTCCGATATCGCCGGCGTGCTCGCGTATCGCGACTACGACGGACCGGGGGAGCACCGGGTCACATTCACCCGACCGCTCTGACGCGGCGGAACCGGGCTGGTCACCGGGGCACCGGACACCGAGAATGGCGCACATGACCTCGAATGCATCGTCCGGCCCGGCAGCTCTCGGTCTCGTGGCTCGGGTCGCGGCCGACCTTCCCTCGTTGACGCGGTCCGATCTCGACGAACTCGCCGACGCGGTGGAAGCACTGACCGACGCGATCGGCCTGCAGCGGGACTGGCCTGCGGAGATGCCGGCCGATGTCGATCGATCCCGTGGGGATGAGCCGCCAGGCGCGGGAGACGAGCGCGCGCACCTCCTCCCGCGAGCGGAGCCGATCAGCGCGAAGCGATTCCACGACGAGCCGGGGACGGCCGGGTGGCACGTCCTGTACGGAGGTGCGCAGACCGTCTACCCGACCGGGTCGTTCGCGGCGGGCGTCGAGTTCGTCCGCCGGATCGCACTCGCGACGCAGGCGGTGGGCCGGGAACCCGACATCGACCTCCGACCCGAGGCCGTCGTCGTGCGCACCGCGGCGACGCCGGGCGGGCGATTGGACACCGCCGACGTGGAACTCGTCCGGCGCGTCTCGTCCATCGCGGCGGAACTGGGGCTCGTTCCCGCTCCCGATCGGCTGAGTACGATCCAGGTCGCGATCGCCGAGGCGGAGGGCGTCAGCACGCGCGAGTTCTGGGCGGCTGCGCTCGGCTACGAGTCGGTCGGGAGCTTCATCATGGACCCGCTGCGCCGGGGGCCGCGGATGTGGTTCGACGAGATCCGCACGCCGGGACGCGGTCGCACGCACATCGATGTCGCCGTGCCCGACGGGCGTGCCGACGGACGCGTCACCGCTGCTCTGGAGGCAGGGGGACGTCTGGCGGACGAGTCGCACGCGCCGGCATGGTGGACCCTGGCCTCGCCCGACAATCACGGTGTCGACATCGCGGCCTGGGGCGACGCGGACGACGGGGCCTGAACCCCTCCCGGATGCGGCCGGGCGTCACCAGGTCAGCTCGATCTCCAGTTCGTTCTCACCCTTGTCGCCGAGTTCGACCTCCACTTTGAGGCTGACCTCGGCCGGGATGCGGACGGTGATGCGCTTGCCGTCGCGGTCGAACTCGACCGAGTTGTTCTTCGCCGCGGCGTCGGCCAGTGCGCGCAGTACGATCGCCGCCTCTTCGCGGCTCATCCGCTTCGTGTCGTCGATGTCGAACAGGTCCATGGGTTCCTCCCGGGTTCGTGTTCTCGACGGTAGCCGCGTCCGTTCGGGAGCGCACCAGCGGACCGGTACGGTTCATCTGTGCGCGCAGACGACGTGAAGGAGAGCCGGCCGGTCATGAGGGATCGCGCGTGACCGCACCGTGGTTGAGGCGCCAGTCGAAGACCGAGGACCTGGAGGGGATCGCTGCGCTCTGCGCCGTCGGCCTCCACTTCGTCGTGGGCACCTTCCTGGCCTTCGCCGTGGTCTACAGCGACGAGTGGCTGATCCAGTGCTACGTCATCGGATGCGGCGTGCCGAGTGTCATCGTCGCGATCTACGGCTTCCTGATCTTCGACATCCTGCTGTTCCTCATCGCCTGGGGTCTGAGTGCCGTGTTCGCCGCGAAGGGATGGGGGTGGTGGCGGGTCGCCCCGCCGATCGCCGGGATCCTCCTCTCCGTCAACGCGGCCGCGATCGCGCTGTACTGGGTCGTCGCCGGCATCCGCTGATCGTGCCCTCGCCCCTCGACGGACCCGTTGCGGGCCGGCGAATCGTGGCGCGGACGACGGTCGCTGGCGTACGGTAGGCGCCGGGGGTCGGGGATGAAGAACACGCGCAAAGGATGGATGCTGGGCTCCATCGTCGTCGGACTCGCTGCGGTCTCCGCCTGCTCCGCGCAGGCGGGCGGCACCGCCGAGCCGTCGACCTCGTCGGGGAGCGCTGACATCGCCGGCACCTTCGAGGTGGCGGACGGGCGTCAGATGTATCTGCAGTGCACCGGCAGTGGCTCACCGACCGTCGTCCTGGTGTCGGGTCAGCGCGCGTCGGCCGACGACTGGGACATCGTGGCCGACGGCGTCACCTCGCCGTCGGTCCGGTCGCTCGTCGCCGACGGGACTCGCGTGTGCTCGTACGACCGGCCGGGCACGCCGGTCGGCGATCAACCCAGCCGCAGCGACCCCGTCGACCAGCCCGCGAACGCGCAGGGCATGGTCGACGACCTGCACGCACTGCTGGCAGCCGCCGACATTTCCGGTCCGGTCGTGCTCGCGGCACACTCGGCGGGAGGCGTGGTGGCGCGTCTGTTCGCCGCCGAGCACCCCGAGAGCGTGGCGGGAATGGTGCTCGTGGACG
>JAESFR010000174.1_pt1 | contig 37733 bp, 39 predicted proteins | sample 9266191 | NCBI WGS metagenome assembly JAESFR01 (sample SAMN14503063, study PRJNA617104) | algae metagenome | isolation source: Pleurocapsa minor HA4230-MV1 and co-occurring heterotrophs from cement on... | place: USA: Nuuanu Pali Lookout, Hawaii | collected 2009-07-20
CTACTACTCGGCACTGACGAAGCAGATCGCCGCCATCATCGATGGCTCGGCGACCGGCTCGGAAGCGGCAGACGCCCTCCAGGCGGACGTCGTCGCCTACGCCGAAGAGCAGGGCTTCACCGTCGAGTGACCTGACCGTCGGGCCGGTCCGTCTCGTGCGGGCCGGCCCTCGGTCGTCACCATCCCCAGACCCGGAGTGATCATGACTGCGACCACCGCACCCCCCGTGAAGACCAAGCGCCGCAGGTCGACGGCCGCCCGGCAGAACATGCTCGGATGGCTCTTCGTCGGACCGTTCGGCATCATCTTCATCGCGCTGCTCGTCCTGCCCATCTGCTACGCGCTGTACCTGAGCCTGTTCCAGAAATCGCTGATCGGCGGCACGCGGTTCGTGCTGTTCGGCAATTACGTCAAGGCGTTCACCGACCCGTCGTTCCTGGACGGCGTCTGGTTCGTCGTGCGGTTCTCGATCGTGCTCATCCCGCTGCAGATGGCCGTATCGCTCGCGATCGCGCTCATCCTCGACATCATCATCACGCGTTTCGCGCGCTTCTCCCGGCTGATGATCTTCATGCCGTACGCGATCCCGACCGTGATCGGCGCGCTGATGTGGGGCTTCCTCTACAGCGACAACTTCGGTCCGCTCGCCGAGCTGTTCGAGTCGTTCGGGCTGCAAGCGCCCGACTTCCTCAGCAGCGGCCTCATCTTCTACGGCCTGCTCAACATCGTCACCTGGCAATGGGCGGGCTACTACATGATCATCCTGTACGCGGCGCTCCAGGGGATCGACCCGACTCTGTACGAGGCCGCGCGCATCGACGGCGCATCTCAGTGGCAGATCGTGCTGCGCATCAAGATCCCGCTGCTGGCACCCGCCCTCGTCCTCATCCTCGTGTTCGCACTCATCGGCACCCTGCAGTTCTTCAACGAGCCGAAGATCCTGCAGCAGCTCGCCGCCGGCGCGATCCCCGATGACTTCACCCCGAACATGTACGCCTACCAACAGGCGTTCTCGCTCGCGAACTACAACTACGGCGCGGCGATCTCGTTCGCCCTCGGTGCGGTGGTCTTCGTGTGCGTCTACATCTTCATGTTCGCCACTCGCAAGCGAGGGAGCTTCTTCTCATGACCGTCACGCCCACGGAGCTCACCGGCGCGAAGACGACGAATCGCAAGCGCGCCGAACGCCCGACCGCCCCCCGGACCCGGGGCCGCGTTCCCCTCAGCATCGTCCTCGGCCTGCTGATGATCTACTTCCTGATCCCGTTCTGGTGGCTCATCGTCAACAGCTCCAAGACCTCCTCGGGACTGTTCGGCGGCGGAAGCTCGCTGTGGTTCGCCGATGACATCAACTACATCGGCAACTTCATCGACCTCTTCACCTACAGCGGCGGAATCTACGGTCGGTGGCTGGCCAACTCCGCCTTCTACGCGATCGCGGGCGGCATCGGTGCGACGGTCCTGGCCGTGCTGGCCGGCTACGGATTGGCGAAATTCCGGTTCTTCGGACGCCGCGCGACCTTCGCGATCCTGCTCGGCTCGGTGATGGTCCCGACGACCGCTCTCGTGATCCCGACGTTCGTGCTGTTCGCGCAGATCGGCTGGACCAACACGGTGTGGGCCGTGATCTTCCCGACGCTGCTCAATCCGTTCGGCGTCTACCTCATGAACGTCTACGCCCGTGACGCGGTCCCGGATGAGCTCCTCGACGCGGCCCGCGTGGACGGCGCGGGGGAGTTCCGCACCTTCCTCCAAGTCGCCCTGCCGCTGCTGCGGCCGGCGATCGTGACCGTGCTGCTGCTGTCGGTCGTGGCGTCGTGGAACAACTACTTCCTCCCGCTCGTGATGCTCTCCGACAACCGCCTGTTCCCGGTGACGGTGGGCATCGGCGTGTGGCAGTCGACCGCATCCACGTACGGCGCGGCGGGTGGCCAGAGCCTTTGGAGCATCATCGTGCTCGGATCCCTCGTGTCCGTCATCCCGCTGATCATCGCCTTCCTCACCCTGCAGCGGTACTGGCAGGGCGGACTCTCGATCGGGAGCCTCAAGTAGTGCCCGCGCCTCCTGCCTGAACGTCGCGTCCGCGACCCGCCCCGACTGATCCCGCACCACCGCACGACCTGATGAGGACCATGATCTCCGCACACCTGACCGTCGACCCGCACTTCGTCGTCGGATCCGTCAACCGCCGTCTCTTCGGCTCCTTCGTGGAGCACCTCGGGCGCTGCGTGTACGACGGCATCTACGAGCCGGGTCACCCTTCGGCCGACGAGCACGGATTCCGCACCGACGTCATCGAGCTCGTGCGCGAGCTGGGCGTGTCCACGATCCGATACCCGGGCGGCAACTTCGTCTCGGGCTACCGGTGGGAGGACGGCGTCGGTCCGGTCGATGAGCGACCGCGCCGTCTCGACCTCGCGTGGCACTCGACCGAGACGAACGAGATCGGCCTCGACGAGTTCGCCGTGTGGCTGAAGAAGGTCGACAGCGAGCTCATGTACGCAGTCAACCTGGGCACCCGCGGGGTGGAGGCGGCCGTCGACGTGCTCGAGTACGCGAACATCGGCTCGGGCACGACCCTCTCCGACGCCCGCATCGCGAACGGCACCACGAAGCCGCACGACATCCGCATGTGGTGCCTCGGCAACGAGATGGACGGCCCGTGGCAGCTCGGACACGGAACGGCGAGCGACTACGCCCAGCTCGCGTCGAAGACGGCGCGCGCCATGCGCCAGCTCGACCCCGATCTCGAACTGGTGGTCTGCGGCAGCTCGAGCGCGCAGATGCCGACGTTCGGGGTGTGGGAGCGCGAGGTGCTGATGCAGACGTACGCCGACGTCGACTACATCTCATGCCATGCGTACTACGAGCCCCTGGGCGGCGACTACGCCAGCTTCCTCGCGTCGGCGGTCAACATGGACCGCTTCATCGAGTCGGTCGCAGCCACGGCCGACCACGTGAAGGCCGTGCTCGGCAGCGACAAGACGATCCAGATCTCGTTCGACGAGTGGAACGTCTGGTACATCTCGCGGTACGCGAACGTCGACAAGAGGACCGCGATCGACGACTGGCCCGTGGCGCCGCGCATCCTCGAGGACTCGTACTCCGTGGTGGATGCCGTCGTCTTCGGCAATCTGCTGATCTCGCTGCTGCGCCACTGCGACCGGGTGACGGCCGCGAGCCTCGCGCAGCTCGTGAACGCGATCGCACCGATCATGACCGAGCCGGGCGGCCCGGCGTGGCGGCAGACGACCTTCCACCCGTTCGCGATCACCTCGCGCCTGGCACGCGGGTGCACGCTCGAGCTCAAGCTGGACTGCCCGACGTACCGCACCGCCCTCTACGGCGACGTGCCGGTGGTCGACGCGGTGGCGACGTGGGAGGAGGAGAGCGGCGAGGGCGCGGTGTTCCTGGTCAACCGGCACCTGACCGACGAGGTGACGATCGAGATCGACGTGCGCCTGCTGGGTGACGTGGCGCTGCAGACCGTGCAGTCGCTGCACGACGCGGACATCCACGCGGCGAACACGCTCGATGCGCAGGACCGTGTGGGCCTGCACGGCAACGACACCGCTGCGCTGACCGACGGCACCATCACGATCACGCTTCCGCCGGTGTCGTGGACCGCGCTCACGCTCTCATGACGCCCGCGGCCGCACCGCTGCGGGTCGCCGGCGACCGCATCGTCGGCCCGAACGGTCCCGCCGACAGGGCCCGAACAGAGCGCCTCTGAGCGCCATGCCCGAGCCTCCGCGCGTCACACTGGCCACAATCGCGGCCGAGACCGGCATGTCGGTCACGACGATCTCGAAGGTGCTGAACGGTCGCGGCGACGTGTCGGAAGCCACGCGCTCCCGCGTCGAGGCGCACCTGCAGCGCCGTGGCTACGCCCGGCCCGGCGCGAGCCGCAGCGAGTTCGTCGAGGTGGTGCTTCACGAGCTCGACAGTCTGTGGTCGCTCGAGGTGATCGACGGCGTGCGTGAGGTCGCGGCTGCTGCGGGCTTCACGATCTCGGTCTCCGTGAGCGGCGACCGGCTCGCCCCCGGCCCGGAATGGCTGACCGACGTGCTCCGCCGACGCCCCGCCGCCGTCGTCCTGGTCTTCGGAGGGCTCTCACCCGCGGGCCGTCGCAAGCTCAAGGCCCGCGGCATCCCGTTCGTGATCCTCGACCCGGCAGGCGACCCCGCACCCGACGTGCCCGCCGTCGGATCGGCCGACTGGGCCGGCGGGCTGCAGGCGACGCGTCACCTCACCGGGCTCGGTCATCGCGCGATCGCGGCGATCAGCGGCCCCGGGATCCTGATGTCCTCGCTGGCCCGCCTCGACGGGTACCGCTCGGCGATGCGATCGGCCGACCTGCCCGTGCATCCGGACTGGGTCCGGGAGGGCGACTACCAGGAGGCCAGCGGCGAGGTGCACGGCGAAGCGCTCCTCGCGCTGAGCGAGCCGCCGACGGCGATCGTGGCGGGCAACGATCTGCAGGCGCTGGGGGTGCTGCGCGCCGCCGCCCGCCGCGGAGTGACGGTCCCCTACGACCTGTCGGTCGTGGGATACGACGACATTCCGCTCGCGCGGCTCACCTCCCCGCCGCTCACGACGATCCATCAGCCCCGCCGCCGGATGGCGGAGCAGGCCACCCGGATGGCGCTGCAGCTGCGCGACGGCACCGCCGTGGAGGCGACGCGGATCGACCTCGCGACGACTCTCGTCGTGCGCGACTCGACCGCGCCGCCGCGGCCGCCCGTCTGATCAGGCGCCGCCGAGCGCCTCCGCGACGACCGCACGCGCCTCTTCCTGCACTTCGCGCAGGTGCTCCTCGCCGCGGAGCGACTCGGCGTAGAGCTTGTAGACGTCTTCCGTGCCCGACGGACGCGCGGCGAACCACGCGTGCTCGGTCTGCACCTTCAATCCGCCGATCGCGGCGCCGTTGCCCGGCGCGTGCGAGAGCTTCGCGATGATCGGCTCTCCCGCGAGCTCGGTCGCCGTCACCGCCTCGGGGGCGAGCTTGGCGAGAGCGGCCTTCTGCGCGGGCGACGCGGGGGCATCCACCCGCTGGTAGGCCGACGAGCCGAACGTCTCCTCGAGTTCCGCGTAGCGCTGCGACGGGGTCTTGCCGGTCACCGCGAGGATCTCGGCGGCGAGCAGGCACAGCAGGATGCCGTCCTTGTCGGTCGTCCAGACCGTTCCGTCAAACCGAAGGAACGACGCGCCGGCCGACTCCTCACCGCCGAACGCGACCGACCCGTCGAGCAGGCCCGGCACGAACCACTTGAACCCGACGGGAACTTCGAGCAGGGTGCGCCCGAGCGACTCCGCCACCCGATCGATGATCATCGAGCTCACCAGGGTCTTGCCCACCGCGGCATTGGTCGGCCAGCCCGGCCGGTGCGCGTACAGGTAGTCGATCGCGACCGCGAGGTAGTGGTTCGGGTTCATCAGCCCGGCGTCGGGCGTCACGATGCCGTGGCGGTCGGCATCCGCGTCGTTGCCGGTGAGGATGTCGTAGTCGTGCCGCTTCGCGACCAGCGAGGCCATCGCCGACGGGGATGACGGATCCATGCGGATCTTCTCGTCCCAGTCGAGTGTCATGAAGCGCCAGGTCGGGTCGACGTCGGGATTCACGACCGTCAGGTCGAGCCCGTAGTGCTCGGCGATCAGCGCCCAGTACTCGACCGAGGCACCGCCGAGCGGGTCGGCGCCGATCCGCACGCCGGCCTTCTTGATCGCCGCGACATCGATGATGTTCTCGAGATCGCGGACGTAGCCCTCGCGGAAGTCGTACTCGCCGAGCGCATCGCCGTCGAGGTCCTTGAACGGTGTGCGCTTCACGCCTTCGAGGCCGGCCGAGATCAGCTCGTTCGCCCGGTTCGCGATCCAGCCGGTCGCGTCGGTGTCGGCCGGGCCGCCGTTCGGCGGGTTGTACTTGAAGCCGCCGTCGCGCGGCGGGTTGTGACTCGGCGTCACGACGATACCGTCGGAGCGACCCGGGTCATCGAGCGCGCGGCCGCGGTTGTAGGAGAGGATCGCGTGGCTGAGCGCCGGGGTCGGAACCCACGAGTCCCGCGAGTCGACACGCACGTCCACCCCGTTGGCCACGAGCACCTCGATCGCGCTGCGTTCGGCGGGCAGCGACAGTCCGTGCGTGTCGCGCCCGAGGAACAGGGGCCCGGCGATCCCCTCCTTCGCGCGGTAGTCGACGATCGCCTGGGTGGTCGCGAGGATGTGGTCCTCGTTGAAGCTCGTGCTGAGAGACGAGCCGCGGTGCCCGCTCGTGCCGAACGCCACGCGCTGCTCGGGGATGCCGGCATCCGGCTTTCGGTCGTAGTACGCGTTGATCAGCTCGTCGACGTCGATGAGGTCGGATGCTTCGGCCGGGAGTCCTGCGCGAGTGCTCATGTGTCCCAGTCTGCCGCGTGCGCACGCACCCGTGCACGGATTGCGCGCCGGATTTCGCTCCCGCCGGCGCCGATGCGGCCCGTATGCGCATTCCCACCCCGGCTCACCCGTCCTGCCGGATGCCGAATTCAGGCTCGGCGCTCGCCGACCGCGCCGGTCGGGGCGGAACGCCGCGGCGCCGACCACGGCGACCGTCGATCCAGCCTGAGTACGGCACGCGGATAGGCTGACACCCGTGACTTCCGACAGCCCCGATCAGCCGAGACGCACCTACAGCTACCTCGGACCGGCGGGAACGTTCACCGAAGCAGCCCTCGCGCAGGTGCCCGAGGCCCGCGGCCACCGCTGGAACTCGGTCCGCAACGTCGGCGAGGCGCTCGCCGACGTCGTCGAGGGCCGCTCGGATGCCGCGATGATCGCGATCGAGAACTCGATCGACGGCGGAGTGTCCACCGCGCAGGACGCGCTGGCGACGATGCCGGGCCTGCGCATCGTGGGGGAGTACCTGGTCCCGGTCGATTTCGTGCTCGTCGCCCGGCCCGGCACGACTCTCGAAGACGTCTCCCTGATCTCCGCCCACCCGGTCGCCTACGCCCAGTGCCTCCAGTGGCTGACCCGCACCCTCCCGGCGCACGCCCACATCCCGGCCTCCAGCAACGTCGCGAGTGCGATGGGGCTCCTCGACGGGACGAGCGACGCGGATGCCGCCATCTCGCCGCCCGGCATCCTCGAGCATCACGACCTCGAGCTGCTGGCCCGCGGGATCGGCGACAACCCGAACGCGGTCACCCGGTTCGTGCTCGTCGCCCGCACGGTCGCGCCCCCCGCGCCGACCGGTGCGGACAAGACCTCGCTCATCGCCGAGCTGCCCGACGACCACCCCGGCGCGCTGCTGGAGATGCTCGAGCAGTTCGCGACCCGCGGCATCAACCTGTCGCTTCTCGCGTCGAGGCCGATCGGCGATGCGCTCGGCCGGTACCGGTTCGTGATCGACGCCGACGGGCACATCGAGGACGAACGCATGGCCGATGCGCTCCTCGGGCTGCGGCGTTTCAGCCCGAAGGTCGTGTTCCTGGGGTCGTACCCACGCGCCGATCGGGCGATCGTGCGCTACCCCGAGCGCTATTCCGACGACGTGTTCGTCGAGGCCCGCGACTGGCTGCGGGGCCTGCTCAGCGGAGAGCCGGAGGCCTGACCATGCCGATCTCCGACACCCCGTTCGTCTTCGATCCGACCGACGACGTGCATGCCCGCTCGCTCGCGCGGCTCGGATCGGAGCAGATCGCGTGGATCGGAACGACCGGGCGCGACGGGTACCCGCACGCCGTGCCGATCTGGTTCCTCTGGAACGACGGGCGCGCGCTCGTCTTCAGCGAGCCCGAGACCGCGAAGGTGCGCAACCTCCGCGCCGACGCGCGCGTGGCGCTGCACCTCGAAGCCGGCGACGACCACGAGCAGCTCACGGTGCTGCGCGGTATCGCCGCGCTGTCGCCGCGACCAACAGCGGAGTGGCTCGACGAGGTGGGCGAGGAGTACGAGCGCAAGTACCGCGGGGGACTGGCCGCGCTCACGCTCACGCTGCCCGAGATGGCGGCGCGCTACAGCACCGTGATCGAGATCACTCCGCGGCAGCTGATCGCCTGGTGAGCGGGTCCGTCGCGGTCACGCCGCGGCGATGAGCTCGAGCGTCTGCGCGCGCGCGAGCGCGGCATCCATCGGCTCGCCCTCGAACGATCCGGCGACCGGCGAGATCATGACCTCGTCCACGCCGTGCCGCCCGGCGAACTCTGCGAGCTGCGCACGCACCTCGACGCCGGTGCCGATGAGCCAGCGCCGCCGCGCAGCCTCCATGATCGCCTCGGCCTGCGCATCGCTCTCCGCCGTCAGCGCATCGCGGGCTTCCTCGACCGTCTCGAGGGCTGTCAGCGGCTTGCCGGTGCGCAGGCGCGCCATCATGCGCAGCTGCGGCAGGGCGCGAGCCTGGGCCTCCTCCGCCGTGGGCGCAGCGACGGCGTTGATCGTGAGGAAGGTGAGCGGCACAGCGTGGGCCTCCGACGGCCGGAATCCGCTGCGGTACAGGTCGAGCGCGCGCTCGAGTCCTTCTCCGGAGAAGTGGTTCGCGAACACGTAGGGCAGACCCAAGGATGCCGCCAGCTGCGCCGAGTAGTCGCTCGAGCCCAGCAGCCAGACCTCGGGGGCCGTCGTGGCGGCGGGGGTGGCGTGCACGTCATAGGTGCCGCCGCTGGAGAAGCGGACCGTGGCGCCGTCGCCCGAGACGAGTCCCAGGATGTCCCGCACGTGCTCCGGGAAGCGCTCGACGTCGGACGTGGTGCCCGACATCCGCAGGAGCTGTGTGATCACCGGGTCGCTGCCGGGTGCGCGGCCGATCCCGAGGTCGATCCGGCCGGGGGCGAGCGCCTCGAGCGCCGCGAACTGCTCGGCGACGACGAGCGGGGAGTGGTTGGGCAGCATGACTCCGCCCGAGCCGACGCGGATCGTGCGGGTGCGCGCGGCCGCAGCGGCGACGAGGACCGGAGGGGTGGTCGACGCCACGGCCGGCATGTTGTGGTGCTCGGCGAACCAGTAGCGGCGGTAGCCGAGCTGCTCGGCGCGGGCGGCCAGCGCGAGCGACGCGGCGACGGCCTGGGCGCTGGTCTGCGCGGTGCGCACGGGCACGAGATCGAGGACGGACAGGGCGGGAGCTGCGGCGGCGGACATCTCCGGAGACAACCGCCGGCGGCATGCCGCCTATTCCGCCGCGGAAGGCGTCGATTTCAGCCCTGGTACTTGACCAGGCGCCCCTCCTTGTCGTGCATCGCCCCCGCGATGATGAGGATGATGTCGATCAGCCACCAGATCCCGAAGCCGCCGAACGTGACGAGCTTGAGGATGCCGGTGCCGATCTTGCCGAGGTAGAAGCGGTCGATGCCGAACTCCCCGAGGAAGATCGACAGCAGCAGCGCGGCGAGCCAGGACTTCGGGCTCAGCTCGACCGGGGCCGGAGCGACGTACTGCGGACCGGCGGCGTAGGCAGGCGGCGCGGCGGTGTACTGAGGGGGAGCGGCGGTGTACTCGGGCTGGGACATCGGGATTCCTGTCTGTGGCGGTCACCCGAGCGTATTCACCCGGTCTGCGTCACCGCACGGGGGCTGGCCCCCGAATCCGCGAGGGTCAGCCGCCGCCGCTCAGTCCCGCGAGGTGCGGCGCATCTGCTCGTACGCCGCGAGCGCCGCCTTGCGGGTCTCGGCGAGGTCCACGATCGGCTCGGGCGGTGCGTCGGGCGAATCCACGCGGTACTCCGGAGCCCACTGGGCGATGTACTCGCCGTGCGGATCGAACTTCTTCGCCTGCAGCTCGGGGTTGAACACCCGGAAGTACGGGGCGGCATCCGCTCCCGAACCGGCGACCCACTGCCAGTTGAACGGGTTGCTGGCGCCGTCGGCGTCGACGAGCGTGTCCCAGAACCACTCCTCGCCGTGACGCCAGTCGATCAGCAGGTTCTTGATGAGGAAGGATGCCGTCACCATGCGGATGCGATTGTGCATCACCCCCGAGACCCACAGCTCGCGCATCCCGGCATCCACGAGCGGGATGCCGGTGCGACCCTGCTGCCACGCGCGCAGCTTCGTGGGCTGCAACCGCGGCCAGGGGAAGGCGTCGAACTCGCGACGCAGGTTCTTCGTCGCGAGGTCGGGGTGGTGGAACAGCACGTGCGCAGCGAACTCGCGCCACCCGATCTCGGAGAGGAAGCGCCCGGCCGAGGCGCCGGAGTCGACGGCGGCATGCCACACGGTGTGCGGGCTCAGCTCGCCCCACCGCAGGCGCGGCGAGAGCTCCGAGGTCGCCCCCGCCGAGGGCTCGTTGCGGGAGCGGGCGTAGATCCGCAGGTCTTCGGCGAGGAACTGCCTGAGGCGTGCGCGGGCCGCGGGCTCGCCCGGCTCCCACCGCTCGCGCAGTCCCGCGGCCCAGTCGGGCCGGATCGGCAGGAGCGCCCAGTCCTCGAGGGCGTCGCCGTCGGGCGCGGAACGGGGCGCCGCGATCTCGCGAGGCTCCGGCAGGGGAGCGCGCGGAGCGGGCAGAGACTGGCACGCCCGCCAGAACGGCGTGAACACCGAGTACGGCGTGCCGCTGCCGGTCTGCACCGTCCACGGCTCGAACAGCAGCGACGCTCCGAAGGACGCGACGGTGACGTCCTCCTCGCGCAGCGCCTCTTTGAGCTCGGCATCCACCGCGCGCTCGGCGCCGCCGTAGCGCCGGTTCCAGAAGACGGCGCCGGCGTCGGCATCCTTCACGACCTCGCGGACCACCCGACCCGCCGGTCCCTGCCGCAGCACGAGTCGTCCGCCGCGCTCGGCGATGCGCTCGCCGAGCGAGAGCAGGCTTCCGTGCAGCCACCACTTCGCCGCGCCGCCGAGCGGCCGGATGCCCTCGGACTCCTCATCGAGCACGTACAGGCAGATGATCGGCTCGCCGCGGTCCATCGCCGCCCGCAGCGCGGGGTTGTCGGCGAGGCGCAGGTCGTCGCGGAACCACACGATCGAGGGCCGGCTCATTCTCGGATCGTATCCGCGCGGCACCCCCTCGAGGGCCGGTTCGCGGAGGGATTGACACGCCGATCCCGCGTATGCGGTGACAGTCGCGCGCCCTCAGATCAGCCTGGTGTCGTGACCTTTCGGAACCATCGCGGTGACTCCACCTTCGACGATCCGGTACCGCAGTCGCACGGCGTTGCCGAACTCGTCGCCGTCCAGCTGCACCGGCTGCGGGGGCGACGTGGCGACATCCAGTCCCTTGCCCCGCGCGTACAGCACCGAGTTGTCCTTCGTCCGCAGCGCAAGCACCTGCCGGCCGGCGCGGAAGCGCCGCAGCACGCTGTTGTCCCACGCGACGCGGCGCCACACGAGCACCCACCCGAGCGCGTTCTTGGGCTGGAAGATCGCGATGTCCAGTTCGCCGTCCGACACGGATGCCTCGGGGATGAGCTCCAGGCCGGCCGGGAGTGACCCGCAGTTGGCGACGAGGATGCTCTGCACGCGCGCCGAGTGCAGCCGCCGGTCCGCCACCTGGTACGCGATGCGGAACGGCTTCGCTCCGGCGAGCGAGCGCGCGGCGCCGTCGACGTACGCGATCCAGCCGACCCTCTTCTTGAGGTCGCCGTTCGTGTTGGCGATCATCGCGGCATCCAGGCCCATCCCGCCCATCACCACGAACGCGCGCTCTTCGCTCGTGCCGTCCTCGCGGCGGATCGCGGCGAACCCGACGTCCACCGCGACGGGATCGCCGTCGAACGTCGCCTGCACCATCGCGGCGGGATCGGTCAGCGGCAGGCGCATGTTGCGGGCCAGCACGTTGCCGGTTCCGCTCGGCACGATCGTCAGGGGCACTCCGGTGCCGCTCATCGCCTCGCACACCGCGCGCACGGTCCCGTCGCCGCCTGCCACCAGCACGGCGTCCGCGCCCTGCGCGATCGCTTCGCGGGCGACCCCGTCGCCGAGGTCGTCGAGACGGGTCTCGTAGAAGAGCGGCGCGCCCCAGCCCGCGCCGGCGGACAGGCGCTCCACGGTGGCGCGCAGGCTCGCGGCATCCACCTTGACGGGGTTGTAGACCAGAGCCGCTCGTCGCACCCGGTCGGCCGATGACCCCACCCCGGCCGGCTCTGTCATGGTCACACGATAGTGGCGGATGCTGAGCCTCCCCGTCCGCCGACCCCGCCGGGGAGCCCGGAACCGCGGTCGGGAGCGCTGACTAGACTTGTTCGGTGATCGATCTGACGCTGCTGCGCGAGAATCCCGAGCTGGTCAAGCGCTCGCAGGAGGCGCGCGGCGAGTCGTCGAGCACGGTCGACGACGCGGTCGCGGCCGACCGCGTCCGCCGGACCGCCATCACGGCGTTCGAAGAGCTGCGGGCCGCGCAGAACGCGCACGGCAAGCGGGTCGCGCAGGCGCCGAAGGATCAGAAGGCCGCTCTCGTGGCCGAGGCCAAGACCCTGAGCGAGCAGGTCAAGTCGGCCCAGCAGGCGATGACCGCCGCGGAGGAAGCCGCCGAGACCGCGCTCGCCAAGATCGAGAACATCGTGATCGAGGGCGTGCCGGCCGGTGGCGAGGACAACTTCGTCACGCTCCGCACCCACGGGCAGACGCCGGTGTTCGACTTCGAGGCGCGCGACCACCTCGAGCTCGGCGAGCTGCTCGACGCGATCGACATGGAACGCGGCACCAAGGTGTCGGGCAGCCGGTTTTACTTCCTCAAGGGCATCGGTGCGCGGCTCGAGCTCGCGCTCATGACGCTGGCGCTCGATCGTGCACTGCAGGCGGGATTCGTGCCGCTCGTGCCGCCGACGCTCGTGCGACCCGAGGTCATGCGCGGCACCGGCTTCCTCGGCCAGCACGCCGACGAGATCTACCACCTCGACGAAGACGACCTCTACCTGGTCGGGACGAGCGAGGTGCCGCTGGCCGGCTACCACATGGACGAGATCATCGATCTCTCGCGCGGCGCCAAGCGGTACGCGGGCTGGTCCACCTGCTATCGGCGCGAAGCGGGGTCGTACGGCAAGGACACCCGCGGCATCATCCGCGTCCACCAGTTCAACAAGCTCGAGATGTTCGTCTACACGACTCCGCAAGACGCCGAGGCCGAGCACCTGCGGCTGGTCGAGATGCAGGAGCAGATGCTGCAGAGCCTCGGACTCAGCTATCGCGTGATCGACGTCGCGGCGGGCGACCTCGGCTCCAGCGCCGCGCGCAAGTACGACATCGAGGCGTGGGTGCCCACGCAGGGCGCCTACCGCGAGCTCACCAGCACGAGCAACTGCACGACCTACCAGGCGCGGCGCCTCGACATCCGCCACCGCCCGGCGGTCGAGGGCGGTGGAGCCGGCAAGACGCAGCACGTCGCGACCCTCAACGGCACCCTGGCCACCACGCGCTGGATCGTCGCGATCCTCGAGACCCACCAGCGCGCCGATGGCTCGGTCGTGGTCCCCGAGGTGCTGCGGCCCTACCTCGGCGGCCTCGAGATCCTGGAGCCGGTCGCGTGAGCGAAGGGCACCTGCCCGCGACCGGTCAGATCGATGTCGTCCCGGCCGAGGACGCCGCCGAACTCGTCGAAGACCTCGCGCGCGAGACCGAAGACCCGGCGACGCCGACCGAGCGGCTGCTGATCGTGCTCGACATCGACGGCACGATCCTCCTCGAGGACGAGACGCTCAGCCCCGGGGTCATCGACGCGGTCGCGCACGCCGAGCGCGCGGGCCACGAGGTGATGCTCGCCACCGGCCGCAGCTGGGAGGGAACTGAGGACATCCTCCGCGAGCTCGGCATCGCACCCGAGTTCGTGGTGTGCTCCAACGGAGCGGTCATCCTCCGCAAGCGCGAAGGCGACCGACTCGAGTACGAACGCTTCCACACCGAGACCTTCGACCCCACCGAGGTGCTCGGCCTCCTGCGCGAGCACCTCCCCACGGCCAAGTACATGGTCGAACTGCCCGACGGGCATCGGCTCTACACCGAGCACCTGGGTGACTGGAACCTCACGAACGCGACCCGCGTGCCGTTCGAGCAGCTGAGCGCGGTGCCGGTCTGCCGCATCGTCGTGGTCTCACCCGGTGACAGCGAGCAGGACTTCATCGACCTCGTCGAGCGCATCGGCCTCAACGAGGTGTCGTATGCCGTCGGGTGGACCGCGTGGCTGGACATCGCGCCCCAGGGCATCGACAAGGGCACCGCGCTGGACCGTGTGCGGCGGTGGCTGGACATCGACCCCGCGCACGTGCTCGTCATGGGCGACGGGCGCAACGACATCGGCATGTTCCGCTGGGCGCTGGAGAACGGCGGACGCGCGGTGGCGATGGAGCAGGGTCCGCAGGAAGTGCGGGATGCCGCGGGCGAGACGACCACGTCGGTGCAGGTCGGCGGAGTCTCGGCGATCCTGCGCGGTCTCTGACACGGCGCGATCGGAACACGCCGCGCAGGATCGAGACACAGGACCTGCCCAGGAGCCGCTGGAACAATGGGTCAGCAGGGCCGTCCGGTAGACTCGACGCCGTTCGAGGGATGCCGTGCATCGCTCGGGAGGGTTGTCCGAGCGGCCGATGGACCTGGTCTTGAAAACCAGTGGGCAGCAATGTCCCGTGGGTTCGAATCCCACACCCTCCGCTTCGCCCTGAGTGTGTCGCGGATCCGAATCCGACAGCATGCCCGAGAGGACCTGAGTGAGCCAGCCGACCAAGCCCGCCACGCGTGGCCGCCGCACCATCGCGCGCCACGGTGAGCTGAAGTCGCCGCATCCGTTCTCGATGCTGCTGAAGATCCTCGGGATCATCGTCGCCGTCGGCCTGGTCTCCAGCGCCGGAGTCGCGGCATATGCCGCTTACGACATCACCGCGAGCTTCACCGATGACGCGGTCGACCTCGAGGGCCAGGAGGCGGTTCCGCCGGACATCGGCGCGATCGAGGGTGGCGTCAACCTGCTCGTGGCCGGCACCGACGAATGCCTGCCCGAGTTCGCGGGCTACTTCGGCGACCGCTGCACCGGCGAGGACGCGGCCGGGGAGCTCAACGACGTCAACCTGCTCGTGCACATCTCGGACTCGCCGCGCCGTGTCACCGTGATCTCGTTCCCCCGCGACCTCATGGCTCCGGTGCCCCCGTGCACCCGCGAGGACGGCTCCGAGACCGGCGGCTCGGACAAGCAGCAGATCAACTCGGTCTTCATGGACGGCGGCCTGAACTGCGTCGTGAAGACCGTGTCGCAGCTGAGTGGGCAGAACATCCCGTTCGCCGCGAAGGTCAACTTCGGCGGCGTGATCAACATCACCGATGCGATCGGCGGGGTCGAGGTCTGCATCGGCAACGGCGGTATGCGCGATTTCTACACCGGCATCGACTGGCCCGCCGGCAACCGCACGGTGCAGGGCCTGGAGGCGCTGCAGTTCCTGCGCACGCGCCACGGCCTCGAGAACGGCAGCGATCTCGCGCGCATCAGCAACCAGCAGCAGTACATGTCGCGGCTGGCACGCAAGCTCGTGAGCGAAGAGGTCCTCACGAACCCGGCGACGCTGCTGAAGCTCGCCACGACCGCCGTCGACAACGTGACCCCGAGCCGGAGCCTCACGAACCCGCTGACGCTCGTGCAGATCGCCCTCGCCGTCAAGAGCGTGCCGTTCCAGGACATCGTCTTCGTCCAGTACCCCGTCGCCGAGGACCCTGACGACTCGAACCGCGTGGTGCCCGACTACGACGCCGCCGACCAGCTGTGGGCCGCCCTCGCGGCGAACCAGCCCCTGCAGCTGACCAGCGACCCGAACAACGGCGGTGGCGTCATCACCGTCGACCCCGCTCCGACCGATCCGGCGACGCCCGATCCGACCGCAACCGATGCGCCCACCGAGATCGCCGTCGAGCTGCCCGACTCGATCGCCGGCACCACCGCCGCTCAGCAGACCTGTTCTGCAGGAAACCTCAGCGGCTAGCACTCCGTGGTCGACCGCACGTCCCCCTCGCCCGGCGGGAATGAGCCACTCGCGCGCCATGCGGTGCGACGGGAGCGGCATCCGTTCCTGACGATCCTGTCGATCCTCGGCGTGATCGCCGCCGTCCTCCTGGTGAGCACGGCCGGCGTGGCGGCATACGCCGTCTGGGACACCGTGTCGGCGCTGAACGAGAACTCGGTCGAGCTCGACGGCGACGCCGCACTCCCTCCGTCGATCGGCGAGATCGAGGGCGGAGTGAACGTGCTCCTCGTGGGGTCGGACTCGTGCGAGGGCCAGGACGTCGCGCTCTTCCCGCGGTGCGCCGACGCGGATGACGCGCCCGGCGAGCGCAACGACGTCACGATGCTCGTGCACATCAGCGACCAGCCGCGGCGCATCACGGTCGTCTCCTTCCCGCGCGACATGCTGCTGCCCATCCCGTCGTGCCCGGATGGCGAGGGCGGGCAGTACTCCGCGATGAGCTCCCAGCCGCTGAACGCGTCGTACCAGTACGGCGGGCTGACATGCACCGCGCTCACCATCGAGGAGCTCACCGGCGAGGAGATCCACTTCGCCGCCGCGATCCGCTGGACCGGCGTGATCGACATGTCCGACGCGATCGGCGGGGTGGACGTCTGCGTGAGCGGCGACATCAGCGACCCGCACACCGGGCTGAATCTCACGGCCGGCACGCACACGCTGCAGGGCGTCGAAGCGCTCCAGTTCCTGCGCATCCGTCACGGCATCGGCGACGGCTCCGACCTCGGGCGCATCTCGAACCAGCAGCAGTTCATGTCGTCGCTCGTGCGCAAGCTGCGCTCGGCCGAGGTGCTCGCCAACCCGCCGGTGCTCTTCCAGTTCGCCACGACCGCGATCGGACTCACCCGCAGCGACCCGCCGCAGCTCGTGCTGAGCTCGCAGCTGGCCAACCCCACGCGGATGGTGCAGATCGCGATGGCCGCGAAGGATGTGCCGTACGAGGACATCGTGTTCGTGCAGTACCCCACCGAATACACCGACGACTACGTCAACGTGCTGCCGCTGCGGGATGCCGCGGACCAGCTGTTCGCCGCGCTGCGCGCCAACCAGCCGCTGACCCTGACGGGCGAGGCGAGCCAGGGCTCGGGCGTCGACGTCACCGGCGAGGCGACCGATCCGGTCGACGGCGCGAGCCCCGCGCCGACGGACTCGGCACCGGCCGAGGAGCGCGTGGCGCTGCCGTCGGAGATCTCAGGCACCACCGCCGCGCAGGTGACCTGCACCCGGCCGGGGGAGCAGTAGCCCGGGATCAGTTTCAGGGCCGGGGAGCGGCCGCACCAGGGAGCGCGGAGCGTGTCCGTCGATCCTTCTGCCGTGACCAGATCAGGTGATTCCACGGATGCAGGACCTTCGTGCCCGAATCCTCCTACGCCCGTGACATCGCCTGATGCGGTGACGCTGTCGGCGACCGCGGTCGTTTGGCGCGCGGAGGAGCGGTTATGATTGCTGGGCGCATACCGCTGCTCTCGAGCCTCGGATGCCTGGAGACGTCGCATAGTCCGGCCTAGTGCACCACCCTGCTAAGGTGGAGTCCCCTTATGGGGACCGAGGGTTCAAATCCCTCCGTCTCCGCCAGGAACCCCCGCTCAGGCGGGGGTTTTGTCTGTCTGCCCGGCGCGCTCGCCATCGACTCGTCGTCGAAACCAGATGCTGAGCTCGCGCACGGCGCGAACCATCGCATCCCGGTCGTCGAGACCGTCGATGTCATCGAAGGAGTCCCGGAATCCCGCCGGCGGCGGCCCGTCGGGGACCTGCATCGGCTCATAGCCCATCGACCAGTCGGCGAACTGACGCTGGGACCCTCGTCCGTCCAGCAGCACGCGGATGTTGGTGTGGCGCGGGTCCTGGCCGATGCGCGCCATCAGCGCCTGAACATCACGTTCGGGCCCCTCGAGGAACTGAATGAATCGACCCCCGCGATACAGGAGCACCCCCGTGATGCCGGCAGCGCTGTTCGATCGCCGGCTGCTCTCCAGCAGCTCGGCGAGGGCGTGATCCTCGAACGGGTGCGTCGCCGTACTCGAATACACCAGAGAGAACACATCGCTCACGTCATCGCTCCATCCTCGCTGCGGCAGCCGTCCACCACCGCGCTCATCGCCAGCGAGAGCGAGGGGAACGATCCGATCACCATCGCGCGCATGTCCCGCGCGGTGAAACCGCGGCCCGCTTCATAATCGATCGTCCCGAGGAAGGTCCCCGTCGTGCTCGCCACGAAGAAGTCCTTCTCCACGCGCGCCCAGGTGATGGCCGAAGTGTCGTCCATGAGCACCAGCACCCCCCGATTCAGCTGTCGATCGGGATGCTACGTGGAAAGTAAAGGGTGAGCGGGGTGGCTGGCGCAGGAGGCGTCGAGCGTGTAGGGCTGAGCTCGCATCTCTGGGCGTGCAGGCAGACTCGTGGGCGGAACCCGTGTCTCGATGGTCATGTCGTCAGTCCGATCCGTCGATGGTGGGTCATTCGGTATGGAGACACCGGCCGCGGTGCGGGTGTGCCAGGGGGCGCCGAATCCGACCGGCGAGTTGCGAGCAAGGCGCGTTCACCCGACGATTTCGCAGCCGAATTTCGGGAACTGATGACAAAGGGCCAAGAGCACGAGAATGTACTGATCCTCAGCGGGAAAGGCCCGCCACGGGACGGCCTTCTGTGAATTTCGTGCATTCTGCGCCGCGCATGATCCATCAGCAACTAATGTGACGAATGCGGGCCCGAACCCGCGTTGACAATAGCCCTCTCGCCACCCGAAGGCGGGATTCCCCAGGGCCGTGGATTGCTATGTCAAGGGAGTGAGCTGTGGTTTCCAAAACGGTCGTCAACGTCTTCGACGACATCGACGGTTCCGAGAACGCTGAGACCGTTCGATTCGCCTACGGCGACGCGACGTACGAAGTCGATCTCGGCTCCAAGAACAGGGATGCATTGAAGGCGGCACTCGCTCCGTTCATCGCCGCCGCGCGCTCGACCGGAAGCAGTCGTCGCGCGCCGCGGCGCAACGACGACGCGGCAGCGATCCGCGCGTGGGCGAGTGAGAACGGCGTGGAAGTCTCCGAGCGCGGTCGCGTGCCCCAGCACGTTCGGGACCTGTACAACAATCGCTGATCTGCGCTGCCGACGATTCCGAGGTCCTCAGGGACTCGAGTCGACGGTCGGTGACGGGTTCGGTCACCGCGTGGCGGGTACGGCGCTCCTGCGGCGATGATCGCCGATGCCGGCGACGCGCAGTCGGCCGCAGCATCGGGGAACGAAACGCGTGACGTCCACGCCACTCACGGCCGACGCTGAGCGGCTCTCGCGGCGATGGTGGGCGTCCGCACTCTTCTTGAGGTGACCGCCGAACGACGCGTCGGTGATTAACCGCTTGACCAATCCATCTCACTGCCGCTATTCTCGTGCGTAACCGGTTAACCAGGCCGGACGACGAGACGAAAAGGTGCTCATGAACCAGCAAGGGTTCTATCGGCCGGAAGGCGCGTGGGTCGGGGATGTCATCCCGTGGCAGGAGGATGGCGCGTTCCACCTCTTCTATCTCCACGAGTCCCGTCGCACGCCCAAGGAGGGGATGCCGTGGGCTCGAGTCGTCACCGAGAACCTCGTCGACTTCCGTGAGGCACCCGTGGCGCTCGCCTCCGGTGGACCGCTCGCGGGCGACTTCAACATCTACACCGGCAGCATCGTCCGCGATCCGGCAGGCACGCATCACGCGTTCTACACCGGCCACAACCCCGAACGGCGGGGAGCGGACGGTCAAGCGCTGCAGCTCGTCATGCACGCGACCAGCATCGACGGCATGCGCTCGTGGCAGCGGCATCCCGCCGACACGTTCGGCGCGACGCGCGGATACGAGACGGCGGACTGGCGCGACCCGTTCGTCTTCTGGGATCAGGATGCCGGGATCTGGCGGATGCTGATCACCGCGCGGCACGCGAACGGACCCCTGCGTCGCCGTGGTGTCATCGCGCAGTGCACGTCGCAGGACCTGCAGTCGTGGGAGCCCGCCGAGCCGTTCTGGGACCCGCGGCTGTACCTCGCGCACGAGTGCCCCGAGATCTTCGAGTGGAACGGCTGGTGGTACCTCGTCTACTCCGAGTTCACCGAGGGATTCACGACCCGCTACCGCATGGCGCGGACGCTGCACGGACCGTGGCAGGTTCCGGAACACGACACGATCGACGGGCGGGCTTTCTACGCGGCCAAGTCGGCCGCGCGCGACGGGCGCCGCTTCTTCTTCGGATGGATCGCGTCGCGCGACGGGGGAGTCGACGACGGCGCCTGGCAGTGGGCGGGCACGATGTCGGTGCTCGAGGCCGAGCAGCGCGCGGACGGCACGCTGCGGTTCCACCCGCCGACCGAGCTTCGTGACACGTTCGCCGGCCTCGAGGCCGCCATTCCGGCCGGGATCTCGCTCGTCGCGCCGGACGGGTACTCCGACGTGCTCTCGCGCACTCCCTCGCCGGATGCCTTCCGGCTCGTCGCCCGGTTCGAGATCGCACCCGACACGTCGGCATGCGGCATCCTGCTTCGGGCGAGTGACGACGGCGACGAGGCCTACGCGCTTCGCCTGGAACCGCGCCGCAGTCGCCTGGTCTTCGATCGCTGGCCGCGGCGTCGCACCGGCGGCGAGCAGTGGCAGATCTCCGGCGACGTCCCTTTCGCCGTCGAGCTCGAGCGGCCCGCCGATCTTCGCGCGGGATCGCACGTCCTGGAGGTCATCGTCGACGGCGACCTGTGCGTCGCCGTGCTGGATGACGCCACGGTCCTGAGCACCCGGCTCTACGACCGCACGAGCGGTCACGTGGGCGCGTTCGTGACGGAGGGTTCGGTCGTGGTGACCGAGTTCTCGATCGCCGAACGCGCCGTTTCGACCTCGACCGCCCGTCAGCCCGCTCGACTCGTTCCGGCGGCCGCCGGATGATCGCCCGTCACACCACCCTCACCCACCCGCAGAATCAATGGAGATGAACGAAATGAACGCCACACAGCGCCCCGCGGCCTTCCTGGCCGCGACCCTCGCCGCCGCCCTCATGCTGGCGGGCTGCTCCGGGTCGGCAGGAGGTGCCGACCCGACCGACGTCGACCCCGACGGTGAGATCACACCCCGAGAGATCTCCTGGCTGCTCTCGCGCCCCGCCGACGGCGGAGTGATCACGGCGATGCAGCAGATCGCCGATGAATACGCCGCCGATCACCCGGGTTTCGCGCTCAACCTCATCACGACCCCCGATCGACCCTCGTACATCCAGAAGTACGAGACCCTCGCCGCCGCGAACAAGCTGCCCGAGCTCTTCGACACCGACGCCACGCCCTTCGCGCAGAAGCTCGCGGCCCAGGGCAAGATGGTCGACGTCGACCTCCTGCTGGACGACCTCGGCCTGGCCGACGAGTACCGGGAGGCCGCCCTGAACTACCAGCGCTTCGACGACGGCTCGCTGTACATGGTCCCGTTCGAGTTCCAGCTCGAGTTCTTCTGGTACAACTCGGCGCTGTTCGAGCAGGCCGGCGTGCCGATCCCCGCGACCCTCGACGACTTCGCGGCGACGTGCGAAGCGCTGCGCGCGGAGGGCATCACGCCGATCGCGCTCGACGGCCAGGACCAGTGGCCGCTGGAGCGCTACATGGCCTATTACCCCTTCCGTCAGGCCGGATCCGAGTACGTGCAGAAGCTCAAGACCGGTGACGCGTCGTTCGCCGACGAGCCCGGCCGGGCCGCGGCCGAATGGCTCGCCGGGCTCGGTCAAGCCGGATGCTTCCAAGAGGGCTTCTCCTCGACCGGCTACGCCGACGCGCAAGCGCTGTTCACCTCGGGCAAGGCGGCGATGTACAACATCGGAACGTGGGAACTCGGCAACCTCGCCACCGACGCCCTCGATCCGGCCGTCCGCGACTCGGTGGACTACTTCACGCTCCCCACGATCGAGGGCGCCGTGACCGCCGACAACGAGTACGTCACCCCGTCGGGGATCGGCATGGCCGTCAACGCCAAGACGTACGATCCGCTCGTCCGCGACTTCCTCGCGTTCGCGCTCGAGCGCTACCCCGAGGTCTACACGGCATCGGGTGCACTCTCGCCGACGAACGGCGTCGAGCCGGCGATCCCCGCGAACGCCACCCCGCTCTACAGCCGGGCGGTCGAGCAGTCCGGCGACGTCGGACCGGCGATCGCGATGCCGTGGGACACGCAGCTGGACCCGGCGACGAACACGCGACTGCAGCAGGAGCTCACGCTTCTCGTCCAAGGCGACATCACCCCCGACCAGTTCATCGAGACGATGGATGCCGCCCTCGCGGAGAACGTCGGTGACTGAGATCGCCTCGGCCGGGGTGCGCGCGGCGAGTCCGCGCGCCCCCCGGCGCGCCCCTCGGATGCGGGCATCGATGCTTCCCCGCCGGTCGGCGCTGTCCGTGGCGGTGTTCCTCGTGCCGCCGCTCCTCCTGTACGGCGTCGCGGTGCTGCTGCCGATCCTGCAGTCGCTCGTGCTCAGCCTGTTCTCGTGGGACGGCATCACCGAGATGGTGTTCGTCGGCCTGGACAACTACATCAAGATGTTCACGCGCGACGACGTCTTCTGGGCGGCCTTCCGCAACGCGCTCGGCTATCTCGCGATCTGTCTCGTGCTGCAGCTCGGCGGCGCGCTCGCCGTCGCCGGTCTGCTCACGGCGCTGCCCCGGGCCCGTGAACTCGTCAAGACGCTCTACCTCCTGCCGGCGGTGATCTCGACCGTCGCGATCGCGTTCCTGTTCGTGCGGATCTACTCGCTCGAACCGGTCGGGCTGCTCAACCAACTGCTCGCCTGGCTCGGACTCGAGGGCCTGCAGACCGCATGGCTGTCGAACGTCCAGACGGTCCTCGCGGCGGTGTCGATCCCCGAGGGCTGGCGGTTCACCGGTCTGTACATGCTCATCATCTACGCGGCGCTGATCGCTGTTCCCCGAGAGCTCGAAGAGGCGGCACGACTCGACGGTGCCTCGTGGTGGCAGATCTTCTGGCGCATCCGCTTCCCGTACATCCGCCCGGTGTGGATCACCACGACGATCATGGCCACCACCTTCGCGCTGCGCGGGTTCGACATCCCGTACCTGCTCACCAACGGCGGCCCCGGGCAGGCGTCCGAACTGCTCACGACCTACATGTACAAGACCGCATTCGTGCACACCGACTACGGCTATGCGAGCGCGATCTCGGTCTTCATCGTGGTCGAGTGCCTCGTGGCCGTCGGCCTGATCATCGCCCTGCTTCGTCGGAGGGACGAATCATGACCGCTCCCGTCCTGGACCGACCGCTGGAGACCGCACCCATGGCCGAGCCCGATCGTCCGCCCCGCGCCGCCCGTTCGTACCGCCTCCGGGTGCAGCGCACCCTGCTGACGATCACGATCGTCCTCATCGTCATCGTGCAGGTCTATCCGCTTGCCTGGCTCTTCGTCACGAGCTTCCGCACCGCCGCGGACTTCGCCGGCGGCAACCCGTTCGCCCTCCCGAGCGAGTTCACCCTCGACAACTACGTCCGTGCCTTCTCGACCGGCAATCTCTGGCTGAACATCCTCAACAGCCTGATCGTGACGCTCGGGGCGAGCGCGCTCATCGTGATCGCCGGAATGATGGCCGCCTACGCGCTGCAGGTGCTCGGCTTCCGCTTCAGCAACCTCGTGCGGGCGGTGTTCCTGCTCGGCATCATCGTTCCGGTGCAGATCGCGCTCGTGCCGCTGTTCATCGACTACGCCCAGGTGGGGCTGCTCGACACGCACCTCTCGATGATCGTGCCGCTCGCGGCGTTCTCGCTGCCGATGGCGATCTACCTGTTCTCGTCGTTCTACGAGTACATCCCGCAGGAGATGTACGAGGCCGCGTCGCTCGACGGAGCGGGCCCGTACCGCATCTTCACGCAGATCACATTCCCGCTCTCGACCAACACGATCATCACTGTCGTGCTCGTCAACAGCATCTTCATCTGGAACGACTTCATCTTCGCGAACACGTTCGTGCTGTCGGATGGATTGAAGACGATCCCGCTGGGCCTGCAAAACTACATCGGAGCGATGGGCAATACCGACTGGACAGCGACGTTCGCCGCCGTGTGCGTCACGGTGACGCCGCTGCTGCTGGTCTTCCTCGTGCTGAACAAGGCGATGATCAACGGACTCGAGAGCGGGGCGACCAAGGGATGACCTCGATCGGGCACGGCAGGAACGGGCCTGCCGTCACGATGCGCGACGTCGCCAGAGCGGCCGGCGTCTCGGTCGCGACCGTGTCGCATGTCGTCAACGACAAGCCTGGCGCGCGCATCGGCGAAGACGCCCGCCGTCGTGTGCAGGAGGCGATCAAGGAGCTCGGGTACCGGCCGAACGCGCTCGCGAAGACCCTGTCGCAGGGCGGGTCGCGCTTCATCGGACTCGTCTCCGACGCGATCGCGACCACGCCGTTCGCCGGTCAGATCATCCACGGGGCGCAGGACGAGGCGTGGAAGCACGGGTACGTCCTCCTGGTCGCCGACACCGACGGGAACGCGGCCGCGGAGGCCGACGCGATCGCGATGATGCTCGAGCACCAGGTGCGCGGCATCCTGTATTCGACGTGGTACCACCGGGAGATCTCGGTGCCCGAGATCCTGCAGCAGACCGACACCGTGCTCGTCGACTGCTTCGCGGCGGACGGCGGGTTTGCGGCGGTCGTCCCGGACGAGCACCAGGGCGGTCGCACCGCGACCGAAGAGCTGATCGCGGCCGGTCATCGCCGGATCGCCTTCATCAACACGACCTCCCCGTCGCCGGCTCGCACGGGCCGGCTCGCGGGATACCAGGAGGCGCTGGATGCCGCCGGCATCGCCTTCGACGAGGCCCTCGTGTTCTCGGCCGAACCGCAGCAGGAAGGTGGCTATGCCACGGCGGGAAGCATCGTCGAATCGGGCGCCACCGCCGTCTTCTGCCACAACGACCGCGTCGCGATGGGGCTGTACGACGGCCTGCGCGAGCGGGGACTGCGCATCCCCGCCGACATCGCGGTGATGGGCTTCGACAACCAGGACGTCATCGCCGCTCATCTGCGACCCCCGCTGTCGACAGTCGCGCTCCCGCACTACGAGCTCGGAGCCGCCGGCGTGCGGGTGCTCCTGGGTCTGGAGTCGTCCACGGATGAGCGAGCGCTCCTGATCGAGTGCCCGCCGGTGCTGCGCGCGTCCGTCGGCGCGCCGTCGTGAGCGCAGACGGGAGGACGACCATGCGCCCGCAGTTCCACTTCACCGCCACCACCGGCTGGATCAACGATCCGCACGGCATCACCTTTCGCGACGGCGGTTACGACGCGTTCTTCCAGTACGTGCCGGGGCAGACCGTGTGGGCTCCCGGCTGCCAGTGGGGTCATGCCCGCGGCGCCGATCTCCTTTCCCTGCGGGAACTGCCCGTCGCGATCGCGCCCGGCGACGGCGACGGGGGAATCTGGACAGGCTCCCTCGTGATCGATGACGATGGCCGGGCGCGCGTGTTCTACACCTCGACGAACGAGCCCGACCTCGGGATCGGACGAATCCGGGAGGCCGTTCCCGGCGACGAGGCGTGGATCGCATGGGAGAAGGGGTCGTTCGTCGCCGACGCGCCCGACGGCCTCGAGCTGAGGACCTACCGCGACCCCTTCCTGCGCCGCGACGCGGATGCATGGCGCATGTTCGTCGGCGCGGGCGACGCGCACGGCACGGCGATGGCGCTGAGCTACCGGTCCGCCGACCTCGACGCGTGGCAGTTCGAAGGGGTCGCGCTCCAGCGATCGAGCGCGGAGACCGACGGCGTGTGGATGGGCGCGCTCTGGGAATGCCCGCAGATCATCGATGTCGACGGCCACGCCGTCATGGTGTCCTCGGTGTGGGAAGACGACGTGCTCCATTACGCCGGGTACGCCGTCGGCACGTACGACGCGGGTCGGTTCACCGCTGAGCGGTGGGGTCGGCTCACTTTCGGCGACAGCTACTACGCCCCGTCCTTCTTCCGCGACGGTGACGGCCGGCCATGCCTGCTGTTCTGGATGCGCGAAGTCGCGGATTCCGACGCAGGCTGGGCCGGTGCCCACAGCATCCCGTATGTGTTGTCCGTGGTCGATGGTGCGCTCATCGCTGCGCCGCACCCGGACATCGAGCGCTACCGGGCCGGGGTCGGGAGCAGGGTCGAGGGTCTCGCCGCCGACGTCTCCTGGACGCCGGACCACGACGGCCTGCAGGTCGTCTCGGCGGGGGAGTCCGTGGTCGCGCTCCGGATGGTCCAGGACGCGCAGCTGCAGATCACGATCGGCGAGATCGAGAGCGTCGTGCCCGTCGCAGGCGATGTGCGGCTGATCCTGGACGGACCGGTGCTCGAGATCTCGAGCGCCGGCGGTCTGTTCGGCGAGGCAGTGTCTCCGCGGGGCGACTCCCTCGACGTCGTGGCCGGTGACCCGTCACGGATCTCGGTCTCGCGCCTGGCGCGCTGAGCTCGCGCGCGTGGCTCAATCGCGTCGGGCCTGCTCGAAACGATCGATCAGGATCGGGATGCCGGTGCTCAGCCACCAGTCGGGACTCACGCTGCCTGCGGACATACCGTGGCCGGGATCGAATTCGGCGACGTAGATCGGCTCTGAACCCGCACGCAGGGGAGCGCCGACGACCTTCTCCGCCTCGCTCAGCACGATCGGGCGCAGGGAGTACCAGTCGTCGGGGAGCGGTGTGTCCGCGAAGCGATCCCGCAGTTCCGACCACAGGCGCGGGTCACCGCGCAGACCCCACTGCATGACTCCTCGATCGAACAGGCTGCCGATCGTGTGCGGTCGGGTCGCGGGTGGGAAGCGGCCCAGGACGAACGAGCGCATCCGCAGCTGCATCCGCTCGTCGAACGCGACCAGTCGCGCCTCGTCGACGCGCGTCGGCGCGGACGCGAGGGTCTCGACCGCCGCATCGATCGCGTCGGCATGCGGCCAGCCGTAGACGCCGCCGCTGATCAGCGGGAAGGCCACGCTCCGGGCGCCGAGTTCGTCGGCCACCTCCAGCGCCCGCCGATAGCAGGATTCGAGCAGCGACCGATCGCGCTCGCCGGCCGCGTAGTTCGGTCCGACGGTGTGGATCACCCACTCGCACCGCAGGTCGCCCGCCCCCGTCCAACCGGCATCGCCGGTCGCCAGACCGTGGGGGAACCGTTCGATGCACTCGCGCAGGAGCGCGGGGCCCGCCGCGCGATGGATGGCCCCGTCGACCCCTCCGCCGCCGCGCATGCGGTTGTTCGCCGCGTTGACGATGGCATCGACGTCCTGTGCGGTGATGTCACCGCGGACGACGCTCACGTGCACCACGGGTCCAGTGTCGCACCACCCTTCGACCGCGCGTCGGCCTTCGGGTGGTCAGACCATCGCGGGCACCGGGCGGTCGGGGTACAGCTCCTGCATCGCGCGATCGTACCGGCGCTTCATGAGCAGGAAGTAGAGACCGCGGATCGGGGCGGACACGTTCGCGCGGAACCACTCCTCGCGCTCGGCCTCGGGGACGCTGGCCAGCAGCAGCCCCAGCTGCAGTGACATCACGTCGCGCGGCAACTCCCTGCGGTGCGCGACCAGCGCGGCACGCGTGTGCCCTTCCAGTTCATCCCATTCCCGCTGGGAGAGCACGGTCCCCGCCACCGGCATGATGTCGTCCTCTTCCTGTCCGAGGTGCACCAGGAGCGTGTCGCGCAGCCGTTCGATGTCGGTCGCGAAGGCATCGCGAAGCGCCGGGTCGGCGGTGGCCACCCACGGAGCGAGCTGCGGCTCGATGACGGCAAGCTGCGCGGCGACCTCCGCGTGCTGCGTCTTCATCTGGCCGACATGCACGGCGCAGGCCGGATCGCGGGTCGTCAGGCGATCCCACAGCACGGTGTCCTCGGTCTCGTGGTGCAGGTGCAGCGCGAAGAAGTCGAGCGTGGCATAGTCGCCGATCACGGCCGCGCGGGCGAGGTCCCCCGCGTCGACGTCACGGACGAGCAGGGGCAGCTCGCGATAGAGCCAGCGGAAGATCCGGTGCACGAGGATGAGCCCCGACGTGTCGCAGCCGGGGGTCTGGCCCGCGGGCGGGGAGCCCGAGGATGGAAGCTTCGTCGCCATGTCGATCCCTCTTGCCTGTATACCACTATGTCCGTAGTATCGCGACCGTGAGGACGGACGCTCCTGGGGGGCGAGACCTCGACCGGACATCCTGGACCGATGCCGGGCTCGGTGACTACCGGCGCTGGCAGCGGAGCGTCGTCGTGCACGCGGTGGTGCGGCATCCGGTCGAAGCGGTCTTCCCCTATCTCGCCGACCCGACCAGGTGGCACGACTTCGCGCCGGCCGTCGTCTTCCGCCGCCAGATCGACCCCGGTCCGCCCTGCGTGGGCACGAAATGGATGTCGACCAACCGGATCGGGCCCTTCCGCGCCCACTTCATCGACGAGCTCGCTTCGCTCGAGCCGAATCGCCGAGCGGTATGGCTGTCATCGGCCCCGTGGAACTCACGGGTCGAATACGCGTGCTTCGGCTGCGGGGATCGCACCCGCATCCGGGCGGACTACGCCGGTCGGTTGAGCGACGGCCTGCGATGGCAGGTGGGATGGCTGCCCGAATGGGCGACGCACTGGATCCTCGCGCAGGACTTCCGGCGACTCGATCGGGTGCTCACGCTGCAGGCGCGGGCCGACGGACGCTGGCGATCGCAGCACGCGCCCGCGGCCTGAGTCGCCTCCAGAACCGCCGGGTGACACCGACCCGTTTCCTTCAAGGGTGGATCGACGAGTCGTGGCTTCGTTCTGCAGGGCAGGGTAGGAACGAGGGGAGTGGGCGCTGCGATCCGGCGCGACCCGACGGCGCACAAGGGATGACGGATGATCGACCGCGATGCTCTGGCCGAGTTCCTCCGGCACCGACGGGAATCCCTGCAGCCCGAGGATGTCGGGCTGACCCGTGGGCCGCGGCGCCGCACCGGTGGCCTGCGACGCGAGGAGGTCGCGGCCCTGTGCCACATGTCGACCGACTACTACGCCCGCCTCGAACGGGGGACCGGGCCGCATCCGTCGGAGCAGATGACCGCCGCGATCGCGCAGGGGCTGCACATGTCGCTCGACGAGCGCGACCATCTGTTCCGCCTGGCCGGGCACCGAGCGCCCGCGCGCGGAGCCGCGAGCGAGCACCTCTCACCCGGGATGCTGCGCATCTTCGACCGGCTGCAGGACACGCCGGCCGAGATCGTCACCGAAGTCGGTGAAACCCTCCGCCAGACGCCGCTCGCGATCGCCCTCACGGGTGACGCGTCCCGACGCACGGGCCCCGAGCGCAGCGTCGGGTACCGGTGGTTCACCGATCATGCCGCGCGCACGCCGTACCCGGCCGACGAGCAGGAGCGGCTGTCGCGCGTGTACGCGTCCGGTCTGCGCGAGCTCACGGCGCTGCGCGGACCCGACTCCCACCCGGCGCGCCTCGCCGACCTGCTGCTCACCCGCAGCCCGGAGTTCCGCGAGGTCTGGGCGGCGCTCGAGGTGGGAGTGCGTCCGCCCGAGCTCAAGCGCTTCTTCCATCCCGAGGTCGGTGCGATGCAGCTGAGCTGCCAGACCCTTCTCGACCCCGACCAGTCCCACCGGCTGCTCGTCTACACCGCGGCTCCGGGGAGCGAGAGCGCCGAGAAGCTCCGTCTGCTCGCGGTGATCGGCACGCACGCGCTCGCCTGACGGCGCTCGCCTGATGCCGCGCGGGCAGCGGGCCGCTCGTGAAGGGTGGATCGCCGATCAGCGGATGAGCGGGCACTGAATGCCCTTCCGGGGCCCGGCCAGCATGGAGGGAAGCCAGCCATCGACCGGAGGATCCCGACATGCCCCGCACACCCGTCATCCACACGCCCGATCTGCACGGCACCCTCGCCGTGGTCACCGGGGCGAGCGACGGCATCGGGTCGGTGCTGGCGCGCCGGCTCGCGCAGGCCGGCGCCGAGGTCGTCCTGCCCGTCCGCTCGGCGCAGAAGGGGGAGCGCACGATCGACGCGATCCGCCGCGACGTGCCCGACGCCCGGGTGTCGACCCGCAACCTGGACCTGTCCTCGCTCGACTCTGTCGCCGCGCTCACCGACGCGCTCCTCGTCGAGGGCCGGCCGATCGGCATCCTGATCAACAACGCCGGCGTCATGACGCCGCCCACACGCCAGGTCACCGAGGACGGGTTCGAACTGCAGTTCGGCACGAATCACCTCGGTCATTTCGCGCTGACGCTCGGTCTGCTGCCGCTGCTGCGCGCCGGCGGCGCGCGGGTCACGCACCAGACGAGCATCGCCGCCCGACGCGGCGCGATCGACTGGGACGATCTGAACTCGGAGCGCGCGTACGACGGAATGGCCGCCTACACGCAGTCCAAGATCGCCGTCGGACTGTTCGCCCGGGAGCTGGACGCCCGCAGCCGCGTCGCCGACTGGGGGATCAGCAGCAATCTGTCCCACCCGGGCGTCTCGCCCACCAATCTGCTCGCGGCCCAGCCCGGACTCGGCCGTCAGCGCGAGGTCGGCGCGCGGCGCATCATCCGCCTTCTCGCCCGCATCGGCGTCACGGGCACCGTCGAGAGTGCGGCGCTGCCCGCCATGGTGGCGGCGACCGATCCCGCGTCCCGGGGTGACCGGTTCTACGGTCCCACGCGGGTCGTCGGCGGCCCGCCCGCGGAGCGACCCCTGTGGGAGCCGCTGCGCGACATGGACGCCGCGCGTCGCGTGTGGGAGGAGTCCGAGCGCCTCGTCGGCGTGCGCTTCGCCGCCTGAGCCAGGGGCGCGCGCGGTTGCACGCCGTCGGGGGATGGTCAAGCCCCCCGGCGGATGCCGCTGCCCTCCCGCAGAGTGGGGAGTGATCCGCGGCGCGTCGTCGCGGGGTGAGGCGGAGCACATGAACGCGCGCGACGAAGCGGACGAACGGCGCGACGAGACGCAGGCGGTCGCGGGCAGCGTCCCCGCGGGCGGTGCGGGAGCGGACTCCGGAGCGGTCGACGCGGTCGACAGCGCCCCCATCCGGAACGTGTCCTCCGGCAACGATGCGCCGGGCGTCGGAACACGGGGCGCCGGCGGAGCGATGGAGCGCGGTGACGGCGACAAGCGCTGACGCGTCGCGCCCCGCATCCGCACCGCACGTCGATCATCACCGCGTCGTGGTGATCGGAGGCGGCAACGCCGGCCTCTCGGTCGCCGGGCGCCTGCGGCGGATGGGCGTCCAGGACATCGTGGTGGTGGAGCCGCAGACGCAGCACCACTACAAGCCGCTCTTCTCGCACATCGCCGGCGGTGCGGCGCCGTCGCGCAAAGCCGTGCGCGCGCAGAGCGAGGTCATGCCGCGCGGAGTGGGGTGGGTGCAGGATGCCGTCACCTCCGTCGACCCGCGCCGCGACCTCGTGCAGCTGCGGTCCGGGTCGTCGCTGTCGTACGACCAGCTGATCGTCTGCCCCGGCATCCACCAGGACTGGGATGCCGTCCCCGGACTCGCCGACGCGATGGCGTCGCCTTCGGGCGCCTCGAACTACGTGTTCGATCTCGCCCGCAAGGAATCCGAGCTGCTGCGAGACCTGCGCTCGGGCACCGTGGTCTTCTGCCAGCCGCCGGGGCCGGCATCCTGCGCGGGAGCCGCGCAGAAGCCGATGTATCTCGCGTGCGACTACTGGCGGGCGACCGGCGTGCTCGCCGACATCCGAGTCGTGTTGGTCGTTCCGGACGCGACGGTCTTCGGGATCGCCGCGGTCGACCGCGAGCTCGAGCGCAAGATCGCCGAGTACGGGATCGAGCTGCACACGCGCCGTCGGCTCGCCGACGTCGATGTCGCGCAGCAGGTGGCGGTCCTCGCCTCGGTCGACGGCGCCGACCCCGAGCGGATCCCCTACGACGTGCTGAGCGTCGAGCCTCCGCAGTCGGCGCCCGCGTGGCTCGCCGCCAGCGACCTCGGGGCGACCGCCGAACCCGGCGCGTTCGTGGAGGTCGACCCCCACACGCTGCGCCACGCGCGGCATCCGAACATCTGGGCGCTCGGCGACGCCGCGGCCACCATGAACTCGAAGTCGGGTGGCGCCCTGCGCAAGCAGACTCTCGTGGTGGCGAAGAACGTCGTGGCGGTGCTGCGCGGACGCGCGGCGAGCGAGCAGTACGACGGGTACTCCGTCTGCCCGTTCACCGTGTCGCGGCGCACTGTCGTGTTCGCCGAGTTCGACGACCGCGGACGGCTGCAGCCCACGATCCCGTTCTGGAAGACGCTCGTGCGGGAGCGGCGTCTGACCTGGATCTTCGACCGGCACATCCTCCCGTGGGTCTACTGGCACATGATTCTGAAAGGACGGGCCTGATGCCCCGTTTCGGCTACACCCTCATGACCGAGCAGAGCGGGCCGCGCGCCCTCGTGGACTACGCCGTCGCCGCCGAGCGCGTCGGGTTCGACTTCGAAGTCTCGAGCGATCACTTCACGCCCTGGCTGACCAGTCAGGGTCACTCGCCCAACGCGTGGGTGCTGCTCGGCGCAGTCGCGCAGGCCACCTCGCGCGTCGAGCTGATGACCTACGTCACCTGCCCGACGATGCGCTACCACCCGGCGGTCATCGCGCAGCAGTCCGCGACCCTGCAGCTGCTGTCGGACGGGCGCTTCACGCTCGGACTCGGGTCGGGCGAGAACCTCAACGAGCATGTGATCGGCGACGGCTGGCCGTCGGTGCAGGTGCGCCAGGCGATGCTGCAGGAGGCGATCCACCTGATCCGCGAACTGCACACCGGTGAGCTCATCACGTGGGAGGGCGACTACTTCCGCGTCGACTCGGCGCGCATCTGGGACGTGCCCGACGGCGGTGTGCCGATCGGCGTGGCCGTGTCGGGTGACAGCTCGATCGACCGCTTCAGCGATCTCGGCGACCACCTGATCGCCGTCCAGCCCGCGCAGGAGCTGATCGCCGCATGGGATGCCGCGCACGGTCCGGGCTCGCGCAAGATCGGGCAGATCCCGATCAGCTGGGATCCCGACGAAGCCGTCGCGCGCGAGCGCGCGCACGACCAGTTCCGCTGGTTCGGCGGCGGCTGGGCCGTCAACGCCGACCTGCCCACACCGGCTGGTTTCGAAGCGGCCAGTCAGTTCGTCCGCCCGGAGGACGTCGCCGACTCCATTCCGTGCGGCCCTGATCTCGAGCGCATCGCGGAGGCGGTGGCGGAGTACGTCGAAGCGGGCTTCACGGACATCGCGATCGTCCAGGTGGGCGATGAGGGCCAGTCGCGCTTCCTGGCCGAGGGCGCGGAGCCCCTCCTGGAGAGGCTCCGCGCGCTCTGACCCGCTGCCTGGCCGAGCGACCGGGCCCCCGCGGCCCTGAGCTCGACTCGTGGTCGACCCAGGGCGTCAGGAGACCGCGGCGGCCTGGACGAAGGTCCCGACGACGCGCTCGTCGGCACCGAGGACCGCGGCGGTGCGCCGGATGCCTGACGCGAGGGCCGTCTGCGTCCGCTCACCGGCGGACACGGCGAATACACCGGCCTCGTAGGAGACCGCACCGGACTCGGTCGTGCACAGCGTGTCCCAGTCGTACGATCCGAGGAGGCTCCACGCCGTGACGGCGCGCACGTCCGCGCCGGCGGCCGCGGCTCGCCGCGCCGACTCGACCCCCGCAGCCCACCAGGCCAGCCGCTCGTCGGCATCGCCCGGCACGTGCAGCTCCGTCACGGCCAGCGGGATGCCGTAGCGCTGCCAGGTCTCCTCCAGCAGGGATGCGAGCGAGGGGATCTCGACCCCCGGCATCTCGAAGGCGGCCACATCGGCGTACCGCATGCGGTCGTTGCCGCCATGGGTCCACGAGGCGAACAGCTCGAGCCGATGATCCAGCCATCGGTTGCTCCGGGGGTAGTGGTTGATGCCGATCACTCCCGGCGGTGTCGCGTTGCGGGTGAACCACTCCAGGTCGTCCGCGCTGGCGCCCCCACGAGTGGTGAGGTACCCGGAGAGCGGATGGTGCGGAGACACCCGGCCGCAGAGCAGATCGAGGCTCAGCCATCGGCGCGCGTTCTCGAACGCGACCTGACGCTCCGCGGGCGCGGTTCCGCCTGCCCGACCGAGATCCTCGGTCTGGATCAGCCGCGCGTCGGGGATCACCCGGCGGATCGCCCGGAAGGCCAGCACGGTGGCGCGGGTCTGCAGCAGCAGCATCCGCACGAGCGACGCGTCATCGCGGCGGTGCGGGTACCACCGGCCGTAGAGGCCGCTGAACCGCGCGGTCGTGAGCGGCTCGTTCACCGGTGTCCAGTCAGTGACATCGGGGTATCGGAGCGCGACGGATGCCGCGTACTCGGCGAACAGCTGCGGCATGAGCGGATCCAGCAGCGAGGTCCGCAGCGGCCCGCTGCCGTGATGGAGGAGTCCGATGATCGGTCGGATCTCTCGTGCGCGCAACCGCGCCAGCGCGCGGTCGGCCCACCGGAAATCGAGGCGGCCGGGGGCGGACTCCACATGTTCCCAGAGCACGGGATAGCGAAGAGCGGTCAGCCCCAGATCGGCGAACGCATCGATGTCGTCCTCGATCCGGTCCAGATGCCCGCTCGAGGCCAACTGACTGTGCTGCCGGTCGCCCACGCGGTTGATCGTGCACTCGATCCCGCCCCAGACCTCCATGCGCCCCGTCGAGTCGGCGCTCAGCGAACCGCGTCGACGGCGGGCTCGTTCACGCGCGTCGCCCCGCCGGTGACGTCGAGTTGGACGAGCCGCTCGAGCGCGGACATCCGCTCCCAGATCGAGTCCCAGGACGAGCCTTCGAGCGCCGTGTCGACGGCGCGCAGCCGGGAGCGGTCATCTCGCATCAGTGCGGCCGCATCGATCGCGGCCGCGAAGCCGGCGCTGCCGTCGGCGATGGTCACCAGGCCGGCGTCGCCGTACTGACGCACGACGTCGCGGATGCTCGTCGAGACCACAGGAAGTCCGGCCGCGAGGTATTCGGGAGTCTTCGTCGGACTGATGAACTCGGTCGCGGCGTTGCGCGCGAACGGCATGATCGCGACGTCCCAGCCGGCCATCAGCTCGGGCAGATCGGCATAGTCGCGGAAGCCGAGGTAGGAGATGTTGTCGCGCCGGGGCAGGATTCCCGGGTCGATCTTGGCGACCGGCCCCACGATCTCGAATCGCATCTGCGGGCGCAGCGCCGTGACCGCGGCGAGCAGACCGACGTCGAGCCGCTCATCGACCACGCCGGCGAAGCCGACCCGCACGGGCGAGCTCGCGGCATTCGGCCGCGCGGATCGCAGCTGCCGGGCACGCGCGAAGTGCGCTCGGTCGATCGAGCTCGGGAAGCAGTGCACGTCGGGGTGCTTCGATCGCTTCGCCTCGTACAGCGCTCGGCCTCCCGTGAAGACGAGGTCCGCGCGCGCGAGCAGCTGCTTCTCGTTGAACAGCAGCGCCGGCGGCGCGTCGTGGAACGCGCTCAGCTCGTCCATGCAGTCGTAGATCACGACACCGGCGAGCTCGGTCGGAGCCGTCGGCAGCGCCATCGGCGTCTGGAACCAGAACGTCGGCCGGCGCCCCGCGACGCGCGTCAGGTGAGCGGTGAGCAGGCTGTGCTGCGCCGCGATGGCCCGGCGTGCGTCGGTATTCTCCGGCAGCACCGGGACGATGACCTCGAGACCACCCGCGCGCGGTGTGACGCGCAGATGCGGATCGGCATCCGGCTCGAAGACGGGCTCCTCCACGAACAGCACCCGTCGGCTGCGTGCGAAACGACTCATCAGGTGCTGGGGTCGCTGATACACGAAGTCCCAGCGCAGGTGAGAGAAGCACACCAGCGTCGGGCTCCGAGGGGAATCGGAGGGCATGGTCATGGGGTCAGTGTGCGACCGGGGTGTGATTTGCTCGGGACCCTTGACGAGCGCGTGCCGAGTCGCTACAGCGCGCAACGACGGCGGCCGCATCCGGGCGCGCGGCGTGCCCTCCGCGAGGGCCGGATTATTGATGACACCGGTGCTCTGTCGCAACCCCCTGCTCGTGCGGAGAGAAAGCGCGGCATCGTGACCGCATGCGCCGACTCCACTACTCCGGCGGTTACGTCCTGACAGCGGATGCCGTCGCCATCGCGTTGCTGCGGTACGCCCGCGCCCTCGCCGACACCGCGACCTCCGATGTGATCTCGATCCCGGTCGTAGCGGAGGGCGGCGCTCGCGGGCACGCGCACTTCCTGATCGGACCCGCGAGCCAGCTCTACTCGACACCGGTCGCCGGAGCGGTCGGGGAGGTCACCGATCCGCAGCTCGTCGATGAGCTGGAACGGCGTACTCGGCGCCTCCAGCCCTCGACCGCGGTGTGGCCGGACATGATCGACGACTCGGACGCAGGGCTCGAGTTCGACGAGCTGTGAAACCCGTCGACCCGGTGCCGCCGGGCGTGGGGACTCGGGCGACCGCGCCGGTACCAGCACCCCGCGGCAGGGTCAAGACCCTCGGGCCAGGCTGCTCCCACGTCTTAGCCTCGGGCACGGAAACCCGATCCGCAGAGCACACGCGCAGGAGGCAGCCGGTGGGCAAATTCATCTACGAGGGACTCGTGAAGGTCGATTTCGAAGATCGTCTGCTCATGCATCTGCAGACCGTGATCGCTGCGAAACTGCGGCGGGGAGAGGCGTTCAACTTCACGTGGAAGGACGACACCAGCATCGGCGACGGCCGCACCACGGTCTGGATGCACCCGCGCACGTCGATCGTCTACAAGTTCTACGGCAGCCGTCGCCCGGCGGTGAACCGCGCGTGGGTCGAGGCGCTCGCCTACACGGCCAACTCACCCGCCGGCCTCTACATCGTCCCGGAACCCGCCGAGTCGGCGGCGGAAGTTGGTGCGGAGGCGTGAAGCGGATCGACATCGTCTACGACGGCCAGCTCTACAGTGTGGGAGGCCGGGACCTCTCCGACCTGCTCGAGGAGGTGCGTTCGGCGATCGCCGACGGCGGGCGCTGGGTTCAGGTCAACGACGGCGAGGGTGAGCGCCGGGAGGCCCTGCTGTTCGTGGGGCCGGGAACGAGCATCGCGGTGATCCCCATCCCCGACCAGACCGGCGGGGCCTGAGCTCAGGAGACCTTGCGCCGGTAGATCACCATCGCGATCACGTACGCCGCGATGAGGATGCCGACGCACCACGCCAGTGCGACCCAGAGGTCGGCGCCCACCGGCTCACCGGCGAACAGCGCCTGGATCGAGTTCACGATCGAAGTGACGGGCTGATTCTCGGCGAAGAACCGCACCGGTCCGGGCATCGATGCGGTCGGCACGAAGGCCGAGCTGATGAACGGCAGGAAGATCAGCGGGTACGAGAACCCCGCCGCGCCGTCGACCGTCTTGGCCGAGAGCCCCGCGATCACTGCCACCCACGTCAGCGCGAGTGTGAACAGGGTGAGGATGCCGATCACCGCGAGCCAGGCCAGCGGTCCCGCGCCGGTGCGGAAGCCCATGAGCAGTCCCACCCCGATGATGATCGCGACCGTGATGAGGTTCGCGACGAGCGAGGTGAGCACGTGCGCCCACAGCACGGACGAGCGGGCGATGGGCATCGAGTGGAAGCGCTCGAAGATGCCGCTCTGCAGATCGGTGAACAGCCGGACGGCCGTATAGGCGATCCCGGATGCGATCGCGATGAGCAGCACGCCGGGCAGCACGTAGTCGACGTAATTCGCCGTCCCGGTCTGGATCGCGCCGCCCAGGACGAACACGAACAGCAGCAGGATCGCGACGGGTGTGATCGCGGTCGTGATGATCGTGTCGGCGCTGCGGGTGATGTGCCGCAGCGAGCGGCCGGTGAGGACCGCCGTGTCGGCGAGGGTGTGGGTGGTCATGGCTACGGCCTTTCGGTGTTCGGGGTCTTCC
>JAESFR010000175.1_pt1 | contig 36472 bp, 47 predicted proteins | sample 9266191 | NCBI WGS metagenome assembly JAESFR01 (sample SAMN14503063, study PRJNA617104) | algae metagenome | isolation source: Pleurocapsa minor HA4230-MV1 and co-occurring heterotrophs from cement on... | place: USA: Nuuanu Pali Lookout, Hawaii | collected 2009-07-20
TCTTATTTATTACTCGGACTTCATCGTTTAATTTATACTATGAATCAATTTCAACCCTTGCTTCTTTCTGGGTAATCTCTTTGATTTGTTACTATTTGAACTCGGAGAGTGACATAAGAGGGTTATAGTCATTTCAAATAAGTTTGAGACAATAAGAGGTTAAAATAAGCTCAAATATATAATTAGATTCCAAATTAATGACCCTGAGTTTAGACTTAAGAGAAAGAGTGATAAATTATGTGGAAAATGGAGGAAGTCCCAGCAAAGCAGCCGAAGTTTTTCAAGTAGGAAGGGCATCAATATATCGATGGTTGGAAAGGGTCGAACCGATTCAGGTTAAAAGACGGAATCGAAAACTAGACTGGAAAGCCTTAGAACAGGATGTACAAATCAATCCAGAAGCGAGATTAATCGACAGAGCCCAAAAATTTGGCGTAAGACCAAGCGCGATATTTTAGGCTCTCAAGAAAATGAAAATCACTCGTAAAAAAAACAACTTAGGTATCGTGAAAGAAACAGACAAGAAAGAATTAACTACTATAGAAAGCTGAGAGAATTAATTAAGATATATGGTGGAAAAAGCTTAGTATATCTGGATGAATCAGGATTTGAATCAATCTCAAACGGTATTTATGCTTGGTCAAAAAAAGGCAAGAAAATTTATGGAGATAAGCAAGGAAAAAGAGGAACAAGAGAAAATTTAGTTGCAGCAAGAAGAAAAGGAAAAAAAGATTTAATTGCATCAATGCTATTTACGGGTAGCTTAAATGCAGAGGGATTTGAAGGATGGTTAAGTCAGGGAACAATACGCCGTCGCACGGCGTATTGTTCCCTGACCGTTGGTCAATATTTACTACCATCACTTTGTCGCTCATCGGTAATCATTCTGGATAATGCACCAATTCATCGTAAAAACCTGATTCGGTCACTAGTCAAGGAAGCAGGACATGAAGTCGTATTTTTACCGAAATATTCTCCCGATTTAAATGATATTGAGCATGATTTCAGTGCCTTAAAAAGAGCTAGAATGTATGCCAAATCTGATACATCTTTAGATGAAATTATCTGTAATTATTGTGCGGTTTAATGTCTCATTCTTATTTAAAACAACTATAACTCTCTTGTGTATTGCTTGACTGCGTAACGTTCAAACAAATCATTTAATACTTGCGGTTCAAATCTTGGGTTAATACCGCTTAGAGCGAGTATTAAAATAGAGCGCCGACCCCTACAAACGGGTTGGGTTGTCCATTTGACAGATTTTAGGAAAGTGGTATAGTGAGCGGGTTTTTTAGATGCTAGAGAACCGCTTACGGTAGCTATCTAAGCGCTTAATTAATTGGGGTATCTATGTACCCCGTTTACTAGCTTTGAGAGCTTTGATATAGTGACCTTTGAGCGAATATTGAGCGACTCTTCAGGTTGTGGCATCACCATTCGTGAGTGAAAGCCAGTCCCCTTATAAGCCGAAGGCGAGGGCGGACGATGGGACTTGAACCCACGAATGGTGGTACCACAAACCACTGCCTTAACCACTTGGCTACGCCCGCCATATATATCGCTTAGGTATTATAGCATCATTGGCTAGCATTTTACGCTCATGGTTTAAAATCAATAAAAGTATTTTTGAACTACATGGTATTGAAAAAAATCGGTACGCTGGGAATTATTGTCGCGGGGATAAGTGCGATCGCTGTGATCACCAACCCAGGTGAAGCAGGATATCGAAAATATGCCGATGACAAGATTAAAACGGAATTAAAAGCTCAAATTTGTACCCAGGTTGCAGAAGATCTAGGAGTATGGTTGGAGGGTCAATGTCATATTTTGATCGGCACCGCTAGTCCTTATTTAGCAGAGGCAATCAGCCAACAAACACAGCGACAAAACTTTTACCTTTTCAGTATTTATCAAGCAGATCTCGCTCTCCCTGCACCCCTGCCTAGATATCATGTAGCAACCATTGGTATCTTTGGCAATTACCATATCTATCGAGCCAAAAAACTTTAATTGGCTGAAGGTCTAATGTTTATCTAAACTGGAGAAAGAAATTCTACAGCCTGGAGTTGATCTATGAGTCAAGATAATGGTAAAAATGACAATTTTACTTCTACCGCCCCTAAAAGCGATACTGTTCGTAATCCTCCCTATGGAAAAGTTAAAAGTTTAGATCAAGGACAAAGATATTGCATCAATAAAATTGAAATTAATCCAGGGGAACATATGAGTACCCAAATGCATTATCACCGTAGTGAGCATTGGATTGTAGTTTCAGGAACTGCTAAAGTAATCTGTGATGGTCAAGAAACCCTAGTGATGGCAAATCAGTCTACTTATGTCCCCATGAATACTGCTCACCGAGTCGAAAATCCTGGAGTTATTCCTTTGGTGATGATTGAGGTGCAAAATGGGGAGTATCTGGGAGATGACGATATTATTCGTTATGATGATTAGCGATCGCTAAATCCTGAACAGAAAAGTTAAGATTGCAAGCTCGCTCCTAGCCAATCAAGATAGGTTTTGGAGCCTGCAACTATCGGTAAGGCAATAATCTCTGGCACTTCATAACTATGGAGTGTTTTAATTGTGGCAGCTAGTTCGTCAAACTTACTCAGATCTGTTTTAATTATTAGCTGGTATTCTTGGTCATGATTAATTTTCCCCTGCCAAAGATAGATGGAGTCGAGGGGAAACAGATTAACGCAGGCAGCTAAGGACGCTTCAATTAGTTGGGTGGCGATCCGTAAGGGTACGCGGAGCGTAATCGCTTTTCCTTCTGCCAACGAAGCAACGGTAACTAAAACCACGCCATAAGTCGAGTTGGTCATAGATAGAATACGTTATGAAGCTATTTGAATTGGCTGAGAAGTTTGATTGAGGGAAATATTTTTTTGAGTATTGGACAAGAAAAACTGAGCGGAGTGAGACAACATCTGTTCGGTGAAACTGAGATCGAAAACTGCCGACTCAAGATTAGCTCCCTGTAAATCTGTGTAAGTCAAATCGACATCGCTTAGATTGGCTAGCTTTAAAGAAGCGCCAGTTAAATCGGCGTCAGTTAAATTGGCTTGAGTCAAATCGGCGTTGTCTAAATTGCCTTTTCTCAGTTGAGCTGCTGCCAAATTAGCCCGATACAAATTAGCACAGTTTAGATTAGCGTTTCTTAATTGAGCAGCTTTTAGATTGGCACTGCTCAAGTCACTATTACTAAGATTAGCTTTGGTTAACCTGGCTTGACTAAAATTAATGCCTCTAAGATCGGTACAGCTGAGATCGACGTCAATCAAGAAAGTTTGACCTAAATTAACTCCAGTTAATGAGCTACCCTGTAGCTGCGCACCCGTTAATCGTCCTTCCCGTAAATCTGCCCACTGAAGGTTAGTTTGAGTTAAATTGGCTTGTCTCAGGTTGACTTTAAACAACTTAGCGCCACAGAGATTTGCTCCCAAGAGATTTGCCGCTCTTAAATTAGCGTGGGCTAGGTTCGCACCACTAAGCTGGGCATCAGTTAGCTGAGATTTAACCATAAAAGCACCAGTTAAATTAGCCTTAGTCAGATCTGCCTGGGCAAGATTTACCTCACTCATTTTGGCAAAGCTAAGATTTGCCCAGTTAAAAGTTGCTTCACTAAGAATTGATTTGGTCAAGAAAGCACGGCTCAGATTTGCTCCCACTAAATTCGCTGCTGTTAGATTAACGCCAATCAGCATGATGCCTGATAGATCGATTCCACTTAAATTTACGCCTGTAAAGTCTCGATAACCCTGTTCATAAAATTTTAGGAGCTGATCCTTATTCATAATCGTTATCAGTTTTGAATCTCAGTAAATACAGTTCAAGCGATCGCCAGTAATACCTAAATGACTATCTACCTACTTGCATTATTACCTGTAATCTTCAGCACAACTATAGAATGATAACTTTTGTCTAAATATGTTTTAATCTATGGTTATAAATTATTTAATCTTTACACCAATCATTCTGATGTTGCTGATTTTGCCCCAAACTTAATGGGATAAAGAATAAATTCGCCCATCAATCAAAAGCCGAGTAATACCCTTATCTTGGAGATGATGAGAAGTTTTTTGCAGCATCCGTCCATCAGGAACTTTAATCACCCGCTCGCGCCGATGAGAAAAGCGTTTAGCAATACGATGGTTATCAAAGACAGGGAGAGTTGTTTGCCTGGTTTCTGCGTCGGGAATAGCGCCTAAATCAGCAAATTCAGCAAGAGGCTTAACAATTAGCTCGGCGCAGCGGTCAATCACCAAATAGCAAGTTCTGGGCAGGGCAGCTTGAGACAAAGGGAGAATTTGAATATTACTAAAATCGGCAGTAGGACTAGGGTAGGAGATATCATCGTCGTCATCGTCATCCTCATCCTCGTCATCCTCATCGTCTTCCTCGTCATTAATATCTTCTAGATCTTCTCCCAGCATTTCTTTGAGGGCAACAAGCTCCATTTCGTCATTCTCATCGTCGTCATCCTCTTCTAGTTCCAGGCGATCGCGTTTGAGAATTAGACGTTCGCTTTTGGGAATAGTTTCTTCGTTAGATTTACCGCGTACCTTATCTAAAATCAACTTAACAGGTGCTGGTTCTGGCTCTGGCGCGACTTGTTCTGCTGGTTCTATTGCCACCTCAGGAATCTCTAGCGATACTTCTGGTGGGGGTGCAACTTCTATGGCAGAAGCAGTCGAGCGGCGACGACGACGGATCTTCGATTCTTCTGGTGGCTGTTCGGGCTGATCTGAAATAAGATTTGAGGCGATCGCTAATTCAGGCAGAACATCATCACTAGCGATCGTTTTTTGAGCTTTTTTACGCTTGACTTTAGACTGAGGTTTTTCTTTCGTCTTAGTCTTCGTCTTGGCTGGCTGGGAACTTTGATCCTCTTCGACAGATTTTTCTCCTCTGGGAGTGCGGGCTAAACGCTTCTGCTGAATGAGGTCTTCGTACTCGATGGTGGACAATTTATTCTTCAAAAAGCGGCTGATCGTAGAACTACTAACCTCAAAACTTTTCGCCAAGGTAGAAGTAGTTGCCTCGGAATTACGATATTCTTCAAGGATCTCTTGCTTATCGTTTTCAGTTAGTTTTCTAGGACTCATGCTTTCTCAATCAAACTCACGTTAGTGTTGCTTTGTTGTTACTCAGGATACCAATTATCCCAGGGATATTGATCGATACTTTGGGATCGATTTTAACTAGGAGTATTGTTTATCTTCAATAGTCTATCCTGTTGGGCGGAACTTAGTAACTTTGGCTACAGTCAAGCAGGTAATTTTCGCTTAATTTCTGAAATAAGTAATCTATCTTCTAATTATTGATAACTAATAACTGATAAATTATTGAATGGTTGACGTAAAGTTTAGTTAGGATCGAAAACTCAATGGTAAATATGCTTAAGCCCAATGCTCAACCAGCTTTACTGGTGTTGGCTGATGGAACGACCTATCGTGGCTGGTCATTTGGGGCAGCAGGTACTACGGTTGGGGAAGTGGTATTTAATACGGGCATGACAGGATACCAAGAGGTTTTGACCGATCCGAGCTATTCTGGCCAGATCATTACTTTTACCTATCCTGAATTGGGTAACACGGGAGTCAATCCTGATGATGAAGAATCCGCTACGGTGCAGGCTAAAGCAGTAATTGCGCGCAATGTTACCGATCGCCCTAGTAACTGGCGTTCGACTCAATCTTTACCAGAATATTTACAGGAAAGAAATATTCCAGGTATTTATGGCATTGATACGCGATCGCTAACTCGAAAACTCAGAGACTATGGTGCAATTAACGGTGGCGTTTCCACAGAAATACTCGATCCTGAAAAACTGTTAGATATAGTGCAGCAAGCACCTGACATGGCTGGATTAAATTTAGTTAAAGAAATAACCACTGCTCAAGTTTATGAGTGGTCAGAAGAAACAGAAGCAGAATGGGAATTTGCTGCCAATGCGAATACAGAGCGTCCATTGACTGTGGTGGCGATCGATTTTGGTGTTAAGCGCAATATTTTACGCCGTTTAGCGAGCTATGGATGCAAAGTAATTGTTGTACCTGCTAATACTCCCAGTGCAGAAATCTTAGCCTACAATCCTGACGGTATTTTTCTTTCCAATGGCCCTGGAGATCCTGCTGCGGTTACCGAGGGTATTGCCGTTACCAAAGAATTACTCGCGGCTGAAAAACCTACCTTTGGGATTTGCATGGGTCATCAAATCTTGGGTCTATCCTTGGGTGCAGAAACTTTTAAGCTTAAATTTGGACATCGTGGCTTAAATCAGCCCGCAGGTTTACAAAAGCAAATTGAAATTACCAGTCAAAATCATGGCTTTGCGATCGCCGCCGAATCTTTAGGTGCAGATGTCGAAATAACTCATCTTAATCTCAACGATCAAACTGTAGCGGGTTTACGTCATAAAACCCTGCCCTTTTTCTCCGTACAGTATCACCCTGAAGCTAGTCCAGGGCCTCATGATGCGGATTATTTGTTTGAGAATTTTGTTAAGTTAATGCAGGAAGCAAAAGATTCATGACTACCGATTAAGCTCTCAATAAGTACCCTATTATTTTCATGCTATACTTGTACTTATTAAAGGACACCTTGAAACGTCATGGAAATAGTAAATTATTCAGAAGCGAGAGAAAACTTCAAACAGGTTTTAGATCGGGTAAGTGATGATTGCGACTCTACTTTAATCAAAAGAAGAGACCATGAAGATATCGTCCTGCTGTCAAAAAGTCACTACGATTCAATCATGGAGACATTGTATTTAATGCGTTCTCCCGCTAATGCTCAACATTTGATGGAGGCGATCGCCAGAGATCAAGCTGGAGAAGGAGAGCGTCACGAATTGATTGATGAGTCCTAAAGGATACCGCTTCGCATATGATTTAATTTGGGACAGTAAGGCTTGGCAAGATTATATTTACTGGCAGGGTCAAGACAAGAAAACTCTCAAGAGAATTAACCGACTCATCCGAGATACTTTGGCTACTCCGTTTGAGGGAATTGGTAAACCCGAGCCTTTAAAAGAAAATTTGTCTGGCTACTGGTCGAGAAGAATTGATGAAACTAACAGATTGGTCTATCGAGTAGGAGAAGACTATATCAAAATTATTTCTTGTCGATATCACTATTAGAAAGCGTTCTCGCCTTTGTATAGTAGGCACAAATAACCCATAATAAAAACCATTTCAAGACGAGCTAGTCTCAGAGCGATCACCCTAAATTCACTAAATATTTGCAAATCGGGCTAATGTCTAAAGTGAAAAATACTGTTGATCGAGTAAATTTTTTGCGTCTTTTTATAGATACTAATGATTTGCACTGATGTTTCCAAAAAGTTATTAAGCTAATATATTGATCGAATTTTAGCTATAAACAATCTAAAAATGGAAGCAATAAAATTGTGGCAAATTATAGATCAGCAACAAATTAAAGGTATTGAGCGAGCCAAAGTAGATTATGAAGCACGTCTAGAAACTTGGATTAAAAATGATATTTCTATTATTTCTAATAATCTTATGGTTATTGGAACACAAGTTCAAACTTCTTACGGTCATAAAATCGATATTTTAGCAATAAATAGTAGTGGAGAGTTAGTAGTAATTGAATTAAAAAGAGATAAAACTTATAGAGAAGTTGTCGTACAAGGGCTTGATTACGCTACTTGGGTTAAAAATTTAACTTATGATGAAATAAATACTATTTTTAATAAAAATAATCCAGATGCTTTAGAGTTATCGGAATCTTTTAGTGAAAAATTTAACCTAGAGATTGAAGAATATAATACTGACCATAAAATTTTAATTGTTGGTTCTGAAATTGATGATTCAACTAAAAGAATAATTGAATATTTATCAGGAGAACCATATAATGTCAATATTAATGCTTTATCTTTTAATTATTTTAAAGACAGTGAAAATAAAGAATATTTAGCTCAATCTTTTATCTTACCAGAATCTACTCTTGTTGAACCCAGTCAAACTAAAATCAAAAGAAAAGGGATATCAACTATCAAATCCTTATTTGAGAGTAATAAACTTGAAATTGGACAAAAATTAATCTTCAAGCCTGCAAAAGAAGCAGGTAAATATAATGAAACTGATTTTATTGCTATCATTCAAAATAATCAAACAAATTGCTTAAAAAGAGCTACAGATAGCCAATGCTATTCTTTAAGTAAACTAAGAGAAATAATTGTGAATGAATTAGGTTTGACTAATATAAGAGCAAATTGGGGGTTTGGTGTTAGGTATGAATGGATAACTGAAGATGGTAAAAGTTTGGCAGATTTAAATAAAGAACCATAATAATGGCTATTAATAACAAAAAAACATTCATATTTTTGACGACAACTATCGGCTTAAATTTAATAATTTGGCTCAATTTTGTCTATACTTTTCCAGTTTTAGCCCAACCAGTAAATTGTACTAATTATGGGGCAAATCCCAATACAAAAAACCCAAAATGTTTTAGTGTAACTGGATCAAATAATTATCGAGGCACTGACAGTAACCAGATCTCATTAGAACAGGCTTTCGCAGGGCAGAAAAGCAACATTCAAGTTCAAGGGACAGGAAGAGTAATTAAACTGCTGCCAGACGATCTTGATGGAGGCAGACATCAAAGGTTTATCCTTAAATTGGCTTCTGGTCAAACCTTATTAATAGCTCATAATATCGATTTAGCTCCAAGAATTAGTTTGCTTCACCTAGGGGATTTAGTATCTTTTTTTGGTGAATATGAATGGAATTCTCAAGGTGGTGTAATACATTGGACTCATCGAGATCCTAACGGTAGACATATTGGAGGTTGGATCAAACATGCTGGCAAAATATACCAGTAAACTACTTGTTAAGCGCGATTAGGCTCCCCTAAAGGATATGCGTAGCGGTATGCTTTAGCACTAGCTCCGCGTCGCGCCTAGCCTTCGGATCGCGCTATTTGCATATCTTGCTAATGTCTGGAGTGGGAAATATTGTTGATAGAGATGATATTTTAAATAGAAATGACAGGGAAAACCAGTGCCAGTGAACTGAGGTTCATCCCATGTGCCATCGGACTTTTGGGTATTGAGTAAATATTCTATGCCACGCTCAACGGTTGCTTGTCCTGCAAAATTAGTACCTTCCATAGCTGCCATAATTCCTATTAATGCCCAAGAGGTTTGAGAAGCAGTACTAATGCCGATACCCTTAAGACTTTTGTTGTCATAGCTAGCGCAGGTCTCACCCCAACCCCCATCAGCATTTTGACAGCTAACTAACCAAGCTGCACCTTTATTGATCTCTGTCTGATAACGAATTGGCGCTATTAAACTTAAAGCAGCCAAAACCCCGCTAGTACCGTAGATATAATTAACGCCCCAGCGTCCAAACCAACTACCGTCGGCTGATTGTTCTTTAATTAAATAGGCGATCGCTTTTTGCACCCGTACATCGTCCATCGAGAGATTACATTCTCCCAGCATTTCTAAAACCCTTGCCGTCACGTCGGCAGTATTGGGGTCGATCATTGCTTTTAAGTCGCCGTAAGGAATCAGGTTGATCCAGTCCTGATCGTTATCTAGGTCGAAGGCTGCCCAACCTCCAGGTTTGCATTGCATGGATGTGATCCAGTTGAGACAACGAGCGATCGCCTGTTGTTTTTGTGCCTCATTAGGAAGTTTAATCTGAGATAGTCCCATTACTACTACCGCTGAATCATCTAAATCGGGATAGAAGCGATTATCATATTCAAATGCCCAGCCACCAGGAGTTCCAGCTTTATTTTTGACCGCCCAGTCACCATAATCTAAGATCTGCTTATCTAACAACCATTCTCCCGCCTTGACTAAAGCAGGATGATCGGCAGCAATTCCCGACTCAGCTAGAGCGCGTAAGCACCAAGCCGTATCCCACACAGGAGAAACGCAAGGTTGAACACGATAGCTATCTTCTGTCTCCAGGGAAAAGTTATCAACAGCCCTCAGACCTCTTTGTACCACAGGATCGTTCACGTCATAATCCAAACTGCGTAGAGCAAGAAGAGAATTAAGCATCGCGGGAATAATTCCCCCCCAATCTCCCGTAGCTTCCTGTCTTTCTAAGATCCACTTTTCCGCAGCAGCCAGACCTTCTTCACGTAACGGCACTACGTTGAAGTTTTCCGCTAGCTTAAAAACACCATCAAGCAGAACAAAAACATCTGTCCAATCATTGCTACGAGGTAATTCATAACGAACATTAGCAACTCCTTCGGTGTAGAGTTCATCAAGATTAATCGGTGTATCCAGCTTAAATATCGGCTTGCGATCGAAGACAATTAGGAGGGGAACAGTACTACTCCTTGCCCAGCTAGACATCTCGTAGATCGTGAAGGGAGATGCTTCAGGTAACAGCATGATCGATGGCGGAATTGAGGGTAATCCTTGCCAGTCATAGCAGCCAATCAGTGCTAGGTGCATCTTCGTAAAAATTCTAGTTTTACTAATACCCCCCTGTTGCAGAATAAATTTTTTCGCTTTAACTAAGACAGGATCTGTTGGCTCAACTCCCAATAAACGTAGCGCCATGTAAGCTTCCACCGTAGTCGAAAGCTCACCACCATCACCGTAGTATAATTCCCAGCCACCATGTTGACGCTGTTGCGATCGCAAGTAAGTTTCTGCTTTGTCTAAAGGTCGTTGCTTGTCAGTCCCCCAAATCTTATGTAACAGCACAACTTCTGCCGTAATAGTGACGTTAGATTCCAATTCGGCACACCAATAGCCAGCAGATTCTTGAATTGATAATAAATAATTTTGGCTACGAGCGATCGCCTTTTGAACTCGATGCTGAATTGCTACTGTCACCTTAATTCACTCCTACTTAATCTAAGCTACTGGATTTTACAATCAACTTTTACTGAGTTAGGTTGATTTTTGTTACCTTGGTTCGCGATCGCCAACTTTATTAGTAAACTTTAAAATAAAAATACCTAGTCAATAAAACTAGTAAATAAAATAATTATCGATCCGCTTTGAGCCTAACCTTAGTTAAAGTTAAAAAAATAAAAACTTAGATTTATTTTCCTGGCAACAGCTAAAACTTAGTTGATTTTCATCAATAAATATCATTATTTCGATTGAGCGCCCAAAATATATGACAAATTCATCTCCTCCAGAATCACCAAATCCTATACCAGAACGTCGTAGAAGACCAGCAACAGGTGTAACTTTTGACGAAATGATCGCGATTATCGTGGCTTTTTCGACTATTGGTGCAATCTTATTTTGGGTTCTTGGTGGTAAAAACAACAAACTAGCGAGCAATCTTGGTTTGAATGGCAACAATGGTTGGCTAAGCTTGAATCAAACTACTGATACTGGTGCTGATACTAATTTAAGTGAGCAAGAGCTAGAAGCAGAAAATCGTCGCTTAGTCGCCCAGATCAGGGAACAAGATACACCTGTGGTATATGTTCCTCCTAATCAGACAGTTAAGCTACCAGCCGAAGCCACCAAAGAAACCATTTCCCTTGAGTCTGGCGCTAAACTAGTTCCTCTGACTGGACTAGCTACTGTGCCTGCATTAAGAAATAGACCTGCTAATATTCCTCCAGTTGCAACTAAAGATAATATTGCAGCTCAACCTCAAAGAAATATTCCAGCAACGGTGAAGCCAAAACCCAAAGTAGCCCCAAACAAGGAGCCTGTACAGAAGCCAGTAGCGGTTGCTCCAGTAATTAAAATGCCTCAAGATGTTGCTCCCGACTATTGGGCTTATTCTTTTATCAAGCAGATGAGAGACAAAAAATTAGTTCCTGAGCTAGCTGAAAACCAAGAGTTCAATCCAGATGTTTTAATCACTAGAGCAAGTATGGCAACTTTTGTTAGTCAGGCTTTTGAACAGCAGCCCGCAATCAGGAATGTTAAGCGATTCAACGATGTCAGCAACAAAAATGAAATCGCTCAAGATATCGATCGAGCAGTACGTACTGGCTTTATGCAGGGCTACTCCGATCAAGAATTTAAACCTTTGGAAAATATTTCTCGTTATCAGGTATTAGTTACTTTGGCGACAGGATTGGGTTTGCAGCCATCAAAAGATGCCGATCAAATTCTTCAGCAGTTTGGCGATCGCTCTAATATACCTGATTGGGCAAAACAACAGGTAGCAGCAGCAACGGAAGCTGGATTGGTAGTTAGCCCCCCCGGTGTTAAGAAAGGCTCTTTAGATCCACAAAGAGCAGCAACCAGAGCCGAAGTTGTAGCCATGATCCATCAAGCTTTGGTTAAAACTGGTAAACTTGAACCTATAGAGTCTGAATATATTGTTAAACCCTAGAAATAGAAATATTTTAGCTATTTACTAATTAACGCTCAAAGAACATTTTAGAAACTGTTTCCAGCAGTCATTTAATTTCAGACAAAAAGTAATTTTGGTAATTTGTAGCCAAAACCCCTAGATTAATCTATGGGGTTTTTTGTTGCCTGAGTCACAGATTACTCCGTCGTCTTAATTCTATACAGGTTAATCATCTTATGTCTGCTCCTCCAATTCAATGGTATCCAGGACATATTGCTAAAGCAGAAAGGCAATTAAAAGAACAGCTAAAAAAAGTAGATGTAGTCTTGGAGATCCTCGATGCGAGAATTCCGCTGGCTTCCCATCATCCCCAAATAGATAGCTGGATTGGCACTAAACCGAGAATTACGGTGCTAAATCGCGAGGATATGATTCCCGAAGCTGCAAAACAGGCGTGGTTGCGTTGGTTTCAATCTCACTCAGAACAACTATATTTGACCAACGCCAAACAAGGGAAAGGGATCGACGCAATTAAAAGTGCTGCTCAAAAAACAGGAGTAGCGATGAATCAACGTCGAAGCGATCGCGGGATGCGTCCTCGTCCTGTAAGAGCCGTAGTAATTGGCTTTCCCAACGTTGGTAAGTCAGCATTAATTAACCGTTTGGTCGGCAAAAAAATCGTGGTGAGTGAGCGTCGTGCAGGAGTAACTCGTCAGCTACGCTGGGTAAAAATATCTCCAGAGATTGAATTACTTGATGCTCCTGGAATTATTCCCTGGAGACTAGAAAATCAGCATGATGCTGTAAAATTAGCCATTTGTGAAGATATTGGTGAGGCATCCTATGATAATCAAGTTGTAGCCGCCGAAGCCATAGATTTACTAATTAATATTGGCTACGACCAAGTTTTAAAATCTCGGTTCAATTTTGAATTCAATCCTGCGGAAACTACAGGAGAATCATTTATTCAAGATGTGAGCGATCGCTCTTTTAAAGGAGACAAGGAAAGAGTGGCTCGTCAGATCCTGTATGATTTTCGGACAGGAAATATGGGTAAGATTCCCCTGGAGTTACCGCCACCTTCAAAAGTCAAAAGTTAAAAGTCAAAAGTTTTACCTCTTTAGTGACGTGCTTATATTTAATTATTGAATGTGTTTTGTTTTGTTCGCCACTACTGGCGAGGCTTTAGACGACGAGTTTTATGTAGGTGATTTGGGTAGTGAAATATAAATATAGATGGTTGTTATTATTGTGGTTGATTTTTTGGCTAGGATGGGCGCCAATGGCTGATGCTGCTATGTGCCGCGATCGCTATGGACAAGAAGTGTGTATCCTGAAGTTGAAACGCAGTGCCAAAAACTATTGGGAATATCGCGCCAAAGTTAGCATTGATGGTGAACAGCAAAAGAACCCAGAAGTATATAACTGTCGCGATCGCACTTTAACTCGTAAGGGTAAATATCCCATTCCTTTTAAATCAAATAGCCCAGGGGAATTAGTTTGTAGCCTGTTTCAAAAATCATAAAATGGTAATTAAATACATCAATTGAGAAAAGAAATGGAAGCAGTTGCTATTCCCAAAGGATTTCGGGTAACTCCAGAACAATTTGAGCAGTTGGCTGATGCCGAACAATTGGCACGCTTAGAGTTAACTGAGAATGGAGAATTAATTGTTATGAGTCCTACGGGTGGTACAGCAGGTAGAAAAAATCGCCGTCTAACACAACAAATGGGAATTTGGACGGACAGAAATGGTACGGGAGAAGCTTTTGACTCTTCTACAATTTTTGTATTGCCTAACGGTGCAAGAAGAAGTCCTGATGTTAGCTGGATTAGATTAGAACGATGGAATCAATTGTCTCAAGTGCAACAAGACGGGTTTCCTCCGATTAGTCCCGATTTTGTCATTGAATTAGTAAGTCCAAGCGATCTAAAAAATCAGCGATATGAGGATTTACAAGCAAAGATGCAAGAGTATCTAGATAATGGAGTTCAGTTAGGCTGGTTAATTGAACCATCAGCGAAAACAGTAGAAATATATCGATCACGACAGCCAGTAGAAATATTAAATAATCCTCAATCTCTTTCGGGAGAAGATATCTTACCTGGGTTTACTTTAGACTTAACTGAAATATTCACTACTTAATTGATGGCTATTATTTAACAAAAAGCTTAAAAGCTAACGGCTCAGAGCTTACCTCGAAGCGGTTTAATCAACTTCTCATTTTTTATCTTTCATCATTTGCCCCGTCGTATTGTATGCTGCCTCAAAGAGTTAATGATAAAAATAAATAATAAATAAATGTTGATTAAAACAGATAAGATTCAGGCTGGAGAGTTCCAGTGGTTTTATCGTCAAACTGAAATAGCCAGCGATCGGCCTCGCGACATAGCTACGCAACGCACTCCCGTACTTTTTTTACATGGTTTACCCGCCCATAGTTACACCTGGCAAAAATTAATGTCTCTTTTGGCAGCAGAGAATATTCCGAGCATTGCCCCAGACTGGATCGGTTCGGGATTTTCGGCTAAACCTGACAAGCGAAATTTTGCTTATACTCCCGAAGCATTTTTAGCAGGCTTAAGCGAATTTATTGCCGCTATCAAGTTAGAAAAATTTTATTTAGTTGTACAAGGATTTTTAGCCTCAGTCGGTATTCAGTATGCTCTGCAAAACCCTGAACAGATCGAGGGATTGATTATTCTCAACACACCAATTACGGCTGGGGTGAAGCTTCCTTGGTCAATGAAGCAAATGACTTTACCTGTAGTGGGAGACATGATGACTCAAGATCCTTTATTAGTTGATCGCACCCTGGAAAAAGGCAGTGGTTTTGTCATCGAAGACAAAGATCTAGATATTTTACGGAAACCGTTCTTGCAAAGTTCAGATGTTGGTCGAGCCTTAATGACAACCCTCAAAAAACTCCAGCTTGATATCGTAATCCCAGAAATAGCAACAGGCTTAAAGGATTGGTCAACACCAACCCTAATTATTTGGGGGGCGGCCGATACTTGGCTCGATGTTGACGATGTAAAGCAGTTAGCGATCGCTAATTCAGCCATTACTCTAGTTGAGTTGCCAACAGCTAAACATTATCCCCAAGAACATTGGACATCAGACATTGCCAGTGAAATTGTGGAGTTTTTTCGTCGTAAAGTTTTTTAAGATGCAGTTTTCCTGAGAAAATTAAACCAAAGTAATATTTGTTTTGAGCAAGATGAAAATTTTTCGCCCTATTCTTTCACTAATATTGGTACTGGCTACAACTCTTTTGGTTAGCTGTGGTGCCCCTGCTGTTTCAACACCGCCAACTTATACCCCTGAGAAGTTAGAAAAAATTAGCACTTATCGTATCCCTCTAGATATTGCTCGCCAGAGAATTCCCGAACTTGGTCAATCGATCGTCAACGAAGATTGGGTCAATGCTAATTCCTTTCTCCACGGGCCTCTGGGCTTAATTAGAAGAGACTTAACTTATCTCTCTAATGCTTTGCTTCCCGATGAGCAAGAACCAGCTTTAAATGTAGCTAAAGATATTTTTAAGCACTTGGAAAATATCGATGCTGCGGTCAGCGAAAAAAACTACACTGTAGCCATCAATCAGTATAAAGAAGTGGTATCTGATTTGGATCTCTATAATAGTTTAATCCCTCAGACCAAAGAACCCGAACCTGCTAAACAAGCTATGAAAGAAGCTGAAAATACTTTTGCAGGAGTCAAAGCAGAAGTAGAAGAAACTATCGAGCAATTTATTCCTGATTTTAATGACAATGCTTAAAGTCATCCTGATTTACAGCGAATTTCAGTTGGATAGAACCCATTACCCATTACCCATTACCCATTACTTCGATAAATTGATGTGTCTACTCAATTGAAAACTGCTGTAAATCTCAGCTATTTGGGCTTGGCACTGCCGAGCCTTTTTTAGTCAGTAATTAGCAGGGTAAAAATAGAGATGAGCAAAATTGTCATAATTGGCTGTGGAATTGTTGGGGCAGCGATCGCTTATGAATTAAGCTTAATTACAGGATTGGACATTACCGTGATCGATCAGAATACCCCCGCTTCTGGTGCGACAGGAGCAGCTTTAGGGGTATTGATGGGTGTAATTAGCCAAAAGCAAAAAGGTCGTGCTTGGCGCTTGCGTAGCACTAGTCTAAGACGTTATCAAACTCTAATTCCTGAACTTGAAGCCAAAACAGGCATGAAAATCTCTGTCAATCACCAGGGAATTTTTAAACTCTTATTTACAGGCGATAATCTCGAAAAATGGCAGAAATTAGCGGAGTTTCGGGCTAACGAAGGTTGGGATTTATCAATTGGCGATCGCGATTTTGTTGCGCACCATTGCCCCCACTTAGTTAACGAGCAAATTATCGGCGCGGTTTATTCTCCTCAAGATGGACAAATCAATCCTCGGGAACTGACTCAAGCTTTAGTTGCTGCTGCTACGGCTAACGGCGTTAAGTTTCAGTTGGGAGTAGAGGTACAAGATTGCATTATCCAGCCAGATGAATTAGCAACCTGCCAATCTTTAGCCACCAGCAACGGTCAAATAGAAGTCGAGCAGTTAATTATCTCCGCAGGCTTGGGTTCAACTCCCCTTACCCAATCTCTACAGCAAGGAATTCCCATTCGTCCCGTACTCGGACAGGCAATAAAATTAAAGCTAGATCGCTCTTTAGGTAATGCCGATTTTCAACCCGTAATTACAGGCAATGATATTCATCTCGTACCATTAGGCAATCATCAATATTGGCTGGGGGCAACGGTAGAATTTCCGACTGAAACGGGAGAAAGTATTGCTGAGGCTCAATTATTAGAGCAGCTAAGGGAAAATGCGATCGCTTTTTGTCCAGAATTGAAATCAGCAACTATACTGGAAACTTGGTCTGGTAAACGTCCTCGCCCTGAAGGTATACCCGCGCCCATTATTGAAAAACTATCAGGCTACAGTAATGTCCTACTAGCTACAGCACATTACCGCAACGGTGTTCTACTAGCCCCCGCAACTGCCATAGAAGTAGTGCAGATGTTAGGCAATACAATTTTGCTCTAATTAATCGCGCCCAAGTGAAGCAAATCTTTCTACACTAGATAAAGAAAAAACATTTAAAAAGTAGACATGACAGATAATACTGCACGCGATCGCTTTCGCGCAGCTTACGAACAACGATACACTTGGGATAGTGACTTCCCTGGCTATACGACCAAGCTAGAACTGAAGCAAGGAGACGAAACCTACACCGCCGAGATTAAAGTGAACAGCGATCTGTCTGTAGAAGTTTCGGGTATTGAAGACGAAAAGGTAGCGGAAAGCGTTTACAACCACATGAGAGACGTAATTACCCACCGCAAACGCAATACTTTTGAAAATGCTCACGGTAAAAACACTTTTACTCTCGGAGAAGAAGATAGTACAGGTGCAGTGGAAATCCTAGTTAAAGGAGACTCCATGGGTTCTAACTATAAGATTCGCGGTACTGAAATCTGTCAAGTGAGTCGTGTTATGGGGCCAATGGCGTTTGTGATTAACACCAACGAAAGTTTAGACACTGGAGAAGGCTATATTTCGACTGGCTATAATGCTATCTTCCGCGACTCTAAAACCAATGATTTAAAAGCTAAACGTGAATTCCACGAAAGTTACGAAAAGCTCGGCAAATATTACGTTCCTAAGCATCAAACGATCGAGTCTATCGATCCCAACTCCGCTAAAATTACCACTGAATTTATCTTTTCAGAAAATAAACTCTTAGAACCTGCTGCGATCGCATGAGTTTAGCACAAGTTTGTTTAGACCACGCTAGGATCAGATTATAGTAATACAGTTAAATCAACTAAATCAACTAAATCAACTAAATCAACTATGACATTAGCATTAACGATGGATAACGTAGAAACCGTCTTAGACGAGCTACGTCCTTATCTCATGGCTGACGGCGGTAACGTTGAACTAGCCGAAATTGAAGGCCCAATTGTCAAACTTAGATTACAAGGTGCTTGTGGCTCTTGTCCTAGCTCTGCCATGACTCTAAAAATGGGGATCGAACGCCGTTTAAGAGAAAAAATTCCTGAAATCGTCGAAGTAGAACAAGTAGTTTAAACACATTAATCGTAGGGGCGAACGGCGGTTCGCCCTTACAGGGTTTATCGGTTATCGCGATCGCTTCATAAATAAAATTATAATTATTCACCCCAATCAGGTTTCATTTCTAGCCTCAATTATTCGCCAAATAATAGCCAAAACTAGTTTCAGTTATAATATCGACACACTCGAATCACAGCGTTCCTGCTGTTAACCGCAATGACTGCCACAACTACAACCAAAATATTTTCCTTTGAAGAATATTTACAACACGACCAAGATCCTGATAGTCGTTACGAATTAGTAGACGGCAAACTAGAATTAATGAATCCTCCAACCTTTCGTCATATTCTCATTAGCGACTTTATTCGTGATGCTTTTAAAACAGAAATAAATCGCCTTAAACTTCCGTGGTTGGCAATTAGAGAAGGAGGAATTAGAACGGGGTGGCGTAAATCACGCATTGCCGATGTTTGCGTGGTAGAAAGAGAACAAGTAATGGGTTCGTTAGATGAATCTGGAGTATTAGAAACTTCTCCTTTGTTAGTCATAGAAGTAGTTAGTCCTGAATCAATTAAAAGAGATTATCGCTACAAACGCTCCGAATACGCAGCTATAGAGATTAATGAATATTGGATTGTCGATCCCATAGAACAGCAAGTGACAATTTTGATATTAGATGAAGGCTTGTATGAGGAAACAATTTTTACTAGCGATCGAGAATTAGTGTCACCTACCTTCACCGAAATTAAGTTAACTCCTCAACAAATTTTTAGCGCCGAAAATATTTAAGGCGATCGCTGGTGGTGTTTATTGTTAAGAATATAATCTATAAAATAAAATCGCAAATTTTAGGGGCTGTTTAACAAAGTTATGCAACACCCAAACCTGTATATTCACGGATATAAGGAGGTTGTAAACCCAAAATAATATCTTCCTTTGCCACTCCCATAGCAATTAAAACATCGGCGATCGGTTGATCTGTTTGATTACGTTGAATCCAAATCTTACTGTCCCTAATCTCTAAATGAATTACACAGTTATAAATACGTTGGTGTTTCTGCCAACCCAAATCGATTAATAAATATCTATCCCTATCTAAATCAAAGATAACTTCTGTTTCGATATCTCCACCAATAATTTGACCTTGAGTTTGTTCAGTTAAAAATTGCTGAATATATTGACGATAGTTAGTTAATTTATCCATTCTCTGGCAGACATTAATTAAATATTTTTTTATCTTGGTTTTTCTATAATCATATCCTGGTAATCGGCGCGATCGCTTTCACAAGTTGTACTTTAGTTTTATATTATTGACTTTGTATATACATTTGCGTATATTCAAAGTATGGAATTTGAGTGGGATGAAAATAAAAACCGAAACAACATCATCAAGCATGGTATTGACTTTCAAGAAGCAAAGCGAGTTTTTGAAGATCCTGACTTACTAACTTATGAAGATAATCGCTTTAATTATGGGGAAAGAAGAGATATTTCTCTAGGTCAATTAGAATTAACAACTCAATCAAAAATAATCGTTGTAGTGGTTGTTTCTACCGATAGAAATGGAATAGTTAGGTTGATTTCAGCTAGAAAGGCTAGTAAACAAGAAAGAAGAGAATATGAACAGCAATCAGTTTGACCTCAATATATCCCTCGAAGAAAGAGAAAGAAAGCTAGTCGAGATGTCTGATGAAGATATCAACTTTTCCGATCTTGCCGAATTAGATGAAGCTTTTTTTAAAAATGCTAAGTTGGTGAAAAGAAAACCTACAACAGAAGCAATTTCTATCCGAGTCGATACTGAAACCCTGGAATGGTTTCGCAACTATGCCAAAGATCATGCGGAAATTAAAGGATATCAGACTTTAATCAACGATGTATTAAGAACCTTTGTCATCCAACAAATAAAAAACGAAACCTAAAATAACTATATTTGATGGCGATCGCTTTTGCAGGGTTTCATTTCCCATTTTGACGGATTCGGATTATCTGGATGTAATTGATCTAAACCCCATGACACAGGATTATTGATGATGTATTGGCGTATTTTATTTATTGCATTACGATCGCGGATAATGTATTCATAATAATTGCGTTGCCATAATGGTGTTGCTGGTACGTCACGCAATATATTGATTTTTTTGGTGGTGATTGATTTGAAACCCGCCATTTAATGATGATAATGATTTTGATTTCATTGGATATTAATTATCCAAGCTATAATTTCATCATAGAGATTACCTGAATTATAATTATTTTGACGATGCTTCAGTCTATCAAAGGATTTTATAAACATGGCTCGATTAAACTGCTAGAAATGCCAGAAAATATCGAAGAAAGTCAGGTAATCGTTACATTTTTAGAAGCCAAACCCAATATTACAATTGAACACACTATATACTTCGGAATGTTTGCTGGTTTAAATCAATCGAATGAAGAAGATTTTAAGATAGCAGAGTTTACTAGCGATTCCGATGACCAGTTAAACTGGTTGTAAATAATAATAGTTTATGAAGTATATTGTTGATACTCATGCGCTAGTTTGGTTTTTAGAGGGTAATTCACGTTTAGGAACAGGTGCAAAAAATGTTCTTACTGATTCTGCTAGTCAATTAATATTACCCTCGATCGCTTTAGCCGAAGCAGTTTGGATTGTAGATCGTGCCAGAACATCGATTCCTTCAGTAGTAGATTTACTCAATGCAGTAAGTGCAGATCCTCGAATAGCAATTTATCCGCTAGACAAAGCTATTGTTGAAAAGAGTATTGATTTATTGACTATTACTGAAATGCACGACCGATTAATCGTCGCAACGGCAATGGTTGTAGAAAATCGAGGAGACAAAACAGCATTACTAACCTGCGATCGCAATATTACAGCATCGGGTTTAATCAGTCTAATTTGGGAATAAAAAATCATATCCTGGTAATCGGAGCGATCGCTTTCACCATTTTGAGGGATTATCTGGATGTAATTGATCTATCTCCCATGACACAGGATTATTAATGATGTATTGGCGTATTTTATCCATTGCATCGCGATCGCGGATAATGTGTTCATAATAATTGCGTTGCCATAATGGTGTTGCTGGTGTGTCACGCAATATATTAATTTTTTTGGTGGCGATTGATTTAAAACCCGCCATTAATGATGATAATGATTTTGATTTCATCTGTACGAGGGCATTATCCCGTAGGGGCGAACGGCCGTTCGCCCCTACATTAACGTTGCCGTTTTTTACGATGCGATCGCGGTTTTTCCCCACGATATTTTTGATGATTACGATGCCATGAAAATGATTAGGCATCACCACCCATCCATCCAATTCAATTTCCTGCCGAATAACAGATGATTTTTGCCATTCATCGGCAACAATTGCACCATATTGATTCAAAATTATTTGCCCATTAACAACATCACCAAATAAACATTGTCGTTGATACGCACAAATAGTCACGAAATATGCCCCTGGTTGGCTGTAATCATATCCTGGTAATCGGATCGATCGCCTGTGGTGTTTGTCGGGATTATATTTCATGGATTTTGATTGTGGTTGTGTTGATTGATTGTGGGCGATCGCGTCGAGCATGTTGATTGATCGTGGGCGATCGCGTCGATCGCGTTGATTGATTGTGGGCGATCGTGTCGATCATGTTGATTGATCGTAGGGGCGTTTCGCGAAACGCCCCTACAATGTGAAACGCCCATACAGGGTTTGGCGGTATTTAAACGGGATTGATCGCGAATAATTACGTGCGACGGTGTTCTTCAGGAACGGTTACGGTTATACCTTGGGGCGTAAATTCAATTTTGCCACCAAGTTTTTCAATATTATTCATTGCCCTTTGACGAATTACATCGCAATATTTAGGTTGCGTTTTCAGGGACTCGAATTCTGACACCACCATCTGGCAGAACAATTATTTCGCCGCCCAACTGTTGAATTTTTTCTAATGCTTTTTCTTGAGTCCTAGTATCGTTAGTGCTACTCAAAACCATTGTCCAAGCACCAATTTGAGCAATTAAACTATCGGGATCATTTTCTAGAAATTCAGCAGTTTGTCTGGTATTGGCTGCGGATTGTTTGGCGTTGGGATGATCGCTCTGTTCTGCCCAAACTGAAGCTGTTCTATAGGATTTTTTAGCTGCTTCAATATCATTGAGAAACATCATTTCATCAATGCCTTTATAAACCCAAAGATAGTAACCTTCTGGGCTGAGTTCTGGCGTAATCGATTCTAAACCTTTGCTGATTGCCTTAACTCCTCGTTCTGGTTGACCTGCAAAAATAGAAGTTGCAGGGGCAAGTAGAAAATAAGCTCGGACAAAACGCGGATCGTGATTGGCTATTGATTCCAAATAATCTGGACTGAGAGAATAGCCTATTTTTTCTCTGACTTCACCATCGCCAAAGTAGTTTAAAAATTGCAACCAAGACCAATCAGCTAATAAATTATCAAAGCCAAAACTTGGTAGTTTTTTTAAAGTATTAATATTAACTTTATCGGCTTGTTCTTGTTGTTGATATTGGGCTATAGTTTTAATCTCATTGTCAGATTTCAATAGTTGTTTTTGGAGATAAACTGATCCCCAGAGTAAACTACCAGTAGTAAATAAAATACCAATAAAGTTTAGGTTTTTTTGCCAATTTAATCTTAGTTTCATAGCCAAATTTATCTAATATTTACAAGAAGATAACATACAAACTCTATCTAACTTCAACTCCATCAACACAAGTGCCAGTATTAGTATTAGGAGCATCTACCGTTGTTCCACCAATGGTATTACCTTGGCAAAGAACAATCCCAAAATCACCCGAAACAAAATAAACACCCATGGCATAGTTTTTAGTGGCTTGAGTCAAAGAACTTGAATTGGTTGCTGTATGCTTAACTAGAGAAGAATTCGCAATACTAGGATTGGGATAACTATAAAATCCACTGGGGGATATATGAATGTCTAATTTACTAATTTGATTAGCAAAAGTAGCTTTTTGGAAAAAATAAATTTGTTGTGATTGACCGAGTGAGCTAAGATTAGTTTTTGCTTCCGTTTCTCTAGCTTTACCTACTTGGAGAATAATATTAGGAATAGATACAGCAGAAAGAACACTAATAATAATTACGACTACTAATAGTTCAATTAAAGTAAATCCTTTATTTTTTTGTATATTTTGGTTTTGATAAATATTTTTGAGAAAAAAAACTATTTTTTTCGTTTTCATTGTTCATAATGATTATGAATTAAATTACTTGTTAATATACTTAGTTAATAAAAAAACAGGTAGAAAAACTGCACTACCTGTTTTTATTGCTCACTAAAATTATTAGCGTATTATTTTGATTATCTAACTACTTCAGTTTGAGAAGCACCAGCAGCAGTGTTGCAACTCAAAACTGGGGCATTGGCATTATTATTATCCGCAGTGATAATTCCATTAGCAGGCATTGCTCCAGTACCAGAAGTTATTGCTCCCAGAGCATCTGTTGCAGCTGAAAGATTAAAACCAGTAGGTTCGCTCATTGAGCGGCATAGAGTAGTTTGGAAATCTCTTGTATCTTGATCGTAGTTGATAGCACCAACATAATCTCTAGTACCATCGTTTAAGTTATTGTTTGTAACTGCAGTTTGACCTTCTCTTTGATAATTACCACTTGCCACTTGAATTCCTGCAGAAGGAACAGCAAATGCATAATATTTTGCAGCACTTGTAGGTACTTCCAAAAGACTAATATAGTTGTTTCCTGCAAGTTGTCCTTGTTGTCTAATTCCTGTAGGAGCAGTGGGAGTGACAGTGGTATTACCCGCAAAAGAACTTACTTGCACATAACGAGATTGTTGAGAACGAGTTAATGCACCGACAATGTTTTTCGCTTCAGATTCACGAGCTTTACCAACTTGACCTAATAAGTTAGGTAGAGCCACAGCAGCAAGTACACCGATGATGATTACAACAACTAATAATTCAATTAATGTAAAACCTTTGTTGCCTTTTTTCTTAGCTTGTAAATTTTGTAGTAATTTAGCAGTAAATACGTTATTCATGTCTATATCCTTCGATTAAATAAAAGTTTGTGTTTTCTGTGTTTGTTTTAGGCTTTTCTTTCCTATTTAGAAATTACCCAATAGATCGACAAAACATATCACCTTAAAAATCTTTTTTTTTAGATTATTTGCTAGTAGTTGAATACTGGATTAACAGCGATTCAAATCACATTTATTATGTATCTTTGAAGAAGATTAAATTAGTAGGGGCGAACGGCCGTTCGCCCTTACATGCCAAACGCGTAACATTAATCATGTGCGATCGCATTGATATGTAGAGAATTTTGGTAGGGCGATCGCATTTATCTGTAGAGGATTTGGGTCAGGCGATCTCATTAAGATATAGAGGATATGAAATAAGGCGATCGCCTTGGGGATTACTTTCATACTGCAAATTATGACTTGGTGCGAAAACGAACTTGCTTTTCTGTAACTACAACAAAATTATCGGGTATTCGCTGAAGATACATTGATAATAAACGCTGTAAAACACGGATCTTATTATTAGAGCGTTCATCTTGTAGACGCAGAAAAATGATTCCTCGATGGGGGTATTTTTCTCGATGAACCTTTTCACCAAAATCCTTGTCATTCGTAATCAAAATCCAGTTTTCCTCAAAAGCTTTGTTAATAATCGCATCATCGCTAATGCCTCGCGCTTGATCGTAAACTGAAAATACTTCGTATCCTTCTTCTCTCAACCAACTTGCTACTCTAGTACCCGCGCATTCATCTACTAAGAAACGCATTGTTGTTTAGGTTCTAGACAGATATTGGCATAAAGGTAGTATTTGCAAGAGATTGAGCAGCAAACAATAAACAAGCTCTAATATCTTCCTCCTCTAAACCATCGTATTCTTCTAAAATCTCCGTAACAGATGCACCTTGTGCCAAAAGATTAAGAATATACTCTACCGCTAGTCGCGTACCCTTGATTACAGGTTTACCTACCATGACTTCAGAATTGGTAGTTATACGGCTTAGTAATTGCTGCTGATTGCTCATAGTTTTCTGTCCAAGTCTACACAATCTATCTTAATGTCAATGCTTCTATTTTAGTCTTTGATATTGCGATCGCATTTATCTGTAGAGAACTTCGGTAAGGCGATCGCATTTATCTGTAGAGGATTTGAAATAAGGCGATCGCCTCATCTTAAATTCAAACTGTTTTTTCTAATGCTCGCGTCACAAAAGTATTCAGACTTACATTTTGCTTTTTCGCTTGAATAGCAATTTTTTGATGCAATTCAGAAGTGATACGCAAGTTGAACTGACCAGAAAATGGCTTATCTGGATCTTTTCCCTCATTTTTACAGTCTTCTAAATATTCATCAATTACAGCTTCAAAAGATTGTTTTAATTCATCTACTGTTTTGCCATCAAATGAAATTACATCTCTGGTATTAATTACTCTACCGAAGAATAGTTGATCGACTTCATCAAATTCTATTATTGCTTCATAGCCTTTATATTTCATGTTTTTATTTCCGCTTTGATTAAAAAGGTACGGACATCTTTAACTTGATATCTTTTTAATTCTTTCTGTGGATGGGGAGAATGAATATTTAGAGAAATGCCATTCAAGCTCAAACGAACTCTTGAGCCATTTCCTTGAGCTACTGATCCTCCTAAAGTCTCAATCAATGACACTACATCGTCCCAAACAATATTGCGTCGAATTGGTGTCGCAAAGATAGCATCATAAAATTTGCGCTGTTTTTTATTCATTATGATTATAGTACTACTATAAAGTACCATAATTGAATTTTTTCGCCATTTAAATGTAAAGAATTTTAGTTGGGCGATCGCACCATATTCAGCAGGTTGTACCTACCTTTTATGCTACTTTAACAAGTAAATAGCAATAAAATATTTGATTCGTAATGGCTAAAATATCGATTTACTTGGATGAGCAAAGATTAAAGGAGTTAGATGAGTTGGTAGACAATTATCCTCATTTAACAAAGCGTAGCCGAAGTGCATTATGCAGCTATCTAATTGAGCAGGAAGCTGCCAAACAGAAACGGCAAAAAATGATCGAGGCAGCTATTGCAGTAGATGATCTGGACTTAGGCTGGAATGAGGAGGAACAAGATTGCGCGATTATCGATGCGGAAGTATCTGGATAGTTAGCTTTGACCCGTCAATAGGAACTGAAATTAGAAAAACGCGACCAGCATTAATCATTTCTCCCACAGATTTCAATCAGGTTAGATCTAAAGTAACTCTATTACCCATATCTTCTACTGCGGTAAAAGCCAAGAAGATTTTACCTGTAATAGTCAGAGTCAAAGCAAGTCAAGACAATGGATTGCAATCTGACAGTACTATCATTGCTATTGAACCTAGTACTTTTGATAAACGCAGATTAGTTAAATATCTAGGTCAGTTAGAAGAAAATTGTTTTGGTGAGGTTAAATCAATACTTAAATCATACCTCGATCTTTAATCTGAATAAATGTGTATAAAGGCGATCACTCTACTGGCGATAAATATCTCGACGATGACCAACTTTAATAATTTCTATGGTCAGTATGGATGATTGAATACTGTAAACGATGCGATAGTCACCGACACGAAGGCGATAATTAGAGTTACTTCCAATCAGTTTTTTACTCCCTGAAGAATATGGATTATCTCCCAAGCTTTCTACCGCCTGTAAAATTCTCGGTATGATTTGCCTGTCTAGTTTCTTTAATTCTTTTTTAGCTGATTGTTTCCACTCAATTTTATATGAGGTCATTTTGTCTCAACTCAGCAACCAGATCTTCATGGCTTGTGGATAATTCATTTCTTCTTTCAGCAATGATCGCTAAATCTGCCAAATCTTCGAGTAATTCTTCAAATTGAGTTATGGATAAAATGACAGCAGTTTTCTCTCCTGCTTCATTAGTGATATAGTTTACAGTCAAATCTCCAGTATTAATCATGTCTAAGATAATTTAGATGATGAAATTAATTATAAACAAGGATTTTGGTAAAGCGATCGCTCTATAATTTAGCGAACCTGACAATGGTGATCTAGTAAGGATCTAGCCAATTCATAATTGTTAGGCTGAGACTGTACTGTATAAGCTTCTTTTTCCAGATCTTGACGCTGAGTATCAACGTATCTTTTGAAAAAAGGTAGAGCTTGGGGAATTGGCTCAAGATCCAAGTCGATCGCCTTAAGTTTACCGTTGCCAGCACAATATTGGGCAGCATGAACACTTTCATGGATCAAAGTCGCTTGACCAAAACCGAGTTCAAACACTATCGGGTTAATCCAAATTGATTTACTCATGGGGAGGAACATACCATAAGGCTTTCTAACTTTGCGCCTTAAACCATCTTCCTGTCTTGGCAAATTAAGATCTGGAGGAATAGCAATATTTACCTGAAACCCATAACTTTCAAGCTGCGTTTTAAGCTGAATAAATTCAGGCTCCGCATTGGGCAACTGGCTAATGAGCATCACGGAACTGACTAACAAAGATTCAAACATCAACTATTACTATATTTTTTTAACTATCAAAATTTTGAAGAATAACAACTGAGATCGCTTCCTATTCATTCCACAACTGATGAATCGTTGGTGTTAAATATTCGGCTAGAGTTGTGGCATCTACTCCTAATTCAGTACGTTCTTGTGCTGCTTTAATCCCTGCTTGAGCGTGCCACCAGGCAGCAGTAGCCACGGCATTAAATAAACTGCTATCCTCAATGATTTTACTTTGGGCTGCCAATCCCCCAGTTAGCCCTGTCAATACATCACCACTGCCACCTCTAGCTAAGGCAGGGCTACTTTGAGCAACTAGCCAAGTCAATCCTTGAGCATTGGCGATCGCTGTTCTAGCTCCTTTAAGTACAACGATGGCGCTGCTTTTTTGGGCTGCGGTTTGGACTGCATTAAGGCGATCGTCTAAATCGGTAACTTCAGGAAATAAGCGTTTAAACTCTCCCAAATGAGGCGTTAAAACCGTGGGTGCAGTGCGTTCATTTAAAACCTCCGCCACATTATGTTGTGCCAAGATATTTAGTCCGTCAGCATCGAGAATTAAAGAACATTCTGACTGTAAGACTTTGGTAACTACTGATTCAGCATTACTAGTCAAACCTGGGCCACAAGCTACTACATCAAACTGACTTAGATCATTTGCTGAGAAAGGTAAAGAGGCGATCGCACCTTCCTTATTTTCAGGACAGCCTATAATCAAAGCTTCTGGTAAGTGACTAGTAAGTAATGGCTTAAGCGATTCTGGCACAGCCACCGACAACATCCCCACTCCACTTGCACGCGCTCCCAAAGCAGTTAGAATAGCTGCTCCTGCATAGGTGCGAGAGCCACAAATTAAGAGCAGGTGTCCCTGACGATATTTATAGGTAACGGCAGGGCGAGGTAGAGGCAAAAAGTCCAGGGCGATCGCTTTAGTTATTTGCTTAACTGGTACAGGTTGGGGTAATACCGACCCGATATGATGTTGTAGCAGACCAAAATCAATTCTAGTACTCTGACCCAAATATTCCAGAGCATGATCCTGAAAGAAAGCTCTTTTCCACAAGCCTAAACAAAGAGTATGAGTCGCTTTAATACTATTGCCCAGCACTACTCCCGTGTCTGTATGGATTCCCGAAGGCAGATCGATACTGACAATTGGTTGAGACCAACTATTAACAAGAGCGATCGCCTGAATGATATTTTCTGGCAACTCGCGAGCCAAACCAAAGCCAAATAAGCCATCAACGATTAATTGACACTGACTTAACGGTTGGATATCTTCATAGAAACTAATCCCTAAACTAGCTGCATAATTAGCATGGTTTGTGGTTAATTCCTTAAGCTTAAAAACAGGACGATATACCTGCACCTGATATCCCGCCAAATATAGTTCACGGGCAATTACCAGCGCATCACCACCGTTATGTCCTGGCCCCACTAAGACTCCGACTAAAGAGGTTGTCGCTAAGGGATACAAACTCATGATTTTGTTGAAACACAAGACCGCTGCCTTTTCCATCAAAGCCGCCACAGGCATTCCTGATGCAAAGATTTGTGATTCAATTTGTCTCATTTGCTCGGCATTAACGATCGCGGTTTCGACTATATTTTCCATCGTCTTCGAGATATCAGCAATATCATCAGGTTATCTCAATTAGAGGGAGAATCAACAAAAATCCTACAGCGATCGCTATTAAAAAATTAATTCTATATTTTCTCTTATTTTCCAACAAGTCTAAGGTGAGGGGAAAGTTTACATCAACTTGATATACATGCGTCATGAATTTGTCATTTTCGATAGTTATTTTAAAATAATACTGCAATGTAATAGTACAATTATACCAAAATAATATTAATGATTGATTAAACTGTTACCCCTTCCAGCTCATCCTCAGTAGACTCGTATAATTCTCTCAACTTCTCTAACTTATCTTCATCCGCATTCCATAAACCCCTTCCTTGAGCTTCGATCGCTCGTGCGACAATATTACGAAAGGCTTCAGGATTAGCTTCCCTTAGTTTCTTTGCCATCTCGGCATCTAACATATAAGTATCGGCAGCTTGGTCATATACCCAGTCATCCTTAAAGTTAGCTGTACCACTCCAACCGATTAAAGCTGTCATCCGTTGCGAGATTTCATACGCACCACCACTACCTTGATCTGCCATAGCTTCCGCCCATTTTGGATTCAGTAGCTTAGTGCGGTATTCCATGCGGAGTAAATCTTTTAACTTGCGCGGGTTAGTATCCTTCGAGAAACTTTCTACAAACGAGGCTTCTACTTCCTTACCACTTTGCTTTTCCGCAGCCAGTTTTAAACCACCAGTGTTGCCATAGTATTCTTGGATGTCCGTTAAACCATATTCTACTGAGTCGATTTCTTGAATTATCTGACTGCTAGTTTCTAATAGTTGTGTAAGTACTTCTGGTCTAGCTTGTCCTTTATCCTTGCGCCCATAACTAAAGACGTTGCGGTTTTTCCAAGTATCAGCAAGTTCATCACTAGATTCCCAGTTACTATCTACCACTTGATCGTTTACTAAAGATCCAAAATCGCCAGCAGGGTTAGAAAACATTCTCGCACTGGCATTAACTATACCCTGAGCTTCTAATATTAAACAGTGCTTACGAATATAGTTATCATCTTCTGTTTCTGTGGCTTCTGCGGCTCGTCGAAATAAATCGTCTAGCAACTCAATAATATTGACAAAGGTATCACGAAAAATACCAGATAGATTAGCTAAAACATCAATGCGAGGATGTCCGACTTCAGCGACTGGTTTCAACTCATAACGCACAATTCTACCCGTACCTTCCTTAACAGGTTCAGCACCAACTAGTTCTAGTAAAATACCTAAAGATTCCCCTTTAGTTTTAATTGCATCCAAACCCCATAACATTACTGCCACAGTTTCAGGATAAGTTCCTTTCTCCTCCAAATTCTGCTGAATAATTTTCTTAGCAATCTCTTTACCTCTTTCATAAGCAGCAGGGGAAGGCATCCGATAAGGATCTAAAGCGTGAATATTTCTCCCAGTGGGCAATACCCCACTACCATCTCGCAACAAATCCCCACCAGGTGCAGGGGGTATATATTCACCATTTAAACCTCGCAATAGATTCGTTATCTCATCGGTATTTTGCGCCAACAAATCCCTAATCTTCTCTCCCTCTTGTAACTTATGAGATAAAACCAAATCATTCTCTAAAACCCTTTGCCCCAAACTAAGCGGGATAAACGTCTTGGCGTCTTGGCGCGAGACAATATCTTTAATCTCACCCTCCGACAAATCCCCATCAAAATACGCTTCCAAATAAGACTTCAAACCTTCTTCACTAGGCTTTTCCCCTAAAACGTGCAACCCAGAAGAGAATAATCTTTGTTCCAATACCTGCAAATATTCATATACCTGGACAAAATATTGATTGATGACATTTTTACTAAATAGCTTGGCATTCTCAACCGTAAAATCAATTCCATGCTTTGATCCCTCGTTGAACTTACAATCTTTCGCTAAACCTGAATCGACAATTTTCTGACAAATAATATCTTTAAGAGCATAATTCTTTTCCGTATCTTCGCGATATTCACCAATTAATTCCCGTAACGCAATCAATTCCTTATACAAGCCTGCCCGACCATAGGGCGGAACATTATGAGATACTAAAACTCCATAACCCCGACGTTTTGCCAAAATTGATTCAGAAGGATTATTAGCTGCATAGATATACAGGTTGGGAATATCTCCTAATAAAATATCTGACCAAGAATAACCCGTATTGCCCAAAGGTGAACCAGGAAGCCATTCGACTGTGCCGTGCATTCCAAAGTGAACCACCGCATCAGCTTGATATTCGTTTTGCAACCATTTATAAAAAGCGGTGTATTGAGGATGGGGAGTTAAATCTTTTTCAAACATCAACCGCATTGGATCTCCAGCAATACCTAAAGGTGGCTGCACTCCTATCCAAACATTGCCTAATTGAATACCGCCAAGTTGAAATTCGTCGCCGTAGGTTTTAAGTCCTGTACCTGTAAGAGACTGCCATTGTTTCTCTACTCTATGGGTTTGTAGATAACCTAACCATTTTTCTAGAGTACGAACATTTACCTGATTAACTGGAGTAGTAGATTCGTCGGCTTCTTTGACCTGTTTGATTATTTCTTCTCCGTCTTGGGGTAATTCTCCTACGTCATAACCTTGGGCTTTTAAAGCTTGAAGGAAGTTGAGTAAACTCTTAGGGACATTTAGTAATGCTGCTGTCCCCGTTGCACCATAACCAGGCGGGAAATTATATAAAATAATTGCAATCTTTCTTTCTAGTGTGGGAGTATGCCGTAAGCTAATCCAATTTTTGAGTCTACCCGTCAGACGATGCAGTCTTTCAGGTACAAGATAAATATCTTCTCCTACTAAACCACCTAACGGCACAGTATCGATCGCCCCATCTAATTCGGGCAGGGAATATAACACCACACTCTGTAAACCCCCTATTCCTTGTCTTGTCCAGGAATGGATATCTTGAATTAATAAAGGTGCAGCAACTATATAAGGTATGTTCTTAGCAGTGAGGATTCGTTTAGCGACTTCTACCTGTCTGCCTGCTTCCATTGAACCTGCTGGGCCACCTACTAGAGGAAAGCCAATGGTAGATACAATCGCATCCACCTTAACTGCATCGTCTTTTAAAGAGAGTATTTCTTTATTACCCTGCTGTCTTTGTTCCTGTTCATAGGTCGTCGTCATCCAGTCTCTAACCGCCACATGACCTTCTACACCATTGATAAAGATAGGTAAGGGAATTAATCCCTGGGATTCAAAGTGTTTAATTAACTGGGGAATATAGGGTTGATGGGTAATAACGTGCTTGCGATATAACAATATTCCAATTACGGGTTTGGGCCTGTCACGATGTAAGGGCGATTCGCGAATCCCCCTATGCGAAGCAGTATCTTTTAGGGCTACGTGGTTTTGATACCATTCCAGATAATCTTTCGGCGACGTAAAATAACCCTGATATTCGGGATGCAATAAACCCATGTTGGGGGTTTCGATTGGTTGGGGAATATCACCGACGGTTAAACCAAGATATTTTTCGGCTAACGTCCAACACATTGAGGCAACATTCTCTGTTCCCCCTGCATTCCAGTAACCATAAATAATCAACCAGTTCCGCAGATCCTGGGCTTTCTTGCCTGGAATATATTTGAGTAATTTAGGGCCTGTTTTTAAGAAACTAATATAACCAGCCAGCTTATCTTCTTCCTTACCGTTACCAAACTTACTGAGGATAAATTTAACAGGCTTGGGCATTCCCTTGGGTTGATCTCCAATGGCAAACTTACCCAACTGCGTCAGACTCATTAACTCTAAAGCTGACTCAAATACTAGTCTGATGGGAATATCTTGCACCCTTTCCCTCAGCCAGATAACTTGATCGTAATCAAAGATCAGGCTACCAAAGAAAACATCAGCAGATTGTAGCGCAGTTTCTACTTTATCAGGAGATGTCGTGATGTCGCGATCGCTAAAAACAATAACTTCTAATTCCCCACACCTGGCAGCAGCCATTGAACCAGCCTGGCGATACAAGTTGGCATTAAAAGATTCAAATCCTGCGATTAAGACAATCCTTTTCATATATCCCAGCTTCTTAAAGTTTCTCTTTAATCTATTTTACTTGATTGATCTGTTTGACAAGCTCGTAAAACAGCATCCTAGTTAATTTGAATAGTATTCTGGTCAGCGCGTTTTTACCCTTGACTGACGAACTTAGTTCCTGATAGCGATCGCTTAATTCTTGAGTCAGTTGATTGTGTTTAATATTTTTGGTTTGAGATAGCACACACACTACCAAATATATAGATTTGGGATGAGATTGTTTAATAAGCCTTTGCGTAATCCACCGAGGGAGAGCTTTACCTTTAGTGTGGAGGGTAATGAGACATATTTGAGCTCAAGATATCTGTATTTGAACGTTATTTTAAAAAGCAACTACATCAAAAAGCGATCGCCCTTCTGCAAAAGAGATCGCCATCATCAAAACTAATTTGGGAAACCTAATTACCTAATTGCACTTCGCCGTTAACTACCCGCACAGGATAGGTAGGAATTTTTATTTCTGGATCGTCGAGATATTCCCCTGTTGCCAGATTAATATTTTGTTTGTAGATCGGGGCTGCGACTTTAATAATACCTTGGCGATCTCCTACTAATCCGCGAGATAAGACATAAGCTTTACTAAAAGGATCGTAGTTACTGAGGGCATAAACTGATTCTGTTTCTCCCAAACGAAAGATGGCTTTCCATTCGCATTGATAGGTATCAACTAGCTGCTGCATTTGCGTCTCTAGTTCGTCACAGATACCTAATGAGTCGTCAATAACCACGCTTTTGAGATAATCTAAACCTCCTTCTAACTTACTAAACCAGACTGAAGTACGCTGAAGTTTGTCCGCCGTGCGGATATAGAACATTAAGAATCGGTCTATATATTTAATCAGAGTTGCCTTGTCGATATCTGTAGCTAACAATACTGCGTGTTGGGGATTCATACCGCCGTTACCACAGACGTAGAGATTCCAGCCGTTTTCAGTGGCAATGATGCCAAAGTCTTTACTTTGGGCTTCGGCACATTCCCGCGTACACCCAGATACAGCAGATTTTAACTTATGCGGCGATCGCAAACCGCGATATCTTTCCTCAACTTCAATCGCTAAACCAGTGGAGTCATCGACTCCAAAACGACACCAGGTACTACCTACACAAGATTTGACTGTCCCTGCTTTTTTGAGTTCAGTTTTGAAAATATCTGTAACTAAAGGAACACAGCCACCGCAACCTGTTCCCGCTTTGGTAGATTTTTTAAGTGCGCCAAGATCCATCACGCCATCAGAAATTGCATTACAAAGATCCATTTTAGAAACGTTGTTACAAGAACATATCTGTGCCGTATCAGGTAAATTATCGACCCCTAATAATGGTGCGGTTGAGCCTTCTCTGGGGGAAACTAATAAATCTTCTGGGTGAGGTGGTAGGGTAATTTGGTTTTGTACCAGTTGCAGCAGATTACCGTAAGCAGAAGCATCTCCAATTAAGATACCACCCAGTAACAATTTGCCATCTTCCGACAACACCAGTTTTTTATAAGTGCCGTTAATGGCATCGGTCAAGGCTAATTCTTTCGCGCCTGGAGTGCGACCAAAGTTATCTCCAAAACTGGCAACATCTACCCCTAATAACTTGAGTTTAGTAGACATATCCGCACCTTCAAAGGTTCTCGATCCTGCTTGGGTAATACTGTCGCTAGCTACTTCTGCCATCCTGTAACCAGGAGCAACTAAACCAAAAATCTGATTATGATAAAGAGCGCATTCACCAATGGCATAGATATTGCGATCGCTGGTAAGACAATGCTCGTTAACCACAATACCATCTCTTTCCCCCAGGGTTAAACCAGATTCCCTGGCTAAGTTATCGCGGGGGCGAATACCAGCGGAAAAGACAATCATATCGGTAGCTAATTCACCACCATCAGCAAATTCCATTTTTACCAGCTTGCCATTGGCACTGACAATATTAGTCGTGGATTTACTGGTATGTACCTGTACTCCTAGCGCTTGAATCTTTTCTTTTAAAACCTCACCGCCAGTTTCATCGATCTGTACGGGCATTAATCTGGGGGCAAACTCGACTACATGAGTTTCCAAACCCATAGACTTTAAAGCATTGGCGCACTCTAAACCGAGCAAACCACCCCCGACAACTACACCAACTTGAGACTGTTTACCCCAAGCCTCCATGTTCTCTAAGTCTTCGATTGTCCGATAGACAAACGTACCAAGGCTATCATTTCCCTTAATCGGCGGCACAAAAGGATATGAACCTGTAGCTAAGACTAGCTTGTCATAATTTATTTCGATACCATTAGCTGAGATTACTTTTTGACGATCTCGATCAATTGCCACAACGCGATCGCCAATATGAATTTCGACATTATTCTCTTGGTAGTATCCTGGTTCAACCAGAGTCAGATCCCCTGCTGTTTTACCTGAAAAGTAACCGCTTAAGTTAACGCGATCATAAGCCACACGGGGTTCTTCGCAGAAGGTAACTAAATTCCATTGTTTTGATACATCTTTTTGTACCATCAACTCTAAGAATTTATGACCAACCATACCGTTACCAACCACGACTAGATTTTTTTTGTTGGTCATTAGATAATTTATTCCATAGCTCTACATACTTCTAATGTACAAATTTTGTTTGAATTTACGGCTGACATTTTGTCTTAATTATATGGTTTGGATGGATAAATTACATCATAGGCATCAATTAACTATTAATGAGGATTGGCCAATTAACGAAAGTAGTAAATCTACTGTTAGTCAATAGCAAAACCCCCGAACTTAATTAATCATGGTGAAGTTCGGGGGTTAATTGCGAGTAAAAAAGGAACCTGGCACTGAGCTATTTTCCCGAGGGGCTACCCCCCAAGTATCTTCGCCGCAACAGCGTTTCACCATCGAGTTCGGGATGGGGTCGAAGTGGGTCCACTGCGCTACTAGCACCA
>JAESFR010000176.1_pt1 | contig 36320 bp, 30 predicted proteins | sample 9266191 | NCBI WGS metagenome assembly JAESFR01 (sample SAMN14503063, study PRJNA617104) | algae metagenome | isolation source: Pleurocapsa minor HA4230-MV1 and co-occurring heterotrophs from cement on... | place: USA: Nuuanu Pali Lookout, Hawaii | collected 2009-07-20
CGACGAACAGCATGTAGAAGAGGAAGGCGCCGAGCGCCAGCGCGCCGATGCCGATCTTCACGGGCCACGGCCAGGGCTGCGCGGTCACGAACCCCTCGATCGCCCCCGCCACCGCCAGCGCGATGATCAGGCCGATCGCGATCGTGGCCAGCGAGCGCCCGGCCGCAGCGAGCGCCTCACCGCGCGTGCGCCGGCCCGGTGCGACCCACGCCCAGAAGATGTGCAGGCCCGCGGCGCCGGCGACGAAGATGCAGGTGAGCTCGAGAAGTCCGTGCGGGAGGATGAACAGCACGAAGACGTCACCGCGGTCGAACGCGAGCATGACGGCGGCCGCGGTGCCGACGCCGACGGCGTTGCCCACGAGCACCATGAGCGGCCAGATGCCGGTGATGCCGAACAGGACGCACTGGGCCGCGATCCACGCGTTGTTCGTCCAGACGGTGCCGGCGAACACGGCGGCCGGATTCTCGCTGTAATAGTCCGTGAAGCTGTTCTCCGCGTAGTACTCCAGCTGCGCCCGGCTGCCGAGCGACGCGACCAGCGCGGGGTCGCCCGAGATCCACAGGGCGACCGTCGCGACCACGGCGACGAACGCGACGGCGATCACGAGCGTCGTCCAGCGCACGCGGTACAGCGCGGCCGGCAACTGCCACGCGAAGAACCGCGGAATCTGCCGCAGCACGTTCTCCGGTGCCCCGGTGAGCCGCAGCCGGGCGCGGGCGAGCATCGTCGAGACGTGGTCTCCGTGGGCCGTGCGCCCGGCGGACGTCTTGATGTCCGCGAGGTCCGCGGAGGCCGCCCGGTAGCGCGTGACGAGCTCGTCGACCTCGGCCCCGGAGAGCCGCCGCGTGCGGCTCAGCTCATCCAGGCGGGCCCACTCGTCCCGTCGCGCGGCGGCGAGGGCGTCGAGATCCATTTGAGGTTAACTGTACGCATGCCCGTTCAGGATGCCGTCGCACCGGTCCCGGCCCCGCCCGGCGCGCAGGTCATCGAGATCCACCAGGACGAAGTGCTCACCGGTGAGGCCGTCGCGCTCGACGTGCAGCCGGTCGGGTTCTTCCTGCGCGGGCTCGGCGCGCTGATCGACGTGCTCATCGGAGTCGCGATCTTCATCCTGCTCGCGCTCGTGACGTCGTGGCTGATCGGCCAGAGCCTGCTCGACGTGATCGCGCTGCCGATCCTGACCGTCACGGTCCTGGTGCTGGTGACCGTGGTGGTCCCGACCGTGGTCGAGACCACCACGCGGGGGCGCAGTCTCGGCAAGCTCGCCGTCGGCGGGCGCATCGTGCGCGCGGACGGCGGGGCCACGGGCTTCCGGCAGTCCTTCATCCGCGCCCTCGTCGGCGTCTTCGAGATCTGGCTCACCCTCGGCGCGGTCGCGGCGCTGGTCGGCGCGTTCACCCCGCGGGCCCAGCGCCTGGGCGATCTGATGGCGGGGACCTACTCCGAGCGCACCCGCACGCCCCGGCTCCCCTCGCCCGCCCCGCCCGTCCCCCCTGCCCTCGCCGGCTGGGCCGCCGTCGCGGATGTCGGGCGCCTCCCCGACCGGCTGTCGCGGCGCATCGCGCAGTTCGTGCAGAACGCCGATGCGATGCAGCCGCCGGCGCGGGCGCGGCTCGCGGTCTCCCTGGCCGGTGAGACGACGGCGCACATCTCCCCCGTCCCCGCGACGGATCCCGAGACCCTGCTGCGCGCGGTCGCCGCCGTGCGGCGCGATCGCGAGCTCCGCGGGCTGCAGCTCGAGGACCAGCGCGTCGCGGGGCTCACGGCCGCGGCATCCGCAGCGCCACGGGGGTTCCCGCAGCGCTGACCATCGCGGCCGCCTCGCGGCCGGTTCAGTACCGGTAGTGCTCGAGCTTGTACGGCCCGTCGACCGGGACCCCGATGTAGGCCGCCTGGTCGGGAGTGAGCTCGGTCAGCTGAACGCCGAGCGCCGAGAGGTGCAGACGCGCGACCTTCTCGTCGAGCGCCTTCGGCAGCGTGTACACGCCGATCGGGTAGGCGTCGGTGTTCGTGAAGAGCTCGAGCTGCGCGAGCACCTGGTTCGTGAACGAGGCGCTCATCACGAACGACGGGTGGCCGGTGGCGTTTCCGAGGTTCATGAGGCGCCCCTCGCTGAGCACGAGCACGCTGCGGCCCGTGGGCAGGCGCCACTCGTGCACCTGCGGCTTGATCTCGATCGCCTCGGCACCCGCGAGCGACTCGAGGCCCGCCATGTCGATCTCGTTGTCGAAGTGGCCCACGTTCGCCACGATCGCCAGGTGCTTGAGCGCCAGCAGATGATCGACGGTCACGACGTTCTTGTTCCCGGTGCCGGTCACGACGAGGTCGACGTCGCCGATCACGTCATCCAGCCGCGCGACCTGGTAGCCGTCCATCGCCGCCTGCAGCGCGCAGATCGGATCGACCTCGCCGATCACGACGCGCGCACCCTGACCGCGCAGTGCCTCCGCGGCGCCCTTGCCGACGTCGCCGTAGCCGACGACGAACGCCGTCTTGCCGCCGATCAGCACGTCGGTCGCACGATTGATGCCGTCGGGCAGCGAGTGGCGGATGCCGTACTTGTTGTCGAACTTCGACTTCGTCACCGAGTCGTTGACGTTGATGCCGGGGAAGAGCAGGTCACCGGATGCCGCCAGTTCGTACAGACGGTGGACACCGGTCGTGGTCTCCTCGGTCACGCCGATCAGTCCCGCGGCCAGGCGCGTGAAACGCTGCGGGTCGCGTGCGAGGCTCGACCGCAGGGTCTGCAGGATGATGCGGTACTCGGCGGAATCGCCGGCCGCGGCATCCGGGACGGCGCCCGCCTTCTCGAACTCGACGCCCTTGTGCACGAGGAGTGTCGCGTCGCCGCCGTCGTCGAGGATGAGGTTCGGGCCGTCGAAGCCCTCGGCCGACCAGTCGAAGATGCGGTCGGTGCACGCCCAGTACTCGTCGAGGCTCTCGCCCTTCCACGCGAACACGGGAACACCGGCGGGCTCGGAGACGGATCCCGTCGGGCCCACGGCGACCGCCGCGGCAGCCTCGTCCTGCGTGGAGAAGATGTTGCAGCTGGCCCACCGCACCCGCGCGCCGAGCGCGACCAGGGTCTCGATGAGCACGGCCGTCTGCACCGTCATGTGCAATGAGCCGGCGATCCGCGCGCCTGCGAGCGGCTGCGTCGGGCCGAACTCGTCGCGCAGCGCCATGAGCCCGGGCATCTCGTTCTCGGCGAGCCGGATCTGGTGGCGGCCGGCCTCGGCCAGGGACAGGTCGGCGACCTGGTGCTCGAGGATGCGGGGAGAGGTGCTGACGTTCGTGCTCATCCGCCCATTCTCCCAGACTTCCCCGAGGAGGCAGCTCAGAAGCGGATGGCGTCGATCGGCTTGACCCGCACGGCGACCAGCGCCGGGATCAGCCCGGCGACGGCGCCGACCGCGACCGCGGCGAGGAGTCCGATCAGCGCCGCGGAGAACGGGAACGGCGGGATGTCGGAGATCCCGGGAGCAAGCGCCTGGATCACGAAGTCCTGGCGCATCAGGACGACGACCAGGATGATGCCGACCACGCCCGCGACGAACGTCGCCACCACGCTCTCGAGCATGACCGAGACGAAGATGCGTGCCCCGGTCGCGCCGAAGCTGCGGCGGACGCCGATCTCGCGGATGCGCTGGCGCATCGCGACCAGCTGGATGTTCACCAGGCCGAGGCCCCCCAGCAGCAGCACGATCCCGGCGATCGCGCCCGTGATGATCGTGAACATCAGGAGCGGGTCGCCTCCGGCCTGCGCGCCGAAGTCGATGCGGTTCACGGTGACCTCGTAGCCCTCGCCGATCCCGGCGCGCAGGTCCTGAGCGAGCGACGGGGCGATCGTTGCGACGTCTTCCGGGGAAAGCCACACCTCGCGGGAGATCTGCGCGTCGGGAGGCACTTCATCCAGCGGCGCCCGGTACGTGGCGTAGAGCATGTCGAGGCGCTGCTCCTCGTCCCACGGTCCCAGCCGCGGCGTCACGCCGATCACCTGGTACGTCCCCGCCCACGCGTCGCCGAGCGTCACGGTCGGATGGGTCGAGAGGCTCGGCGCCCCGAGCGCCTCCCACAGCGGCTGCGAGAGCACGACGGGCGGAGCGAGCAGATCGGCGTCGGCATCCGTGAACCATCGCCCCTCGAGCATCACGACGCGGTGGATGCTGCCGAACGCCGGGTCGACGATCCTCGCCTGCACGGGGGTGAGTCCTTCGAACAGGGCGAGCGGCACCTGGAACATACCGCTGTGGCTCTCGTGCGAGAACGCGTACCGCTGGAAGACCCGATCGACGTGCGCCTCCCACGCGTCGCCGTCCACCGGGTCGGTGCCGGTGGGCACGATGCCGATCGAGATCGTGGCCTCCCGGCCGCCGAAGCGGTCGTTCTGCTCGGCGAGGTACTGGCGCTGCAGATCGGCGATCGCCACGACGGCGGTGAGCGCGGCCACAGCGACGGCGACGCCGATCAGGCTCAGGAGCACGCGCAGCTTGTGGACGCGCAGTTCGTCCCACGCCTCGCCGATCGAGCCGACGAGCGGGGCGAGACCGGGCCCGGCCATCAGGGCGCCTCGTCTCCGGTGATCCGCACCGGCGCGCCGGCTTCCGGCACGAGCGTGCTCGCCGAGAACGCCACGGCGAGGTCGGCCGGCGAGAGGACGCCCTGGTCGAGCCGGTAGTGCCGTCGTGCGCGCGCGGCGACGTGCAGGTCGTGCGTGATCGTGATGAGGGCAGCGCCGGACTCCGTGGCGACGTCATCCAGCAGCGCCATCACCGCCGCGCCGGTCTCGATGTCCAGAGCACCCGTCGGCTCGTCCGCCAGGATCAGGCGCGGCCCCCGGACGAGGGCGCGCGCGATGGCCACCCGCTGCTGCTCGCCGCCGGACAGGCGGTCGGGGCGGCTGTCCGGCCGGTCGCCCAGGCCAACCCGCTCGAGCATCGCCGTCGCGAGCTGGCGTCGTCGCCAGAACGAGCCGCCCTGGGCGTACATGAGCGGCATCACCACGTTCTCCAGTGCGGTCCGGCCGGAGAGCAGATTGAACTGCTGGAAGACGAAGCCGATGTCGCGCCCGCGCACCGTGTCTCGGCGTCGCCCGCTGAGCTGCCGCACTTCCGTGCCGTCCAGCAGGACCCGGCCCGCGGTCGGCTCGTCCAGCAGGCCGAGGATGTTCAGGAGCGTGGTCTTCCCGGAACCGCTGCGCCCGACGATCGAGACGTGATCGCCCGCGTGCACGGCGAGGTCGACGCCGGTCAGGATGTCGAGTCGCTCCCCGTCCGGCAGCTCGACCCGGCGGGCGACGCCCTCGAGACGCACGAGCGCCGTCTCCGGGTCCGGAGGACCCGGAGACTCGGGAAGGGCCGGCGTCTCCTCGGTCAAAACGTGACGCCGCTCTCGCAGTACTCCTCGCCGGGCGAGATCTCGTAGCAGTACTGCTCGACGGGGGCCACAACCCCCGGCACGAACTGCCGGATCAGATCTCCTTCGGACAGGCCCTCCACGACCTCGACCATCGTGCCGTCGTTGATCCCGAGCGTCACCGTGCGCTCCTCGGTCTCGCCGCCACCGGTGTCGAGCCAGACGACGCCGCTGCCGCTCCCGCCCCGCACGGCGGTGACCGGGACGACGAGCGCGTCATCCACCGATCCCACGGTGATGCCGACCGTCGCGGGCAGCCCCGCGAACACCGTCTGATCCGGCGGGATGCTGCAGCGCACGCTCGTGGTCGCATCCTCGGCGACCTGCACACTCAGACCCGTGCACACGAACGGGGCCGGGCCGCCGGTGATCGTGACGGTGGCCTCGGTGGGCGCGTTGATCAGCCGGTACAGCTGCACGGGTTCGATCGTCCCGAGCACGTGGAACGTATCGGGCGTCAATTGCGCGAACTCGGTCCCGACGCTCGTGGGCTGGTTGCGGATGAGGGCGAGTTCGCTGATCTGACCCGCGAACGGCGCCTGGAAGTCGACGAGCCGCTCCGGGTCGGTGAGCTTCACCCGCACGAGGGGCTGGCCGGCCGCGACGTGCTGGCCGTTGCCCACGAACACCTCCGTCACCACCCCGTCCACGTCCGAGCGCAGCGGCACGGGCTCGTCGCGCGCGACGGTGCCTGCGACATCGAGCTGGTTCACGATCGACCCCCGCGCGACCGGGATCACCGGGTCGGACATCTCCGCGGTCGGGACTTCGGCGGCGACCTGCTCGTCCGGGAAGAACGCGAGCTTCACCAGCGCCGCGGCGATCAGGGCGAAGATCACGACCAGCAGGATCGGGAACACCCATCGGCGCCAGATCACCATGTCAGCCTCCCCCACCCGCTGATGCCGCCCCGCTGTCCCCCATGCGCAGGCTACCGAGCGACGGCACGCACCGCGACACCCTCACCGGAGGAGTGTCTACCGCTGCGCGATCGTCTCGTGCCGCACGACAACCCACCCGCGCGGCATCGACAGCCGGTCGGTGTGGATCGCGCAGAGGTCGTGGGCATGCGGGTCGCCGCCGCCGCCGAGCGGTCCGAGCGCCGCCATCTGATCCGCATAGTCGTAGGTCAGTGTCGAGACGGCCTCGCGGGCGCATCCCACTTTGGAGCAGAGTCTCTGGCGCATCGGGTCAACGCTATCGAGCAGATGGACCCCGCCCCGGATGCCGCGCCGCTCAGCGGGCGGAACCTAGGATGGTGCCATGGCATGGCGTCGCAGCAGGGAGGCCGCTTCGCGTGCGCGTCGCCCCACCCGGCACGGTCGCCACGGCCGCGAGGGTCGCAGCCCGATCGTCCGCCCGCCGCTGCCCCCCCTCGAGACGCGCGTCGACCGCTTCGATCTCGCGGTCGGCACGGCGGCGGAGTTCCTGCGCTCCGCGTGGCCCGAGCTGCGCGACGTCAGCTTCGAGGTCGGCGACATGCCGCCATCGGCCGACGACGACGGCATCCCGCGGTGGCGCGCCCTGACCGACGAGAAGCGCATCATCATGTACCGGCTGCCGATCGAGCGGCTCAGCCATCTGCATCGGGACGACGACCTGCACCGCCGGATGATGGTGGAGAGCAGTGTCTTCCGTGCTGCGGCCGACTACCTCGACCGCGATCCGTGGGACCTCGGTCCGGAGCGCTTCCGCTTCTTCTGAGGTCCGCCGTTACGGATAGACGATGATCTGGCCCGCCGCGGCATCCGAGGCCCACAGCGGGAAGCCGGCGAGCGCGCCGTCGCCCGCCTGCGACAGCGATGCACGGATGCCGGCACCGCCGGCATCCACCGCATAGACGGTGCGCGCACTCAGGCGTACCGCCTCGCTCGCGCCCGCCGCGACGGTCGTCTCGTCGGTGAACGCCCCGTCGACGGATTCGGTGCGGACCGTGATCGGCTCCGCGGTCGGGTTGTAGAGCACGAGCACGGGCTCGGGACCGGGCGGCGCCGCTACCAGGCTCGCCGCGGTGAGCTCGGGTGCGGCGACGTACCACGCGAAGTCGGCGCCCTCGCCGAAGCCGGTCGTCTGCCAGGCGGCGGCGAGCACCGCCTCACCCGCGGACACCACGACCGTGTACTCGCCGACCGCGAGGCCCGCGAGATCGACCTCGGTCGGCACGCCGGCCGCGAGCGGCACGGTCACGGGGGCCGGACTCTGGGCGGCCGAGCCCACCGGGATCGCCGTGATCGTCGCGGTGGTCGCGACCTCCGGAGCGAGCACGCGCACGAGCGTCGCGGAATCCGACGTCGTCTCGGCACCCGCGTTCGGGGTCACCGTGACGCCGGGGATGACCTGGGTGGTCTCGGGCACCGCGATCGCGGTGACCTGGTCGACACCGCCCGGAAGCAGCGTGCGGGTGATGCTCGCCTGGAGTGCGGCCTGAACCGGGGCCCCGGTCGCCGTCACGCGGACGACGGGACTCTCTTCGCCGAGCAGGAGGCCGGCCAGCGGCACGACGATCTGCGCGCCGGGCGCGACCACGACGTCGGTCCCGCCCTCGGGCACCAGCGGGCCGCTCGCGCCGTACACCGTGAGCTGCACGGTCGCCGGCACCGTGCCGGGGTTCGCCAGGAGCACGACGTCGGCCGCGCCGGTCGCCGCCGAGCCGCCGACGAGCCAGGACTCCATGAGCGGCGACCGGCACGGCGCGGCGGCGAAGCCGCGCAGGTCGTCGGCGTCCACCGCGGAGGATCCGGATGCCGCGACATCGGCCTGCGCACCGTCGACGGGCTGCGCGACCACGGCAGTGGGCGGCGAGGTCCCGTCGGCGGTCGGCGCGATCAGCGGCAGGCTCTCCGGCGCCGGGTCGCCGGCCGCAGCCCCGGTCGTCAGGGTCTGGGGCGCCGCGGTGAGGAGGCGGCTGGCGTCTTCGGTCTCGCGTCCGACCGCGAGGAGTCCGCCGGTGCACACCAGCACACTCGCGGACGGCGCGGGGGTCGCCGTGACCGCCACCGGCTCGCGGGCGATCGTGGGCCACGGCACCGAGACCGCCGTCACGACCGCCACGGCGAACGCGACCGCGACGAGCGTGCCCGCCAGCAGGCGGGCGCTGGTGGTGGCCCATCGGAACACCCGGCGATCGCTCATCGGCCCTCCCGCCAGTAGGGTCCGACGATGCGCGAGGTGCGGCGCGCCTCCCGACGCGACGCGGCGGTCGGAACGCTCAGCAGCAGTGCGACCGCGACGGCGAGCAGCTGCACGATCCCGATGACGCGGGCGAGCGCGGCGACCTCGCCGGGCACGGAACCGCGGGGCTGGACGTCCTGGGTCACGCGCCACAGCACGCCCTTGGCCGTTTCGCCGACGGCGTCCAGTCCGTCCCGCTGGTCCAGCGCCGTCTGCGCCGACAGCCGGAACGCCCGAGCGGTCGGCGTCTCGGGTTCGGCGGCCGGAGCGAGCAGGACGAAGCTCACGCCGTCCAGCGCGAGATCCCCGACGACGTCGTCGGCCGACGAGGTCACGAGGTTCGCGGTGAGTTCGGCGACCTCCGCGTCGGCGGGCGACGCCGTCGTGCGGGTCGAGATCATCGTGGCCTGGCCGTCCAGCGTCTCGCTGCCTCCCCACACGACGCGCGACGCCGCGCCCCCCTCATCCTGCGGAGTGATCACGATCGTGCCGACGTCGGGGTCGTCGCTTCCCGCGGCGTTCACGTACGCGGGCAGCGTGCTCGCGGGTCCGTTCTGGAGCACCGACACGCCCCGGGCCATCGCGGTCAGCGACGGGATCGCGAAGACGACGAGCGCGAGCATGACCACGCCGGCGGCCGCGGTCCGTGCGAGCGCGAGACGGGGCGCGAGGCCGATGTCCAGCGTCGCGAGAGCGCCGCCGACGGCGCCGAGCCACGCGAGGCTGAGACCGGTCCCCGGCCAGACGGCGACCGCGAGCGACTGTGCGAACGCGACCGACACCCCGACGGCGCCGAACGCGGTGGCCAGTCCGAGCACCGCGATCACGAGCAGGCAGATGCCCGCCGCCCAGCGCTGGGTCAGCGGGGCGACGAGAGCCAGGAGCGCCACGGGCGCGACCAGCAGCGGCACCCACCACGTGGGCGCGCCGGGGAGCCACTGCGTCCAGCCGACCAGGTCCGGTGTCGGGATGCCGGCTGCCAGGAGCGCCCGGCCGGCGGCATCCGCCCCCACCTGCGATCCCGCCCACGTCAGCCCGGGATCGGCGAGGAGCCCCCACGCCTCGGCGTGGCGGACCTGGTGCCAGACGAGCGGGGCGGCCAGGAGCGCCGCGGGGATCATGAGCCAGACGATCCGCGCCACCCCGCGGCCGCGACGGAGCGAGACGGCGAGGACGATCGCCCCGGCCCACACCACGACCAGCGCCGGGGTCAGCGACGGCGCGCACGCGATCACCGCGGCGAACAGGAGGGATGCCGCGCCGGCGGCGACCCAGGAGCGGTGCGCGACCGACCCCGCGTAGAAGAGCCACGGCAGGAGCAGGTGAGCCAGCACGGCGGCCGGGCGGCCTTGGGTGAGCGCGGCGAGGAACGTGGGCGCGAGCGCCCAGAGGACACCGCCGGCGAAGCGCAGCAGGGAGCGCTCGGTCACGCGGGTCGCGGCGAACCAGCCGCCCAGGGCGGCGAGCGGGAGAGCGAGCAGCCACAGGATCACGATCGCCCGTGACGGCGCGCCGGGCCACAGGCTGCCCACCACCGCGAGCACGGCGGCGAAGGGGTCGGCCGGCCCGATCGTGTCCAGGCCGGAGGCACGCAGCCCGTAGGCGGCGTCGGCCCACAGCTGCGCGACGCTCGCCGAGAGCGGCTGGAGCCCGCCGCCGCCGAGGACCGACCAGGCCGTCAGGGCCGGGAACGCGGCGATCGACGCGACGAGCGCGCCCAGCACGAGCCACGCGCCGCCCCCGGTGAAGAACCTCAGGTCGCCGCGGCGCACGGGCGACGTCGAATCGGCGTCGTCGTCGAGCCGCTCCCGCAGGGCGCGCTGGGACACCCGCAGGGGTGCCAGCTGCAGCCACGACGCGGCGCGCGCGGCGCGGATCCGCGATCGCGCGCGGGCGATCGACGGGAGCTGCGCCATCGCGACGACGGCCGCCGCCCATTCGGGACCTACCAGGCCGGGCTGCTTGCGCACGATCTGCAGCACGCTGCGCCACACGGCCACCGGCAGGATGGCCAGCCACAGGAACGGCACCGCGACCGGCGCCGCGTACACGAGGCGTCGATGCAGCTGGGCGACGCGCGACGCGTAGGCGCGTCGCCGCCGCCGAGCAGGGGTGAGCGGTGCCGGAAGCCCGGCCACGCCGTCGCCGGCGACGGCCACGAGGGCAGTCGGCACGAGCAGCACCCGCGCACCGGCCAGGCGCGCGCGCACGCCCAGGTCCAGGCCCTCGTCGGCCCCGGCCAGAGCGCGGTCGGGCCCGCCGAGGTCGCGCCACGCCTGCGTGCGGGCGAGGATGCCCCGGATGTCGGATCCCATCACGTCTTCGCGCGCGTCATGCTGGCCCTGGTCGAGCTCCGCGTCGGCGAGCCCCACGGTGCGGCCGAACGCCGTCATGCTGGCGCCGAGCGACACGATCTCGGTGCGGTCGTCCCAGCGCACGAGCTTGGGGGCGACGAAGGCGACCGAGGGCCCGAGTTCCAGCGCGCCGACCAGGCGCGCGAGCGCTTCGGGTTCCGGAGCGGTGTCCTGCGCGAGCACCCAGACCGCGTCGCCGGTCACGCGCAGCGTCGCCATCGCCGTGGCCGCGGCGAAGCCGGTCGACGCGGGCGCCGTGATGACCGACTCGGCGCCCGAACCCGACGCGACCGCCCTCACACCCTCGTCCTCACCGCACACCACGATCGTGAGCGCATCGACGGGGCGGGATTGATCGTTCAGCGCCGCGAGCGTGCGCCGCAGATGGTGCGCGGCGGGCGTGCGCCCGTCGGGGCGCACGACGAGGATGGCGTGGACTCTGGCGGGCATGACGTGGTCAGCCTAGGCGGCGCTCAAACGACCGTCGGGCATACGCGCCGCGGATCGCAGAACGCGCGCGCGGCATCCCGCATCGCACCCCCGCGAGCGGGCTGCGCCCGCGGGTCAGCTGGCCCGACGCTTGAGCTTGCGCCGCTCGCGCTCGCTCAGGCCGCCCCAGATCCCGAAACGCTCGTCGTTCTGCAGCGCGTACTCGAGGCATTCGCCCCGCACGTCGCACGTCGTGCAGATCTTCTTCGCGTCGCGCGTGGAGCCGCCCTTCTCAGGGAAGAACGCCTCCGGATCCGTCTGCGCGCACAATGCGTCGGTCTGCCATCCGAGCGGATTGCCGTCTTCCCCCTCAAGAGGACGGCGCACCCCCGGAACCCCCAACTGGACCGGATCGACATACCAATTGTCGGGAACGCCGGAACGGTAACCCGTCATCTCGTTCTCCTCGCCTATTCACCCCCGCACGCTGACCGCGTGTACGGATAATTACACCCGTGTAGTTCGCTGCGGTCAAGTCGCGGATCGTAAAGCCTCACCCCGCGCTTGAACGTTTACGACGCGCCGTCGGCGTGTCGCGTCCACGGCGGAATCAGGGCCCGACCGGGTCGGATGCCGGCGCGCCGGGCTGTGCGAGGAAGACGCTGCCCTCTCCCGAGATCGACACCGCGCCCTCGTCGGATGTGACCACCACCGCGGCGCCGGACGTGAGGTCGACCGAGTCGCCGCTGCGCCCCGCGAGGGTGACGGTCCCCTCGGTGGCGACGGCGATCGCGGTTCCGTGCAGCGGGATCGCGGCGGTGGCGCCCCCTTGGACGTCCGCGCGCACCAGCGCGAAGTCCGCCACGGGCGTCCGGTAGAGCCAGACGCCGTCGCCGACCGCCTCCGGGCGCAGAACCGGCGCCGGGCCGGGGGTGGTCTCGAGCACGTGCAGCAGTTCGGCCACGTCGATGTGCTTGGGGGTGAGACCTCCGCGCAGCACGTTGTCGCTGGCCGCCATGATCTCGACGCCGAGTCCCTCGAGGTACGCGTGGAGCACCCCGGCCGGAACGAAGATGCCCTCGCCGCGGCAGATCGTCACGAGGTTCATCAGCAGGGCGACGACGATCCCGGGGTCGCCGGGGCTCTCCCGGGCGAGCCGGCCGACGAGGGCGAGCTCATCGGCGAACTCACCGCTCCCGCCGCCGGTCGACGCCGCCGCGGCGATCACCGCGTCCACGTCGTCCCGCGCGTCGTCCGAGAGCACCCACTCGAGGGTGTCGCGGAGCGCGGCTGCGGCATCCGGTCCGGCCAGGTGCGCCGCGAGCGTCGCGGCCGGCGCACCGAGCGCGGCGACGAGGCGGCGGCTGGCCTCGATGTCGCGCAGGCCCGCGAGCGCCGTGAACGTGCCGCTCACCGCCACGATCAGCTCGGGCTTGTGGTTCTCGTCGCGGTAGGTGCGCTCGGCCGCGTCGCGCGGGATGCCGGCGGCCTCCTCCTTCGCGAACCCGGCGATCGCCTGAGCGCGCGACGGGTGCGCCTGGATCGAGAGAGGGGATGCCGCGGCCAGCAGCTTCAGCAGATAGGGCAGGCGCTCCGGCGCGGCGGCGGGCGGCAGCGCGTCCGCGAGCCAGGCGTCCAGCGTGCGCCCGTCGGCCACGCGCGCCGGGGAGCCCGGGTGGTCGCCGAACCAGATCTCCGCCTCGCGGCGACCGGTCGCACCCCTTCCCTCGAGGTCGGCCAGCAGAGTGGTCGAGCCCCAGGCGTAGTCCCGGGGAGTGTTCGTGATCCGCGCGAGCATGCCTCCAGGCTACGGGGGCGCACGCGGTAGCCTGATCACACGATGGCCGTCTACACGAAGCACCCGGCATCGGCACCGCCTGTCGCGCCGGTGCGTGAGAAGACGGGGCACCTCATGCTTCGCGGCTGGTGCATCTTCGTGCTGTTCATGTCGCTCTCCGGCACCGCATGGGTCAACGCGTTCGGCGAGCTGCCCACGGCCATCATCACGATCGCGGGCGGCGTGCTCTCCGTCGGGCTCTGGGCGGCCGTCCGCCCGCCGGTCCAGTGGCGTCGCCTCCCCTGGTACGCCCTCGCCTACGTCGCGTGGGCGATCCTCTCGCTGATCTGGTCGCAATGGCGCGAGGCGACCGCACTCACCCTCCTTCTGCTGGTGATCACGACGGTGCAGGGCCTGTTCATCGGGAGCGTGCTGACCTGGCGCGAGATCGTGCGGGCCGCCGCCTCCGCGCTCAAATGGGTGATGGCCCTCTCGCTCGTCTTCGAGCTGTGGGTGTCGGTCTTCGTCCGCGTGCCGCTGCTGCCGGGATTCGTCCCGCGCACCGAGCCGGTCGATCCGATCCTCTACTGGTCGCGGAACAATCTGTTCGACGGCGGTCGCATCCAGGGCATCATGGGCAACGCGAATCTCCTGGGGCCCGTGGCGCTGCTGGCCGTCATCGTCTTCGCGATCCGCTTCGCGGCGCGCGCGCCGCGGCGCGTGCTGCTGGGCGTGTGGATCGGTCTGTCCGCCTACCTCTTCTACCGGGCGTCCTCCGCGACCGCCTACGTCGCCGCGGTCGCCGTGCTGATCGTCCTGGTCACCGTGCTCCTGATGCGCCGCGCGAAGCGGCCGGGCGAGCGCACCCGCTACTACCTCGCGTACGCCGCGGTCGGGCTCGGCGGCGCCGCCGGGTTCTGGCTCCTGCGCGAGCCCCTGTTCGCCGCACTCGGACGCAGCTCCGACCTGACCGGCCGGGAGGCGATCTGGGAGGCGGTGCTGCAGCGGGCGGTGCAGCATCCGGTGATCGGATGGGGCTTCTCGACCCCGTGGATCACGAGCGACCCCGCGTTCGACGGCTGGATCACCGACCACGGCGAGACCGTGATGCAGGCCCACAACATGTGGGTCGACGTGTTCTTCCAGCTGGGCCTGGTGGGCGTCTTCCTCATGGGGATGGTCTACCTCGCATTCATCTGGCGGTCGTGGTTCTTCGCGGTCGACCGGCCGCGGTGGGACCTGCGGGCGGACCGTCCGTATTCGCCGCTCACCCTTCTGCCGACGCTGCTCGGCGCGATCCTGATCGTGCAGGGACTCGCGGAGTCCAACCCGCTTCTGGTGTGGGGCTGGCTGTTCGTGGTCATGCTCGGGTACAAGATCAAGCAGTCTCCGCACATCGGCGAAGGCGCCGCGGAGATGCGCATCGCGATCGAGCGCGGCGAACTGACCGCGCGGGTGTCGTGACGGACGCGCATCGCAGCGCCTCATCGCCCCGCTGGGTGAGCCTCCTCGCATCGGCGGAACTCGCACGCGCGTACACGATCGCCGTGCTCGGCGCGGTCTTCGCGGCGTTCGCGATCGAGAAGATGGCCGGCCGGGTGACGTACGTGTCGATCATCGCCGGTCTGTGCGTGCTCGGGATCGCCATCCTGATCTCCCGGAGGCGCGAGATCTCGCTCGTGCGGCTCGTGCCCACGACCCTCGTGATCTTCGTCGCGTGGGCGCTCGCGAGCGTCGTGTGGAGTCAGGACGGCGCCGCGACGTTCTGGAGCTGGACCTCGACGGCCGCGCTCGCCTTCCTGGCGGTCACGATCGGCCACGTCCGCGACACGCTGCAGACCGCGCGCGCCCTCGGCGACGTGCTGCGCGTGCTCCTGTCGATCTCGATCGGGCTCGAGATCCTCAGCGGCATCCTGCTGGATGTCCCGATCCGCTTCCTCGGCATCCAGGGGAACATCGCCCAGCTCGGTCCCATCCAGGGCATCTTCGGAACGCGCAACCTGCTCGGCTTCGTCGCGGTGATCGCGCTGATCACGTTCCTGATCGAATACCGCACCCAGTCGGTGCGGGTCGGGCTGTCCGTCTTCTCGGTCGTGCTCGCCGGCGGGTCGGCGGCGCTGAGCGATTCGCCGACCGTGCTCGTGCTGGCTCTCGCGGTGGGACTCGCCGTCGGCGCGCTGGCGCTCGTGCGCCACGCCAAGCCGGAGAACCGCTCGGCGCTGCAGTGGACGCTCGGCGGGATCGTCGTGGCGGGCCTTGCGATCGGCTACGCCGCACGGCATCCGATCATCGCGCTGCTGGGGGCGGGCTCGGACTTCTCGATGCGGGTCGACCTGTGGAACACGATCGTGGACTATCTGCGCTCCAAGCCGGTCCAGGGCTGGGGCTGGTTCGGCCCCTGGAGCACGAGCGAATTCCCCTTCAGCGCGATCAACTACGGCCTGCGCACGAGCCATGCGACCGGGCTGAACGCGTACTTCGACGTGCTCCTGCAGCTCGGCTGGGTGGGCCTGCTGCTGTTCACGGCCTTCGCGGGCGTCGCGCTCGTGCGCTCGTGGCTGGATGCGAGCCAGCGCCGCTCGGTCGTGTACGCGTGGACGCCGCTGGTGCTGGTGGCCCTCCTCGTGGACTCGATGTTCGAGAGCTTCACGCTGTTCGGCTTCGGCTGGCTGCTGCTGGTGCTGTGCGCGGTGCGCGCCGGTCAGTCGCGCTCGTGGCGCGAGCGGATCGACGTGGGCGAGAGCGGACCGAGCGACCGGCCCGCGGTGGAGGACCTGCCCCGGGCCTGATCGCGGCGGATCCGCGCACCGACGTATCACCGAGCCCGTTCGCGCATCCTCTGTGCATGGCGCTTTTCGCGAACGGCGAGATTCCTTTCCGGCGGCTGGTCGAGATCGGCCGGGGCACGGACCGCAACGGCGACTGGCAATGGCTCCTGACGCCGGCGACGGTGGCGCGGTTCCGGCTCGCGCAGAGCTACAGCTTCGAGCACTTCGGTCGCGAGATCGGCATCCGCGACGGCTGGAACGGCTACCGCCCGCTCGCCGCCCAGCAGGAGGCGCGGCGCGATGCGTGCGATGCCGGCAACTGCGCGGGGGCCGCCGTCCCCGGATTCAGCTCCCACGGCGGCAACTGGAACGACCGCGACTGCCTCGCGATCGACGTCGATCCGAACGGACTCGGCTGGGATCAGGTCTGGGAGGCCTGCAGTGCCGCCGGTTTCGAAGTGGGACTGATCACCCAGAGCATCTCGGGGATCCCCGGCGGGGAGCCCTGGCACATCATCGATTTCAACGCGTTCGGCGCCGTGCCGAGCGGATTCGAGGACGGAGAGTTCGAGATGAACACAGAGCAGAACCGGATGCTGGAGAACATCTACGCCGCGATCTTCAACGGCGGCCGCTCGATGGACGACGGCGGCAAGAGCATCGCCGAGTCGCTGGCGACCATCTCGGCCAACGTCGCGCCGATCCAGCGCGTCGTGAACGGGAAGGTCGTGGCGCTGTCGATCCGGCAGGAGATCGCCGACTCCAAGACGGGGATCCTCGAGCTGCTCGGACGCCCGGTCGCCGGCGTCGACGCCGACGACGCCCAGGCCATCGCGACAGCCCTGGCACCGCTGCTGAGCGCCCATCTCGGTGAACTGACGGATGCCGACCTCAGCCGGCTCGCGGATGCCGCAGCCGACGAGCGGGACCGCCGAGGGCTCGGCCGCCGAGGCTGATGAGGTCTCAGGAAGGGCCGGAGTGCGCACGGTAGGCTACGTTCTCGGCCCGTCGTCCCGGCGCCCCCGCACCTGACTCGGAGTTCCTTCCCCCGTGGTTCATGTCCTACAGAACGTCGTCTTCCCCACCGACCGCGATCCCGACGTCCTTCCGCTGTACGCGGATCCGGAGACGTGGTCGGTCATCGACGACGAACCGGTCCGAGTCTCCAGCCGTGCGCATCTGGGCAACATCCTGACGCGCACCAGCGCGCGCGTGCTCGCCGGCCGCCGCGTCTCGCTGGGCACCTATTTCAACGCCTTCCCGGCGTCGTACTGGCAGCACTGGACGGCCGTGCGCGAAGTGCAGCTGCGGGTGCGCACGCAGGGGCCCGCCACGATCCTCGTGTACCGCTCGAACGGCGGCGGAACGCAGCAGCGCATCGAGACCCGCGAGGTCGACGGGTCGGTCGAATCGGTCTTCACGCTCGCGCTCACGCAGTACAGCGACGGCGGGTGGATCTGGTTCGACATCGTCGCCGACGAGAAGAGCGCGACGTTCGCCGGCGCCGAGTGGGTGACCGAGCAGGAGCCGGTGCGCACCGGCAAGGCCTCGATCGGCATCACGACGTACAACAAGCCCGACTACTGCGTCGGCACGCTCGCGAGTCTCGCGGACTCCCCCGAGCTGCTCGAGCTGCTGGACCGCGTCTTCGTCGTCGACCAGGGCACCGAGCTCGTCGCCGACCGCCCGGAGTACCCCGACCTGGCCCGCGCCCTCGGCGACCAGCTCTCGATCGTCCGCCAGCCGAACCTCGGCGGGTCGGGCGGATTCTCGCGCGCGATGCTCGAGACCCTCGCGCGTCCCGAGAACGATTTCGTCCAGCTGCTGGACGACGACGTCCGCATCGAGCCCGAGTCGATCCGGCGCTCGATCATCTTCGCGCGGTACGCGTCGGAGCCGACGATCGTCGGCGCGCACATGTTCGATCTCCTCGACCGGCCGAAGCTGCACGCGTGGGCCGAGGTGGTCGACGACGAGCCCTTCATGTGGCGCACGCTGTACCAGGAGAAGATGCCGCACGACTTCAGCGCGGCCAACCTGCGTCAGTCGCCCGCGCTGCACATGCGCCTGGATGCCGACTACAACGGCTGGTGGATGTGCCTGATCCCGGTCGAGATCATCAAGCAGGTCGGGCTGTCGCTTCCGGCGTTCATCAAGTGGGACGACGCCGAGTTCTGCATCCGGGCACGCGATGCCGGCCACCCGACGATCTCGCTGCCCGGCGTCGCGCTGTGGCACGTGTCGTGGGTCGGCAAGGACGACTCGATCGACTGGCAGGCCTACTTCCACGCGCGCAACCGCATCGTCGCGGCCCTGCTGCACTCCCGCACACCCGACGGCGGCACGCTCCTGCGGCACAGCCGCCGGGTCGACCTCAAGCACCTGATGATGATGCAGTACTACCCGGTCGCCCTGCGCCACCGCGCGCTGCGCGACGTGCTGTCCGGTCCCGACCACATGTGGCGCAATCTGGCCACCGCGATGCCGGCGGCGCGCGCCCTGGCCTCGTCATTCCCCGAGACGATCGTGCATCGCGAGCCGGGCGTGCCGCTGCGCGCCCGCCGTGGGCGCCTCGTGTACAAGCTGCTGAAGCGCCATACGTTCGACAGCCCGACCGGGATGCGGCTGCGCTGGTTCACGGCATCCACGCTCGTCTCGCACTGGTTCCACACGCCGCGGCCCGAGAACGTCGCCCAGCCCGAGGTGGAGTTCGGCAAGGGCGACGCGAACTGGTGGCGCGTCCCGCTGTACGACAGCGCCCTGGTCAGCGCGGCCGACGGGTCCGGCAAGAACGTGTACACGCGTGACCGCCGTCAGTTCCGGCGGATGCTGATCGACACCGTCCGCCTGCACCGCGCCCTGCGCCGCGACTGGGCCACCCTGTCGCTGCGCTACCGCGACGCGCTGCCCCGGCTGACCTCCCCCGAGGCGTGGGGCGCGCACCTCGAGGTCGACCGGTGAGCGCGTCGGTCACCGGCGCCCACCGCGACGCGGAGACGCGGAGTCCGTTCGACCCGACCTCGGCGACGATCGCGATCGTGACGTACAACCGCTCCGGGCTGCTCTCGCGGCTGCTCGAGAGCATCGTGCGCATGGGTCCCAAACCGGGTCATGTCGTGATCGTCGACAACGCGTCGGTCGATGACACCCCCGAGCTCGTGGAGTCCTTCCGCGAGCGCCTCGGCACCGACCTGGTCTACCGCCGGCTCGAGACGAACACGGGCGGCTCCGGAGGGTTCAGCGAGGGCATGCGCACCGCGTACGACCTCGGCTCGACCTGGATCTGGCTCATGGACGACGACGTCGAGGTCATCCCCGACGGCCTCGCGCGGATGGGCGCGTGGGCGCCCCGCTTCAAGAGCATCCAGGGGCGACGGTACGACTACGACGGCAGCGAGTTCTACTGGCAGTACCGCGTGGCCGAGCCGCTCGCGATCCCGATCCCGTTCGCCCCGGCCGGTTTCGACGCCTCGGGCTTCAAGCCGATGAACTCCGGGTGCTTCGAGGGCATGTTCATCCACCGCGACATCGTGGAGCAGATCGGACTGCCCGACCCCCGGTTCTTCATCTACTGGGACGACCAGATGTACGGCTGGCTCGCTTCGCGCAAGACGACCTCGGTGATCGTGAACGAGTTCGTGCTGCGCCGCACGCGCGAGATCAAGCAGTGGGACATGGGCATCCGCCACATGAACGCGTCCAGCAACGCGTATCGCTACTACATCATGCGCAACCGCGGTCACATGAAGAACTACTACCGCTCGCTCGGCGTCTATCGCCCGGTGCTGTTCGGCCTCGGCACGGCGCTCACGTTCGGCAAGGAGCTCATCCGCCTGCTCGCGGTCGAGCACACCGTGCGCGGCACGAGCAACCTCTTCCGCGGCATCCGCGACGGCCGCAAGATCGCGCGCGACGCCTCGTGGCGTCCCATGCCGCCGCTGGTCGGCGCGAAGGATCAGCCGGCGTTGTAGTCGGCGTTGTAGCGATCGAGCACCGCGCCGATCCCGGCATCCATCGCCAGAGCGCCCTTGTCCAGGTACAGCCCGCGCGTGCAGAAGCGGCGCAGGTCCTTCTCGTTGTGGCTGACGAAGAAGAGGGTCCGGCCCTCCGCGAGCAGCTCGTCGATGCGCGTGTAGCACTTCTCGCGGAACGCCTTGTCGCCCACGGCGAGCACTTCGTCGACGAGGAGGATCGGCTCTTCGAGCTGCGAGACGACAGAGAAGGCCAGGCGCACCTTCATCCCGTTCGAGAGGTGCTTGTAGGGGGTGTCGACGCTCTCGTGCAGTTCGGCGAAATCGATGATCCCGTCGAAGCGCCGCGAGACCTCCCCGCGCGACATCCCGTGCAGCCCGGCCGTGAGCCGCACGTTCTCCCGCACGGTCAGATCGCCCACGAACCCGCCCGTGATCTCGATGAGCGGGGCGACGCCGCCGCGGACGGTGACCGACCCTTCGTCGGGCAGCAGGACCCCGGCCACGAGCTTGAGAAGGGTCGACTTGCCCTGGCCGTTGCGCCCCACGACTCCGATCGACTCCCCGGCGCGCACGTCGAACGACACGTTGCGCAGCGCCCAGAACTCGCCCGGCTTGGACCGCCGGGACGAATCGGCGAAGAGATCCTTGAAGCTGCGTCGTCCGCGCCGGTTGCGGCGGAAGCGGACGCCGAGGTCGCGGACCTCGATCGCGGCGTCGCTCATCACAGCTCCTTCAGGACGGGGCGCTCGAGGCGGCGGAAGACGAGGATGCCGAGCCCCAGGAACGCCAGGCTCATCACGGCCCCGATCACCACGCTGAACGTGTCCCACTGGTCGGGGAAGAAGCCCACCCGGTAGAGGGTGAAGATGCCCGCGAGCGGGTTGAACGCGACGATCTCCGGAAAGGGCGCCGGCAGATTCGAGATGCCGTAGATGATCGGGGATGCGTAGAACAGCGCCCGGAGGATGAGCTTGGTCGTGCGCTCGAGGTCGGAGTAGAGCACGCACAGCGGGGCGACCAGCAGCCCCAGCCCGACCAGGAGCGCCGTCTGGAGGAGGACCGCGACCGGGAACCAGAGGAGGCCCCACCCCACGTGCGCGCCGGCGAACACGGCGAACAGAGCGAGGACCGGCAGCGAGCACAAGAACTCCACGCCCTTGCTCAGCACGATGCGATTGACCCAGATCGAGCGCGGGATCGCGGTCGATCGCACGAGGCGCGCGTCCTTGTTGAAGGCGCGCGTGAAGTCCGAGACCGCCGCGTTGAACCACACCCACGGAAGGAGCGCCGTGATCAGGAACACGATGTACGGCTCCTCGCCGACGCCGCGCCCGAAGACCTGGGTGAAGACGAACCAGTAGATCAGGCTCATCACGAGCGGATCCAGCACCGACCAGAGATAGCCCAGTGCACTGGTGGCGTACCGGACGCGCAGATCCCTCGCCGAGAGGAGCCACAGCGAGTGCAGGTAGCGACGGGGGGAACCCGGTGCGCCGACGGCGGCTGTGGTCACGGAGTCGAGTCTATGGGCGTGCGCTCAGGCGAGCTGGTTGTTCCACATCGACAACGCCGAGCCGATCGCCATGTGCATGTCGAGGTACTGGTACGTGCCGAGTCGGCCGCCGAAATACACGTCCTTCTCACCCTTGGCCAGTTCGCGGTACGCGAGAAGGCCGGCGCGGTCCTGAGCTGTGTTGACCGGGTAGTAGGGCTCGTCCTCGCGGTCGGCGAAGCGCGAGAACTCGCGCATCACGACGGTCCGGTCCGTCGGGTAGCGGTCGGCGCGCTCGGGGTGGAAGTGCTTGAACTCGTGGATGCGGGTGAACGGGATGCCGGCATCCGCGTAGTTCATCACCGAGGTGCCCTGGAAGTCGCCGACCTCGAGCACCTCCTCCTGGAAGTCCAGGGTGCGCCACGACAGCGCGCCCTCGGCGTCGTCGAAGTATCGGTCGATCGGACCGGTGTACACGATCGGGACCCGGCCGACCGTGGCGGCCTTGTTCAGCGGCTGGGACTCGTCGAAGAAGTCGACGCCGAGCGTGACCTCGATGTTCGGGTGGTCGGCCATGCGCTCGATCCACGCGGTGTACCCGTCGGTCGGCAGCCCCTCCCACGTGTCGTTGAAGTAGCGGTTGTCGTAGTTGTAGCGCACCGGGAGGCGGCTGATCACCTCGGCCGGCAGGTCCTTGGGGTCGGTCTGCCACTGCTTCGCGGTGTAGTCCCGGATGAACGCCTCGTACAGCGGCCGGCCGATCAGGGCGATGCCCTTCTCCTCGAGATTGGTCGCCTCCTTCGCGTCGAACTCGCCCGCGAGCTCGTGCACGAGCGCCTTGGCCTGATCGGGCGTGTACGCGGCCCCGAAGAACTGGTTGATCGTGCCGAGGTTGATCGGGAGCGGGTACACGACGCCCTTGTGGTTCGTGTACACGCGGTGCACGTAGTCGGTGAACGTCGTGAAGCGGTTGACGTACTCCCACACCGTGGGGTTGGAGGTGTGGAACAGGTGCGCGCCGTATCGGTGCACCTCGATCCCGGTCTGCGGCTCGTCCTCGCTGTACGCGTTGCCGCCGATGTGGGGGCGCCGATCGATCACGGTCACCTTGCGGCCGACGGATGCCGCCCGTTCGGCGATCGTGAGACCGAAGAAGCCGGAGCCGACGACGAGCAGATCCATGGGGTGTGCCTTCTTTCACGCGGCGCGCTGGACCGGGTACTGTCCGTGCGCGGGAACGCGGCGGACACAGATCACGTGCCGCCGCGACCTTCCGATTGTACCGGCTGACGGGCCGCGGCCCGGGAGCCGCCGGATGCCGCGATGGGCGTGTGCGTTCAGGCGCCTCCCGGGCGGGGCCACCTCGTGCTGATAGTCTGGGAGATGGTGTGCCCGCGCGCTTTCGGCGGTCGCCTGCAACGACGAGAGGTCACGATGGCTCCAGCGAAGCCCCTGCTGAGTCTTGTCATCCCCGCATTCAACGAGGTCGATTCGGCCGCCGAGATCGCCGACTTCTACCGCGCGATCCGAGAGCGCTACACGGACGTCGACTTCGAGCTGATCGTCGTGGACGACGGATCCACCGACGGCACGCGCGAAGCGCTGCTGGAGACGCTGGTCGGCGCCGGCCCTGCGCGGATCGTGAGCCTGTCGCGCAACTTCGGCTCGCACGCGGGCATCAGCGCCGGGTTCGCCCACGCGACCGGCGATGCGGCGCTCACCCTGAGCGCCGATCGGCAGGAGCCGCTCGAGGCCATCGGCGAATTCATCCGCGAGTGGCGCTCCGGCGCGGACATCGTCTGGGGGCTGCGCACCGTCCGCGCCGTGAAGAAGGGTGTCGGCGAGACGTTCGCGCGGGTGTTCTCCCACCTGTACGGCACGCATTCCGACGTGCCGAACTACCCATCCGAAGGCCCGTCGCAGATCCTGCTGGCGCGCTCCGCGCTGGACGCCCTGAACGCGATGCCCGAGCTCAATAGAAATGTGCTCGCGATGGCCGCATGGATCGGCTTCGACCAGCGCCGCGTCTACTTCGAGCAGCTTCCGCGCCCGCACGGTGTCAGCAAGTGGACGACCAAGCGCAAGATGAAGCTCGTGGTCGACTCGTTCGTCGAGTTCTCGCACGCCCCCGTCGAATGGGTCGCGTGGGGCGGCCTGATCACGGGCGGGATCGGCGGGCTCCTGCTCGTGCTGGCGCTCGTCCTGGTGTTCTTCCAGCCCCTGGGCGCCGCGGTCGCGGTGCTGGCGGGTCTGATCCTCGCGGTCGGCGGGATGATCCTCGTCGGCATCGGCGTGCTCGGCGAGTACGTCTGGCGCGCCGGCGACGATGCCCGCCGCCGGCCCGTCTACATCGTCCGGTCCGTGACCGAACCTGCGCCCGCCGTCGTCGGCGAGCGCGATCGCACCACCTACGCAGGAGAGCAATGAACCGCACCGTCGCCCTCGGGGCGCCCACCGTCGGCCAGGAAGAACTCGACGCCATCAATGAGGTCTTCCAGTCGGGCTGGCTTTCGGGCGCAGGTCCATCGTGCCTGGCCTTCGAGGCCGAGTTCGCCGAGGTCGCGGGCGTGGAGAACGTGCTGTCCACGAGCAACTGCGGCTCCGCCCTGCACCTCGCCCAGCTCGTGCTCGGCATCCGGCCCGGCGACGAGGTGATCGTCGGCGACTACACGTTCCCCGCGACCGGGCACTCGGTGATGTGGGCGGGCGCCACGCCGGTGTTCGTGGACGTGCGGCCCGACATCTGGTCGATCGACCCGGCGCAGATCGAGGCGGCGATCACACCCCGCACGGTCGGGATCATCGCGGTGGATCCGTTCGGTCAGCCGGCCGACTACGACGAGATCCGCGCGATCGCCGATCGTCACAGCCTGTGGCTGATCGAGGATGCCGCGTGCGCGACCGGCGCGACCTACAAGGGTCGTAAAGTCGGGTCGCTCGCCGACGTGACGGCGTACAGCTTCCACGGGCGCAAGGGCATCACCTCGGGTGAGGGCGGCGCGCTCGCCAGCCCGAAGGCCGACCTCGTCGCGCACGCCCGCAAGCTCCACACGTACGGCATCGCGCCGGCGATCAGCCGCGAGGGCATGGCGACGCTGCCCGTGCCGTCGTTCGACGAGCTGGGATACAACTACCGCCTCTCCGACGTGCAGGCCGCGATCATGCGCGTGCAGGTGCGCCGTCTGCCCGAGCTGCTCGCGTCGCGCGATCGCGCGGCCGCGCAGTACCAGGAGCTGCTGGGCGATCTCGAGCAGATCACGCTCCCCGTCGCACTGCCCGATCGCACCCACCCGTGGCAGTCCTACGTCATCACCGTGGGCGGCGAGCTCGACCGCGGTTCGGTGGCCGTCGCGCTGCGCGCCGAGGGCGTGGGCTGCAACTTCGGCACGTACGCGAGCCACCTGCAGCCGCTGTACGGCACCCAGCGACCGCTTCCGGTGTCGGCCGACCTGTTCGAGCGCCACATCGCGATCCCCATGCACGCCAACCTCACCGAGGACGATGTGAGCTACGTCGCGGACGTCGTCCGCCGTGTCGCCTCCGACTCCGCACACCGACGCTGACCCCGACTCAAGGACACACCATGACTGACACCCGTACCGCTTTCGTGACCGGCGGAGCCGGCTTCATCGGCCTCCACGTCGTCGAGCAGCTGCTCGAGCGCGACTGGAACGTTCGCATCTTCGACAACATGTGGCGCGGCGATCGCGACCGGGCCAACGAGCTGACCAAGACGGGCAAGGTCGAGGTCATCGACCAGGACGTCCGCTCGGGCGCCGCCGTGGCCGCCGCGATGAAGGGCTCGACGCACGTCATCCACCTCGCCGCCGACTCGATCAACAAGTCGGTCGCCGACACCTACAGCTCGCTCGATGTGAACGTCGTCGGCTCGCACAACGTGTTCGCGACCGCGGCGGACCAGGGCATCCAGCGCGTCGTGTACGCGTCCAGCGCGTCGGTCTACGGCGACCCGGAGCACCTGCCGATGCACGAGGACGACACCCTGAACCCCCTCACGCCCTACTGCATCGGCAAGCGGACCGGCGAGGACCTGCTCCGCTATTACGAGCGCAAGAGCGGCCTCTCCTGGATCGCCCTGCGCTTCTTCAACGTGTACGGCCCCGGACAGAAGACGACCGCGTACTACACGTCCGTCATCAACCACTTCGTCAACCGGCTCCGCAACGGCGAGCCGCCCGTGATCGACGGCAAGGGCGAGCAGTCGATGGACTTCATCCACGTGAAGGACATCGCGCGCGCCGTGGTCCTGGCCACCGAGGCCGAGCGCGGCAACGCCCCGATCAACGTCGGCACCGGCATCGACACGAGCGTGGCGGATCTGGCTCGCATCCTGATCGACGCGATCGGCGCCGACGTCGAGCCGCAGTTCAACCCCCGCGACGTGCTCGTGAGCCGCCGCGCGGCCGACACGCGCCGTGCGAAGGAGATGATCGGCTTCGAGTACTCGATCGAGGTCGGGCCGGGCATGACCGACCTGATCCGGTACGAGCACGACCGCGCGAACGCCTGACATGTCCGCCGCGGCCGGTCTGCCGGACAATCCCTACAACCCGCACGCGTGGATCATCGGTGAGCCGGTGATCGGCGAGGGGACCTGGATCGGCGCCTTCACGGTGATCGACGGGTCGGGAGGCCTGACGATCGGCCGCGGCTGCGACATATCCTCGGGGGTGCACATCTACACGCACTCCTCCGCGCGCCGGTGCGTCTCGGGCAGGGCCTTCCCCGAGGTCGAGCGCGAGAGCGTCGCGATCGGCGACCGTGTCTTCATCGGCGCGAACGCCGTGATCAACATGGGGGTCACGATCGGCGACGAGTCCGTCGTCGGCGCCGGCGCGGTCGTCACGAAAGACGTCGCGCCGCGGACCGTCGTGGCCGGCGTCCCCGCCCGCCCGGTGGCTCAGGTCGCGCTGGGCGACGCGACCGATCCGCGACCGGAGTTCCCGGCTCTCAGCTGAGGCCGGACGCGCCCACGCGCAGCGCCCGGTCCACGATCCGGTGGGCCGGCAGGATCGAGCGGCGCTCGGCATCCGCGTCCACGCGACCCTCCACGAGGTCGAGGAACCGATCGAACTGCGTCGCGAGCGGTTCCCGCCCGGTGATCTCGGGAACCTCCATCTCGGTCATCTGGCGGAACCCCGCCCCACCGGGACGGTCTTCGTCGATCGTGGTGTGCCGGTACAGCGTGACGCCCCGCCGGAGGAGGTCGATCTCGACCATGTCGTCGAGCGTCTGGACGAGCATCGAGCGGACCTTCCGCTGCCCCAGGCGACTCGCCGACGCCGACGCGACACCGCGGCCGTTGTAGCGGAGCGACACGTCGACGACGTCCTCCGCCCCCTCGGCCGAGGACGGGTGGAAATGCCCCACTTCGACATTGACGGCGTCGGGCTGCTCGCCGCCGAACAGCTGGGCGATCAGGTCGACGTCGTGGACGAGCAGATCCCAGGCCACGCCGGTCTTGATGCGCGGCGCGTACGGAGAATGGCGGTCGGCGCGCACGTACAGCGGGTCCTCGATCATGCGGCGCGCCGCGATCACTGCCGGGTTGTACCGCTCGAGGAACCCGCACATCACAGGCGTCGCGGACTTCTCTGCCATGTCGAGGATCTCGACCGTCTGGTCGAGCGAGGGGCACACCGGCTTCTCGATGAGCAGCGGCAGACCCGCCGCCAGCACGTCGCGCGCGATCGCGTAGTGGTGCTCCGTCGAGGCCGCCACGACGACCGCGTCGACCTCGGCGATCGCATCGATCGAGGGGCTCCAGACCGTGCCGTACGCGTCGGCGACCGGTGCGCCCGAGGCTTCGAACGGATCGATCACGACGGCGAGCTCGGCACGGGGCGACTCGGCGATGATGCGGCCGTGGTTGCGTCCCATCGACCCTGCGCCCACCAGGGCGACGCGCGGTGAAGCCATCACAGGGCCTTGCGAACGGCCGCCGCGATCGTGTCGAGATCGCCCTCGCGCAGATGCTGGTGCACCGGAAGCGACACGCAGCGGGCGGCGACGTCGTCGGCCACCGGCGTCTCGCTCCGGATCACATCCGGCCGGTCGCGGTACGTGTCGTAGTCGTACACCGGCTTCGGGTAGTACATGCCGCTGCCCACGCCGTCCGCGGCGAGCGCGTCGACGAAGCCCTGGCGGTCGAGGCCGGCGGGCAGGATGACGGTGTACTGGTGCCACACGTGCTCGCGCCCCTCGAGCTGCCGCGGCAGGATCAGGCCGTCGATGTCCGAGAGCCGCTCGGACAGCCCCGCCGCGTGGGCGCGGCGCTTCGCGAGCTGCTGATCGTACTGACCGAGAGCCGGCAGCACGAGAGCGGCCTGGAGGTCGGTCATCCGGTAGTTGTGGCCCGCCATCACGTACTCGTAGCGCGCGCGCATGCCCTGGTTGCGCATGATGCGCAGGCGTGCCGCGACGTCGTCGTCGTTCGTGGTGATGATCCCGCCCTCGCCCGTGGTGAGGTTCTTCGTCGCGTAGAACGAGAAGCATCCGATGCCGAAGTTGCCGACCGCGGTGCCGCGGTAGGTGGCCCCGTGCGCCTGCGCCGCGTCTTCGACGATCTCCAGGCCGTGCTCGCCGGCCAACTGCACGAGCGGCGCCATGTCGGCCGACTGCCCGTACAGGTGCACCGGCATCAGCACGCGCGTCCGCTCGGTGACCTGCGCGGTCACCGAGGCCGGGTCGAGGGCGAAGTCGTCGGTGCGGATGTCACCGAAGCGCACCGTCGCGCCGGCCTCCAGGATCGCGTTGAGCGTCGCGATGAACGTGAAGGGCGTCGTGATCACTTCGTCGCCCGGCTTCAGGTCGAGCACCTGGATCGCAGCCACCAGCGCGGTCGTGCCGTTGTTGACCGCGATCGCGTGCTCGGCACCCACCAGATCGGCGAAGGCCTGCTCGAACTCCGCGACCACCGGTCCCTGCGCCACGACTCCCGACCGCACGACCTGGAGCACCCGCTCCTCGACTTCCGGCCCGAAAACGACAGTGGAGATGGGGATCACGAGGTGGCACCTTCTGAGGGACGTCAAGGGGGCGGCACCCCGGCGGCGATGCCCGGGCGCTCGATCGGCTAGCCTACTATGCGCTCTCCGCGCCGCCCGGCCGCCGTGGCTCACGCGCCGCCCGGTCGCCGTGGCTCACGGGATCCTCAGGGACCGTCGGCTACTATGAACACGCTCGTCCCACGACGGGCCCTTCCCTTGTCGGCACGCCGGTCGACGATCCGGCCGCTGTGCGGAGTCGCCTGCGGCCGTGGAGAAATTTGGAGTCATGGCCGCACGCCCCCGCATCCATCCCAGCGCGTTCATCGGAGACGGAGTCCGCCTGGGTGTCGACGTGACGGTCGGACCGTCCGCGGTGCTGCTCGGCCCCGCCACGATCGGGGATCGTGTGTGGATCGGCCCGGGCGTGGTTATCGGGACGCCGCCGGAGATCTCCAGCCTGCCGCAGACCGCCGGCTGGGTGGACGAGCAGGACTACCGAGGCGTGGAGATCGGCGAGGACACCGTCATCCGGGAGCTGTCGACGATCCATCAGGGCAGCGTGCGCACCACGCGCGTGGGCGCCCGGACCTGGGTGCTCAACTCCTGCTACATCGCGCACGACTGCCTCGTCGGCGATGCGGTGACACTGTCGGCCGGCACCCGCCTGGGCGGTCACGTCGAGATCGGCGATCACGCGAACCTCGGCATGAACTCGGTCGTCCACCAGCGCCGCATCATCGGCGCCGGCGCGATGATCGGCATGGGCACGCCGATCAGCCGCGATGTCCCGCCGTTCGCGAAGGCCTACGGCAATCCGCCGCGGGTGCGCGGAGTCAACGAGTATGCGCTCAAGAAGCTCGGTGTCGGCGCCGCCGAGATCGAGCGGCTGCGGACCGGCATCCACGACGGGGACGTGACGGCACTCCTGGACGGACCGGTCGCCGAGTCCGTGCGCCCCTGGGCCCGGCTGCGCTCCGGCGGCGCACTCGCGATGATGGCGTCGCCGGCATGAGCGCGTTCGACGACGCTTCGGCGGGTGCTCCGGTGGAGGACGGCGCGGTGACGCCCGCTCCGGCCCCCGCGCACCCGATCCGGCGCCGGATCATCAACATCTTCCGGTGGGTCCTGATCGTGCTGGTGGTCGCAGCCGCCGTATGGCAGCTGTGGGTGAACTGGGAGGTCGTGACCCTCACGGTCTCGGAGCTGCAGTGGCACCGCACCGCGCTGTCGCTGCTCGCGGTCATCGTCGGGATCGGCTGCTCGACGATGAGCTGGCAGGTGCTGCTGGATGACCTCGGCAAGCCGATCGGCGTCGGACGCGGGGCGCAGATCTTCCTCGTCGGTCAGCTCGGCAAGTACCTGCCCGGATCGATCTGGGCGTATGTGCTCCAGATCGAGCTCGGAAGCAAGGCCGGTCTCGCCCGCGCACGCGTGTTCGCCGCCACCCTTTTCTCGGTCGTCGTGGCCGTCGTCGCGGCGCTGATCTGCGGCTCCGTCGCGATCCCCTCCCTGATGGCGGAGGACCCGCGGCTGTCGTGGCTGCCGTGGCTGTACGTGATCCTGCCGTTCGCCCTCGTGATGCTGTGGCCTCGCGTGCTCACCGCGATCGTGCGCACGGGGTTCCGCATCCTGCGCCGCCCGCGCCCCGACCACCCCGTCACCCTGGGGGTCGTGGTCAAGTCGCTCGCGTTCGCCGTCGGCTCCTACCTGGCCTTCGGAACCCACCTCTGGCTGCTGGCCGACACCCGGCAGGGACTGACCATCAGCCCGTGGGCACTGTGCGTGGGGACGATGGCGATCGCGATGCTCGCCGGTCTGGTGTTCTTCATGCTCCCTTCGGGCGTCGGCGCCCGCGAGTTCGTGATCATCGTCGCACTCACCCCGATCGTCGGCGTCGGGGCGGCGACCGCCTACGCGGCCGTGTCCCGGGTGATGTTCATCATCGCCGACCTGGCCACGGCGGGCTCCGCCGCGGCCATCGGCGTCGCGGCCCGCAGCCGCCTGGGCGCGTACCACGGCGATCCCGACGTCCCCTGATCCACCGCCCCAAGGAGCGCTACGCCGCATGTCGAAAGTTGTCATCGTGGGAGCCGGCATCGTCGGACTCGCCGTCGCCCGGGCGCTCGCCGCGTCCGGAGACGAGGTCGTCGTCCTCGAGAAGGAGGCCGACCTCGCCCGGCACCAGACCGGTCGCAACTCGGGCGTGATCCACTCCGGCCTGTACTACACGCCCGGTTCGTTCAAGGCGAAGCTGTGCGTCGCGGGTGCGGCATCCATGAAGGCGTACGCCCAGGAGCACGGGATCGCGCACGAGATCACCGGAAAGCTCGTGGTCGCCACACGCGAGGATCAGCTCCCCCAGCTCGCGAAGCTCGAAGAGCGCGCGACCGCGAACGGCGTGCCGGCGCGGCGCGTCGATCGCGCCGAGGCCCGCGAGTACGAGCCGAACGTCGAATGCGTCGCCGCGCTGCGCGTGGAGTCGACGGGGATCATCGACTACACCGGCGTCTGCCGGGCGATGGCGGCCGAGATCCTCGCCTCGGGTGGCGAGATCCGCTACTCGACCCAGTTCCGCGGCGCGCGCAACGAGGCGGCCGGGGTGATCGTCGAGACGGATGCCGGGGAGATCTCCGCGGATCTGCTGATCAACTGCGCGGGGCTCTACAGCGACGTCGTCGCCAAGCGCAGCGGTGTGACGCCGGACGTGCGCATCATCCCCTTCCGGGGCGAGTACTTCACGCTCGCCGAGGAGGCCTCCGCGCGGGTGCGCGGACTCATCTACCCCGTTCCCGACCCGCGGTTCCCCTTCCTGGGGGTCCACCTCACGAAGATGGTCGACGGCAGCGTGCACGCCGGCCCGAACGCGGTCTTCGCGCTCGCCCGCGAGGGGTACCGCTGGCGCGATGTCAGCGTGTCCGACCTCTGGAGCGCCGCGACGTGGCCCGGGCTGTGGCGGCTGGGCGGCAAGTACGCCGGCACCGCGTACGGCGAGGTGCGCCGTTCGCTCTCGCGCTCCCAGTTCGCGCGGAGCCTCTCCGAACTGGTCGCGGGCATCGAGGCGCAGGACCTCCTGCCCGCCAAGGCGGGCGTCCGTGCGCAGGCCATGCGGCGCGACGGCTCGCTCGTCGACGACTTCCACATCCAGCGCGCGCCGCGTCAGGTGCACGTGCTCAATTCGCCGTCCCCCGCCGCGACGTGCGCGCTCGAGATCGCCGACATGATCATCGCCGAAGCCCGGACGGCTGCGCGATGAGCCTGGACACCCGGGCGCCGGAGACCGCGCCCGAGGCGCAGCCCGCGCACGACGCGCCCGCCCGTGCCCCGCGGGGCTGGATCCCCGTCGTCTCGATGCTCGTCGTCACGCTGATCGGCTCGTCGCTGCCGCTCCTGCGCACTCCCGGCTTCTACTTCTGGGATGACACCGCGGGTGTCGCGGTGGGCGTGTGGCAGCGGATCGCGCACGACCTCCTGTCCGGCCAGAGCCCCTTCCTCCAGCTGGACATGTGGCGCGGCGGCAACTTCATCGCCGAGGCCGCCACCGGGATGTGGAATCCGGTCATGGTCGCCCTCATGATCGGGACCTCTCCGATCGACGACGTCGGCGCAGCGATCACCGTCGCGAAGATCGTGCTGTTCCTGCTGACGGCGGGCGGGGTCTACCTCCTCGCGCGGCAGTACGGCGCGACGCAGTGGATGGCGGCGATCGCCGGGGCGGCGCTCGCGCTGAGCGGCTGGGCGATCTTCATGGACGGGTCGTCGTGGATCAACGGGACGGCGATCACCGCGTTCACCCCGTGGGCGTGGTGGGCGCTGCGCCGCGCGTACCTGCGCGGCTTCACCCCGTGGTCGATCGTGCTGGCCGCGGTCCTGTGCTACCTGGTCCCCTCCACGGGCAACCCGTACGGGGTGCTCACGCTCGCGGTGGTGTTCCTCGCGATCCTGATCGAGGCCCTCGTCACCCGGCGCTTCCGCGCGATCGGGTGGCTCGTCGCCATCGGCCTCGGGGTGCTGCTCACGGTCATCGTGGTGTACCTGCCGTTCCTGTTCACTTCGGCGTACGGCTTCCGGGCGAACTCCGAGATCGTCAACGACGAGTTCCTCGCGGTGAGCGTGAGCGACCTCCTGGGGCTCAGCACTCCCACGTTCCGCCCCTACATCGCGATGTTCGGCTGGAATCCGATGGGCTTCCCGGGCACCTACCTCGCGTGGTTCGTCCTGCCGCTGCTCCCGTGGCTGCGCTGGCGCGCCGACCGGGCGTTCTGGGCACGCCTGAGCGGCGTGCTCGTGTTCGGCGGATTCTTCCTGCTGGTGACGCTCGGACCCTCGCAGCTGGGCATGTTCCGCTGGCCGGCCCGCCTGGTGCCCTTCATCTACCTCGCGCTCATCGTGCTGTTCGCGGTGCTCGCCTCGCGCGGGCTCCACCGGGATCGACGGGCGCTGCGGTCCTGGATCAGCGCGGGTGTCATCCTGCTGGGCGCCTGGATCGCGTGGTCGGACGTTCCCGCCGCGTTCAAATGGCACGGCCTCGTGACGCTCGCGATCGTGGCCGGCACGGCGGCGATCGTGTACTGGGCGGGCATCGGATGGCGCGGGTTCGCGGTCATGGCGGGCGGCCTGATCCTCGGGATGGGCGCGCAGGTCATGCTCACCGCGAGCAACCAGAACGTCGCGGACTACGACATGCCCTCCTCGCGCTCCGCCCTCCACGAGCAGTTCGCGGATCGGGCCGACGGGCTGACCGTGCAGGTGTTCGACGTGCAGGCGCTGGTCGGCGAGCACGATGCGCCCGAGCGGTGGGACGACCTCCTCGCCGGGAACATGACCTCCGTGGCCGGCTTCGAATCCACCACCGCCTACAGCGGCATCGGTTTCACCGCATTCGACGCGGCCCTGTGCATGACGTACAACGGCGGCACGTGCCCCGCGGCCTGGGATTCGCTGTGGGATTCCCCGCGCGGCTTCGATGAGCCGCTGGCCGATCTGCTCGGAGCGCAGTACGTCGTCGTCCTCAAGGACTTCGCGGACGACGACGGCGACGCGCCCGACGGCTGGTCGGTCTCCGAGGAGACCGACGTGGTCACCGTGTATTCGCGCGACGGCGCAGCCCTCGAGTTCCCGGACGGCACCCTGACGCGGGCGGGCGACGGTGTGACGGTGAGCGCGGATGCCCGCACCGGTGCGACCGGCGAGGCACTCCAGGTCGCCACGACCGACGGCGACACGACGCTCGTCTTCGCCCGCATCGCGTGGCCGGGCTACACCGCGACGCTCGACGGCGAGCGCGTGCCGACGGAGATCGGCCCGGCCGGTCTGCTGACGGTGGTGCTGCCGGAAGGCAGCGAGGGCGAACTCGTGCTGTCCTTCACGCCCCCCGGGCTGTACGCCGGCCTCGTGATCGGTGCCGTGGGCGTGGCCATCCTCGTCGCGTGCGTCGTGCTCTCCGTGCGCCGCCGATCGGCGTCGCACGCGCCGGAGCCCGAAACGGCGTCATGACCGAAGTCCGACCGACCGCCTCTGCGACCCGCGAGTCGCTCCGTGCGGGAGCGATCGATTTCGCGGTCCTGGCCGGCGCGGTCGTGCTGATCACCGGCATGGTCAAGCTCGTCTGGCGCGAGTTCACGTTCTTCGGCGACAACGCCGAGTCGTTCTTCCCCCTGTGGCACATGTACGGCACCGCCCTGCGGTCGGGGACGCCGTTCCTGTTCGACCACGACGGCTGGGGCGCGGGCAACGTGGTCGCCGAGGCCGCCTACGGCGTCTTCAACCCGGTCACGGCCGTCAACGCGGTGCTGATGTCGCTCACCGACCGCATCAGCGTGTCGGGCTTCCTCCTCATGGTCGAGTTCCTGGTGTTCCTCGCGTGGGGCGTGTACATGCTGGCGCGGACGTACGGTGCGGGGCGCCAGGCGAGCCTCCTCGTCGGAGCGCTCGCTCCCTTCGCCGGATACACGATGTTCTACGAGGCCGGCAACTGGGCGTCCGGGCTGATGTCCGTGGTCTGGGTCGTGCACTTCTGGTGGTCGGCCAGGACCTTCACGGGCGGCAGGATCGGTCCGCTCGCACCCGTCGCGTTCGGGTTCCTCGCCGCGACGGTCGGAAACCCGTATTCCGTCGTCGGCATCCTCGTCGTGCTCGCGGCGGTCGGCCTCGAGCTGCTCGTCCTGCGGGCCTATCGTCAACTCGGCGGTCTCGTGCTGGTCGGCGCGATCGTCGGTGCAGCGGTGCTGATGACCTACCTGCCGCTGGTGTCGGTGATCTCGCAGATCGACCGGCCGCTCGTCGGCGGCGAGCTCGTCTCGAACACCAACTACCTGACCCCGTCGCTCAGCGACCTGCTCGGGTTGAGCGCTCCCACGTATCTGCCGCGCATCACCGCGTGGTATCGCGTGCACGATCTCGTGCCGTCCACCTACCTGAGCTGGCTGATCCTGCCGATCCTCCCCTGGATCAAGTGGCGATCGCTGGGCAGATGGATGCCGAACCTGAGCGTGCTCGTCGCCGGATCGATCTTCCTGATGCTCACGCTCGGACCGGATCACCTGTGGCTGTTCCGCTGGCCGATCCGCTTCGTGGAGTACTTCTACATCTGCGTGCTCGTGATCGTCGCGATGCTGCTCTCCCGGGGCCTGGCCACGGACTTCCGTCGACGGCGCACGGTGATCACCCTGTTCACCGTGGGCGTCGGCGCGTACCTGAGCTTCTCGTCGATCCCCTCGATGAGCTCGGTGCACTTCTCGATCGCCCTCCTCATCGCCACGCTGGCACTGGGACTGGCATTCGCGTACAACCGCTTCAAGCTGCGCGGCGTGCTCGCGCTCGGTCTCGTCGGGACCGCGCTGATCGCTCCCGTGCAGGGCTCGATGTTCGGCTGGAGCCACCAGGACGTCGCGAAGGGGGTGAACCAGCTGCCGCCGGGAGACCTTTCCGTGGTGCGCGACGCCTGGGCGGGCATCGACGGGCGCATCCTCCAGGTCGCCGAACTGGAGACGCTCGAGGGGACGGGCGCCGTCGAATCGGGCGAACTCGTGTTCGGCAACACCGGAGCCGCGGCCGGCCTGGACATCCTCAACCGCTACACGGGGATCAATTTCCTCGCGTGGAAGGAGGGGATGGCCTTCGACTACCGCGGAACCGTGGGCGACTGGTTCCCGCTGTCCTACCTGTGGTCTCCGGTCTCGGAGGACCTTCCGATCGATCTGATCGACGCGATCGGCGTCGACACCCTCGTGGTGCAGAGCAACCGGCGCGACATCGACGAACTCGACGACCTCGCGGTCGGCTGGACCGTCGTCGAGGAGACTCCGGTGCGCACCGTGCTCGAGAGGGACGAGCCCATCGCGCACCCGGTGCTGTACTCCCCCGACGGGGTGGCGACATCCGACGGGAGCGAGGACGGCAACGACGTGCGGTTCCGCGTGGCGTCGGACTCGGGCGGAACCGTGATGCTCGACCGCCTCGCCTGGACGGGATACACCGCGACGCTCGACGACGGGACGCCGCTGGAGATCTCGAGCGCCCCCTACGGCCTCATGCTGATCGAGATCCCGCCGGGCTCGGACGGCGTCGTGAGCGTCGAGCACCGCATCCCGGGTCTGACCGTCGGCCTCCTGATCGGCGCGTTCGGCCTGCTCGTGGCGCTCGGGCTGCAGATCCTGTGGTGGCGCCGCCGGCCCGAGCACGTGTCCGACCCGGCGCTGAACATCGCTGACGACTCCGAGGTGGAGTCCAACTACATGATCTGATCCTCGCGGGGATCAGCCTGCGATGCGCGCGATCGCGCTCTCCACATCGCCGTCGAAGACCACTTCGCCCTTGTGGATCACGATCGCGCGGCTGCACAGCTCACGGACCATCTCCATGTCGTGGCTGACGACCACGAGGGTCTTGCGCGCGGCGATGAGCTCGGCGAACTTGAGACGGCACTTCT